>Ga0302319_10000327_pt1 | contig 105146 bp, 88 predicted proteins | sample Bog_T0_2_FD_203319 | JGI IMG/M metagenome (GOLD analysis project Ga0302319, IMG submission 203319) | Peat permafrost microbial communities from Stordalen Mire near Abisko, Sweden - Bog_T0_2 | ecosystem: Environmental > Terrestrial > Soil > Wetlands > Peat | place: Sweden: Abisko, Stordalen... | reverse complement strand
CCGACTTCGAATATGCCGCATACACATCCGATCTCGGTAACGGATGGAAGCTGGATAGCAAGGCCTACACAACGCGCTACTGGAATAAGCAGTTTTACCAGAACGGCGCGGCCGTCAGCCTCACCACGGCCAAGCCGAGCGGTGTTGACAAGCTGAATGGCTACCGGCACGCCGGCGACACGCTGACCGTGAGCCACGAGTCGAAATGGGGCGTTTTCCGCACTGGCGCCTGGTACGACTGGGCATATACCGATCGCTATCAGGTTCCGTCCAACATCCTCACAGGGCAGGATACGCCGCTCGGAAACTTCCATGAGCATTTCGTCACCCAGATGTTTCAGCCGTTTGCCGAATACGAACTGCACGCGACTCAAAGACTTGTCGTGACGGTCGGCGTGAAGGCCGCGGATGACTCCATGGTTTTGAATCAGTATCAGGACAACGGCAAGACGGTCGGCTGCCTCGGCGGAACGGCCAGCACCGATTTTGCAACGGGAGCGCCGAACTGCATCGGCGGCGCTCAATTCGTAACCCACAGCATCAACTACAACAACTGGCTTCCCAACGCGAGTGCGCGTTACCGCATCTGGAAGCAGTGGTCGGCATACGGTCAGTTCGCCGAAGGAAGCGTGATTCCGGTGAGCGCCGTATTCGACGTGAAGGGCGCCAACGTTCTGACGCCGCCGAAGCCGACTCTTGCCAAGACTTATCAGGCAGGCACGGTACTGCAAAGGAACCGGTTCACTCTGGATATGGACGCCTATTACGTCCATTTCCAGAACGGTTACGATTCTTACACCGATCCAACCACGGGTGAGCCGATTTTCGTCGCGACCGGCCCTTCCAATACGAAGGGCGTCGAGGCTGAATACAATATCGCGCTTCCCTATAGCCTGAGTCTCTACGGTAATGTCTCGTTGGGATCGGCCAAATACCAGACCGGCCCCAACTATCCGAATGGCGGCGAGTGGGTAACCAATACGCCGGGCAATATCGAAGGCGCGAATCTGCTCTGGCAGCACCGGGACTATGACATCGGTCTGACCTGGAAACGTGTCGGACAGATGTATAACGATAACGGTTCGCTGACCTACAATATCAACGGGATCAGTGTTCCGTATCCCGTCGACCAGGCCATTACGATCAATCCGTTCAGCCTCGTAAACGTATTTGTGAACTATACGGTGAAGAACACCTCATACCTCCGCGGGACCAAGATCCAGTTGGCCATCAATAATCTGGCCAACAGTCACAATATTGTGGGAGTCACCGCGGGCGTTCCAGCTACATCAACGGTGGCCTATGCTCCGAGTCCGCTCGATCAGCTGAACTTGCTCCCCGGTCGCAGTATCTCTCTGACCATCACGGGCGGCTACGCACCCAAAAGATAAATCGCGTCGTACGGCAGTAAAAACGGGGCTCACTTCAAATCGAAGTGAGCCCCGTTTCGTTTTGGCGGTTAAGCTACGAGGTGGGCATCCATCGTAATCGCGGCATTGAGGACGCGCGAAACCGGGCAGCCCTTTTTGGCGTTTTGCGCGGCTTCATCGAACTTCGCCTGGTCGGCGCCGGGAATCTTCACGGTGACATCCAGATGAATCGCTGTAATGGTGAACCCGGCGTCGGTCTTCTCAAGCGTGAGCGAGGCCTTGGTGTCGATCGCTTCGGCGGTCAGGCCCGCGGCTCCCAGCTGTCCCGATAGCGCCATGCTGAAGCAGCCGGCGTGAGCGGCCGCAATCAGCTCTTCCGGGTTAGTGCCGGCGCCGTTTTCAAAGCGGGTGGCAAAAGAATACTGCGTGTTGGACAGGACTCCGCTCTGCGTCGAAACGGTGCCTTTTCCGTCTTTCAAACCGCCGGCCCAGTGGGCGCTTGCTGTACGTGTCATCGTTGTGGATCTCCTCTTTCAAGACTGATTGCAGAAGTACGGGTCTGGATTCATATTATGAGTAGATTCCAGGAGCTTCGTGGCCGATCGTCTGCACATATTCAATATAAGATCCCGGATACACGCGCGGTTTGCGGTCGCGGCCAGTTTCGCCGCCCAGTTCGAGTACGCGCGACCCGAGCCCGCGCAGAAAGGTGCGGTCGTGGGATACGAAAATCATGGTGCCCTCGAAATCCCTGAGCGCATCGATCAGCATTTCCTTCGTGGCCAGATCCAGGTGGTTGGTCGGCTCGTCGAGTACGAGGAAATTCGGCGGATTGTAGAGCATCCGCGCCATGGCCAGACGCGATTTCTCGCCGCCGGAGAGCGAGCGGATTTTTTTATCCACGTCGTCGCCGGAAAACTGAAACGCTCCGGCGAGTGAACGGAGCGAGCCGATGCCATCCTGCGGAAAATCCTGCTGCAGTTGTTCGAAAATCGTCAGATTCGGATCGAGCACGTCGAGCGATTGCTGTGCGAAGTAGCCCATCGTGAGGCTTGCGCCGAGCTGCACGGTGCCGCTATCGGGCTTGCTGGCGCCCGCGATCATCTTGAGCAGCGTCGTCTTGCCGGCCCCGTTGCGCCCCATCACAGCCCAGCGTTCACCGCGGCGTATGGTCAGGGAGAAGCCATCGTAGATGACGCGTGGCCCATAGCTCTTACGGAGATCTTCCATCACAGCGACCTGATCGCCGGATCTCGCGGGAACCCGGAAATCGAATTTGACGACCGTGCGCTTCTTCGGTAATTCGATCTTCTCGATCTTGTCGAGCGCCTTGATCCGGCTTTGCACCTGCGCCGCCTTCGCCGCGTGAGTCTTGAAGCGTTCGATGAACCGCTGTTCCTTGGCCAGCATCGATTGCTGCCGCGCGAACGCCGCCTGCTGATTGTTTTCGCGTATGGCGCGCTCGCGTTCGTAGAAATCGTAGTTGCCGGAATAGACGCTGATCTCGCCCGCGTCGATTTCCGCGATCTTCGATACGATGCGGTTCATGAATTCGCGATCGTGCGAAGTCATGAGGAGGGCGCCGTTGAAATCCTTCAGAAATTGTTCGAGCCAGATGATCGATTCGAGATCGAGATGGTTTGTCGGTTCATCCATCAGCAGGACGTCGGGCCGGCCGAGCAGCACGCGGGCCAGGGCCACGCGCATCTTCCAGCCGCCGGAGAGCGCGCCGACATCGCCATCGATCTGGTCGTCTTCGAAGGCGAGACCGTGCAGCACTTCGCGCGCCTGCGCTTCAAGCGTGTAGCCGCCCAGATGCTCATACTCTTCCTGCACGTCGCCGAAGCGCGCGAGGATGGTGTCCATTTCATCGGCGCGCGCCGGGTCTTCGAGCGCGTGCTGCAGGGCTTCGAGTTCGTGGTGCAGATCGCCCGCGCGTCCGCTCCCTGCGATGGCTTCATCGAGCACCGAGCGCCCGGCCATTTCCTCCACATCCTGCCGGAAGTAGCCGATGGTGAGTTTCTTCGGGACCGAGACGTCGCCTTCGTCGGGAGATTCTTCGCCCATGACCATACGAAACAGCGTGGTCTTGCCGGAGCCGTTGGGCCCTACCAGGCCAACCTTCTCGCCAGGGTTCAGCTGGAACGACGTATCGACGAAAATGAGCTGCTTGCCATATTGCTTGCTAATGCCGGAAAAGGAAATCATCGGGAGGAACTACCAGGCTAACAGAGCGCATCGCGTTTTCGGAATAAGTTCCCGGTGGTGTCCCGGCCAAGCCCGGTAACGTTTTCCGACAGGCTGTCGCGGCGATGTGTATCCCGCTGAAAACACACGCGCGAAGTTTGGCTATTCCTTTGCTTTATAGGTAGCCCAGAGAGGCTGTACAAATGAACCCAAACGACTCTTTCAATCGTGAAGCAAATAACCAGGAACCTTCGCACGTGATCGTGAATACGCAGCGAGCCAGCTGGGCGGCGCCCGCGCTCGCGGTCGGACTGGTGGCGCTGGCAGGTTTTTCTTTCTATCAATATTCGCAGGTCAGCGACATGCGGCAGCAACTCAGCGCCGATAAGGCGCAGACCGCTGCCATCCAGGATCAGATTGCGCAGCAGAACACGTCGTTAACCGGCACTGTGACCGACCTGAAGTCGCAGCTTTCCAGCACCGAGCAGGAGACGACGCAATCCATCGCGAAGGCGCAGGACGCCGCGCGTCGTCACGCCGAGGCGGTCGCAGGCAAAGTGGAAAAGACGCTGGAGCAGAAAAATGCCGAGAGTCAGGATGCCATCAACGCCGAACTGGCTGGCGTGAAGAACGCGGCAGCCGATTCCGCCACGCAGATGTCGTCGAAGATCGATGGCGTGGGCGCATCGGTCGATACCGTGAAGACGGATCTGGCGTCTACGAAGGCTGTGGTCGATAAGACAGCTACCGATCTGCAGCGCGCCACCGGCGATATGGGCGTCATCAGCGGCCTGATTGCTACCAACGGAAAAGAAATTCAGGAGTTGCGCGCGCTGGGCGATCGCAACATCTACGAGTTCACGATTTCGAAGAAGTCCGGTCTGCAGAAAGTGGGCGACGTGCAGATTCGCCTTTCGAAGACAGACGACAAGCACGGTCGCTATACTATCGCGGTGATGTCCAACGATAAGCTTGTCGAGAAGAAAGACAAAACGACCAATGAACCTGTTCAGTTCTATTCGACGAACGGTGGCCGCACTCCCGACGAGGTTGTGGTGAACGAAGTGGGCAAGGACACTATCAAGGGATATCTGGCGACTCCCAAGGTTACGACGGCCAGGAAGTAGCTCCCTCCTGCAGTTTCCTGTTCGTCGCGAAATCTGGCTGGTGCGCTCAATGCGCGCCAGCCAGATCCTGCGTTAGAACCCTGGCGCGGCGGGCCAGTTCGGCGGCCGTAGTCAGATCGCGATCATGGTATTGGGCGGCCTGACGAATAAAGGCGCGCGCACGGTTCACGGAATCCGTCTGGCTCGGAGTCAGCGCGCGGCCGCGGATGGTATTGAGAACGTCGTTGGTCTGGCGCAGGTCCGATTGATACTCCGCGTCCAGTTTCCTGCGCTGATCGGCGGTCAGAATCGCGCCTAACGCCGGTGCGGGTTTCGCTGGCACGGGAGTTGGCTTTACGGCTGTTGCGGGCGGGAACGGGCTGGGCTTGGAAGGCGTGGTTGGAACCGCTGGCTGCGGAGCGGGTGTTGCGGCCACCGGCGGCGGGGCTGGCGCAGGCACTGGCGTGGGAACACGCACCGGAACAGCGGCAGCAGGCGCGGCAACTGGAACCGGGACCGTTGCCTTCTTATGGCAGGCGACGGAAAGCAACAGCGATCCGCAGGCGACGAGCAGGCGCAGGGTCCACGCCGGTTTTCCGAGCACGATCATACGCGCCGCCCGCTGACGGGGAAAGACAGAATCATCGTGGCGCCTTCGCCCGGGGAACTCTTCACGGCAATCGTGCCTCGGTGAAGTTCCATCGCGCGCTTCGTGACTGCCAACCCAATTCCGGAGCCGGACGATTTCGTGGTGAAATACGGCTCGAAGATTCTCTCCTGAACGTTTTGTGGCATCCCAGGACCATTATCCGTCACCGCGATTTCACAGTTGGTCCCGCGGAGCGCGACAGTGGTGTTTACGCGGCAATCCGTGCCGTTCCCGCTGCCGAGCGCCTGGATCGCGTTGTTCACAATGTTGAGCAGGCCCTGTTCGATCAGACCGCGGTCCGCGCGGACGACAAACGGAGCAGACGGCTTGAGCAGACGCAGTTCCACATGGGCCTCGGTAGCAGCCGGCCGCATGATTTCGAGCACTGACGCAGCCAGTTCCGCCGGGTCGAATTCTTTGATGTCGAGTTCCATGGGGCGGTTCAGATCGAGGAAGGTACGGACCACGCGGTCCAGCCGATGCACTTCATCGCTGACCAGTTCGATCTCTCCTTCAGCCTCGGGAACTTCATCGGCAATGCGCATACGCAGCGATTCGAGCCGCAGCGAGATGGCGTTCAGCGGGTTCCTGATTTCGTGCGCTACGCCGCGGGCCAGGGTGCCGATAGCGCTCCTCATCTGGTCCGCATCGCGCCGCGCTCCCTGCATCTGCTCACCCAGCAAACTCAGTTTGTATTCCACCGCGGCGACTTCCCTGTCTTCGCGATCCGGTGGGGGAAGCGTCAGGCCGAGCGGTCTGCCCGTCGACAAAGTGTCGATAGCTTTGCCGATCCGCCGCACCGGCAACACCGCCAGGTGCGCCGATACCACTGCCAGCGCCGCCGCGGCGAGCAGCGCCAGCAGCGACACAATGGCATACCGCTCCAGTTCCGGCATGATCTTGACCCGCAATAAACTCGAAGAAACGAGCAGCTGAATTTCGAACATGGGCTTCTGCTGTTCGGTGTCGCCCATCATGCCCAGCGGAATGCGCGTTTCGTAATCGGTTTTCGACGTCACAATGGCGCCCAGCCGGCTGAGGAACCCGGAATCCTGAACCGACGTCAGACTCTCGCGCACAGGCGCGGCCTGGTTTTGACGCGACGGAATCGACGAAAGTATTACCTTGCCGTTATCGCCGACGATGTTGATCTCGACGATCACGTCGTTCGGCATCGTCGCCTGATCGAGCAGCACGTCCGCCAGGTCTTTGTCTCCGGCCACAATGCGATTCCAGTTTCGTTTCGTCTGCTCGACGCTGGCCGCCGGCAAACTGGCGGAGGCGTCGGCAATATGGAGAACAATTACCGATTGAACAAGCCGTCCGGTGTCGGTGCTGCGCTCCGCCGCGGAATCGAGCCAGGTTTTCGTCAGGCTATCCAGATTCTGCACGAATAATGCCGTGACGATCACCGCGACCGTTGAAACAGACAACACGAGCAAGCGCGTGCGGAGTCTCATGGCTCAGGTTCGTTGTACTGCTTCAGCTTGTTGAACAGCGTCTTGACGCTGAGCCCGAGCAACTCCGCGCAGCGCGCCCGGTTGCCGCCGGTATGCTTCAGCGTCATCAGGATCAGCTGGCGTTCCGCCTCTTCCACGGTGACGCCGGGCCGCAGGGTCACTTCGCCCGACGCGGTTTCCACCAGACGATTCGGCAGGCCGGCGAAGCCCGGCGGCAGGTGTTCGCGCCGGATGACACCTTCACCTGCCAGGATCACCGCGCGTTCCAGCACGTTACGCAATTCGCGGACGTTGCCGGACCACGGGTAATCGGCAAACAGCGCCAATACATCCGGCGCCAGATCTGTGACGCGGCATTCGTGCCGCTTGTTCAGGCCCGTGAGCAGAGCGCGGGCGATGGGCGGAATATCTTCGCGGCGATCGCGCAGAGGCGGCAGATGCACTTCGAAAACGTTCAGCCGAAAGTACAGATCTTCGCGGAAAGTGCCTTTGGCAATGCCCTCGCGGAGGTCGCGATTGGTGGCAGCGACGATGCGGACATCCACGTCGATTTCTCTGGTGCCACCGAGACGCCTGATCTTTCGTTCTTCGAGGACGCGCAGCAGCTTGGCCTGCGTGCTGACGGGCATTTCGCCGATTTCATCGAGCAGCAGAGTTCCGCCATTGGCCAGTTCGAAATAACCTGCGCGCCGCTCCGCAGCGCCAGTAAAAGCGCCCTTTTCGTGGCCAAACATTTCGCTTTCGATCAGCGTTTCCGGCAGCGCCGCGCAATTCATCGCGAGAAACGGTCCGGCGCGGCGCGGGCTCAGATCATGGATGGCTCGCGAGGCGACTTCTTTCCCCGTACCCGTTTCGCCGCCGATCAGCACGGTGGCCCGTGTGGGCGCAGCCTGTTCGAGCTGGGTGAAGACCATCCGCATCGCCTGAGATTGCGCGATCAGGCCACCCAGTTCGCCGCGGGTTTCGAGCTGCCTTTCGAGCCGCTGCGAGTGCATGGCGAGCTTCGACTGCGCGACCGCGCGCTCAAGAATGGTCCGCAATACGCGGGGCTGCGCGGGCTTTTCGAGATACCAGAACGCGCCCAGTTCGCGCACGATTTCAACTGCCCGCTCGACGCTGCCGAACGCCGTCAGAACAATGGCTGGCGGCGATGCAGGGGATTTCTGCAACTCCGCGAGAAGGCCCGCGCCGTCGAGGTTGGGCATGTTCAGGTCCGTGATGACGGTATCGGCGGCGAAAGCGTTCAGCTTTTCGAGCGCATCGCGGCCATCGCAGGCGGTGAGCGTTTCGTAACCCCAGCCGGAGAGCAGATGCGACATGGCGGATCGCTGGCTGTCGTCGTCATCTACGACCAGTACTCTTGGTTTCTCCGATTGGTTTGCTGCGCTTTCACTCACACCACTACTTTAGCGGGATGCACGCTTCATTGAGGAATGTGCGCGTATTCATTATGCGAATTGTGCCGTGCGGCGCGGTCAATATAGCCGGATAGTGGCGGAGGTTGCCGGTGATCAGGTAATCGGCTGCGGCGGCCGTGGCGCATTCGAGGAAACGGTTATCGTCGTCGTCGATTGAATCCGTGATTGCGGCGGTGGGTTCCACGCAGACGGCGATGCGCTCGAATGCAGCCAGCAATTGGTGCGCACGGTCGCCGATTGCAGCGAGTTTGGGGCGCGACAGCACGTCGCAGTATTCCGCGAGTACTTCCGGCGAAACGCAGGCCGTGATTTGGCCGGCAATCGCCAGGTCCGCGACCTGAGCTTCGAGTCCGCCGGGCTTCCAGCAGGCGGAAACCAGGATATTGGTGTCGAGAACTACACGCACAGCCTGATGGTGGCACACTTCAATGCAACAATGGCCATGTGAAAGACGATCTCGGACGGCGCATGAAGCAGGATTACGAAGATGCATTGCGTCTTGTTCTGCCACGGCGGTCTTACGTGGTCATTCGCATCGATGGCCGGAGTTTCCATACGTTTACGAAGAATCTGGAACGGCCGTATTCACGGCTGCTGGCGGATGCGCTGGATAGCGCGGCGTTGTCACTTTGCCAGGAGATGATCGGCTGCCGGTTCGCTTACGGGCAAAGCGATGAGTATTCTTTTCTGCTCACCGATTTTGAAAAAGAGAATGCTCCGTTGTGGTTCGATGGCAATGTGCAGAAGATGGTGTCGGTGTCGGCGAGTCTTTTCACAGCGTATTTCAATCGCGCGTTTCCGAGCGATAAGATTGCGGCGTTTGATTCGCGCGTGCTGGTGATTTCGCAAAAGACCGAAGTGGAAAAGTATTTTCTCTGGCGGCAATTGGATGCCTCCGCGAACAGTCTTAACATGCTTGCGTCAGCGCATTACCCTCACGCCGAACTGGTGGGGAAATCGAATACGGAGAAGCACGAGATGCTGTTCGCGAAGGGCGTCAACTGGGCGAAACAGCCGGCAGATTTCAAGCGCGGCCGTGTGGTGCGCCGAAGCGCCGACGGTAAAGGGTGGGAAACGGATCTGGCGATTCCGGTTTTCAATCGGGATGCCGGTTATCTGGATGTGCTGATTCCGTGATTGCGAAACATTCGGCCCTCGAACGGTGTCGAATCGTTATGTGTGACCAAGGTGTTTGAGTCGAGGGCGCGAAGAGCGCCGGCGTTACGGAATTTTTCATGAGTGCCCTATTCCCAGTAGAGTGTTGTTTCGGGGAAACATTTTGACGAAAGCCGGTTCCGTAGCTCATGAGTTTGCTTCCGCTTCGTCCAGCTTGTCGCTGCAAATAATCATTGCGTGTGACCAACAACATGCGTCGTAGTTTACGCCAAAGGCCTTGATCCTGATTGGACACGGCTTGGCTCGGCAATCATCCAGAAAGCATAGGCGTTTATCCAGACGAATTGTAAGAGTCATACCACGTCTTGCCTGTACGCCCATCCTGCTAACGGCGTCTCTTGTTTCGGGCGACATGGCAAGGAAACCGGATGGTGTTGACTTTGGAGCTTTGCCGCCCTTGCGTCCTACTTTGGATCGGATAGCGCTGAGTTCTGGCCTCACTTCTCTCTTTTTGTCCTTGAACTCTCTGATGGCGTTTCGCATGTCCTGAGTCGTTATCCGCCCTCGTAGACTTTGCCGACCTTGCCAGCCAATCCGGTGGATAGGCCGCTTGCTCTCCCGCTCCTTTCCTAAATCGCCAGCCAATGCAATGACACGTGTCTGGTCGGACAAAGGAACGTACAGCCCAAGTTCATAAAACGCCAACATGTCTATTTGAATATCATCGCAAAGGCCACGAGCCTCTTCGCTTGAGTTTTCATAGCACTTTTTGAGTTTGCTTATCGTCTCCTGCGAAACCGACGCCAGTTCTGCAAGCTGTATTTGTTCAAGGCCGTAATCATTACACGCCTCAATGATTGCCTTGCCGCGGCGCAGAAATGATTCGTACTTGTTACGTATAATCGCAATGAGTTCCGCTCTGGTCATGATCTCAATAATCTCCTATGTTTATTGGTGTTTTGTGACGGTTTTAAGGTGCCTTCGAGTCCAGCATATCGCATCAGCAACCGAATCGGGTCACCTTTTTTTGAGAAAGATTGGCCGATATTTAGGAAGGAATCGAGGCGGTCGATTCTGAACCACGTGGACAAGTTTTGCTGTCATTTTGATTCCAATCGCTAGTAACCGGCAATCCGAATCTGAACCGTTGAAGGTGGACCCGAACGCCGGTGGCGCTAACCGCCAATATGGTCTAATTGAAGGGCCGTGAACTGGATGGACGTGCGTCTTTGGTGGAGTACAAGGGTTTCAAAAAAGCCTATGCCGAATGATGTTCGCTTGTACTTCACCATGCGTTATTTGGAACAACTGCTCAAGAATGCACGGTCGAAGGAAGAAAAAGACAAGATCATCGGCGGCGCGATGAGTATGGCGTATGAGGACTGGGTTCCAATGGAATCGACCGACTTCATAATCAGAACGTGTTTTCAGTACGTCGATCCGGCCCGTCCGCTTCCACTGCCAAAAGGACCATATCCGACTAGCCCGTCTGAACCTGATCAAATTGTGTAACCGGTAGTTGCGTCTCTCGTCGAATCAGAGCCGGCTATCGTTCACCGAAGATTATCCGGGAACGAAAAGACCGGCGAAATGTCCACCGGTATCTCCTTTGTGCCGTCCAAAGCCGTTTGCAACTCTGCCGGGACCTTGCCATACTTCGCGAACCATGCCTCGGCACCGGCGCGATCTCCGCGCGCTTCGAAGCCGAGCAGTTGTTTCGAAATACCTGCGAGCGCGTCCGGCATGCGCGCGTAATCGATCACATAACGGCCTGAAACCATCGAGAGCGCCTTGCTCTCCAGCAACACGTTGAACTCCATCAGCATCGCTTTGCCGTGCGCTTCGCCGGTGCCAAAACGCAGCGTGCGGAAAACGCCGCCCACGTACGACGCGTAATACTCTTCGAGACGCTCCTTCGGCATCGCGCCCTGCGCCACCAACAGGTGCAGGCCGAACATGCCGGTTACGTCGGCCTTTGCTTCTTCGAGACCGCCGTATACCGGGCCCAGGGCCTCAGTGATTGGTACCTGCTTTCCGTTCGCGCGCGAATAGGCCGGGCCCAGTCCGTGCGAAATCTCATGCATCACCGCGAAAGCCATGGTCCCTTCGCCGGTCACCTTCGCGGCCTGCGCGGGCTGCAGTAGTTTCCTGCCGATCGGCACGATCACGTTATCAACGCGCGCATCCATGAAGTTCTTAAAGAAGATTTTCTTCGTGCCCTTTTCCTGATGGATACGCGGATCGTTGGGCAGATTATCGGCCACCGCCTGATAGCCATAACGCAGGTCGCCCGCGCGGTAGGGCGCGTCCATCACTTCCATCGGGGTTGGCTGGCCGGCTTTCGACGGACGATCGGCGGCATCGAGCGGCAGGGCATCCTGTATGCGCGGAACGTACTGCTGGTAGACCGCCAGCTTCATGCTTTCCGCCTCATTGCGAATCAGAACCGAAGCCCCGTATGACGTTTTGACGCCGAGCAAATCGTCGAGATAGGTTTCGTAGGGCGCGAAGATCACGTCGACTTTCGGATCTTTCAGGTCAACCCAGGCGAGGTCGCTCTTGTAGTAGTCGTCGCTCAGCAGCGCATCAGCGCGGAGGCGAAGGAAGTTGGCAAAGGCGGCATCGTTGCTCAGGGCGGCGGCATCGCGCAGGGCCTGGGCCATGGGCGTCAGCAGAGTCCGGTATTCCTCGTGGTAGGGGACGGCGATCAGCTTCTCGCCCTGGCGCTTTATAACCGTGTAGCCGCTGTAAATGGCGGCCTTGTCCGCGGGATGCTGCGCGACGTATTGCTCGATTTGCTCGCGCGTCAGATCGTGCGGATAAAGGTCGCGCCCGGGCGGCTGCGGGCCGGTGCCGAAGAACGGCTTGCTATCGATCAGATCCCAGCGGCTGCCGTTGATGTTGAGCAGTTGTTTCACCTGCGGGTTGGTGGTTTTGAGATAGAGCGCCAGCCCCGCGGCGTCGCTCTGACGCCAGTAGACATCGTTCAGCAGCCGGCAGGCTTCCACGAGTTTATCCACCATTTGGCGGTCGCGTGCGGTGAGGCTTTCGGGATGGAGCGGCATCCGGACCGTTTTCCAGCGTGCCGTTCGCGCGGCAATGTCGGCGGCGGGCTGGGCCAGCGCAATGCCGACCATAAGCGCAATCGCCGGCAGGGCAGGGAAGAGCGTTTTCCGCGTCATGTGCACCATCGTAGCGCGAGGATACAATGCAATCCGCCGTTTCGGGGTAATCTTGAAGCTGAATGCGTCCCCGATATTTGATTGCCATTGTTGCCGCGGCCGGTTTGTTCGGCCAGGCCACTATCACACCTCGTTCGCGGACGGCGTCTCCTCCGGCATCACAACCAGCGCCTCAGCAAGACGAGCCGCCTCCTCTGCCAAAGGCCACAATTCGCGTCGATTCCAACCTCGTACTGGTGCCGGTCACGGTGCTCGATCCGCTTACGCGTATGGTCACCGGCCTCGAAGCGGAGAATTTTCAGGTCCTCGAAAACGGAGTCCAGCAAAAGATCACGTCGTTCGGAAGCGAAGATTCGCCGCTGTCGATCGGTATTGTGCTTGATACCAGTGGCAGCATGGGCGGCAATCTGGCGGTTTCGCGGCAGGCCGTGGTGGAGTTTTTCAAGTCGGCGAATCCGGAAGACGAAGCTTTTTTGGTCGAGTTCAGCGACCGGCCGCAGTTGGTTCTGCCGTTCACGCACAACCTCGGGAGGATTGAAGAAGAGATCCTGACGGCGCGATCTAAAGGCAACACCGCGCTGCTCGATGGAGTGACGCTCGCGGTCAATGAAATGAAGAAGGCGACCCATCCGCGTAAGGCACTGATTTTGCTCTCCGACGGCGGCGACAATCACAGCCGTTACACGGAAACGGAAGTGAAGAACCGGGTGCGGGAATCCGATGTGCAGATCTACGCCATGGGAATCTTCACCGGCGGTGGCGATATCAACGACGATCCCGTCTTGCTCACGCGCCTGGCGGAATTGACCGGCGGCAGGCACTTTGAGGTTGGCCTGCGCGATCTGGTCGATGTGGCGGCGAAGATCGGTATTGAATTGCGTAACACTTATCTGCTGGGTTACAGCCCCGCGAATGCGAACCGCGACGGGAAATACCGGTCGATTGTGGTGAAGGTGGTTCCGCCGCGGGGGATGCCTAAACTTTCGGCCTCCTGGCGGCGCGGCTATTTCGAGCCGACTCAGTAGCGAGGCTCGGTGCGGACCCGGTCGGGGCTTGCAATTGACCCGTCCCAGGCTGTATCTTCGTCTGGTGACTATTACCCGACGTAGTGTACTCACGGCGCTCTCCGCCGCAGCGGTGGTCAAGGCTCAAAGGCAGCCTCCGCCCAACTGGAAGCCGAAACTTGGCGCATTTATCAGCTATTCCGACGCGAACCTGGAGTTCATGAAAGCCGAGGGTTTCACGAGCATGGAACTGCGGCTGGATCCGGACAAACTGGACGATGCCGCCATTGCCGCCATGAAGGACAAGATCGCAAAGGCAGGGATCCTGGTTTCGTCGCTTGGCTGCGATGGTAATCACATCGATCCGGACCCCGCCAAGCGCGAGAAACAGGCTCTGTACACGCTGAAGATGATCGACCTGGCGGGTAAGCTGGGCGTGGCGAATCTGGGCGGGCAATCGGGAACGATTCCGGGCCAGCCCCTGCAGCAGCAGGTGGATGAGATTGAGCGCGTCTACACGGAGCGCTATTTCGCGGCGTGCGAGAAGAACAAAGTTCGCATCCTTTGGGAGCCGTACGCTGGCGGACCCAATATTGCGACGGGCCCTGTGGGCTGGGATGCGCTGTTTAAGAAGTTCAATAATAGTCCGAATGTGGGCTTGCAGTTCGATCCCTCGCATCTGGTCTGGCAGATGATGGACGAAGTGGCGGCTGCTCGGGAATTCGCCGATAAGATTTACGACGTGCACCTGAAAGACACCGAGATTCTGTGGCACCTGGTGAAACGCGGCGGCATTCAGCCGGTAAACAAGCAGAACTGGTGGCGGTTCCGCGTGCCGGGCTACGGTTCGGTGGATTGGAAGGGGTTCTTCTCGGTTTTGTCGGAAGTGGGTTACAAGGGCGCGATGAACATCGAGAATGAAGACAATTTCTACTATCCGGCGTACGCCAACGGAGATTTCACCGATCAGTACAAGCGCGGCTTCCGGGTTGCGCACGAGTTTCTGAAGACGCTGGTGCCTCCGGTCAACGGTTAGCCTGGTGTGGGCAGTCAGGATTGACTGCCCTCCAGAAGCAACGTGGAACTATTTGGCGCCGATCTCAAGAATGGTGAATGAATCGGGCACCATGGCTCCACGCCCGGGACCACGGCCTCTGCCGCGGCCGCCACCGGATGCGCCCGGCACACCCGCCGGAGGTGCGGCCGGTGCGGCAGTCGGAGCGGGCGGAGGCGCATATTCGGCCGCCATCGTGAGAACACGATTCGTCTTCGTATCGATGGTCATGGTCTTGGCGCCGTTCATGGTCTGCACCGTCTGTTCCACCACGAAGCTGGTCGGGCTGTTCTCTTTAATCACCGTGAGGGTGCCGTTGCCCTGCGAACTGAAGGCTTCCATGGTGTTCGGGTTGAAGCCGGCGCCATCGGTCGACCCGTCGAGCGGCAGCGAAGTGATGATCTTGCCCGTCTCGGCGTTCAGAATCACCATCACGGCCGGATCGTGGCAGGCGGCAAAGAGGATATGATTTTTCGCGTCGATCCCGAGGCCGCCCGGTCCGCCGCCCTTTTCCTTGATATCGTAATGCGCGGTGACCGCCATTGTTTTTGCGTCCACCACGGCGATGTTGTCTTTGTCCTCGATATCAACGTAGATGTGGCCTTTGCCGTCGGTCACGGCCTGTTCAGGCGCGCCGCCCAGGTCGATGGTTCCGACTATCGAGCCATCTACCGCGTTAATCACGGTCGCATTGGGTGCGCGGTGGCTGAAAATGTAGATGCGCTGATTGAAGGGATCGCCCAGAATGCCGTCCGGGCCGCCTTCGACGGGAATCGTCTTGATGACGGCGAGCGTTTTCGTATCGAACATAACCACAGGGCTGCTGCTCACGAAGCCGTGGCCGGATTTCGTATCGGTGGCCGCGCCGCGGGCGTTCGCGTTGGGTACGGAGCCGACTGGCGTCAGGGTATCCAGGTTGAAAACGTCGATTCGGGCGTTGGTTTGACCGGAGCGCGGAATGTATAGCTTGCGCCCGTCGGAATCGGCATAAATGTAGTCGAAACCGCCATCGCCGCCTGTCTTAGCGGTCTTGACGATTTTATTAGGTCCGGCGGCTGGCGACTGGGCCATGGCGAAACACGCGAGCACTGCGCCGGAAATCACTGCCTGAAGGGAAACTCTTTTCATTAATACTCTCCTCGTTTTTACGGCCGATTATGACGACAGACCAGCCTAAGACGGCCTGGACGTTCAGGATGATTATGGCGGTTGATCCTGAAAAAGCGCTGAATGTGCCCGAAACGGCGAACGGGCCTGCCTCGCGACGGTTCTCCAAAATTCGCGCAGCCGGATCTGGTTTTTCGCTAATATGGCGGAAGAGCTAAAATGCGAAAACCTGCTTTCGTAGTCTCCATGATCCTTTTACTGGCGCTGGTCTCATGTACGGCATTGAATCCGGAAGGCCGGATGCAGAACGCGCTCAATGCCATCGGCGCCGATACGCTGCTGAGCGAGATTAAGACCCTCTCCTCCGACGATTTTGAAGGCCGTAAGCCTGGCAGCGAGGGCGAGAAGAAGGCCGTGAGTTATATGGAGGACCAGTTTCGCAAGCTGAATCTCAAGCCGGGCAATCCGAATGGCACGTTTCTGCAAACCGTTCCGCTCGCCGGCATCATCTCAAAGCCCTCGGCCGATTTCACGGTGGCGGGCAAGCCGGTTCCGGCCGAATTCAGGAAGGACTATATCGCGGTTTCGCAGCATTTTAGCCCGGAAGTCAGCGTCAAAGACACGGACGTGGTTTTTGTCGGTTATGGCGTGGTGGCTCCCGAATATGGCTGGGACGATTACAAAGATGTCGATGTCAGGGGCAAGACCATCCTGATGCTGGTCAACGACCCTCAGATTCCGGATCCAAAAGACCCGACGAAGCTCGACGACACCATGTTCAAGGGACGCGCGATGACGTATTACGGCCGCTGGACCTACAAATACGAGATCGCGGCGGAGAAAGGCGCAGCCGCGGTGATGATCATTCACGAAACTCCGATGGCGGGGTATCCATTTTCGGTTGTGGTGGATAGCTGGAGCGGCGAAAATTTCAGCATCCAGAGCCCGGATAACAATGCGAAGCGCGTGCCGGTGCAGGGGTGGTTCACTTACGATAAAGCGGCGCAACTCTGCAAAGCCGCCGGTCTGGATCTGGCCACGCTCAAAGAAGACGCGCTGAAGAAGGACTTCAAGCCGGAGACTCTGCCGGGGGCGAAGGCTAGTTTTCGGATTGAAAACACGCTGCGCAAGATCGAATCGCATAATGTGATCGCGAAACTGGAAGGCAGCGATCAGTCGCACGCCAGCGAGTACGTGGTTTACACGGCTCATTGGGATCACCTGGGTCGCGACACCACTTTAGCGGGCGATCAGATTTTTAATGGCGCGGTGGACAACGCGTCGGGCTCGGCGGGGCTGATCGAGATCGCCCGCGCGTATTCGAAGCTGTTTCCACGGCCGAAGCGTTCCATCCTGTTCCTGTCGGTGACGGCCGAAGAGCAGGGTTTGCTCGGCTCGGAATACTACGCGGAAAATCCGCTTTACCCGCTGAAGTATACGCTTGCGGACATCAATATGGATGGACTCAATATGTGGGGTCCGACGAAGGATATGGTGCTGATCGGGCTGGGCAACTCAAACCTGGACGATGTCGCAACCGAAGTGCTGAAGGAACACGACCGCACGGTGACCGGCGATGCGGAGCCCGAAAAGGGTTTTTACTATCGCTCAGATCATTTTGAATTCGCCAAGCAGGGCGTGCCTGCGCTCGATCCGGATTCCGGCATGGATTATATCGGCAAACCGGCCGGCTATGGCAAAGAGAAGCGCGATTATTTCACCGAGCACGACTATCACAAGCCGTCCGACGAAGTGAAGTCCGATTGGGACTTGTCGGGAGCGGTGGAAGATCTGCGTGTTTTCTTTGAAATCGGCAACAACCTTGCGGAGGGAGAGTACTATCCGTTGTGGAATCGCGGCGCGGAGTTTAAGGCGAAGCGCGATGAGATGATGAAGAAATAGTTCACATGGCAATTCACAGCCACATTCTTCATAACGGCGTCATCCGCGAGGCTTGCGAGCCGCTGCTGCTGGCCGGGCAGGCTGGGCTGCTTTCGGGCTGGGGTGTGTTCAGTACGCTGCGGGTCAAAGACGGAGCCCTGTTTGCCTGGGAACGCCACTGGGCCCGGATGGTGCGCGACGCGCGGTTGCTGAGCGTGACGATGCCGGCGGATGCCGGGACGGTGGAGCGGTCGCTGTTGCAACTAATCGCCGCCAACGGACGGCTGAACTGCACGCTGCGCCTGGTTGTGGTGCGAAACGGCGGCAGTATGTGGGCCGGCGCGCTGCCGGATGGCCGGGTAAGCGATGTCATCGCGCTCACGGCAGACTCGAAAGACTGGGGCGATAGCGTCCGTCTCACCGTGCAGCCGAACGGCCGGTTTGCGGCGGGGGAGTTCGCCGCCGCTAAGATTCTGTCCTGGGGCGCGAACCTCGTTTGGGCGGAACGCGCGCACCAGCGGGGCTTCGACGAGGTTATTCTGCTGAACGAGCACGGACGTGTGGCGGAGTGCACGTCGGCGAACATTTTTGCGGTATCGGGCGATGATGTTTTTACGCCGCCGGTCAGTGACGGATGCCTGCCGGGTATTACCCGCGAGGTACTGCTTCAGGAATTACAGGTGCCGGGTGTACGTATTCTGGAACGCGGTTTGACCATTGCGGATCTTGAAGCCGCCGACGAGGTTTGTATCACGTCGACTACCCGCGACCTTCTGCCTGTGCGCGAGATTGCAGGGAAGGTTTTGGGAAACCGTCACGATGTCCGGGAACGGGTGACTACGGCATTCCGCCGCTTTATGCAACAGGACATTGCGCGGCGTCTTGTGGCAATGGAATCCGAAACGGAGAAGGTACAGGTTTAAAAGGTACAGGTCTAAAAAATATGCCCCTGGCTTGCCCCGAGTGTGGAAGCCGCAATCTTCGTCCGGCGCAGTACCGGAGTGCGGACGAGCGGATCAATGCGCTGCGTTTCATCGCCCCCCTGCGCTGCAAAGACTGCCGCACGCGGTTCGTTTCGAAGACCATTTTTCTGAACGATCTCATTTACGCGAGATGTCCGCGATGCGACCGAATGGATCTGAACGGCTGGACCGGCAAGACCCACCACCCGAAGGGCTGGACAGCCTTAAAAGTTGTGCTGGGCGCGTTCAAATGGCGGTGTGAATACTGCCGGGTCAACTTCGCCAGTTTTCGCAACCGGAGGGAGTCTTTTACCTTCAGTCGATGGAAGAAGCGCAATCCGGACTTAGTCGCCGAAAAGCCAGCCGAAGTGGCGGAAAGTATCGTGGCGGAAAGTATCGTGGCGGAAGCACCGCCGCGGCAAATCGGAGAGCGCGCGAAAGGCGCGACGTGCCAGTGAACAAGCCGCGGGCTGAAGCAAAAAACGTCCAGGGTTCACGGTACGATTCAGCGACCCGTCTGCATGCGGACGTTCGCTTTGCAACAAGATGCTCCGGATAAACAGTTCATCGCTCTCCGCAGCCGCATTTCAGCCTGCCACGGGTCATAGCAACCAACACATCCTCATCGGACTTAGCACCCTGCCGGAGCCGGAATCTCGATACGGCCTTTCGCTCGCTCACAACGACGCTTGCGCCACCATTGCGAGGTCAATGTTCCTGGCCTGCACCTTCGTTTCCACATCGAAGACTTTCGCGAACCCGTTCGATTCCCGGCTCTTCCGCTCCGTTCGGTTTCGAGGCCGAACCGGGGCGACGTCAACGCCCGGAACCCGTTTTCCGCTCCCGTCTCCAACACTCCGAACTCTTCCCCGATCTCCACTCCCCATTGGGTCGTCTTTCGAAAACCCTTCGGATCAAAGCGTTCGACCGGTTCCAAATCCGGAAGCTCGTCTTACCAGACGTCCGATTGTCTCTTACTCCCCGCCGCTTCCTCTTGCGATTCCACCGCGGATCAGTGCTTGAAACTCGCTCCGTCTGAGCTTGACTTATCGTTCCGTAAACCCTGGAACTGAATCGATCATAGTCAAAGAACGAGGGCTCGTCAAATGAAAAATGCTGGTTTTGCGGACGTTTCAACAGGATTTATTGGCCTTAAAATTCAACGACCTGGCGGACCCGCCGGTGGATTCCCTGTGTATAAATCAATGGATTCACAACTTGTTTTGACGCTTTGGGTTTGAATTGTAAATTGGTGGAAATCAGCCAGCCTGGTGGCAACTCGCCAGCAGCCTGGACCGGGCAAATGTTTAGATCCAGTCAGTTACGGCGCTCATATTTTGGCAATGTACATGCCTTGGAAAGAATAGCTATGCTACGAACCAATTCTCTCCGAATCATGATCGTTTCTGTTGCCTGTGCCGCAGGTCTCGTGGCGCAGGATTCTCCGTTGGCGCCAGGGGCACCGATCGGCGGCAACGATATCGCCGTGGCCGATCAGGGCGGTGGCCCGGACCCGGTGCAACGTCCGCAGTTTAACGATCCGCCACCGCCTCCTCCGGGCATGAATCCGGCGCCGGTTAATGGCACCATTCCGGCGACGCTCACCCTGCCCTCCGGCGCGTTTATGACGGTACGCATCAATCAGTGGCTTTCGTCGGATAGAAACAAGACGGGCGATACGTTTTACGCCACGCTCGTGGAGCCGCTGGTAGTTGGCGGCGTGGTGGTGGCGCCCAGAGGTGCGTCGGTCATAGGCACGGTTACCGAGGTGAAGAAGTCGCATTCGGATAGCAGTTCGTTGCTGGGCCTTCAACTGACCGGCCTCACGCTGGTCGATGGCGAGCAGCTTCCCATCCAGTCTCAGGTTATGGAGCGTAACGGGACGACCACGCCGACCGGTCGGCAGGTGGGTGCTGTGGCTACCGGAACCGCCGTGGGCGCGGGTGTTGGCGCGGTGGCGGCTGGCGGAGTGGGTGCGGCTGTTGGAGCCGGTATTGGCGCGATTGCCAGCAGCGTGGGCGTCGTCGCGACGCGCGGGCGGCCCACTGAGGTGTATCCGGAAACGATGATGACTTTCCGGCTGGACGCTCCGGTTTCGATTTCTACCGCGCAGGGTTCCGGTGCATTCCACTTTGCGAGCCAGGCGGATTACGGGGTGAATCCGCAGGCGCGTATGGCGCAGGGCCCTCCGAGGCCGATGGGAGCGGGTTACGGCGTCGCTCCTTATCCCGCGCCTTACTATCCGTATCCGTATTACAGCCCTTATTACTATGGGCCGGGCTTCGGGGTCTTCATCGGAGGCGGTTATTATGGCGGCTTCCGCGGTGGTTTCCGCCGCTGACGGATTTGGTTAGTCAGCAGGCGGTAAAAAGGGCCACGGAGAGTTCTCCGTGGCCCTTTTCTTATTTGGTGAGGTGATCGACCACAGACGCCAGTTGTTCCGGCGAACCGGTGAAGAACGTGGGCGGTCTGCGATATCGCAGCATCTGCCGATACAGGTAATCGGCGAGATCGGAGTTGATGCCCCAGCCGGCCAGATAGGAAAGTCGGAGATCCTGATCCGTATTCAGCGGCGATTCGCCAACCCAGCGGTTCAGGTCGGCGGAAGTACCCGTGAAGGTGGAGAAAAGATCGCCGATCGAATCGACGCCGATGTCATGTAACGACTGCCGTACGCCGGCGTTTTCCGGAAGATCGTATTTTTCCTGAGCCTTTTCGAGATCGATATGGAGAGGGCCGACCTGGCCCATGAATACCATGTCGTAGCCGAGCCCGCCGCGGGTGTTGGACCAGACGCTGCCTTCCGGGAAGGCCTTGAAGAACGTGGCCAGTTCGCTCTTGAACGTCAGTTCGTCCGTTTCGTAGAGCGGAACATATAGCGTGAAGATTCCGCCGGGGTTCAGGTGGCGTTTGATGGATTCGTAGTATTCAAGCGAATAGAGAGCGGCGGTGCCTTTGACGAAAACATCGAGTGGGTCGGACGCAATGATGTCGTACATGTCGTTGGTGGTCATCAGGTAGTGGCGGGCGTCGTCATAGACAATGCGCGTCTTGGGATTGTTCTTGACCTGGTAATTCTGTGCCGCGAAGTAGATTGTGGAGGCTGGCGGAATGACGGGCTCGATTTCGCAGACGGTGATGTGTTGGATGCCGGGATAGCGGGTAAAAGTGCCCGCCGAGACGCCAGCGCCGAAGCCGATCCCGAGAACCGATTTTGGATTGGGATGCACGATGGCTGCCAGATGGCCGACCATGCGCTGCAGTTTCATATCGAAGATTTCGGTGGTGGCTTCGACGTGGCCGTTCACGTTAACGTAAATCGCACCGTTGTTCCAGCGCGAAATGGCCACTGAGGAGTTGCGGCCTTCTTTCGTATAGAGAATTTCCGAAAGCCCCTGATTACGTCCCATGAAGCGACCGTAGGCGATGAGTTCGCCGGGCACCGGTTCGATGGTCCACGCGAGCAGGACGGCGACCACTATGGAGCCTGCCAGCGCCATAGCTCCGGTAGCCTGCTTTGCCTTCGGTGCGAGCAGCAGGAGCCCACTGCAAGCCGACAGAAGCAACAGCACACGCTGCGAATTTTGCGATCCGATCCATGGAATCAGTACCAGGCTGACAAGCAGAGCTCCGAAAATGCCGCCCAGCGTGTTGGCCGCGTAGATGCCGCCTGCGGCCCTGCCGGAATCCTGGCCGGGTTCCGAGATGGCGGCGCAGGCGAGGGGGAAACTAGCACCCCAGAACAGCGTTGCCGGGAAGATGGCGATGGCCACCACTTTCAGGTCCATGAAGTACATGAGCCAGCCGTTTTGTGTGGTCAGAACGTCGTCGTTCCAGAAGGGCAGATGGAAGGTGTTGACGATGGTGTAGGCAGTCCAGGCGAACCCGAGCGTCAGCAGGATCTGGCACCAGCCCAGCGCGTTACGTGCGTTCACCTTGCGCAGCAGCCAGGAGCCGCCGGCCGTGCCGAGTGCCAGACCCGTGAGGAAGACGGCGAGAATGATGGCAAAGACGTAGACCGTGGCCAGCAGGAGATACCCGAGCAGGCGTGTCCACACGACTTCGGCGCCCAGCGCGACCGCGCCCGAAAGTGCGATGGTCACGTAAACCGGCCACTTGCTTTGAAGTGTGTAATCGGCGGCCGATTCCGGCGCGGATTCGACGGAAGTCGCCTCGGGGGCGGGTCCGGATACCGGGATCGTCTCCGGTGTGGTGGCGGCCAGGGCCAGGCTTACCAGCGCCACAATCACGTTGATCGCGGCGGCAAAAAGCGTGCCGGTAACCGTGTTGAAGTCGCGCAGGAGCCAGAATCCTGCCAGCAGGCAGCCAACGACCGCTCCGGCTGTATTCCCTCCGTAGAGCCAGCCCCACCATGCGACGGCGCGCGGCGAAGCTTCGAGCCAGCGCACAATAGCAGGCAGCGACGCACCCATCAATATGGTGGGAGGCAGCATGCAGACCGCTGCGACTACGCCGCGAAGCAGCATGCCGGGGAGTCCGTTGGCCGCGCCCGCGAAGTAAACCTGATTGATGTACGGCATGCTGAACTGCACCAGCACGGCAAAAGCGGCGATGCTCAGTTCGATGAACGCGTACGTGCGCAGGGGATGACCCTTTAGAATCCGCATGCGCGGAAACAAGGTGCTCCCGATGCACAGGCCACCCATAAAAGTGGCGAGCAGCACGCCGAGCGAAACCGAGGTGGACCCGATAGCGAGTTGCAGCGCCTGGTACCAGACAATCTCATAAATCAGCGCCGAGCAACCGCTGCCCGCGAAAAGGAGCAGCAGCAAGGGCAGATAAGCGCTGGAGCCATTCCCGGAAGGTGCTTCGGTAGCGGTCTTGGAGGTGGTTATAACGTCACTCATGGAATTATTGCGTGCGGACAGCCGTTTTTAGGTCTCTGAAACAGGTTAAGAGTATCACGGAACACGGCTCTGCCATTGTAAACAATGATAAGAACGGCCCGGGATCGGCGCTATGCGCGCGGAGATGGATCTATAGCGCTGGAATGTCTCTTGTTTTTAGCTGGTTAGGCGCCCGGGCGGAAAGCTGGGCTGCCAGAGGTGTAAGCTATGATTTCCCGATATGTCCATGACTCGCCGCCAGGCTATTCTCTCGCTTTCCACCGCCGCCGCCGTGATTGCGGCGCCTCCCGATCCCCCGGCCGCGCCGGCAGCGGTCATTGCGCGCACCGATACCGCCGTGGATGGCTACCTGCGGACGCAAATCACGGAAGCCGGGCCGTGGCTCGGCAGCGTGGCGGACGAATATCTGCAGCATCCCGCGGGCACGGCCAGCGGAGTGATCGAGCTGATGACGGCGGCGCTGATTCATCCGGGGTCGAAGCACCACAACGAGAACGAACTGGTGGCGCGTATCCGCCTCGCCGCCGGATATCTGGAGCGGAGCCAGAGCCCGGAAGGTTTTATCGACCTGCTCTCCACCAATTTCGATTCGCCACCCGATACGGGCTTCGTCGTTCACAACGTCGGCACGGCGGCGGCAGTAGCGAAACTCTATGCCAACGACACGGTGCTGGGTATTCTGCGGCCGTTTCTGGTGAAAGCGGCGAACGGGCTGGCGGTTGGCGGCATCCACACGCCGAATCATCGCTGGGTGGTTTCATCCGCGCTGGCGCAGGTCAACGACGTCTATCCCGATCCGGCTTACCTGCGGCGCATTAACCAATGGCTCGCAGAAGGCATCGATATCGACGACGACGGCCAGTACACGGAGCGCAGTACGGTCACCTATAACACGATCTGCGACCGCGCGTTCACGGTGCTGGCGGCGAAGCTGAAGCGGCCGGAATTGCTGGATCCGGTGCGGCGTAATCTGCGGGCCATGATGTATCTGCTGCATCCGGACGGCGAAGTGGTGACGGAGGTTTCCAAACGGCAGGATCAATTTGTGCGCGGCACCATGGCGGCCTACTGGTTCCCGGTGCAATACCTTGCGGTGCACGATGGCGACGGCCAGTTCTCCACGCTGGCGCGGCAACTGGGGCCGGATAATGCCAGACTTTCCGCGCTGATGGAGTATCCGGAACTGATGGCGGCGCTACCCCCGGCAGCGGCGCTCCCGCAGGATTATGCGAAGCTGTTCCCGCTGGTTGGCTTAGCGCGAATCCGGCGGAATGCTCTGGACGCGACGGTGATCCTGCAGGACAACAGCCGCTTTTTCAGTGTGCGCAAGGGACCGCTGGTGGTGAACGCGGCGCGCTATGCGACGTCGTTCTTCGGCAAGGGCCAGTTTATTCCAGCCGCCACGGTACAGAGGGATGGCGCTTATGTCGCGAGACAGTCGCTGGAGGCTCCTTATTATCAACCTCTGGTACCTTCGGAGAAGGTGAATTTTAAGAATTGGTCGCAACTCCGGGATAAGCGGCGTAAAACGCAGATTTGCCGGCTGGAGCAATCGGCCACGGTGAAGGAAAAGGCCGGCGGGTTCGATTTGCGGATTCAGGCCAGTGGCAATTCTTCGGGTACCACGCCGCTCGGAGTGCCTTTGGCGATCGAGATCAGTTTGCGTGAGGGAGGGCAACTGGAAGGCTGCCGCCCGGCGCCGCACGTCGACGGCGGATGGGTGCTCGAAAAAGATTACGCCACTTACAGGATCGAAGGACAGACGCTGCGGTTCGGACCTGGAGCGCAATCGCATCTGCTCACGCAGTTACGCGGTGCGGAAGCGAAGTTGCCGGGCATCAGCGTTTACGTAACCGGATACACGCCGTTTGATCGCACGATATCGTTCGAGTTCAGCTGACGGTACGATAGTGCTTTTCGGTTATTGCCGGATGGCCTGTCGCCGGATAAGCTTCCAATCAATGATCGGGAATAGGTCTTCTCTTGCCGTTACCGTCGCGTGTATCTGTGCTTTGATCTCGCTGCTTTGCTTCGCCGTTCCCATGTACGTGATTCGTCCCTTTCGTCCGCAGGGGCCGCGGGAGTTTCCGATTGCCATGGCGGTTCGGCAGGCTGGTCCGATGGTCTCTGCGCTTTGCGCGTTACTCGCCATCGCCGCTGTAGTTTGGGCGTGGCCCCGCATGCGTGGGCTCATGCCGAGGTTCGGCCTTGCCGTCTGCGCGCTGCTCGCCGTTCTGGGGGCAGGCCTGACGCGGATCAATATTTTCGAGATGATGTTTCACCCTTACGCGTCGCCCGGCTTCGGAGCGGCGGACACGACGGCGCTCGATGCGGACGACATGGTGCTGTCGGTAACTCTTGGGGGCGAAGCGCATGCGTTCCCGATTCGCGCGATCGGCTATCACCATATCGTGAATGACGTGGTTGGCGGCGTACCGGTCGCCGCTACTTACTGCACACTGTGCCACACCGGAATTGTCTGGAAGCGCGTTATCGACGGGCAGATGCTCACTTTCCGTCTAACCGGAATTCGCAACGGCAATGCGCTGCTGCGCGACGAAGAAACCAACACGATCTGGCAGCAGACCACGGGAATAGCGATTTTTGGTCCGCTCAAAGGACGGCAGCTCGATCTGGTGCATAGCGATGAGCTGACTTTCGCCGCGTGGCGGGCCGAACAGCCGCGCGGTCTCATCCTGAAGCCGAACCCGGAGTTTGTCTCTCTCTACGAAAAGAAGGACTGGGAAAAAGCCATCGAGAAGGACGATTCCGTCATCGACACGTCGAAAACGGGCATCGCGCCACGCGAACTCATGCTGGGTATCGCCAGCGGTGCAGCGAGCAAGGCCTTTCCGTGGAAGTTGGTCCTCTCCGCCAAATTGATCCAGGACCGGGTGGGCGCGGACCCCGTGCTTGTGGTCGTCGGCGCCGATAATCTCTCAGTGCGTGCGTTTCGTACCGATGCGAACACGACCTTCGTACGTTCCGGCTCTCTTGCCGGTGGGCTGATGATGGATGCGGAAACGTCAACGGTATGGGACTTTTCCGGCTGCGCGGTCAGCGGTCCGCGCAGCGGCCAGTGCCTTCTGCCGCTTGACCCGGTGAAGGATTACTGGTTCGACTGGCTCAATTATCATCCGGCTACGGATGTTTTTCGCATTTGAAATGCCGCGAGAAGGCAACCGATGATGATCAACCCCGCAGTTCCCGGCTCGGGGGTCAGGCTGCTGCTCGCGCATCCGTTAATGTCGGTAGTCCCGGCCAGCGTCGCGGTTCCGGATTCCGCGAATACACAGCCGTTGATCGTGCCGGCCAGCACGCCGCTTCCGCCTGTGTTGGCGGACATCGTGAAACTGGTTCCCGCCAGGATGTTGCCATCGAAGACCACGGGTGCGCCGCCTGGGCTGATTGTGGCCGTGCTGCCGATGATCCAGTAGATGTTGCTCGCCAGCGCCCCGCCTGTCAGGTCGAATGTAATCGGGCCGTCGATAGTCAGGTTGTCGATATCCTTCATGATGAAAACATCGCTGCTGTTGCCCTCGGCGTCAAAATTCAAAATGACGCCCGCCGTTGAAGTGACATCGGTGGACGAAAATGAGTACACGTTATTTCCCACGAAAGTCTGGCTGGTGCTCAGGCCACCCGTTACGGTCTGGGTGGGCGGGGTATCCGAGTCGCTGAAAGCGTAGTTGTAGGCAGTCACGAAGTCGTCGAAGGCCGAGGTGACAATCGGACCAGCTACGGCGACGCTTCCGGTCGCGATGCCCGGCGGGAAGCCCTTGAGCGAAGTCATCGCCCCGACATTGCCGATCACTACGGAGGTTCCGGTATTGGAAACTGTGCCGCCAATCAATCCGAAAGAACTGCCGCCATCGAGATCGGGCGCTGTGACTGAGCCTGCAAACGCCGGCACAGAGGCCAGCAGTACGGCCATGGTTAGAAGCGTCACGGTATTTCCGATCTTCATTTGTTACCTCCGCGTGATCGGTGCAGTTTCGTAACCGTTTCTGCATGTGCCGCAGATGCCGCACGCTGACGCAATTCCTTTGCGCGCGGGCCGTTACCCGACCGGCGAAATCCGGCCAGATGACCGAATGTGGTCATCCGGGTCGCGGGAGCGATCGCGTGTTTTTAGTGGTGCTTCGCCGCCAACTGGCGGGCCTTTGCGGGGAAGAGCGCGAGGCGGCCGAGAGCGAGCACGGGCACGGCCAGGAAGACTCCCGCTACACCGCCAATGTTGCCGCCGGCGAAGATCCCGAAGATCACCAGTAACGGGTGCAGTTCCACCCCGTGACTCATCAGCCTGGGCCAGATTACATAGTCCTGCACAAGGCGAAAAACGCCCAGGCACGCCGCCAGCGCCAATATGTGCGGGTAACCGGTCAGGGCGCTCACGCCGAGGATGACCGCTATCTCAACGATGGGCCCTGCCATGGGCACGAATTCGCAGAAAAAGGCGATCGCGGCAAGCAACAGCGCATAACGGATACCAGCCATCGCCATCCCGGCGCCAAGGACGACGAGAGCCGTGCAGCATAGCACCAGCAATGCGCGCATGTACTGCAACAGAAGGACATTTGCCTCCGCGAGCAGTCGCTCCGCATTGTCGCGGGATTCAGCGGCACTGAACACGTCGAGGAGAGAGTCCCGAATGCGCGCCCCGTCTTTGAGAATAAAGAAACTCAGAATCGGAATCACGATGAGGTAGATGAGATTGGCCGACGCCGCCAGCAGGCTGAGGCTGACGCGCGGAAGGGCCGAAGCGGCGTCTCCGAGTTGCGCGCTCACCTGGCCCTGCATTGGTTCGAGCACCGGAGCGAGCGCCGGATGCGCAACGCCGAGACTGGCGAAAAAGCCGGGGATATCCGGCGGCTCTGCGATCAGTTGCCGCGCTTCCGCCGCGACGCGCGAGCCAATCGCTATGCCGACGCCGGCCAGAAGCGCCATCACGATCACGTACGTGATCGCGAGCGCCAGCGTTCGGTTCTTCGGACCAAAAAGGCGGCTCACCTGACCCACCAGCGGATGCAGCAGGTAAGCGAGCAGCAGCGCGATGGCGAACAACACCAGTGTTCCGCGTATCACGTAGATGCCGGCGAGCACCAGCAACGTGACCGCGGCGCTGAAGGTGACGCTGGCGGCCTTGCGGTCGAATCCGATCCTGTTGTGCTCCGATTTGCGTCCCGTCACTGTAGTTCGTTCGGTTTGAATGCGCCGCCCTTCAGCAAAATCGCCAGCACTTCCTTCGATCTCTCATCCCAGTTCTGCTCTTTCTGCGGTGTCAGATTGTTGTGCTCCGATTCGATCATCGGCAAAGGCTCTTTGGCCACCGATATCCGATTGAGTTCGGTCCAGACTCCGGCCGGAGGTGAAGTGGTATCGATGAAGCCCATTGCGGCCAGCACCGGCGCATGAATCCGCGAGGCGAAATTGATGGTATCGAAGTAGAGCGCGGTGTTCATGACCTTGGGATCGTTGGAAGGCCAGTTCGGATAGCCCGCTTTGCGGCCATGCAGATCGCCGTTGCTATCGGCGCCGGAAGGCACGCATACCAGTACGGCCGTGATCTTCTCCGGCCGCAGGCCTGCCAGCATGATACTTTGCTGGCCACCCATGCTGGTGCCCATGAGTACGATGGTTTTGCCATCCCAATCGGGGCGAGTCATCAGATAATCGAGGGCGCGCGAATCGCGCAGATACATATCCAGAAAGTAAGATGTTTCGCGGCTGGTGTTGCCAATAGCCGCATAGTTCGGCGGAATGTCACCGCGCGGATCGGATGGGGGTTTGTCATGCGAATCGACGTCGATGACGAGCCAGCCTTCGGCCGCGCGCGATGCCACGGATTTCGCATTCAGAGCGTAAACGCCCGCGTATTGCAGCAGAATCAGCGCCGGAAACCTGCCAGCTTTCGCCGGCTTCGCCAAATATCCCTGAGCCTGAGACCAGAGTGCGTCGAGCACGAAGGTATTCATCTCCACGCCAGGCGTGTCCGTCAGGACGGGCGTCAGCACGGGGTGAATCGGTATCTTCGCCTGCGCCGCCAGTTTGGTTGCCCAGAACGAATCGAAATCTGCGGGGCGCGGCGTTGCCAGGCCGATCTTCGTTGGCGCGACCGCGGCGCCCACCGCGTAGAGCCCGTTATTACGGCCCGTATTGCCGCCGACGTAGCCGTTGGGATTGCCGCGTCCGGGGCCAGCCACCGGCGTCGCGGCGGACGCCGCAGTATCCGCGGCCAGCTTTGCTGTCGGTTCAATCGCAACATAGAGCATCTCCGGCGCGTCGCCCGAGATCTCAATCTTGTCCTTGCCGGAGGAAAGATCGAGCTTTCCTTCTTTCAGCACGTCCGCGTTGTTTCGGCGGATCGTCCACTTATAGCTGTATGTGGGATCCGCCGGACCCGGTGTGACGGTCCACCCAACGGTCTCGCCGAGATTGTAAATACCGGTGGCACGATACGGCGTGAAAGTCAGTTGCTGCGGAATCGGTCCGCCTCGCTGTGCCGATAGCAACGCAGCAGTGAAACAAATCGCCAGCACCAGGCGCGAACAGATCCGGCTCATCACCCCTCCATCCTTTCACGGAAGCCTCTATTGTATTCGCTTTACTTCGGTAGAATTGTCTGATGCCCCGGCGCGCAGTGCCTTTATTCATCCTTCTGCTGACCATGTACGCCGCGCTGCCTGCCGCGCCGGCGGCGCTCCATTGGGTGACCAGCTGGACGGGCTCCGCACACGGCCCGTACCCCACGGGCAACGCTTCGGCGCAACCGAACCTCAGCTCTGTTTTTCCCGCACCCGCGAACGGCGCACGCGATCAGTCGTTCCGTTTAATCGTGCGCCCCGACATCTGGGGATCGCAAATGCGCCTGCGTCTCTCGAATGTATTCGGTACTGCTCCGGTTACCTTCGACGGCGTCTTCGCCGGAGTGCAGATGAGCGGGGCTGCGCTGCTGCCGGGGACGAATCGGACAGTTACGTTTCGTGGCAAGGCTGCCGTCACTATCGCTCCGGGTGAATCGGCATGGAGCGATCCGGTTCGTCTGCCTTTCGTCGCCAGCGGCCAACTCGCGGGGCGAAAGCTGGCAGTGAGTTTTCACATCGCGGGCGAGTCCGGACCCATGACCTGGCACGCGAAAGCGCTCACGACTTCGTATCTATCCGCCGGGCCCGGTTCCGGCAGTAAGGGTGGCGAAGAGGGCGAGACTTCGTTCCCGTTCTCCACCACGTCCTGGTATTTCCTCGATGCCATCGACATGATGGCCCCGGCAACCACGCACGCTATCGTTGCTTTCGGCGATTCCATCACCGACGGCACCGCTTCCACGCTGAACGGCGACGACCGCTGGCCGGACGTTCTCTCGCGCCGTGTGCATGGGGCGTACGGCAGCCGGTTTTCCGTGGTGAATGCGGGGATTGGCGGAAATCAGATCGTCGGCCCGCCGCAGTACACTGCGCTTAAGCCTTTCTCCGGCGGCCCTTCCGCGCTTCAGCGCCTCGAACGGGATGTGCTGAGTCTCTCATCGGTGGGCGCCGTGATCTGGCTCGAAGGCATTAACGATTTCAGCCGCAATGGTAACGCGACAACGGAAGCTGTGGAGGCCGGAATGAAAGACGGTGTATCGCGCCTGCGCGCCGCGGTTCCAGGTATACGCGTGATCGGCGCGACGGTGACATCGGCAGTCGGTTATGCCTCCGCAGCCCCGGAGCAGGAAGAAAAACGGCAGGCGCTCAACCAGTTCATCCGGACCTCCGGGCTCTTTGACGGCGTGGCCGATTTCGATCGGGCGACGGCCGATCCGAAGACTGGCGGTTTGCGCGCGGAGTTCGTGCCAGAGAGCACGACAGGCGGGGCGGGCGACAAACTTCATCCCAACCGGGCGGGCTATATGGCGATGGGGATGGCGGTCGATCTGGAATTGCTGAAGCCGAAATCAGCCCGCTGAGGTTATTTCGGCTCGATTTCGACGATCTCAGTCGACCTCTGTGCACTGCCTGAAGCCGCCGCAACAGTGCCCGCGTCGTGCCATTCAAGATGTCCCGTATTCACCCCGGCCACGTCGATCTCAAGCCATCCTCGAGGATGAGTGTGCGCCGCCAGCGTCTCGCCCGGCGAAAGCGTAATGCGGTCGGCCCGGACATGCGCGTTTTCAACGGCAGTAACGTGGCCCGCCAGGTCATCCCGATCTGTTCGCGCCGACTCGGCGGTTCCCTTCAGGAGCTGAACGTCGAATATCCGGACAACTGTTGTTCCCAGGTTCACCACCCGATGGGTATATGGCGGAGACGCAGAATTGAATGCGATGCGTCCGACTGGTGCGGGCTGCGGCTGGCCTCCGGCATCGATCCGGTCCGATCGCGTGGTGCCCGCCGCGATCACTACGCTGAGATTATCGAGAGTGTGCGTGTGGAAGAGACTCGCATCTCCCGCCGGAAAGATCACATCAAGCACCCGGACGTAATCGTTTGCGAACAGCAGATGATGGTGGGGTTCATTTTCAACCGGCACAACTTTCTGGGCAACAACGAAGGACGCCGTTGCCACGACGAAGGCACATACGGCAAATGATCGGAGGGAAGGCATATCAACAGCACCAGTATCCTACCGCTTCGATCAAAACTCCTGGCGCCATGAGTAAATAGAAAGACGATGCCTCCCGGCGTAACGCCGTTTCCTAAACACTGCGACGGTAAACGCTTTTTCAATCCGGACGCCCCTCAGGCGCGCGGTTTCCCCGATGTCCTGCGCTGGAAATTCACCACTCGCCCGCAGTCGTCTCCGCGCTTCGTGTCCGACGTAGTGCCCTCGAAGCCGCCCGCCGGGATCGACGGCAGCGAACTGCAGGTGACGCTGGTCAATCACTCCACCGTGCTGCTTCAACAGAGCGGATTGCATATCCTCACAGATCCCATCTGGTCTGAGCGAGCCACTCCGGTCAAAGGTATCGGGCCGCGCCGGCGACGTGCGCCCGGTGTGCTCTGGGAAGATCTCCCCCGCATCGATATTGTGCTGCTTAGCCACAATCACTACGATCATCTGGATCTTCCCACTCTGCGGCGTATCGCCGCTCGCGGGCAAGCTCAATTCGTCGTGCCCACCGGCGTGGCCGGCTTCCTGCGGCACCAGTTGCGACGTGAGATGCGGCAGGACAAACCAGACCCGGTTCACGAACTCGATTGGGGCGAATCAGTGTCTATGGCAGGAACCACCATTCACTCCGTCCCGGCTCTGCATTTTTCCGCGCGCGGAATCTTCGACCGCAATCGCACGCTGTGGTGCGGCTACGTGTTCGAAGCCGCGAATCGCGTGGTTTATTACGCCGGCGACACTGCTTTTGGTTCTCATTTCGCCATGATCCGCGAACGGTTTGGCGCGCCACAACTGGCCTTGCTGCCGATCGGCGCCTATGAGCCGCGCTGGTTTATGTCGCCGATTCACATGGATCCCGACGACGCAATTCAGGCCCACCGGATACTTGGCGCAGGAACCAGCATCGCGATCCACCACGGTACTTTTCAACTGGCCGACGAAAGTCTCGACACTCCGAGGCTGCTGCTGAATGAACGCGCTATCGATAACTTTCTGGTGCTGAACAACGGCCAGTCCGTAACTCTTGCCTGATGATGGATAAGCACACAGTCGCGCTGATCAGCATTGTCGGTAGCTCGCTTGACGTGCTCGGAGCGTTGTATCTCGCTTACGATCTGCTGGGCGGCGAGCACGGGCCGCTGCGCACACTGACTCGCGCGGTCACCTATGGGGCGCTGTTCGGAACCGGCTACGGTCTTGCGCTGGGCCCTGTCTTCGGCCTGGTGACCGGCGCGGCGCACGGCATCACTCTCGCGTGGGAGTTCTCACGCGCCTCCCGCCAGGCTCCCAGGCCCGGGTTCTGGCTCGATACCGCCATGAGCGCGATTCGCGGGTGCGGCTTTGCATTGGGCACCGCGTGGCTATTCGGCGCCCGCTTCGGCATCGTGTTTGGTGTGTTGAGTACCGTTGGACAGACTGTTGCTTATCGCATCGGCATCCGGCCGACGGCTGATTACCGCCCGGCTGCCCGTCCCAGCATCACACGGTTTCAGTTGTTAGCAGCGGTGAATCGCACCGTGGGCTATGCGATCACAGGCTACATCAGCAGCCTGGTCGCACAGCAGCGGGAACACGCGGTCGCGGTCGGCATCAAAGCGGGTCTCGTTATTGGCCTGGTCACAGCGTTATCCGGCGCCTTCTCGCCTTACATCGAATGGACCGCCGATCACGTGCCTGAAAAACGCATGGGCGTTTATGGCGTGGCCATGATTCTGCTTGGCTTCACGCTGCAATCCGTTCAATACTGGATGACGTTACTCGATGTGAGTGTGAAATGAATCATCACCTGATCTGCGCCGCCCTCGTCGCCACAGCTTCTGCTTCCTTCGCGCAGCCACCGGCGATCCCCGTCGGTATGGATGCCTATCGCCAGTGGGAGCGATGGGCGCATCAGCGCATCGGTGTGCGCGCCTACATGCGCAGCACGTACGATCGCGCCGGAGGCAACGAACGCGCGGACGCCTCGCACTTCCTCTATCAGGACGCGGATGATTTCAACGTCACGCTCGACGTGCAGTCGCCTGGCGTTCTCTATTTCGTGCGCTACAATCACTGGCACGGCAGTCCCTGGCACTACGAAGTGGATGGCCGCGACCACCTTGTGCGGGAAACCACCACGGCGGATCCGCTGCATCCCGCGCCGGGCTCGGTCTTTCTTCCCGAACTTTCCTTCCCGAAGCCTATGGCCTGGACATGGGCCGATACCAAAGGGGCCGATCTGAGCTGGGTACCCATCGGCTTCTCCCAATCGTTCCGCATGGCCTATTCGCGCACGTTTTACGGCACCGGGTATTACATTTATCATCAGTTCGTCCCCGGTGCGAAACTGTCGCAGCCCATCACGCCATGGAACGGCGCTGCGCCCGATGCCGATGTTGTTCAGCTCATCGGCCGCGCGGGCAGCGATCTTGCTCCGGCCGCATCGTCTGGAATTCGCGAACAATCCGGCCAGATTGATTTGGCCGCAGGCCAGACGGTCGCCGTGTGGAACAGCGCCCGCGGTCCCGGCATGGTGCGCGCCATCGAGTTTTCCGTGCCGCGCGATCAGGCTCGCGCGTTCTCCGACGTACGGCTTCGTGTGACCTGGGATGGCCGAAGTGAGGCGTCGATCGATGCGCCGATCGGGCTTTTCTTCGGCGCGGGCATACTCTACAACCGCGACAACAGAGAGTATCTGGTGAAATCGTTCCCGATGGTGGTGCGTTACACCGCCGATCGCGTCTATCTGAGCTGTTATTTTCCCATGCCGTTTTTTCGCTCGGCGCGCATGGAACTGAGCGGCGCCGCGGCGGCAATTCGCGATGTCGAATGGAAGGTTCGGTCTGCGCCGTTCCGCGATGCGCCGAACCAGGTCGGCTATTTCCATGCGACTTACAAGGATCATGCCACGCCGGAACCGGGCAAGGATCTGGTGCTGCTCGATACCGCGAAAACAGAGGGCGGCGGCGACTGGTCGGGCCAGTTCGTCGGCACTTCCTTTATTTTTTCGCACGCTGCCGTGCTGAATACGCTCGAAGGAGATCCGCGCTTCTTCTTCGATGACAGCCGCAGCCCGCAGGCACAGGGAACAGGCACCGAAGAATGGGGTGGTGGTGGCGATTACTGGGGTGGTGAGAATATGACACTGCCGTTTGCCGGACATCCGGCCGGCGCGAAGAACGCGCAAGCTGCGCTCAATGAAGACGATAAAATCGAGTCGGCTTATCGCTTCCTGTTGGCGGACCTGATGCCGTTTGGCCGCAATGCGCGTATTCAACTTGAACACGGCGGGATGAATGAATCCACCCAGCATTATGAGACCGTCACGTATTGGTATGGTCTGCCGGCGGCATCTCTGCTTCAGACCGACGATCTGATTGTTGGCGACGATTCGAGCGAGCGCCGGCATAACTACGTTTCGCCGCAGGCTTCCGCTCCCTATGAAATCACGTCGCGCTACGAATGGGGACCGGATACGCTGCAGGGGCGCGAGATCTATCCCGCCGAAACCGATCGCGGCCGCACCACAAAGACAGCCTCGGAGTTTACCCTGCGAATCGACCCGCGCAACCTTGGCGTGATGCTGCGCCGCAAGCTCGATTACGTATTCCCGAATCAGCGCGCCGAGGTTTTCGTGGCCGGGAGCGGACCCGGTCAGCCACAGTGGAAATCGGCGGGGATCTGGTATCTGGCAGGTTCGAGTACGTCGGTGTTTTCAAATCCGTCGGGAGAAATGGGTGCTACCCGGCATGTCGTGCAAACTTCCAACCGCCGATTCCGCGACGACGAATTTCTCCTTCCGCTCGCGCTCACTGAGGGCCGCAGCTCGATTCGGGTTCGTGTGAAATTCACCCCGGTCGCGCGACCGCTATTCCCAGGCTACGCGTTGCAGGAAATGGCGTGGAGCGAAATGCGCTACACCGCTTACAGCTTTGTGATGCCGAGATTCAGGCGATAGGGCATACCACCCGGCGCCTCAAGGCATATATGTAAAAAAGTGCAATTCCAGGGCATTTTCTGTTGACGATTCCCGCCGCCAGCCGATATATTTACTGTTACCCTAACCGGAATCCGTGGTCCGACTGGAGCTTCTTTGCGTCGAAGAGAACTTCTGACTCGCTCTCTGTCTCTTTGTGCAGCGCCTGTGCTCGCGTCTCGCTTTGCCCTGGCGTCCCGCGCGCACTCCGCACGCGCAATCGACCTGGTTGCGCAGTCCAACGTTATCGATATGCTTGGCCTGCTCACGCTGAACTGGCCGCTGCTCGATCAATGGCAAAAGGCCCCCGCCGCTTTTGGCGAGAAAGATTTCGCGAAGCTGCGCAACTCCGGTATCGATATCTTTCATCCCGCCGTCGCTTTCGAGCAGGGCTCGGGATATGACGTCACCCGCGCGTGGTTCGAAAAATGGAACCGTTTCATCGGTTGGCATAAGGAATATTTCGTACGCGTGGATAGCCCGAACGATATCGCGCTGGCGCGCCAGCAGGGCAAAATCGGCATCATTCTCGGCATGCAGGATGCGAATCATCTGCGCTTCGTAGAGGATGTCAACGAATTCCATCACATGGGTCAGCGTCTGACGCAGTTGACCTATAACTCGGAAAACCGGCTGGGCGATGGCTGCAAAGTGAGCAATGACAAGGGACTCACCGCTTTCGGCGCGGATGTGATCGCGCGCATGAACTCAGTTGGCATGGCGATCGATGTATCGCATTGCGGGCAACGCACCAGCCTCGACGTGATTGCCGCGTCGAAGAAGCCGGTGCTCATCACGCACTCCAATTGCCGCGCGCTGGCTCCGGGCGTGGCGCGCTGCAAGTCCGACGAAGTCGTTCGGGCGGCCGCGCGCAGTGGTGGCGTTCTGGGCATTACTTCCGTTCGGCAGTTTGTGCGGAGCGCCGGGCCTGCCACTGTCGACGACGTGCTCAACCATTTCGATCATGCAGTGAAACTGGCGGGCGTCGAACACGTGGGCCTCGGCAGCGATTTCGATCTGGACGCTCACCCTTCCTATGACATTCCGGGCCTGAATAATTCCGATCGCATTTACCAGCTGACCGATGGCCTTGTGGGGCGCGGCTACACGGATGCCCAGGTTGCTATGATGCTCGGCGGAAACTTCGAGCGCGCGCTTGGGCAAATCTGGCTAAATTAGATCGGCAAAAGACCTGCGCAGTTTGCGGAACCAGGCATGTCCGGCGAGGAAAACGATAATCGACACAGCAGTTACCCATACGAGCCCGTGCCAGTCGGGCGCGGTCGATTCCAATAAGATACGGCGATAGTTTCGCACCATCACATACATCGGATTAACCGCCAAAAGCCGCGCGGCGAACGGCGGGACCTTAGATTCGGGATAGCAGATGGGCGTCACGAAAAACCAGATCGTCAGCAGATAACCCATAATCTGTGCCAGATCGCGAACGAAAACTCCCATCGCCGCGAGAAACCAGCAAAGGCCCGCGGTTAACAGAACCTGAGGGATCAGCAGCAGCGGCAGGTACAGCAGTGTCGCCGGAATATGGCCTCGCACGATCAGCAATCCCAGCAGCAGCAAAGCGACCCCAAAGAACTCCGTGACCAGACCCGTCACCACAATATTGACCGGCAGGGTTTCCACGGGAAAGACGAGTTTCCGTATGAAGTTGCGGTGCTCGATCAGGATGCCGGGAGCGCGCGCCAGCGCGTCGCTGAACGCAAGCCACGGCATCATCGCGGCCAAATAATAGAACGCGAAGCCTGTGGCGCTGGGGTCGCCATCGGCGCGGGCGCCCAGCACAATTCCAAAGACGAAAAAATACGTCAGCATCAGCAGCAGCGGATTGAGCACCGTCCAGAACGCGCCACCGGCCGACCCGGCGTAACGGCTCAGAATATCGCGCCGCACCAGCGTGCGGATGAGGTTGCGATTGCGCCAGGGTATCTCAACAGGCAGCGTCAGACCATTCACTACATTGCGCAGCCACCGCCGCCGCCGCACCGCATTCTTATCCGCGATGCGCCAGCGACGCAGGGTGGCAGTGCCGTCATCCGTCACGGAAACGTCAATCAGAATGAACGGCCAGCCCTTCTCGTAAAACCACGCAACGTGTTCCTGCATCGCGGAAACGCAGACGGAGTATTCGCCCGGCTCCGGCGGCAGCGCGATTTTCGTTTCGAGCCGCGAATTGCCCGCGGGCGCGAGATCGAGCGGAGCCCGCGCTCCGTCGATCACCAGCGTTCCGGTGGGATCGTCGAAAAGATGGTAGCCCGTATTCCAGCCTTCCGCCGAACTCCAGGCCGTTTGCGTGCGGTTGAGCAGATCGCTGCGGACTATCAGGGCGCGGTTCGCCAGGGCTACCGACGTATTGCGGAATTCGGCGGTCATCCTGTCGTTATGAGCATGGTCATGAGCATGGTCATGAGTATAGCCAGGCGGGCCAGCGGTTTTTCACCGGGCCTGCCTTGCGCGCCACCGCGTAAATACCGTCGCCGCGCAGATCGTGGCTCAGATTGTAGCGCTTCAGCAGATGCGTGATCCAGCCGAATTCGGGATGCGGCTCGTCCAGAAACTCACCGGTCTCCAGACGCACCATCTCGAAGCCGGAATCGGTCAGCAGATGCTGGATTTCCATCGGCACATATTCGCGATTGTGACGCGCTTCGGTCTCTTCCTCATCTTTACGCGGCCGGATATACGCGGGGAAGAACGAAGGATGATAGCCCAGCAGAATCGCGGAAATGGAACGAAGCGACCCGATATTGGGGGTGGTCAGCACCAGATGCCCGCCGGGTTTCAGGATGCGGTTGATCTCGTTCATCATGTGCATCGGGTCCGCAAACAGATGCTCAATCAGTTCACAACAGAGCACGGTATCGAACGACGCGTCGGCGTAAGGATAGATATCCTTCTCGGCATCGAACAGATCGATGTCGCATTCGAAAACCTCGCCCGTTTCCGACGTGATCGTCTTGTGATCCACGCGGCCCAGCACGCCGTAGTAGCAGCCGCGCACCGCGCCATACCCCAGCTGAAACCTCAGCGGCGCGGTGATTTGCATATATGCGCCCATTTCCAGAACGCTTTGCGACGCATCGCCCGGAGGCGTGATCTCAAGCGTGTGGACGAAGCGCGATTTGTGCAATTTGGCATAGTCGCGACCCTCCGGCGACACCCAGGTAGTGATCGCCTCGGGCGCAATGGACGCAGGCAATTCCGCAACTGACGCCTCCGCCCGTTCCGTCAGTTCCACGGCCGTCGACTCAGCGGCGGCCGATGGCATGACTGCCTGCTCCACGGCGACTAAAGTGGCTTCCGGCCGTGCCAGAGGCGCAGCAGGATCGCGCATGAAATCGACATAGCGCTCCGCCACCACGGCCCAGTTGCATTCCTTCGCTACCCAGTCTCGCGCGCGTGCACCCATGGCGCGCGCGAGTTCGGGCTTCGCCACCATCACATTCAGATATTCGAAGATCAGGTCTTCCTCGCCCGCGCCAGGCTGCACTTTCAGGCAAATCTCATCCGGCAATTCCGAGAACGATCCCACATCGCTCACAATCACCGCTTTGCCCAGGCCGAGCGCACGCTGCAATGACCCGGACGTTTCGCCAACGGTCGGGTAGCGCAGGTTCAGAATGATGTCGCAGGCGCCCATATACGCCACAAATTTCTCAATTCCGGCGAAGCCAATCAGTCGCACGTGTTCCCGAAGTCCCAGCGTGCGGATCATCTGATCCACCGGGAATTCTGGATGTGGTTCGCCCACCAGAATCATGCGGGCGCGCGGCTCCAGCTTCACCAGACGACGAAATGCGCGCAGCGATTCGGCGATTCGCTTGTAGGGTTTGATATGACCGAAGGCTCCGACGAGCGGCGTCGATTCGTCGAGTCCCAGTTCGTGCCGCACCGCCAGCGGATTGGTTTGCCGGGGCAGCCACGCCCCGTGCGGAATCGTGGCGATGGGCCCCGCAAAGCCCTGCTCCCGCGTGAGGCGTGCCACGAAATCGCTGTGCACGATCACGGCCTTCGACGCATTCAGCAGTCGCCTGGTCATCGGCACGCCTTCGTAATCCGGTCCCGTTTCGAGCCGCCGAACACGATGCGCAAACTCCAGCGCGAGCGGGCCGCCATCGTATTCGCACTCCGCCACATATGCATCCCAGTTGTCGCGCGCGATCGTCAGATGAGCCACCAGATGGTGCAGATTGGCCTCATGCATGACGACGAAGCCCGGATGACGCAGCGCGGTCTCGTAAACGAAATCATGATGCGGATTGTTGCCCACGTGATAAAGGCACGCGTCGAACTCCGCGGGGTCGAAACGCTTCTCCGCCGAGAAAAACACCTCCACATCGGCGTATTTTGATAATTCCCGCACCAGCGCTTCCGAGTAATCCGCGATGCCGCTTTTTGACGGCGGCATCGGCGAAAAAAATGCGACGCGCAGCCGGCTCAGCGGACTATCTCCAGGGAAAATTTACCCAGCGGCAGCGGGACGCGAATGGAGAGAGGTGTTCGCGCCGCGTCGCGGTCGAAGTAAGCGTCGAACTGAATATCGGATGCCGCCCCCTTGATGTGGCACACAACTTTATCCGTTAGCACGCGCTTATCGCCCACCTGGATGGTTTCCGCGCCCGCATACTGCAGCGCGGCATTGTATGTCGCTCCGAAAATAATCTCCTGCGCCGCCGGAACGCGGCCCTGCCCTAATTCGCGCCGCGCGTAAAACAGAAACGTGAGCGCGTCGTGGATGCAATCCGGCACCGTGATTTTGCTGCTGCCCAGACCGTTCGCCGGCGTGCGTGTCGCCGTCGCCGTTGCCTTGTCGATCGTGACCGTTTCCTTACTCTTGCGGCTGCCGTGCGTGGTATCTTTGACGAACGATTCCGAGCACAAATCGGCGTTCGCGGTGCTGCGATAACTATCCTTCACTTCAAAGCCGGAGATGCCGGCATCGAGCGACAATTCGAATCGCCATCCTGTGGCTACGCCCGTAGCGGAGAGGTGCGCTTCTCCCAGCGTGAGTCCGCTGGGCCAGTTTACTGTGTAGGTGAGGCCCTCATTCGTGAACGGGAAGCCGGTGAGCGCCGGTTTCGCCGCACTCGTTTGCGCCAATCCGGTCTGCACAACCGCCACAAAGCTGTAGAGTATGGCGAGCCGGAGAATCACTCTGATCATCGTTTCCTGGTCGCGCGTAACGCATTACTCGCTGCCGGGCTCACATCCGCCAGCGGAACCGACACCGCGCCGTCGGCCACAACTTCCCGATAAACTTCCAGCGTAGCGAGCGCACTCTTGCGCCAGTTAAAATGAGCCGCCCGCTGCAACCCGCGGCTCTCTAATCTTTCGCGCAGTTCTGCATCCAGCAGAATATCGGCCATCGCCCGCGCGATGCTGGCCGGGTTTCGCGGATCGAACAGCAATCCGGCTCCCTCTGCGACCTCCGGCATCGCCGACGTGTTGGAGCAGGCCACAGCTCTTCCGCAAGCCATCGCCTCGAGGATCGGCAATCCAAAGCCTTCGTAGAATGACGGAAAGACGAAACAATCGCAGGCGTTGTACAGCCGGACCAGATCCGCATCGCTGACAAAGCCCGTAAAATGAATCCGGGACGCGATCCCGGAGGCCTGCGCCGCCGCGCGAACCTTCGGAGTGAACCAGGTATTCTGCCCCGCGATGACCAGATGGTGGTTCAGTTCCGGATGCGCCGCCGCCAGCGCCGTGAACGCCGTGATCAGTCCGATATGGTTCTTTCTGGGTTGCAAATCGCCTACGGAGAAAATAAAGGGCGCGCCGATGCCAAAACGCTCGTGGATCGCCTGCGTGGCGCGGCCTCGTGAGACCACCCTGAACTCCGAACTGACCGCATTCGGAACCACGCGTACCTTCGCCGGAGGCACGGGATAAGCGCGCAAAATAGCGTCGCGCGAAAACTCGCTGACAGTAATGATGCGTGCCGCCAGTTTCACCGTCCGCGCGACGTTGAATCGTAACTGGGCGCGCCGCAGCGCCGTGAAATATTCCGGATGCTCGATGAAGCTCACATCATGCACCGTCACAACCACGGGTGTCCGGTTGATCAACGGCGCGGTGTATTGCACATGAATCAGATCCGGCTTATCGATACCAAGCCGTCGCGAGAGATCCCAGCTGAGCCGGAAATACGGGTCGGCTGCCACGTGCTCCGTTCTGAAACCGCGCGGCACCAGACGCTCGGCGCCCGCTTCGGAAATATACGCCGTAAACTCCGATTCCGGGTCCAGTGTGGAGTACTCGCGCAGCAAACTGCGCACATAAACTTCATTGCCAGTCAGATGGCGTCCGATCGCATGGGCGTCAACGGCGATTCGCATCAGCATCCCCAGTATAACGATGGCCGGTCATAATACCGGCTGCGGGCAGGATAGTCGTGAGGGCCGCGCTCAGAGCGCGCCAGGTAGCCTGCCACGTATAACGTTCCTCAAACAGGCGTCGGCCGCTGGCAGCGATGCGCGCACGTCGTTCAGGGTCGGCATTCAACCCGGCAATTGCGCCGGCGATGGACGGGCCTTCGTTGGCGATCAGCAGATCGCGATCCTTCACGTATTCTAAACCCTCGGCTGCCAGCGAAGTTGCGATCACGGGTCGCGCCGCCGCCCAGGCTTCCAGAATCTTGATGCGTGTCCCGCTGCCCGCGCGCAGCGGAGCCACCACAATTCGCGCAGCCGCAATCTGAGCCAGCGCATCGTCCACCGCGCCCGTCACCTCGATTTCGAAGCCCGAAGGCAGCAAATGCCGGATGAACGCGTCGCCGCGACCCACCAGACGCAGTCGCAGTTCCGGGCATTTCTGGTGGACTTCGGGCCAGACCGACTTCACCAGGAAATCCACCGCATCGATGTTCGGGTGGTATTCGAAATTGCCGGAAAACACCACGATCGGTTGCTCCGTCACCTTCGGCGCAGGCATGAGCGGCAGCGAATTCGGATATACCGCGACGTTGGCCCCTGGCGCCACTTCACGCACAATTGCAGCGTCGGTTTCCGATGCTGTCAGCACCACTCCGTAACGGGGCAGCAATTCTTCCTCCAATCGCCGGTAACAGGCCGCGAACCGCCTGTGGCCCGCGGCGACCAGGCCGCTGCTTGTCTGTACGCAACGCGCGTGCAGTACGGATTCAATATTGTGCAGATCGAGCGCGGTCCGCTCGCAAACAGCCGAGACTGGCTCTAGATACGGCGCGCACCAGAAGTGCTCCACAATGCCCAGATCATAGTGCTTTCCCGCAAGCAAACGGCTCAGTTCGGCGTCATGACCGCTCAGACGGTCGATGAGCGGAGGCCTGCCCCCGAACGCCCGCCGCGCATTCCGGAAGTAACGCGCCACCGTGCCCGAATTATGCGGCGGCAGTGGAATCACGGTCTGCTGCCGGACCAGACCCGGTGGCAATTCGGCGCCCTTGCCGGTATTCGAAAACAGCACCAGATCCAGCTCCGCGAATTGCGCGAAGTAATGAGCCAGCGACGCCACGCGGAAAGCGCCTCCGCCGTTGAGCGGATACGGCGCTTCCGGCGAGAGCATCAGCACCGAACGAATCAACCCTTTGCTCCCGCTCGTGCTCCGATGCCAACTTCCTCGTACAACTCGCGCGTTGCCCGCGCCGTCCGGCTCCACGAAAACTGGCCAGCCCGCGCCAGGCCCTTTTCCCGCCACTCGCGACGCTGTTCCGGATTGGCCGCAAGCGCCACCATCGCCGCCGATATTTCCTTTATGGAATCGGCGTGGATAGCCGCCCCGCCGGACGTTTCGGTCACCGCCGGATCGCGAGATGTAATCACCGGGCATCCGCATTGCATCGCCTCAAGAACCGGCAGTCCGAACCCTTCGTAAAATGTCGGATAAACGAACGCCAGCGCTCCGCAGAGCAAACGCGGCAGTTCCTCGTCGGACACTTCTCCCAGTAGTTCGATGCCTTCCGTCGCCGCGAAGGGTACAAAATCGGCGCGAGTTCGTCCCGCGATTAATAAATCGGCGCCCGTTTCCGCGCGTGTGGCGCGCCACGCCTCGATCAGTGCCGGAAGGTTCTTGCGCGGCTCCAGCGTCCCTATAAAGAGGAAGTAAGGCCGCGTTCGTGCCGAATCGATGGCCACGGGGCGAAACAGCTCCGATGCAGCCAGCGGGATGGCGCGCACACGGCCGGGCGGCACATCAAAGCGCGTCACAACCTCCCGCCGGATGGCCTCGCTTACAGTCAGAATCATGCGCGCGCGCCTCAGGCGGATCAACCAGGGCGTGCGCAGGCGTACACGATCGGCGCACGCATGCCACTTGGCGTCGCGCCATGGCGAAAGATCGTGAATGGTGAGGATGGCCGGAGTGCTGCCCAGATACGGCACTTCGAAATTGGTGCCGTGGAAAACCTGAGCGCCGCATTCCGCAATAGCCCGGCGCACTCCCCGCAGCCACCAGCGTTTATCCTGCGCTTGCGCGCCGCCGCGGATCAGATTGCCAGGCGAACCGGCAGGCAGTGCGAATTTCTGATCAGACAGCAGCACATACGTGTCGTCCGGGTAATCGCGCGCCAGCGCACGCGCGAGTTCCGCAACATAACGGGCCAGTCCGCCGGATGTTAGTATGAGCGGCGTCGCATCCAGCGCGGCAATCACAGCCGCTCCGCAACGCCCCTTCCAACTCTACTTATGCTGAAGTTCCCAGTCATAGTTGAGGTGAGCATCGTTGTGAGGGATGCGGCCCTCATCTGCCGGATTGTAGAAGCGGTCGGTCGCGTAAATCAACGTTGCCGGGCCCGTGCCCACCACCTTGTACCCGTGAGCGACACCAGGCGGAATCAGAATCTGCCACGGTCGAAGCTGCCCCACATACAAGGTATTTCGCCGGCCAAAGGTCGCCGATCCAGGCCGCAGGTCGATCAGCACCACCTGAAACATGCCATTCGCCGGCGTCCAGCAATCGGTCTGATGCCGGTGAAAATGGAACGCCTTGATGATGCCCGGATAATTGACCGCCGCCGATATCTGCGTTGTTTCTTTCGGGAAATGGCCAGCCATGCCGACCCCGATCCGCTGCACTTCGAGGAAGTACCCGCGGTCGTCCGGCCAGAGCGCGACCGGCGCGCAGAGCACACCGGCGATCAGCTTCGGCGAATCCGGCGCGAGAATAATATCCCCGATGCCTTTTTCGCATTTGGGCAGTTCAATCACAATTTCGTGGACGGTGCTCATTCCGTTGGTCCTTTCGTCTGCCGGACCAGATTCGCCGCGCGCAGCAGCGAATCGAACGTGCCCGCGTCGGTCCACCAGCCATCGAGGAACGAATAGGTCATGGTGCCTTCCGCCACATACGCGTTGTTGACGTCCGTAATTTCGAGCTCATTGCGATGCGAAGGCTTGCAGGTCTTGATCTTGTCGAAGACCGTCGCGTCGTACATGTAAATGCCCGTCACCGCGAAATTCGATTTCGGCTGCTTCGGCTTTTCCTCGATGCCCTTGATGCGGTCGCCGTCGAATTCCGCCACGCCGAAGCGCTCGGCATCCTCCACTTCCTTCAGCAGAATGCGGGCGCCGCGCTTCTGAGCGCGGAACCCATCCGCTGCGCTGCGAATATCCTTCTCGATGATATTGTCGCCCAGCACCACGCAGATCGGTTCGCCCGCCGCAAAGTGCTCGCAAAGCCCCAGCGCTTCCGCAATGCCGCCCTCGCCTTCCTGATAGGCGTAGGCGATATGCTTCAGCCCGAAGTGTTTGCCGTTGGCCAGCAGGCGCAGGAAGTCGCCGGAATTCTTTCCTCCTGTCACCACCATAATGTCGGTTATTCCAGCATCGACAAGCGTCTGGATCGGATAGTAGATCATCGGCTTGTCATAGATGGGCAGCAGGTGTTTGTTGGTAATTTTGGTGAGGGGAAACAGCCTGCTGCCGGTTCCGCCTGCGAGAACGATACCTTTCATATGCACTTTATAGGATACTGACCTCAAATGGACCAATACAACTGGGCAACAATTCCGCAAGAGGAACTGAACCCGAAAACCGTAAGACAGGCTATTCACACCGAACGTATGACCATTGCGCGACTCCTGCTGCGTCAGGGTGCAGTGGTGCCCATGCACCATCACGAGAACGAGCAGGTGACCATGCTGAAATCGGGCGCGCTGCGTTTTGTCTTCGGCGGTGCGGAAGAAGGAAAAGAGATCGTCGTGCGCGCCGGCGATGTCCTGCAGATTCCGCCCAACCTGCCCCACATGGTGGAAGCGCTCGAAGATTCCATGGCCACCGATTTATTCTCCGGCCGTCGCGAAGACTGGATCAGCGGCGACGACGCGTATTTACGAGGGCCGCGCTAAAATCAACCATGCGCCACTGGTTTCGACGGTTCGTCGCTCTCGCGGTTTTCTCCGCGCTTCAGCTCACGGCGGAGATCAGAACGCTGACCATCCTCCACACCAACGATCTCCACTCGCGCCTGAGCCCGCTCGATAACCATCACGGCGGCTTCGCCTATCTCGCCGCCGCCATACGTCATGAGCGCGAGGGCTGCATCGATTGCCTTCTGCTCAATGCCGGCGATCTGGCGCAGGGGTCGCCCGTCTCGACAATCTACAAGGGCGTCCCCGTTTTCGCCATCGCCAACATGTTCGGCTTCGACGCCGCCACGCTGGGCAATCACGATTTCGATTACGGCTGGCAGCAGGCGCGCGCCTTCGTCGAAATGTCGAAGTATCCGATCGTTTCTTCAAACGTTGTGAATAGTAAGGACCAACTGCTGACCCCGAAACCGTGGGTGATCCTGAAAGTCAACGGGCTGCGTGTCGGCATCATCGGCGCCATGACCGACGATCTGCATAACCTGCAATTCCCGATCATGATGGGCGACTACCATACGATTTCTTCGGTAGCCACCGTTCGAAAGTATGCCGCCGAGCTTCGCAGCCAGGTGGATCTCATCGTCCTGGTCGCGCACATTGGCCCCGCCGAAGAGCAGGCTTTCCTGACGGAGTCTGATGTGCCGGTGATTGTCTCCGGTCACATCCATTCGGGGCTCGAACAGGCCATGTCGAATCAGGATCACGTCCTCGTCAGAGTGAAAAGCTACGGCGAGGAACTGGGCCGGCTCGAACTCAAGGTAGATACAGAGAAGAAGGCTCCAGTCTCCTGGACCTGGAAAAAGATCGTCATTGATGACGACAAAATCGTCCCCGCCCCGGATGTCGCAGCGGAAGTGAAAATATGGGAAGACAAAGTGGCCGCGGTAGTCGATCAGCCGATCGCGGTTTCCAAACGGCAGCTTCCGAAATCCGAGGTGAAAGGGCTTCTGGAACAGGCCATGAAGGATGTGACCGGCGCCGATTTCGCTTACATCAATACGGGCGGCGTGCGCGACATTCTGCCGAAAGGCCAGGTTCTCGTGCGCCAGGCGTGGAACATCATGCCTTTCGACGACAGAATCGTCTTCGGAACGTTCAAAGGCCGTGATCTGCCGGCCGTCGTCACGGCGGGGAAAAAGATCGATCCCGATAAGCAATACAAGCTCGCGGTCACTGATTTCACGGCCGCCAATCAGGCCACGGCCGAGAATCTGGGAACGACGGGCCTCGAATTCCCCGGCGATGCCGGCCTGTTGCGCGATGCGCTGGTGGATCTGATTCGGAAGCGTAAGCTCATAGAGTAATGTCGCGTATTCCCGCCCTTGTTATCCTCCTCGCAGGTTTGGCATACGGTCAATCGCAGCCCGAGCGCTTCTGGCTTGCCGGTCGCTACGACGGGAACCGCGTCATCGTCTATTTCGACGCAGTGAAATTCAATCGGACCGTACCGGCTGACGCGCACAAGATTGTGCAACCCGTCGTCAATGGTTTCTACGACCCGGTCGAACTTCCCGCAAGCTACATCGCACAATTTCTGAAAAAACCGGGAGCAGAACGCTTCGCGCTCGGTGATCAATATGACTTACTGACTGGCGAAGGCACGGTTGTCACCATTACTCTCACCACCCTTGTCGGAACTGAAGCCGACGAGGAAACAGGCAACGACTCTTACATTGGAGCATTGGCTGCCGTGAAGGACCGCGACGTCTTATTTCTCCACACAGACTATTACGCGGTGCGGCGTCACCGGCCGGAGACCGGCCGCCCGGCCATAGCGAACAAACCGTCCGATTGGGCGCATATCGTGGATGAGCCGCTTCGGTTCAGCGTTCAGTCACGAATCGCCGCGTTGCTGACTCAGCGAATGAAAGTGCTTGCGCCGCCAGAGGAGTGGGCGCATTTTCAGAACGTCTCGCCCAGGTTTTCGGTGCAATCCTTCTATCTTGCCGACGGAGCACTACGCTACTACGCGATGCTGGACTGGGGTTCGCACGTTACCGTAGACAGTGAGGACATAGATGACATGCTGTGCGGTTGGCTGGCGCCCACGGCAGTGCCTCGCATACTCGCGGTAGAGACGCACTTGCTTCCGAATCTGCGCAACGTCGTGGAACTCGGGGCCGGAAGAACAGGACTGATCGTTGACTGGCACTTCGGAGACAGCGGCGGGCTCCAACTGGTCGAGTATCGCGACGGTATGAATCTGAAACAGATGCCTCATCTGAACGAAATCTCAGCGGGTGAATAGCTGACACTCGCTCCCGTCTCGATATTCCACTTCTTCAGCCATAGAAACAACGTGAGCAGCGCCCACAACTGATACCCGGCATTAATCCGTCTGTTTTTGTGGTCGCTCAACAACTGCTGAATCGCCGCAAAATCGAACAGCCCGGTCTCTCGCACGGCCTGGGCATTCAGCGTATCTTCGAAAATCGGCAGCAGCGGACCGCGAAACCATTCATGCGCCGGAATATCCAATCCCGCCTTCTTCCGCTTCAGAATCGACGCAGGCAGCTTATCCCGCATCAGACTCTTCAGGATGATCTTCTGCCGCGACCCCTCGATTTTCAGCCGCTCCGGCAACCGCGCCGCGAATTCCACAATCCTGTGATCGAGCAGCGGCGGACGCACTTCGAGCGAGTGCGCCATGCTCATGCGATCTACCTTGCACAGCAGATTGTCCTGCAAATAATACTGCTGATCGAGCAGCAAATAGCGGTTCAGAAAACCGATCTGCCGCGCGGAGGGAAGCCCTTGCGTAAGCCGCCGCAGATCGTGCCAGGGCAGCGAAGGCAGGATCGCTTCTTTCTGCGCCCGCGAAAACGCGCCGTTCCAGAACAGGTGCGCTTCATCGGGATGCAGCAGCGAACCTTCAATCCCGCGCTTCACCTTGTACTCGAAACCGATCTTGTCGTCGGAAGCCGGCAGCATCCCATGCGCGGCAGCCAGCGCGGCTTCGCGGAAAACGGCAGGCACGGCGCGCAGATAGCGGGCGAGCCCATCGGCGCGGTAGGTGAGATAGCCGCCAAACAACTCATCGCCGCCTTCGCCGGATAACGCCACGGTCACATACTGCCGGCTCATCTTCGAAAGAAACCACACCGGCAGCGCGCCCGCATCGGCGCCAGGCTCATCGGAATAGAACGCAAAGTCCTCAATCGCGGAGACGATTTCCGAATCGCGATTCAGCTCGAATTCGTGATGCTCCGTGCCATAGATTTTGGCGATCTCGCGAAAGTACGGACTCTCATCGCACGACTTCGCTTCAAACACCATCGAGAACGTCTTGATCGGCCGCGCACCCAGTTCAGCCGCATAATGCAGCAGCGTCGAAGAGTCGATGCCGCCGCTCGACCACACACCCAGCGGCACATCGCTGACCAGTTCTTCCCGAACCGATTCCCGCAGCAGCCGGTCCAGTTCCGTGCGCGCGTCATCTTCCGTGATCGACGCGTCGGGCGCAAACCGCAGCTGCCAATAAGGAGTCACCTTCGAAACTCCGTCGCGCCATTCCAGATAATGGCCGGACGGCAGCTTTTCAATACCTTCCACGAGCGTGCGCGGACTCGGCACATAAAGCAGCGAGAGGAAATCGCTCAGCGCAACCGGATCCAGCCGGCGCGTCACATCGGGATGTTCGAACAGAACCTTCAACTCCGACCCGAAAACCAGATCCGCGCCTACCCGCCGCACATACAGTGGCTTGATGCCCAGCCGGTCGCGCGCCAGGAGCAGCCTGCGGTCGCGCTCGGACCAGATCGCCATCGCGAACATGCCGCGCAGCCGCTCAAAGCAGCCGGTATCCCACTGGATGAACGCGCGCAATGCCACTTCGGTGTCGCAATCGGAATGAAATCTATGGCCAAGCGCTTCGAGCTCACTCCGCAATTCGCGGAAGTTATAAATCTCGCCGTTGTAGACGATAACGGTCTGGTGCTCGTCGGTTGCGAGGCCCGAGCGTACCGGCTGTTCGCCGCCATCGAGATCGATCACCTGCAGCCGAACGGCACCGAGCGCGATGCCCGCCGAACAATACACTCCCTGCTGATCCGGCCCGCGATGCATAATAGTCGCGGTCATCCGACGAATCAGCGATTCGTCGGGTTTGCCGCCGCTACTTGTGAATCCCGCGATGCCGCACATACTGCAACCAGGTTAACAAACGAAAGCGCCGGTCTTGCGACCGGCGCTTTCGAAATCGAACGGATTGACCAGCGGTTATTCGCCGCCACCAGCGCCGGCGTTGCTCCAGCCGCTGCCAAGAGGATCGGCGCCGGTTGAAGGAGCTGCGCGCAGAATCGGATCGACCCCGGCCAGCACCATCATCGCCGAGAAACTCGAAGAATCCGGAGAACTGGGCCCCGACACGATGATCGGCTCGCCGGGCTTGAGGTCTGCGACCTTCGCGTCGGGCTGCTGATCGATCAGGCTCTGAATCTGACCGGCGCCGCCACGGGCACGCCCGCCACCGCCGCCGCGTCCCCCGAAGCCGCTGCCGCCCGGCACACCGCCGGCAGCCTGGCCACCGCCGAAGCCGCGTCCACCGCCAGCACCTGCGCCGTCACCCGCACCCGCGCCAGCGCCCGCACCACGACCGCCGCCTCTGGCGCCCTGGAACGAAGGATTCACGATGCGCGCGATCATCTGCGCCGTCGGATCATCCAGACGCTTCACTTTCGTGGCCGTCCGGACGGTAATGATGACCGGCTTTTTAGCCGTATCGACCGCCGTGATCTGACCCGTTACGGGGTCGATCGATTTGATGGTCGCGCCGATCTGCTTGATCGCATCGGCGGCCAGGTCGGTCACTTTGATCTGAGTGACATCGGCATTCTTCGTACCGAGAACGCGCAGGTGATCGCCCGTCTTGATTGCGTTCACATCGGTTCTTTCGTAATCGAAGGTCTTGTCGCTGAAACGCTGGTAGCTGACTGCTCCGCTGAGATCCAGCACCACGTCACGATCCGGCGCGCCAGCCGTGCCCCGTACCTTCATGCTGATCTTCTTCGCGCCAGGATCCACGGATTCGGCAAAACCGGACACTGCCTGAGTCTGCCATTCCGCCGCTTTCGCGGCGTTTTCCTTGGCGATATCGGAGGCGCGATTCACATAGACGGTCCGCGCGGGCAGACCAGTCAGATCTTTGGTCTGTACGCGCGCCAGAATGTGATCGCCCGCGCTGATCTCTTCGGCCTTGAGCGGGGTCGCCTTCTTGACGTCCGCTTCACCGGGTGGGAGCTGCATGAGCTGTGTCTGATCGTTGAACTTCACCGTAGTATCGCCGGTATCCGTCTTGACGGAGATCACCTTGCCGGCGAGGTCAACCTTCGTGATCGAGCCCTGCACACTGGTGTAGGGCGAGGGCGCTGCGGCGGGCGCCTGAGCGCTGGCAACACCCGGCAGCAGGCCGGAAAAAGCGATAAGTGGCAATGCCAGCAATGCCTGGTTTCGAACAATTCGCATAGCACCAGTATAGGCCGGATTCTACCCTTTGTAGTAACAGCCCTGGCTGCACTTCTGTAAAGATTTATTACGAGGAGTACGGACGCGCTATAACCGAAACGGGCATAGGGGCGCGGGTGGGTGTGGAGGTCCCGGGACTCGCCATAAGACGCCGTAATCGGGCGAGCGTTTGTATGCTGGCAACCGTATCGCGATCGGCCTGGCGACGGGTCGCCGCCTCCATACCCACGCAGGTCCAAAGAGCCGCCACGGCCAGAGTCAGAGCAATCAGACCTGGTCTTGTGATCCCAAATATCCGCAAATTCATCGCGGACTGTTGGTGCACACCAGCCACCAATTGCCAATTGATTGAAAACAAATAGGTTCAGCTGGAACCTGTTGTCAGGTATCGGCACTCGTGTGAAGCAGCGCCACACCTATCTGGCGGCGGGTGGCGTTGCCGGAAGATCGGGGAACTGGCCGGTGATCTTCGGCCTGGTCTGGCCGTCCCGGTAAGGGGTCATGAGAATGCTGAGGTCGAGATCCGTCGTCTTGTCGCCCAGGCGCACGATCACCTTCCGGAGCGAGGGCCCGGTGGGAACGGTATCGAAGACGGCGTGGCGCGGCGTGCGGATTTCGAGGGCCAGATTCCAGGTGCCCTTTTTGAGGGTTGCGTTGGGACCGTTGAGGGAGATATCGGCGTCGGTGACCATGCCCCAGACCACTTCGACGGGCTGAATGGAACGTACGACATCGTGAACCAGCGCGGCCTGCCTTTGCAGCAGGCCGACGCGGCGCGTCCACTGGCGGAGCTTGCTGCCGTTCGACCGGCTCAGGTCGAGCTGGACCCAGCTCAGGTCCTGAGCGAACTCCTGGCGATTGATGGCGGCATCGGCTTTCGCGTCCTGATTCTCGTTATCGATGAGGAGCGTGTTGTGGGATTCGGTGCGAGTGACCCACGAAGGCGGACCGGTGGGCGTGATGGGTGGAGAGGCAGGCAAGCTATCGCCCAGATCGGGATCGATGGCCCAGCGCACGCCGCCGGCATCCAGCACGAAACTTCCCAGATCCAGATGGGCACGGCCTGTTTTGTTGTCGCCCCCTTTGACGGCGAGGAAGATCGCGTTGGCATCTTCCCACGAGCCGCGAAACGTCGCCACCTGAACGGTGTGGAACACGATATCGAGCGGCCAGACCGGTGGCAAAGGAGGCCTGGAGTCGCGTTCGAACCAGGCGAGGTCGAGCGGGTCGGCGTGCTGGCTGCGTTCGGCCTGCTTTTGCTCGATCCAGGCGAGGACGGGGCTGGCGAAGCGCTTGGACATCCAGAACAGCTCGGGCGCGGCTCCGGGATCGTCCGGAGCGCCGGCGAAGTTGAAGGTGCGGTCGGCGGGGCCGGTGGTGTAGACGCGGAAGCGGCCGGCGCGGTCGAAACCGTGGGCATTGCTGAGACCGGAATCGGAACCGAGGGCGGTATCGAGCGAGGCGAAGAGCAGGGCGGCGTAGCGCATGGCGTACTCGCCGTTGGCGGGGCCATCCGGCCAGGCGCCTTCGGGCGTAAACGACTGCATGCCGTGCGGGACGGATTCCATCACGCCGCGCACGACGGCCGCGCTCTTATCGGGAACATCCTCCGCGACGGCCAGGGCAGCCATAGCGAACGCTCCGTTACAGACCAGGTTCCAGTGGGGACGCTCGCGGGCCCATGCGCCAGGTACGCCGGGATGTTGATAGACCGGCAGCACGGCATCGAGCGCCTTCGTCACAATGGCGTCACGAACGGTGGTGCGCTCTTCCGGAGTGAGCGCGTTGTAGAGCCAGTCGTAGCCAATGGCGAAGGCGCAGGCCATCTCGGCGGTATCGATGAAGCGCGCCGGATTCCAGTCTTTGAAGGCAGCCCCCGCGTTCAGTTCGAGCATCGCGCGGCGCAGCCAGGGATCGCGGCCGGAAAGCCGGTACATGAGCGCGAGCGAAGTGATCCGGTCGATGGCGCGGCGGGTCTGGAGCTGCAGGCGCGGCCCGGCAAGCTTGTACTCGACGGGCGGAATGGAAAGGATGCGGTCGCACTCCTTTTCGAGATCGCCGTAGATGCGTTTGGCGACGGCGTTTTCGCGGGTGAGGATACGGATGCGGTCGAAATCGGTATCGAGCAGGACGAGGCGCGGGTGTGCGGACCGGAGCTGATGGAGAGGATCGGCGGAGTCGGGGGCTTGCGCCAGCGCCGGCAGGCAGGCTGAAGACGCGATCGCCAGACGGCGGAGTGATTCTCTTCGGGTCATCTCACTACTACATTTCTATCAGATCTTTTGGAGTCGGCGTCAGGATTTCGCAGCCCGATTCCGTGACCAGAACGGTATCTTCGATACGTATTCCGCCCCAGCCTTCGATATAAACGCCCGGCTCGATGGTAATGGTCATGCCCGGTTCGAGCTTCGATGTGTCGCTTTTGCCGAGGCGCGGCCCTTCGTGGATTTCGAGGCCGAGGCCATGCCCGGTGGAGTGGACGAATTCGCGTTCGAGCCCGTGTTTCCTGAGAGTGCGGCGCGTGGCGCTATCGACCGAGGCGGCGGTGACGCCGGGGCGCACGGCGGCGATGCCCGCCAGTTGCGATTCGAGCACCGCGCGATAGGCCTGTTTATACTTCGCATCGGCCGCACCCAGGTGCACCATGCGGGTCATATCGCTGGCGTAACCATCGCAGAATGCGCCCATATCGATGAGCAGCATGCCCGGACCGATCTTCGTTGCGCCGGGTCTGGCATGAGGCAGCGCGGCGCGGGTTCCGGCGGCGACGATGGTATCGAAGGCCGGTCCGTTGGCTCCGAGTTTGCGGCTCTGGTAGTCGATTTCGGCGGCGAAGGCGGTCTCCGTCATGCCGGATTTGAGGCGTTTCAGCGCCAGTTCGAGCGCGCGCGAGTTGACGTTGACGGCGCAGCGGATGAGCGCGATTTCGCCATCGTCTTTGATCATGCGCAGTTTGGCGATTAAGCCTTCAGTGGCGGGCAGCAGCCGCGCTTTGGCGGGCAACGCTTTCGTGAGGGCTTCGAAGCGCGCGACATTGAGGTGGTCCGGCTCGAAGCCCAAACGCGAGATGCGGGTGCGGGCGACTTCCGTCATGACTGCCTTTGTGAGAGGGCCTTTCGCGATGCGGATGGCGCAGTTGACCTGCTGCTTCGATTGCACGGTATAGCGAGGATCGGTGAAGAGGACCGTGCGGCCGTCGCGAAAAACCAGCACGCTGGCGCTGCTGCCGGTGAAGCCGGTCAGATAGCGGACGTTGTGAAGACTGGTGACGAGCAGGGCGTCGAATTTGAGCGCGGCCACCAGTTGTGCGGTGCGTTCGCGGCGTGATTGTTCGGGCGTCATAGTGGGCGTGGGTTCAGGGCAGCAGGATTAGTTTACCGGCTGTCTTCCTTCCTTCGAGGTCGCGGTGGGCGACGGCGGCATCGGCCAGCGGATAGGTGCGGTCGATGCGTAGTTTGAGTTTGCCCTGGGCGATCCAGTTGAGTACGTCACCGGCGCGCCATTCCAGTTCGGCGCGTGTGGCGGCGTAGTGGGCGAGGCTGGGGCGGGTGAGGAAGAGCGAGCCCTTCGGGTTGAGAATGCCGGGATCGAAAGGCGGGACTGCGCCGCTCGATTGCCCGAACAGTACCATCATGCCGCGCGGGCGGAGCGTGTCGAGACCTTTGAGGAAGGTGCTGAGGCCGACCGAATCGTAGACCACGTCGACGCCGCGTCCATCGGTGATGCGTTTGACTTCGGCGACGAAATCCTGGCGGGTGTAGACGATGACTTCATCGGCGCCGGCTTGCTTTGCGATGGCGGCTTTTTCGTCGGAGCCCGCGGTGCCGATGACTTTCGCGCCGAGCATCTTCGCCATTTGCACGATGAGACCGCCTGCGCCTCCGGCCGCGGCGTGGACCAGCGCGGTGTCGCGTGGCTTGAGCGCGAAGGTGGAATGCGTGAGGTAGTGCGCGGTCATGCCCTGGAGCATGGCTGCGGCGGCCGTGGGGAAATCGACGTGATCGGGGAGTTTGACCAGTTTATCCGCGGGGATGGCGGCGAATTCGGCGTAGGAGCCGCGCACCATGGCATAGGCGACGCGATCACCCGGCTTCAGGGTATCGACACCTTCGCCGACCGATTCGACGGTGCCCGCGGCCTCGCTGCCGGGAGTGAAGGGCAGGTCGGCTTTGTAGAGGCCGGTGCGGAAGTAGACGTCGATGAAGTTGACGCCGGTGGCCGCGATGCGGACGAGGGCTTCGCCGGGGGCGGGAACGGGAGTGGGGGCGTCGGCGAGCTGGAGGACTTCGGGTCCGCCGCACGTGGTGATCTGGATGAGTTTCATGTGAGTTTGAGGCGCAGGAAACGGCGTGCGTGGGCCGCGCCTGCATACAACAACAAATACAACACGGCGAAGGGAAACGCCAGCAGGCGCAGGAAAGTGCGCGCCGCGCCAGCGCCCGAAAGTCCCATGCGAACGAGGATGAAGCCGCGCATGGCTTTGGCGTTTTTGCGATTGAGCCAGAAATAATCGCCATTTTCGTTAATGACGAAGAATTTCGCCGGGACTTTCGCGGCCAGCCACCATTTCCATTTGTTCATGATGGGCTCGGCGGCGCAGATCATGCCGGCATAGGCGTAGTCGCCGGCGCGGAGCTGGAGTTCGAGGCTGCGGCGAAGTTCGGGCGTGGCGTAATCGGCGACGCGGAAGATTTTTGAATTTTCGGGCAGGCCGTTGGGCAGGCCGGCGTAGCAGGTGACGAGGTCCATGGGCATGTCTTCGCCCCAGCCGGATTTCAGGTGGGCGATGATGCCTTCGAGGATGGCGCGGGAGCCGCTTTCGATGAGGAGAATGCGGGTGCCGGTGGGGGGTGCCTGTGTGAGGACCCAGCGCATCAGTTTTTCGCCTCCGAGAAAAAAACAAGGAACGAACCCAATTTGGTGTTAAGTGCTTTATTTGCAGTGTGGAGGCGGTGTGTTTTGTGGAAACGAAAAAACGAAGCCATTTTCGCGATAAGTGGCTTGTTTTCAGTGCGGCGGGGGGTGATTTCCGGGCGCGCGGGGAAGGAGGGAGATTGCTCCGCGTTTTTGGCCGGCCAGGGTGTCATCAGTTGAACGGTAACATGGGGCGGGTAGGGTTACGGGGCGGGTTTTTCGTAAGTGGCTGTTAACAGGGGAAATAGAGGTTGAAGATTGATTGGAACGGTCGATTCCGCCGGTTGGGGCGACACGCAATCCTATTGGGCCATATATATGCCCTCTCGAATTGGCCGCCAGACGGATATCCAAAAGCGCGGAATCGAGCGGGGTTTTTGGCCAGCGCCAGGGAACTGGCGATACTGTTCCGCGTTGGGCTGCACGATCGGAAAACGATCAGAAGGTGAAACGACCACCGACTGTCGGCGCCAGGTTGTTGTTGTAGTAATAGGGGACGCCGGGGCCGCGAGGAATGGCGATGGCCAGACCGCCGCTCACGTAGGAATATGCAATTCCGGCAAAACCGTCGAAACGTTTGGTGAAGCGATGATCCAGGTAGAGCGACTCCTCATTGAGGGTGCCGGCGCAGGAACTACGGAAACCGGCTGTGGGCGAGCAGGTCGTCGGAACACGGAAGTCGTTCTGCAGTTGGTGATACCAGGCCGCAGTGATGTCGGTCTTGCCGTTCAAGGCGTATTTCGCGCCCGTCCACCAGATCTGCACGTGCTTGGGTGAATCCAGATTGTTGTCTTCGACTCCGCTCATAACATAACCGCCCTGGTCCAGGGCGCCAACGCCCAGCGGGTTCGACGGGTTCACCTGCCGGATGTATTCGTAGCCGGCAAACAATTTGAATGCGTGCCATGTATACCGCGCGGCGCCCATAATGGCGCGGTTGTCGGTCACGATGCCATATACGGTGTTGGTGGTGCCGATCAGATTGGCCCCGTAGATGGCGTTGGTATTGATGCTGTCGGTGGTCGCCTGATACGGCGCCGTCGGACTCTGAGCGCCGAGCAAGGGGTTCAAAACGCTGATTGCATCGTTGTAACGCTGGTAGACGAGGTCGGCGGAGAATTTGCCGTAGTCGCCACCGAGATCGAATCCATAGGCGTTGTTATGCGCCTTTTCCGGCGTACAGGTGGCGGCGGTCCAGGTTGCGGAGGCCGAGTAGCAGCCGGCGGAACCATCGGCAAATTTATACATCGCGCCGAAATGGGCCGGGCCGTAGGTGAGGCGATATTTCAGGGCATCGTCCCAACGGCTGTCCTCGGTATCGCCGCCGCCGGCCATGGTGCCGTTATACCCGATGTAGGAAAAGGCATAGCTGCCACCGGCCGGATCGTAAAGGAGCATCGCATCGCTACCGAGAGCGCGCTGGCGACCGAAGGTCAGCGTGCCGAAAGACGTTGAAGACAGGCCGGCATAAAATTCGTCATTGAAGGGCTGGCCGGCGCGCGCACCATCGACGACGTCCGAATAGCTGCTGCGCGGAAGGCCGTTGTTGGCGGTATCGGTGGCAGACGTGTTGGCGAGTTGGCCCGACTGCGGATTGATGCCGGTTGAAGCGTTAAACACAACGGACCATCCTGGCCGAAACTCTTCCTTACCCCTGAAGCCCAGTCCGGTCTGCTGCAGGTTGTTCGGTGCGATAAGGAACCGATGCTGATAGCCGTTTCGGTTGACCAGCGATTCGCCTTCATAGTTCGTGGCGCTTTCCGGCAAGCCGTGGCTGACCCAGCCGGCGCCGACGTCATACGCGCCGTAAAGCGTGATGCCGTGCCAGGTCAGCGCGCAATCGGTGATGGCGAACTCGTGCCCGCTCGCACAGGCGTCGGGGGCGCTCCGCTGCATCTTAATGTCGACTGTGGCGTCCTGGCCGGCCGCCGAGCCGATTCCCGTGCGCGTTTCATCGGCGAAACCTGGTTTTGACGCTCGAATTTCGAAGCGCCCCAAAAGCAGGCCGGACGCCTGATAGTGCCCTCCGCCGTCGGTTGGAATGGTGCGCGCCGCGCCAGTGTCGGCATTCCGGATTGTCACCGCGACATCGGGAAGGGCAGCGCCGGCCCGGTCAGTGACAGTGCCGGATACAGTAAGGGATATCTGAGCGAGGGCGGAAGCCGCCAGTAAAAAGAGGGGCAGGAAAAACAAAGTTCGCATGATCTTTTAAAGTGTCAGTGTAGCTTATACACGACACGCTACGAAGATTGCCTATCCGACATGCCGCCGCATGCGCCGCCACGCCAGCAAGCCCGCGCAGACTGCGATGGATATTCCGGCATCCGTGGTGAAGGCGCCCGCGACACCGTGTAGCGCATAGGCGTGGCCATCGGCGAACTGCATATAGAACAGTGGCACGTTGGTCGCGCTCGCAAGAATGCCGTATTCCGTGGAGGCCAGGGCATTCCCGTGGCCCACGGTCCGCAGGATCAGCGCCGTTGACACCGTGAATGCCAGCGCCTGGAGCACGTTTTCGCCCAGCGCGGCAATCGCGAAGGCCGCGGGAGTGCGCGGCAGAAGTAAGAGCGACAAGGTGAACAGGCCGCCCACAATTCCGACGCCGAGATAAAGACGCCGCAGCGGCAGACGCGCGCACAGCGGGCCGCCGAGCAGGCAGGCGGCGATTCCGGCACAGGTCACACCGACGCCGTCGATCAGACTCACGGTCCGCTCCGGCGTATGGAAATCGCCTCCCAGTCCGCTCAGCATGTTCGTCAAAGTGAAGGAGGCCGATGGCAGCGCGAACAGCAGCAGCACCAGGATCACTTCGCTGCGCCGGAACAGCGAGGCGATGGCGCGCAGAAGACCGGCGAAGCTTTCGCGCGCGAGGCGGCGGTCCGGCCCCGGAGCGGGCACGAACAGAAAGATCGCGGTGGGCAGCATCATGACGCAGGCCAGCAGAGCGGCGGCCACGGGGAGCGAAAAATGGCGGATCACGCGCATCGTGAGCAGCGCCATGAGTCCGGCGGCTCCGATGTTGGCCACGTTGATCCACGAACTCAGCGTCGGCTGGCGATCGCCTGGTATGACGCTTGCGAACCATCCGCCGACGGCCGAGTAAAACAAGGCGATCGAAGTGTAGCCCAGGAACATCAGGATTCCAAACAGCCGAAGATCCGTTTGGCTCAACAGCCCTGCCACTAAAAATGCCGAGGCCAGCGCGCAGCAGAAAGTGGCATACCATCTGCGCGAAAATCGTACGTCCAGAACCGGCGCTATGAGGAAGCAAAGCGCTCCGGGAAGACCGATCAGGCCAGTCAGGGCGGCGATGCGCTCCTCGGGGACATGCCGGGCGGCGAGCAATTGCGGAAGCGCGAAAAATACGATGCCGCCGTAGAAACCGAACGGCGATGACGAGAGACCGATCAGCCACACCGGTGCGAGGCGACTGGCTGGCATCAGCGATTTGCGGCGGGCAGGGCGCGGTCCATGAGTTTTCAGAATAGCCCGGCTGTGGCGCGCCGTGTTTCAGAGCAGCGTGAACGTGACTTTCACCTGAGCGCGCACGTTGACCGGAACGCCTTTGCTTGTGCCGGGGCGGAACAGCCACCTTTGCACGGCTTCCATGGCTTTTTCGTCGAGACCCATGCCCAGACTCTTGACGACTTCGATAATCGTGGCCTTGCCGCTGGTGTTGACCACGATGGATAACATGACGAAGCCCTGCAGATGGGCCTTGCGCGCATCGTCGGAATATTCCGGTTCCACCTGCGTGACTATCGTGGGGTTAGTGACGCCGTTGCCTGGCGAGTAGATACCGCCGCCGTTGCCGCTGCCCGATCCATTACCATTTCCATTGCCCGTTCCGGTGCCGTGGCCGTTGCCATTGCCTCCGCCGCTGCCGAAACCACCAGCGCCGCCGATTTGTCCGAGCGGATTTCCGATAGCGCCCGTGGGCGCGGCCCAGGCGTCGGGCGGGGCGATGAGCGAGGCGTCCATGGTGAGCGCCGGATGTTCGATGGTCACCAGAGGCGGAGTGAAAACTTTGGGCGCGGGCTTCGGCAACTGAGCCTTGAGCGCGGGCAGCGGAGAGCGCGCGCCGCCGCCACCGCCCTGATTTGGCTTTGCGGGCACGGGCTTCGGTGGAGGCGGCGGGGCCATCAGGACTACGCTGGTGATCGCCTTCTGCACTTTGGCGTTGGTTCCGAGCAGCAGCAGGACAGCGACTCCGATTATCTGAACCAGGAAGGAGGAAGCCAGGGCTTTGGGGTTTGTCCCCTGGCCCCAAAGATCCTTCACCGGCACGGGTTTGGAGGTGAGTTCGAGAGGCGGAAGTTTTTCCGGGTGGATCAGTTCGCGGACATTTTCGACGATGGATTTGTACCAGGGGATTTCGGTGTCGGGCGCGAGCAGACGGTTGAGATGGTCTTCGTGCGGGTCGGGTCTGGATGATTCAGCCATGCGAACGTTAAGACGCATCGCCGGCCGGGGCGGTTACAGATTCATAAGTACTAATTAAATCGTAATATCGGGCGGTTAATTCTCCGAGGGCTTATCGACGCTGTCGACGACGATCACTTCCATGGGAACCTTTCGCGCTTCGAGCCTGAGGCCGAGCTGCTCCTGCAAAGCTGTGAAGATGAGTGGCGCGGAGGCTTCACCTGTGTCGTCTTTGGCCCACTCGAGCTTGAAATCGAAGGCGCCTTTGAGGCTGGTCTTGTCGAGCACGGCCTGATTCAGTTGCTGGCCGAGATAATCGGCAAGACCTTCCATGGAAACGTCGACGCCGGTCAGGTCGATTTTACGCGAGTCGCCGTGCGAATTCATGTGGCTGCCCTCTTCGCCCGTGTGGGGCGTGAGTTTTGGCCCGTTCTTTACGGGTAAAAGCGCGTATCCGGGAAAATCCTTCGAAGCGGTGTGGAATTTGAAGTGGTAGCGATCCGAGAGCAGGGATTGCAGGTACGGCTGCAGAACTTTTCGGCTCAGTCCGACCGGAGTGGGTGTCTTTGCGATGATATCGTAATTGTCCTGGTCAAGCCACGGGGGACCTCCCGACACCTGAAGATCTTTGACGCCAAAGGCCTCAGCAATCAGGGCTTTGGTAGTCATGTTGGCCTTCAGCCTGCCCGGCGTAGCGTGTATGCCCAGGTTGCCGCTGCCCAGGTTGTTGGGTTTGATCGAAACCGCCTCGAATGACGGGCGCGGCGGTTGCGGTTGTTGCGCGAAGAGGCTGTAGGCTGTGATGGCGAGCAGAGCGGTCGCGACGAGGATTCCGGGTCCGGGCATGGTGCGCGACTGGTTTCGGGATTGGCCGAGCAAGTAGGCGATGCGATCCGGGAGCGAACCTCCGTTGGCGGCGAGTGCGAGATGGGCAGGGCGCCAGGATTCCAGATCGGCGAGCGCACGCGCGTAGGTGAGGGCATCGCCGCTGGTGGCTACAGCGACATCGTCGCAACAGAGTTCGCGTTCGTTGCGGATTTGCGTTGAGATCCACCAGACGGACGGGTGGTAAAAGAGCAGCGCTTCGGCTGCGCTTTGCAGGATGTTGACCAGGTAGTCGTGACGGCGGATGTGGGCCAATTCGTGAGCGAGCAACGCTTCGATGTGTTCGATCGGAAGGCCAGCGAGTGCGCCTGTCGGCATGAGGATGACGGGACGGAGCCAGCCGACTACTGTGGGGACCTGGACGAGCGCCGAGGTGAGGAGGCGGACTGGTTGTGAGATGCGGATGCGTGTGCGGAGGTCGTCGAGTTTGTGTTGCCATTCGGCCAGCGCGGGGCGGACGAACAGGGAGCGCATGCGCGCGGCGATGATCCAGCTGCCGGTGAGGCGCGCCCAGAAGACCACTGCGCCGGCGAACCAGGCGATCACGAGCCAGGGCATCACATCTTCGTGCCAGGTTTCGTAGATGTAGACGGGCAGAACAGGCGATATGGGCTCTACGTGCGCTCGTGGTGCGGGGGAGGCCGCGGTCATCATGGGCCTGCCGGATTCCGGCTCGCCGCCAATACTGAACGTGACCAGCGGCGCGGCTACCATTGCCACGAGCGCGACGCACCCGAGGAGATAACGCCGTTGCGCACTTCGTGACCTTCGGGCGATGGCGTAGAGCGCGGCGATCAGCGCGCCTTGCCAGAGGAAGTGGATCAGCGTCCAGCCGAGGCGCTCGACCCAGGGTTGAGCTGAGAGAAGCTCCATCACCCTCATGAGTTTTTCCCTTTCTTTCGTCCGAAGCTGTCGATCATGCGGCGGATTTCATACAAATCTTCCGGCGACGCCGGTTTTGCGGACAGCGCGCCCAGTACGAGTTCACGAGCCGAGCCTTCGAAGGCGCGGTTGAGCAGATCGCCTGCGATTTGTTTCCGGGTTTGCTCTTTCGGAAGGCCCGCCTCGTAGACATGGGCGCCGAAGCGCTCGGTGCGGTTGAGCAGGCCTTTGCCCAGCATGAGCTGCATCTGCTTCAGCGTAGTGGTGTAGCCGCTCTCTTTGCCGAGTTCGTCGTGCACTTCGCGGACGGTGGCGGGGCCCAGACGCCAGAGGACGGCGAGGATATCGAGTTCCGCGTCGGTGGGGAGGGGAAGACTGGTCGGCTTCGGAGGCATCTGCCGGTATTATGCTACGATTATTATCGTAAGTCAACGACAAAGATCGCAGCGCGCTGAAAGTCCGCCGATGGCGGACCGGTTCTTACTGATTCAGCGTAAAAGCGTAGAGCGTGTCGCCCGCGCCCACCAGCACGAACTGCTTGCCATCCAGAAGATAAGTTTGCGGGCCGTTGCTGTGATTCGCCAGCAGGGAAGTATGCCAGAGCGGCTTACCGGTTTCGGAGTCGAAGGCGATGAAGTGCTGGCTGCCGTCGCCGCCGAACACCAAGCCTCCGGCAGTCGACATCAGGCCCTGCGCGCCGCCACCGGCGTGGAACCATTTCATCGTTCCCGTTTTGTAGTCGATCGCGCGAATGCCGCTGCGGCCAGCGCCACCGCCTCCTGCGCCCATAAAGCCATAGCCTTCGGGGCGTTCATCGGTATCGGTGAGATAGTCCATGCTGAGCGCTTCGGAAGTGCCCACATAGAAGAGGCCGGTTTGCGGGCTGTAGCTGGGCGGCTGCCAGTTGGTGGCCGAACCGGGACCGACCAGCACGCCATCGATCGAAGGATCCTTCTCCGGATCCGGAATCGGCTGGCCCTTCGCATTGATGCCCTTCGACCAGGTCACGTATTCGGGATCGACGAGAGGCTTCGTCAGCAGATTCTGCCCGCTGATCCGGTCGAGCACGAAGAAATAGCCGTTGCGCGTGCCCTGCACGAGCATCTTGCGCGGCTGGCCGTTCCAGGTGCCGTCGAAGAGCACCGCGACCTGTGTGCTGTCCCAATCGTGCGTATCGTGCGGAGAGCTTTGGAAGTACCAGACCATTTTTCCGGTGTCGGGGTTGAGCGCGACCACCGAGCAGGTGAAGAGATTATCGCCCTTGCGGCCCTGCCCGGCTCCAACCGGATTCGGATTGCCGGTGGGGACATAGACCAGGTTGAGTTCGGGATCGTAGGTGGGAGGCTGCCAGGTCATGCCGCCACCGTGGGTGCGGGAGTAGTCGTCGGGCCAGGTGTCGTAGCCCGCGTCACCGGGCTTTTGCGGCGTGGTGTACCACTTCCACTGCAACTCGCCGGTTTCCGGATCGCGCGATTCGAGGAAGCCCTGTACATCGAGATTGTCGCCGCCGGTGCCGACGATGACGTGGTTGCCGACGATGAGCGGCGCGGAGGTGGAGAAGTAGCCGCGCTTCACGTCGGCGATTTGTTTGTGCCAGCGCTCTTTGCCGGTGGAGGCGTCGAGCGAGATCACGAAGTTATCGGCGGTTTCCATGAACAGCCAGTTGCCGTACATACCGAAACCGCGCTCGCCATCGTGATGGCCGCCCTCGGACTTCCAGAAGTAGTGCCAGATCTGCCGGCCGGTGCGCGCATCGAGCGCCCATGCGTGATCCGGCATGGTGGCGTAGAGGACGCCGTTCACCAGCAGTGCGGAGCACTTGAAGGTCGCGTTGCCACTGTAGAGATAGATCGGATCGCCATCCTTGTATTCCCCGCCAATGTTGGCACCGGTGACAGTGAGGTCAGCCTTGTAGGTCCACGCGAGTGTCAGCTTGTCGACGTTGGATTTGCCGATCTGATCGAGAGTGCTGTAGCGGCGGCCGGTGTAATCGCCGTGATAAGTGGGCCAGGAATCGGCCGGCGGATGCAGGAGCATTTGCGCGTCGACACCCTGCGCGGAGATGCTGGCAGGGAAGGCCATGAGTGAAAGCAGGATTATGTGGCGGATGATCATGTGTGTCCTCATGGCTATTTCAGGGTGCGAAGATACGCAGCCAGGTTGTGGATGTCGGCATCGGTGTATACAAATTGCAGATCGACGTGCGCCTGGAGTGGGTTGTGCGTCTCATATTTCGGCCAGCCGTCTATGCGGAGGAAGGATTGCATTTGTCCATCAGGGAGGCGAATGGTGATTTGCCAGTCGTCGATGGAGCCGGGGTAGCCTTTGATCGCTTCGCCGGATTTCGTGGTGACGGTCGCGGTGACAGCTGTCGGCGAGGGCGCTGCCGCGCCGCGTCCACCGCCTCTGCCGCCGCGCCCGCCGCCGGAGACGATCAGGCCCTGGATGGTGGAGGCATCGTCATTGCTGCGCGCGGCGAGTCCCTTCATATCGCCAGTGGCGGAATGGCACGTGCTGCATTTGCCGACGCTGCCGTTGAAGAAGGCCTCGCCAGCCTTGGCATCGCCTGAGAATACGTTCAGGCGCTGGTAGGTTCCGCGTTCGGAAGCGGCGGCGATCTGGCGATGCAGCCAGAGGGCAATGTCGAAGGCCTGCTGATCGGTGAAATCGAACTTCGGCATGTTTTTTTCGGGGCGGCCGTATTTCAGGTAGTCGGCGATTTCGCGGCCGCCGGTGCCAAGATCGTCGAGAACCATCGGAGAGCGGATGAGATCGACGTCGGTCTTGGTTTTGCTGCCGCCGCGGGCGTTGGCGCCGTGGCAGGAGGCGCAGCTGGCGGCGAATAATTGCGCGCCGCGATCGATGGCCGCCTGATCCATGGTGCGGCTTTGAGAGATATCGACCGGTGCCGATGTGGCGCCCACTGCTCCACCCCGGCCGGCGCGGCCTTGCGCGAAAGATGGCAGTGCGGATGTGGCCAGCAGAAAAATCGCGGCCGTCAGGTATTTCGATAGAGGCATGAACCGTCTCCGGAAGGTCGCGCTCGAACGCGATTCCTTAGGCGATGCTATCAGAGGCCTGCCTGGAGGTCAAACAGCTTCTGAATAGACTGCGGGCGTTCAGGGTTTCAGCACCTGTGCGAAGAAATCGAGCGCGCGCGGATCTTTCGACTGGCCCAGCCAGAACATAGCCTTCTTTCGTACCGCCGGGTCGCGATGCGTCTTCGCGAGATCGATCAGCAGGGGCACGCCTTCCGCATTGGGCAACTGAGAGAGCGCGAAGACGGCACGTTCGCGCACTGCCGAATCGGGATCGTTGGCGAGCGCGTTTTGGATGGCCTCTTTTGAAACCTGCGCCGCCGCTTTTTGCGCGAGCCAGAACAACGCCTGGCCGCGAATATGCGGGTCTTTGTCGCTGCGCGCCGCTTCGACGACCAGCGGAATCCCGGAGTGGTCCTTGCTTTGTGTCAGGGCCATGACAACGCGGTCGCGCACATCGGAATTCGGGTCGGTGGCGAGCATGCGCTTCAGCGTGGCGATGCCGCGGGCTCCGCGCGAGTTGCCCGACCAGAAGGCCGCGCGCTTGCGCACCTCGACTGGCTGCGTCGTGGCGGAAAGCTCTTCGAGAGCCTGATCCGCGGCGGCGTCGGAATGCAGCGAAATGGCCATGATGGCGGTTTCGCCCCGTGCGCCGTTAGCCTGCGTCCTCAACCACGCGACGCTCTCCGCGGCGGGTATGCCGGTGAGCCAGTAGAAGGGCAGATTGCCTGCATCGAGGTGGCAATCGGGCGAGGTAACACGCAGCTGATCGGGCTGACCGTTTTCGATGCGGATGAGAATGACGAGCGCAATCTCGCCTTCGAGGCGCATGGGAGTGCCAGGTGTTCTGCCGCTGTCATCGTTACCATTTCTGTTCCACGAGCACATGTCGCCGTGCTGGCCGGCGATGATGGGTTCGGAGTACGCGACCCAGAACGGGCCCGCGCCCAGCCGCGTTAATTCGGCTGCGAGAGTACCGGAAAACGCTCGCGTTTCGAGTTTCGCGTTGTCGACGGTGGGCTGCAGGGCGAGAGCGGCAGCGGCGATGGTGAGCAGCAGTATGGCTTTCATGTTAGTTCTCCGAGGGTCTTTCGATGTTGTCGATCACGATGATTTCGACCGGGGCTTTTGTGGATTCCAGCTTCAGTCCGAGTTGTTCCTGCAATGCGGTGAACAGGGAAGGCTCGTTGGAATCCGGCGACGGATTCGGCGCCCATTCGAGCGTCAGGTCGTAGCCTCCGGCGAGCCCGGTGTCGTCGATAATCATGCGATCGAGCCTGCGGCCCAGCGTGCCCGCGAAAGCCTTCATCGATACGTTGGTGGATTTCAGGGAAGTCTTCCCCTGGCCATTACTTATGCCGTTGGAGCTATCGCCCCCGCCGGCATGTGCTGTCAGTCTGGCGCCGGTTTTGGCAACGCCCAGCGCGTAGACCCGCATTTCCTTTGTTTCGCGGTGGTACTTCAACTGGAAACGCTCAGCGAGCAGAGATTCGAAATATGGCTCGAGCTCTGTGTCCGACAGGTCTTTCGATGTGCCGGTAGTTGCGTTGAAATCGTATCTGTCGCCGACGACCCACGCGGGTGCTCCCGAAATCTGAAATTCTTTTATGCCGAACGCCTGTTGCATCAGCGAACTAATGTTGATATTGACCGCGGTGACCCTGCCGGGCGTTGTGCGTTCCGAGGTCTCGCCGCTGCCGCTGTTGTTCACCTTTATAGAAGCCACTTCAAACGAGGGGGACTGAGCGAGGGCGCACAACGCCAACAGTGACAGGCTCGGGGCACGGGCCCACAACCGCCGTGTCACTTCAGCAGTTCCATCATGTAGTCCAGGGCATCTTTGTTGTCGCGCATATTGCTCAGGCGTTCCACGATCATTTTCTTCGTCGCGGGATCGGCTTCCCTGCGAGCCAGATCCACCAGCGTTTTCCCGTCGCCGCGCGCCATCAGGCCATTGATGATTTCGCGCTTTGCCGCCGCGTCGGCGGAGCCGTAGATTTCCACCAGTTCTTCGGCGGATACGCCTTTTGTCAGGGCCAGAACCCGGATAGCGGTGCCGCGCAGGTTTGCATCTTTTTCGCTCTTAGCGATATTCAGAAGCGCATCGGAGGCATGCGCCTGCATGAGCGACTGAAGGATCGCAGCCTTCACGCGCGGGTCGGACGAGCCGGTGTAAATGCCGACCAGTTGCTGCTGCGCGTCCTTCGTGCCAGACATTCCCACGTACTGGATGGCGCGCAGCTGCAGATCCGGATTGCCGCCGCCCTTCGCGTAATCGAGCAGCGCCTGCTGGGCGCGCGGCGATTTGTTCTGCGAGATGACGAACAGCGCACGATCCTTCACGCTCGGTCCGCTGTTGCCCTTCAGGATGTTTTCGACTAGCGGAATGGCGCGCTCGGCATCGGCATTCATCAGGCTGTTGATGGCCAGCAATTTGAGATCGTCGTTGGATTCCTGCGCGGGCGAAACCGGTTGACCGTTACTCTGCTTCACCTCGGCTTCCAGCGCCTGCGCATCGTGCAGCCACGCGCTCGTTGGATGGTCGCGGCGTAACTGCGCGATGGCGGCCAAAGCCTCGTCGCGTTTGCCTTCGCGATTCAGCGCGTAGGCTTTCCAGTAGAGCGCGCCATCCGCCCGCGAGGGGTCCTGTGCAATGGCGCTGTCGAAGCGCTGCACGGCCTCGTCGTATTTGTGGTCGTCGATAGCGCGTGTGCCGGCGCTATAGGCGTCGTCTCTGCGAAACTGAGTCACAATCTTGGGCGGACGCGGCGCGGCCGGCGGAACGGGAGGCACGGGCGCCTGGAGAAACGCCATCTTCGCCTGATTCGCCATGTCCATAGCGGCAGATTTCATGTCTTCGATGTCCGAAAATTCCATGTGTGACAGTTTTTGGTCCATCGCGGCCGCCTGCGCTTCCATCTCGGCAACCTTCGAGTCATCGAACTGCTCGGCGAACCGAGCCGACAACGTCTGCGCATCGATCGCCATTTTCGACGCCTGGTACGCCATCTCGTCGGCCTTGCTGGTCGGAGCCTGCGTCTGATCCGGGGCGGGATTGGGCGCGGGAAAAGGCGATGGCTTCTGGCAGAACGCCGGAACGGACAGTGCGGCCATCAGAACGATATGTGGGTACATCTTCATAGCTTTTGCTCCTTGTTACGTAAATTCGATTCGACGACCCGCACCTTGAACTGCAGCGACCCGGCTTCAATGCGATCCCGCAGGTCCCGCACCTGGTCGGTGGACGCGCTGTCGGGCGTATGCGACGCTTCCGTCAGCACAGTTTCCACTTCATCGAGAAAGTTCGTGGTCCTGGTATCGCCGCGAGCCACCAGCGACTGGCGCATGAGCCGTTCTTCCTCCACCAGATCTTCGGCGCGCGCTCTGTTGTCGGCAAAACCCTGCGCATCGGCGCCCTGATCGTCGGCGATTTCCGTCAGCAGGTTCTGCACGCGATCCAGATGATCGGCCACCGCGATTGCCAGAATGCGTTCGCGCGCCCGATCCGACAGGCCAGCCATGACGGGCGTCGCCATGCGCCGCGAAAAGCGGCCGGCGAGGAACACCGCCGCCAGCAAAATCGCCAGTGCCGTCGCGGTCAGCCACACAGGCACTCGCCAGGTACGCTTCGGCTCGGGTTCCAGAGCGAGCGCCGGGACCAAACGCATCCACGTATCGCGACCGAATTCGGTGGAGCGTTCGGGTACCGCCAGTTCGTTGCAGAGCGTGAGCGATTTCGCAAGCGAAGCCGCTGCCGCGCGGCATTCCGCACATTCGGCCAGATGGGCCTTCGCATCGCCGGGCGCTCCGGGTTCGGCGTAATAGAGAAGAATCAAATCTTCTTCGCTCAGGTGTTGCAGCTTCATAAAATGGTGCTTCCTATGGGCTCCAGCGCGCGCCGCAACTTGCGGACCGCCCGGAAAATACTGTGCCGCGCGGCGCCGGGCTGCACTCCGAGAGCGCCCGCTACTTCGTCGATCGGCAAGCCTTCGTAATGGCGCAGCACAAAAGCCGTGCGCTCGATTTCGCTGAGCGCGGCCAGCGCGGGTTCGAGCAGGGCGGTGGCCTGTGCGCTGCGGGCCGAGCGCTCCGGCGATGGCAATTCGGAGGGCATATTGCGGAACGGATCGTGCTCCTGATCCGGCCCTGTGGAAATCGTCGGCTGCCAGCGATTGCGCGCGCGCAGAAAATCGACCGTGCGGTTGGCGCAGATGCGATGCAGCCAGGTGCCGAACGACGCGCGGCCGTCGAATCGACGAATCTCGCGCCACGCCCGCAGGAAAGTTTCCTGCACCATATCTTCCGCATCTGTTTCGTTTCCAGTCATACGATAGGCGAGCCGGAACACAGCAGTGGCATGGCGCTCCACGAGCACTCGAAACGCATCGCGATCACCCCGACGCGCCTGATCCAGGGCGTCGGCGAGTTCGGGCGGGCTAACGTCGTCGCCATATTTCATCCGGCTGTCAGTTTAGACTGTGGCCAGGCACTGGTGTTAGTCGGGAGGGAAAAGATTGCCGGGAAATGGGACGGGCCGGCAAAACCGGAAGTCTTGCCGGCCCGATGTGCGCGGAGAGGGGGTTAACCGTGCACAAAAACTGAAGCGGCCGCTTCCCGCGTGAGCGGGTGGGGATGCAATGGAGGGGTTATCGCATTCCCCGCGGCCGTTTTCACAATATAAGACGCCGCGATTCCGCCAATGGTTATTAAAGGTGTGTAACCTCGACGGCCGGTTTCGTGACGGCGGATACATCCCGCGCGTTTCGGTACCTTACAGACTGCAGGCTTTTGATACCTTATAAGGGCTATGAAAGTTACCAAGGTTCTTGCCGTGCTCGCACTGGCGTCCGTTCCCGCGCTTTATGCCCAAATTCTCTACGTGGGCGCCTATACTAATGTCCCCGATTCGAAAGGAATCAATGCTTTCCGCTTCGACGCGGCTACCGGGAAACTGACGCCGCTCGGCCTGATGGCGGCAACATCGAGCCCCAGTTTTCTGGCGCTCGCTCCCAACGGCCGGTTCCTTTACGCCGTGAATGAGACCGATTCGTTTCAGGGCAAGCCGGGCGGAGCGGTCAGCGCTTTTTCCATCGACCGCGCCACGGGCAAACTCACCTTCCTCAATCAGGTGGCGTCGAAGGGCGCCGCGCCGTGCCACATCGTCGTCGATCCCACGGGCAAGGCCGCGCTGGTGGCGAATTATAATGGGGGAAATTTCTCCTCGTTCCCGATTCTGGCGGATGGCAAACTGGGCGAGGCGGCGTCGGTGATGCAGGATACCGGCAGCGGTCCAAACAAAGCGCGCCAGGAGGGGCCGCATGCCCATGAGATGGTGATAGCCGATAACCTGGTGCTCGGCGCCGATCTTGGCCTCGATCACATCCAGCTGTTTCATTTGGATGCGGCGAAGGCCACTCTGACCCCGGCCAACCCCGCGTTTGCCGCCACCGACCCTGCCTTCGGACCACGCCACATGGTCATCTCCGCCGACAAAAAATTCATCTACGTGCTGAGCGAAATGAACGCGAAAGTGGCCACCATGAGTTACGATCCCGTCAAAGGACCAGGCAAGGTGCTGGCCACCGTTTCCGCGCTGCCCGACGATTTTAAGGGGCAAAATACCGCCGCTGAAATCATGCTCGATAGCAAAGGCAAGACGCTCTATACGTCCAATCGCGGGCACAATTCGATTGCCGTGTTCTCGGTGGACGCCAAAACAGGCACTCTGAAACTGACCGCGAATGTGCCTTCCGGCGGCAAGACGCCGCGCTACTTTACGCTCGATCCCACGGGACGCTTCCTCCTCGCCGCCAATCAGGATTCCAATAACATTACGGTGTTTAAAGTAGATGCCGGTACCGGTGCGCTCACTCCCACGGGCGAAACGGTGCAGACCGGCGCGCCGGTGGATATTCTTTTCCTGAAGTAGCGGCAGGCAGACCGCTCACTGACAGAGAAGCTGCGTGCTATACCACTCCGTGGGCCCGCTGTTGGTCTGCGTGACCATGTATTCGATGGTGTCGTTCAGCGCGACACTGAAGGTGTGCGTGCTGTCCGAACAACTGCCGGTGCCGGACGTAATCGTTATGCCACAGGTCATCGCCGTAGCGGAGCCATTGTGGCGCACAACGAACGTGGTGGTGTCGCTGCCACTGCTGGTTGTCACGATCGCATGAACCGACAGGGATTTGACAGTACACGCAGCCGGAGCGTACAGCACTCCTGTGCCAGTCGTTTCGCCGCCGCTGATACCAGCCTGGTAAGTAGACGTAGGCGCGACATAGGCCGCGTTCGTGTCGCTGGAGTTGACAAAATTGCCGACCCATGCGAACCCGCTGCCCGCCGATCCCGTAGGCCCGGTTGCCCCGTTGCTTCCGTTAGCGCCAGTAACCCCCGTAGCCCCGGTAGCCCCCGCCGCGCCGGTCGGTCCCGTCGCTCCCGTGGGGCCGGCACTGCTGCCAGGAATTTCACCGCTGAATAAATAGACCGTCTGGTAGGTTCCCGTCGAACCGGAATTCGAACCTGATAACGCCACACCGACCACCTGATTGGTGGCGGGAAAAGTCGATCCGGCATCGTTGCAGTTTCCGGCAGTCGAACCGGATGCCTGAACGAAATCGCCCTGATTGACGGCGCTCGAAAACATACAGCTGGCACTGCCTGAAATGGCCACCGTGACCGGCAGTCCGGTCGTTGCATTGCTGGTGGCCACGCCCACGATGCCAGTCAGATTACTCGTGGTGTTGTTGGTGACCCTCGCACTCTGACCCTGCGTGCCGTTATTATAGGAAACCAGTTTCTGCAAAAAACCGATGCTGCAGGTGCCGCTACAGGTGTAACTCAAGGTTGAAGTCGCCACCCCAGTCGCCCCGGTGACGCCCGTCGATCCGGTTGCACCCGTAGGTCCGGTTGCACCGGCAGACCCAGCCCCGGTAGCGCCCGTAGCTCCCGTAGGTCCTGTCGGCCCCGTAGCCCCTGCCGCGCCGGAAGAACTAAGCGTAATCCACAATTCCGCCGGATGGCTGGTGGAAGTACTCTCTTTGCTGTCGAACTGGATGTTGACCACTCCATCGTTAGGCGTGATGAGGAAGCCATTATTGGACGCTGGCGTAGTGATCCAGCTCTTGACTGCCGCCGTGGCATCCACATAGACAAACTGGCCGATAGTGGAAACTGTGACTCCGCTGGCCACGGCCGTGCCCGCCGTCGGCGCGTTAATGCCGGTGACGCCGGCTTCCGTCCATGAACCATTGGCCGTCGAAATGTTCACTGTGCCTGCGGCCGTTATGGTCCTGGCAAATAACACCAGAGTTGCTTTGGAAATGCTGGCGGCGGTGGTACCGGCAGGCAGCGTTGAAAGACTGAACTGCACCAAAGACTGATAGGCGCTCGAACCGCTCACACTGAGATTCTGCTGGACGCCGTAGTTGGCCGAGGTGCCCGGAACAACGTAACTATCCTGCGTAAGCGGCACAGACTGCGCCATTGCCGCGACGGGCAATAGCGATATACCCAACAGGGTCACGCGAAAAAGCTTAGGGACCACGTTTCTCCTCCGATGCTGCTAAGATCCCGGCGGTAAGGAATCGCACTTAGCAGCAAAAAACAGTTTAATACGGCCGCGCATTCACAAAAAAGTAAAAACTCAATTTCCTTTAGTATCAGTGCCTTGCGAAAATTCCGCCCAAATACCTGCCGTGCCGAATGTTAATTCTCAAGATGAGGTGACGGAAATGATGGTCCTCGAGGCCCAGCCAATCGAACACACAGCAGCAACGTCACAAGCAATACCCCGAACTCCAACCGCCCCAATCCGCCCGAGACCCAGATCTGTGCCTGCCTCCTGCCACCGCTGTCGAGCGCGCGTTCTGGGACGAACTCGTCAAGTCCCGCCGCGTCAGAGGCAAAACGCTCCAGGCGATAGCGGGGATGGTGGCCCTCCGCAGGCCCGTTTGACGCCGAAAGCCCGGCGTCTCCTCGATCTCCACAGAAAAGCGCTGCGCCGGGACCATGCCAGGCAGCAGAGAGAGCAACAGGAGTTCCGCCGCGCCCTCTACGTGCAGGAACCGGAAACGGCCAGAGTTCCGCCTGCAAACGGCGTTGACTGGCTGTCGCCCCAACTGAAGAATCAATCCGGCCACGATCCGTTCCTTTATCAGTCGTGGCAGAAAACGCGAAAACCGAAGGGGTTCGCCAGACCCGACGCCATGCGCAAATACAGGCTCGGCGAGGTAACGGATTACTGCCAGGAGGCGTGGGACATCCGCCAGATTCGGCCCATGCAGCACGGTTTCGATCTGCTTTATGGCTCGCGGACCTCGGAGCGCTATTGTTCGGTGGCCTTCCCCGTCTCATCCCGACTCGCGAACTGCGCGATTTTTGGCACACCAACCGCGCCAGATTAAACGGTTTCATCTACGATTTGCCGGCAGGCCGGACCACGCTGAAGCGCGCGCGCCAGCGGCTCGGCTTCAATTCCCGCGACGATATCTCGGAATTCTGGACCGAACGTATCGAAGATCTGGAACTGCTTTCCGCGCATGAATTCGCCGCGACGTACGGCGTCTGCCGCGTCATCGCATCTTCGGAAATCGCGTCCGTCCCATCGGATGGTGGCGCAAACCGTAGTGTGTCGCAATTCTGGTCTCGGATCTGACCCTCGCTCCAGCGGGTAAGAAGCTCGGCATCTCCGCCAGCCAGACGCACCGCCTTCGGAAACGCGTCCGGAAGGAATTGGAAGTATGTGATATCCACAGCATTTCTGTATGAAACTAATAAGCTTATTGCAAATTGGCTTCGTTCCTTGTATTTTGCTTTTGGCTTCAGAGCCAGCTGAATCGTGATAACCTGAGGGCGGTCCTTCTGTAATGTCACAGCGCTCTCTATTCGTTCTGTCGGCGCTCGTCGCAGCGCCGTGCCTGGCTGCCGGGCCCGACGTGCTCGCCTTCGTGAATGCCAATTGTCTGATGTGCCATAGCGCCGCCGTGCGTTCGGGCGATGTCGATCTGGAGGCCTTCAAAGACAAACAGGGCTTCGTCGATGGCCGCGAAACCTGGGAGCGCGTTCTCACAAAACTGAAGGCCGGGGAAATGCCGCCTCCCGGTATTCCGCGCCCTCCCGCTGCCGAATTCGATGCCGTCGTGAACTGGCTGCAAAGTGAGTTTGCGCGCCAGGATCTGGCCATTCAGCCGCAAGCGGGCGCCGTCCCCGTGCGCCGTCTGAACCGCGCCGAATACAACAATACGATCCGTGATTTGCTCGGCGTCGATCTTCATCCGGCCGACAATTTTCCCCAGGACAACGCCGCTTTTGGTTTCGATAATAATGGCGACGCCCTCCGCGTATCGCCCGTGCTGCTCGATAAGTATCTCGATGCCGCCGAACACGTAGTGCGCACGGCGATTTTCGGACCGGAGCAGATGAAGCCATCGATGGTGCACTATGCTTCGCCTGTGCGCATCCAGACGCTGCCGAAGTCTTTCGATAATTACGATCTCACCGGCCTGAGCGCGCTGAGTTCGTTTCACGTGGAGCACCGCTTCCCCGTGGAAGCCGAATACAGCTTTCATCTTGTGCTCAACGGTCACCGGCCCAACCAGTCCGAACCCGCTCATCTGGGCTTCTGGGTGGATGGCGTGCTCGTCCACGAAGCATACGTCGATGCAACGGATCTCGAGGGCCAGACCCACGAATTCCGCACCCGCATCACCGCGGGCGACCACCTGCTCTCCGCGTCGTATATCAAACAGTTTGACGGCCTGCCGCCATCTTACAAAGGCCCGAATCCATCCACCCGTCCGCCTGCGCCACTGATCTCGACGCGCGGCGCTTTCTCTGAGAAGGATCTGGAGACGATTCGCAAACTCGGCACCACCATCAAGCTCGACCGCGTCGAAACCCGCGTGGATAACCGCTTTGAGGCGATCGATATCGGCGGCCCGTTCGATCAGGTCACGAAACCTGCGCCCGAAAACCTGCGCCGCATCTTCATCTGCAAACCTGCCAGTAAAGACGATATGGTTTGCGCGCGGACGATTATCGCGAATTTCGCAACGCGTGCATTCCGGCGTCCGGCCACGCGCGCGGAAGTCGACCCGTTCCTGAATATGGTCACGCTGGCGCGCAAGCAGGGCGATTCGTTTGAAGAGGGCATTGCCAGTGCGCTCGAAGCGGTGCTGGTGGCGCCGCCATTCCTGTTTCGCATGGAAAAGGACCGGCCGGCTACGCCTGGTCACACATCGGTCCCCGTTGGCGATTACGAACTGGCTTCGCGGCTTTCTTATTTTCTATGGAGCACCATGCCCGATGCCGAACTGCTGCGCGTCGCCGCCGCCGGTCAGTTGCATGTGCCGGTTGTACTGAACGCGCAGGTCCGCCGCATGTTGAAAGACCCGCGCTCGAACGGCCTCGTGGAAAATTTCGGCGGTCAGTGGCTCCAGCTAAAGAACGTCGATGTGGTGAAACCGGACCCCGAGCGTTTTCCTGAATTCGACGAATCTCTGCGGCAGTCGATGCGCAAAGAAACCGAGCTGTTCTTCGGCAATATCATCCGCGAAGACCGCAGCGTGCTCGATTTTCTGAATGCCGATTACACATTTATGAATGAACGCCTGGCACGCTTCTACGGCATTCCAAACGTCGCTGGCCCGGAATTCCGCAAGGTCGATATGAGCGCGACCACGCGTGGCGGCGGCTTGCTCGCGCAGAGCAGCGTGCTCACGGTGTCGTCGTATGCCACGCGCACGTCGCCGGTGCTGCGTGGTAAGTGGGTGCTGGAAAATATTCTTAACGCGCCGCCTCCGCCGCCTCCGCCGAATGTACCTGCGCTGGATGATACGAAAATCGGCGCTTCCATGACCATCAAACAGCAGATGGAAGCGCATCGCGGCAACCCTGTGTGTGCGTCCTGCCACGCGAAGATGGATCCGCTCGGCTTCGGCCTTGAAAACCTCAATGCGATCGGGGAATGGCGCGATGTGGATGGCAAATTTCCTGTCGATTCTTCCGGTGCGCTGCCCGATGGCCGCGCATTTCACGGGCCGGTAGAGTTGAAAAAGATTCTGCGGACCACGCCGGACGCCTTCGTGCAAAGTCTCACTGAGAAGATGCTGACCTATGCGCTGGGGCGGGGAATCGAACGCTCCGACCGGCCGGTGTTGACTGCCATTGAGAGAAAGATGGAGTCGGACGACTATCGTTGTTCCGATCTCATTCTGGGAATTGTGGACAGCGTGCCTTTCCAGACACGCGAAGGTAAACTCGTAGATAAAGGAGCGGTACGGCCATGAACTTCGTCACTCGCAAACAGATGTCGCGCAGAACCTTGCTGCGGGGCGCGGGCACCGCCATCGCGCTGCCGCTGCTCGACGCTATGTTCCCCGCGCTGAGCCGTGCCGCCACGCCCGCGCGCCGTCTCTCCGTGGTCTACGTGCCGAACGGCATCATCATGAAGGACTGGACGCCCGCCGCAACGGGCCAGGGCTTCGAATTCACGCGCATCCTGAAGCCGCTCGAACCGTTCCGCGAAGACATTACGATCGTCTCCGGCCTGGCCAGCAGAGCCTCCCTGGCAGTTCCAGGCGGCGGCGATCACGCCAAGGCGACGGGTAGTTTTCTTTCGGGCGTTGCGCCGAAGCGCACCGTCGGAGCCGATGTACATGCCGGTGTGACTTTCGATCAGATCGCGGCGAAACACGTAGCCGACAGCACGCGCGTGCCGTCGCTGCAGCTCAGCTGCGAAGATCCGCGTATGGTGGGCAACTGCGATACCGGTTTTAGCTGCGCCTATACCAACTGTCTGTCGTGGAAAGACGCCGATACGCCGATGCCGCCGGAGGTCAATCCCCGCTCGGTCTTCGAACGCCTCTTCGGCAGCCTCGATCCCAGCCTCGACCCTGCAACCCGCGCGCGCCGTGCGCTCTACCGCAAGAGCATTCTCGATCTCACGCAGGAAAATACCCGTCAACTCGAAGCCAATCTCGGCGCGTCGGATAAACGCAAGGTGGACGAATATCTCTCCTCCATCCGCGACGTGGAAAAGCAGATTTCCGATGCCGAAAAAGATACGCGCAAGATCGTTGCGCCCATCGATAAGCCCTCCGGCATCCCGTTCGAGTTCGCCGATTATCTGAAGCTGATGTATGACCTTCAGGTGATCGCGATGCAGTCCGATCTGACGCGCGTGACCACGCTATTAGTCGGCCGCGAAGGCAGTGTTCGGACGTATCCGGAGATCGCCGTGCCCGATCCGCACCATCCGCTCACGCACCACCGCAACAATCCCGATTTCATCGAGAAGGTGTCGAAGGTCAACGTGTATCACACGCAGTTATTCGCGTATTACCTCGGCAAGCTCAAGGCGACGCCCGATGGAGATGGCTCGCTGCTCGACCATTCGTCGATCCTCTACGGCAGCGCGCTCAGCGACGGCAACGTGCACTCGCACGTGAATCTGCCGCTGCTGGTAGCAGGCAATGCCGGAGGCCACGGCGGCGGCCGTCACCTGATGGCCCCGAAAGAAACGCCCGCGACGAATTTGTTCCTAACGCTCATGAACAACGTCGGAGTAAATGAGGATAAGGTCGGCGACAGCACCGGCCGCTTCGAACTGGCCGCGTAACGCATCTGCGTGCTCATTGCTCTTGGTGTGTGGAATCGCTTTCGAGATGATGCACGATCAGCGGCGTTAGGCGCGATAAGTTGGGAGGAAGCCGAACCGACAAGAGCAAGAGGTCCGGCGGATCGCCAATCAAGATCGCAACCCCGGATATAGAGGAGCCATTCTTCTTCGGCCACGACTGCTTCTCCAGCCCTTCCGTGTGAGCCGAAGTGTCGTACTCAACGACCGTCTTGCTCTTGCGCCTCAGAGTATCTTTCGGATATGGGTCCGACGGCAAAGATAGTTCCATTGCTTCCATCGTGCGTGTCGCGAATGCTCGATACGCTGGAAAAAGCCGCAATACAACTTCTGCAATCTGGTACCTTCCGGAACTCTGCCAGTTTGTGTGGTCGACCTCAATCGCTGGTCCGCTAAAACCCTCCGAGCTGGTCAGGTGACGGTCTATTGGTTGGGGACTCAAAACCAACATCGCGCCACTGGAGCCAGAGAATCCCTCGCAATACCAGCCGCGCGGAGCAAGAAGACCGTCACCGTCTGCGGACGTATACCAGGCCAGCGCCTGCGCGTCTTTCGCGCTTACAGAGACTGACTTGCTCGTGCCCTTTGGAGGTTCTACGACGTTGGCTTGCCCGTATGAAACACAACCGACAAACGGAACCGAGGCGGTCTGTGCAAATAGCGAAGCCTGCGCGCAAAGCGCCAGGACCAATCCCGCGAGTCTCATGCCTGAACTTGGCTACGGTTCCCGTACCGGCCTGAAGCCGATCATCCGATGGCTCTGCAACGAAGGCCACGCAGCCGACCGAGCATAAGTCCGCAGATCGAACGGCTCCTCAAAAAATGTGCCGCCCTTCAGCACCTTATACGCGCCCGTAGCAGGCCCCTTCGGATTCTTCACCGGCGAAACCGCGTAGTAGTTCGAGCTATACCAGTCCGAGCACCACTCCATCACATTGCCAGCCATATCGGCCGCGCCGTACGGCGACGAACCATCGTGAGTCTGCAAATCGCCATGCATCTTGCCGTCATACGTGCCGACCACCATGCCAGTATCGAACTTCTGCGCACCGACAAAGTTGGCGTAAGAGTGGTCAATCGTATTGCCCCACGGATAACGCCGCTGATCCGTACCGCGCGCGGCCTTCTCCCACTCCGCTTCCGTCGGCAGACGATACTTCTTGCCGGTCTGCTTGCTGATCCAGTTGCAGTAGGCCGTCGCGCCGTCCCAGTTCACACCCAGCACCGGAAAACTCTCCGTGCCCGGCGTACCGCCGCCATGATTGTTGGCCTGTGTCCAGTAAGGAATCTGCGTCTTCGGCATCACACGATTGCCAGGCCACAACGACGCATCGTCATAATCGGGCGAATCGCGGAAGGCCTTCCATTCGGCGTTCGTGACTTCGAACTTGCCGATGTAAAACGCGTCCAGATCCACCGTATGGACAGGCTTCTCGCGCGGCAAACCATCGCCGAAGTTGTCGCCCATCTTAAAAGGCCCGGCGGGAACGTAGAGGAAGTCGCCATGCCCGTCATTGACCACTTTTTGCGCCTTCGTCGCGGCCGTTCCCGTTGAAGCCGATTCCGAACGGCCCGCAAAGAACAATAAACTCAGACCACCCACTGCAATCAAAAAACCGGACCGGCGCATTATTGCTTCGCCTCCGCTTTGCTGGTCAGTACCGGCGCGGCGCCTGGCCGATCCGTCGGCAGGAAGCCGGTCATCTTCAGAAAATGCTCCAGCCGCGGCATCCAGTCTTCGAACTCAGGCGCGCCGAAGCCGCTGCCAAAACCGTGATGGCCCCGTTCATACAGATGAAGCTCCGCCACGGCACCAGCCTTTGTGAGATCGATAAAGAACTGCGCCGCCGGCAACGATTGCCCGGTGTCGCCCTGCGACGCCACCATAAACGTGGGCGGATAGTTCTTCAGGTCTTCGCCTTGCGGAGTCCGGCCAGCCGCGCCGTACACAAACGCAAGGTAATCGGGTCTGGAGTTCAGCCGCGCGATCGGATCGGTCGCGCCGGGATCGCCCGGACCAGCCGTTGCCATGAACGGCCGCATCAATCCGCCGCCAGCCGAGAATCCGATGAACCCGATCTTGCCGGGATCCAGTTTCATATCGGCCGCGCGCGAGCGAACTACCTGCACGGCGCGCTTGCCATCCAGGCTGCGGGCATCGGTACTGTAAGTCGGCGACATCCTGTACGTGAGCACGAACGCAGTCACTCCCCATTCGTTGTACTGCTCGGCAATGTCGATGCCTTCCGCGCCATACATCAGCATGATGTTGGACCCGCCCGGCGCGACGATCACCGAACTTCCGTTGCGCTTGCCCACAGGCGGTTCGAACACCGTCAGGAACGGGTTATCCAGCGGACCGTTGCCCTTCGCGAGCGGCACGGTGCCTTCGGTCCAGAGCGGAATGTTGTAGCTGAGGTTGAGCTTGACGGGAGCCGCAGGTTTCCTGGCGGCGGATGCGGCGGCAGGTGCTTTCGCGGGTGCGGGCGCAAGGTCGGCAGCGACAAGGGCGCCACATAAAGACAGGGCAGCCAGGACAGGGAGATAAGAATTGGCCATGCGAAGAATTATGACAGATTCCCGGCGCTGATGCTGTGTTGGTTCATCCAATTCCAGCGATCAGTTTGGAAAGCAGGGCCACGCGATCCGCCAGACGAGCCACCAGCACGCTTTCATGCGCCGCATGGGCACCCTCGCCAACCGCGCCGATACCATCCAGCGTCGGCACGCCCAGCGCCGCGGTGAAGTTGCCATCGGAACCGCCGCCCGTGGAAGATTCTTCGAGCGTCACGCCCAGTTCCGACGCGAAACCGCGCGCCAGTCCGAACAGCTCCGCGATGCCTTTGCTTCGTTCCATCGGCGGACGGTTCAACCCTCCCGTCACTTCAAGCGAGCACCGTTTATCGAAAGAGCGCAGCGCACGGAACTTCTTATCCAGCGCAATAGCACCACGCGCACGCGGCACGCGAATATCGACCAAGGTTTCGGCCTGCGCCGCGATCACGTTCGACCGCGTGCCGCCCGAAATCACTCCGGGATTCACCGTGACGCCGCGCGGCAGATCGGTGAACCCGGCGATCTTCTCCGCAATCTGCCGCGAGAGCTCCACCACCGCGCTGGCGCCCTTTTCGAAGTCGACACCGGAATGCGCAGCCACCCCGCGAACCGTCACACGATAGCTGCCGATCCCTTTGCGCGCGGTTTTCACCTTCCCCTCAAGCCCCGTGCCCGGTTCCAGCACCAGCACCGCGCGGCAACCTTTCGCGAGCTGTTCCGTTGTCGCGCGCGACGCGACGCTGCCGGTTTCTTCGTCCGGATTCACCAGCAGTTCCACTTGGTGCACGACCGGAATCTCTAGCTCCCGCAACGCACGCATTGCGAAGGCAAACATCGCAAGGCCGGATTTCATATCGAGCACACCTGGTCCCCAAAGCCGTCCGTCGCGCTGGCGAAACCTCATCGTTCGAAGCGTTCCCATCGGCCAGACGGTATCGGAATGGCCCAGCGCCAGGATTCGGCCTCTCTTCACGCGACCCGGTAAACGGAACTCGCAAACGTAAGTTCGCCCCACGCCTGCACGCGTCGGCACCGTTCGGCCATCGGCGATTCCGCTGAGCGAATCGGCCAGCAATTCCGCGCAGCGGCTGACTGCTTCGGGCGAATCGGTTGGCGATTCGCACTCTACCAACTCGCGGATGAAGCGAATCAGCGCAGGCTGATTTTTCCGCGCCCAGCTAAGCAGTGGCTCCATGAGCGCCTTACTTCAGGCTGTCCTCGAAGAACTTCGCGGTCTCATTCAGTAGCTGCTGCGCGGGCTCGCCTGTCACTCCGTGCGTCTTATCGGGATAGACCACCATGTAGAAAGTCTTCCCCGCATTTTCCAGCGCCGCGGCCATTTGCACACTGTTCTGGAAGTGGACATTGTCGTCCTCAATGTTATGCAGCATCAAAAGCTTTGTGCCATCCATCGCGGCCGCGGCCTCCACCGCAGAGCTCGCCTTGTAACCTGCGGCGTTCTCTTCCGGCAAGCCCATGTAGCGTTCCGTATAGATCGAATCGTACTCGCGCCAGTTGGAAACAGGCGCGCCCGCGATGGCGGCTCGAATCAGCCCTGGCGCGTGCGTGGCTGTATAGAGCGCCATGTATCCGCCATAACTCCAGCCGTACATGCCAATCCGCTGCGCGTCCACAAAACCCAGCGAAACCAGATACCGGAGGCCTTCGGTCTGATCCGCCAGTTCCTGCGCGCCCAGGTGATGCCAGATCACCGACTCGAACGCGTGACCGCGACCCTTCGAACCCCGATTATCCAGCTGCCAGATCACGAAGCCCCGCTGCGCCATCGCCTGTTGCCAGGAAATCCCGGTCCACGAATCTGTTACCTCCTGCACATCCGGACCGCCATAAACCATCACGATCGCCGGGTACTTCTTTGTCGCGTCGAAACCTACCGGCTTAATCAGATGCGCGAAGAGCGACGCGCCGTCCGCTGTCTTCACCGTGACATTTTCGACTGGCAACAGCTCGAACTTATCCATCACCGAACGATTGGCATCGCGAAAGGTCGCGACCTGTCTTCCGCTTTCCGCCGCGCAAATGACGCTCCGCCATGGCGATGCGACGCTGCTGTAATCGTCGACGAAATACGAGCCATCGGGCGAGAGCGACGCCACATGCGTACCAGCTTCCTGCGAAAGCCGGCGCTTGCCCGAACCGTCAAACGCCACCACGTAAATCTGCCGCTCCATCGGACTTACTTCGGTAGAGGTGTAATACACCAGCTGATGCGCTTCCTCCACTCCAACGATCCTGTCCACTTCCCAATCGCCGCTGGTCAGCTGCGCACGCTGTTTGCCGTCCGTTCCGTATATATACAGATGACGAAACCCCGTGCGTTCACTGGCCCACAAGAACCGGTCGCCGGTGCCCAGAAACCGCGGCGCGATATGCACGTTGATCCAGTGCTTGTCTTCTTCATGCAGCACAGTTTTCGCCGCGCCGGTCTTGATGTCGGCCAGCAGCAGATCCAGCTTATTCTGAATCCGGTTCAACCGCTCCGCCATCACGTGCTGGCTGTCGGGCGACCACACCACGCGCGCCAGCAGATAATCGGCCGGAGAGCCGGTGTCCATCCATTTGGTCGGTCCGCCTGCGATGGAGACAACGCCGAGCCGCACGCTGGCGTTCGGGTCGCCCGCCTTCGGATAACGTTCCGGCTCCACCATGCCCTCGGTGCCGAGCAGCGACACCTGCGGGAATACCGGCTCGCGCGAAACATCGAATTGCAGATAAGCGATCGAAGCGCTGTCGGGCGACCACCAATGCGCGGTGCCCAACTCCAGCTCTTCCGGATAAACCCAGTCCAGCTCGCCGTTCAGCAGAGTCTCGGTGCCGTCGCTGGTCAGGCGCGTGACGGCTTTCGTCTTCACGTCGACCATATACAGGTCATGTCCGCGACGGAAAGAAGCAAACCTGTTATCGGGTGAGAGTTCGGGGTCGCGTTCGTCTTCCGTCGTATGGATCACTGATTCGAAACTTCCCTTTTCCGAATCGACGACGAACAAATCCCCGCCCGCGACCACCAGCAGTCGGCGATTGTCGGCAAACCACTGTATGGCGCGCTCACTGACGCGGCGGTTCGTCCAGTCAGTCGCTTCCGGAGGCATGGTTTTCGCGGCTGCGGTTTCCAGTTTGCGAAGCGCGATGACTTCGCGCTTCTGTCCGGTTTTCACTTCGCAGATCGTCAGATTTCCATCTTCAACAACGGCGAAGCTGGTGCCCGAGGGCGACCATGCAAGAGAACCGGCGATGCCAGCGCCGCGCGAGCCGACGTCTTCGAGCGTAACCGGCTTTTTTTGTGCCGCGCCGAAGCCCGCCGTCAAAGGCAGCAGGCAGGCGAAAGCGATGATCCGGCGAAGCATGAGAGCGACGCCCTCATTGTAGCGATACCGCGCGTGATAACCCGCTGCGCTACTTCTTCTGCAGGCTTTCCAGATACTTCGTTACGTTGTAGACGCGCAGTTTCCCGTAATCGCGGTCGGAAATATCGGACGAAAAAATCGGCCCCCACACCGGCATTTCGCGCGTGCCGTGCGACAGGCCCGCCGGCTTCTCGCCCGAGACCATCGCCTGCACCAGATCTGTCGGAAACGTGCCGCCGTTTCTCTTTGCGATCAGCGTCAGATCGGGCACTTTGGTTTTCAGCGCCGGTGTCATCGGGCCATTGCCCGCGCCTCTTGCTCCGTGACAGGCGGCGCAGTAATTGCCGAATAGTTTGTCGCCGTCGAGTGGCAACGCCATCTGCGCCCGCAGCATAACCGCGCTGCCCAGCAGAACGGCGATGAACGGAACGGCCTCACGAATCTTCATAGCCATTTTCGTGACCTCGCCTTATGGTATGCAATTGCACTGCCGTGCAAATCCGAACGCCAGACCGATTCCCCGCGTGACTGCGGAGTTTTCAGCGTCACCTCGCGCACCAGCGGAGCCAGAACGCGCATATCAGCCTCGGACAATGTCTTCGAGCCGGAAGCGCGCGATGCGGAATACGTTTCCCAGCGCAACCTGAAACTCCTGCTCTGGCGGCGATTTCATGCGTCTATTCAGCGCCTCTGCGACCGTTGCTGTATCGCCGTCTTTCAACGCATAAATGAACGGAAAGCCAAACTTCTTCCTGTATTTCCCGAGCAGATCGCTCAAATCAGAACCCGCTGCAGCGGTGGCCGAACGCAGCAACGCCAGTTGTTCATCCGGTGAAGCCGCCTGCACCTGCTGTATCAGCTTTGTGCTCAAATCGTCGAACGAAAGAAACGGCCGCTTACCCCATGCGCGTTCGGCAACCCATAACCCGCCGTCGAAGATCCCGCCCAAAGCCTGCGCAAACTGCGCTTTGTCGCAGCCGTTAACTTCCGCGAGCGTCACGGCGTCCCCTCGAAGACGCTATCGCCCTCCACGCGAACTTCGGCGATGCACTGCGGCCCGCCCAACGTCAGCAGTGCGCCCAGAATCCGCTCCGGATCTTCCAGACTCGCGAGCACGGCGTGCAGCGTACTTCCCGCGGGTGGCCGGAAAAGGACCAGATCCGCCGCTTTGCCCACCGTGAAATCGCCCGTCTCTTCCTCCAGGCACAACGCTTCGGCGCCGGCCCGCGTTGCCAGCCACAACATCTGCGCGGCGGTGAGCGTCATGGGTTCCGGCGCCACACGCTGCATCAGATAAGCCTGCAGCGTTTCTTTGAGAATTCCAAACCCGGTGCCTGCGCCGATATCGCTGCCCAACGAGAAGCGCGCTTCGCCTTCCACATGCCGCCGCATGGGAAACACGCCGCTGCCGAGAGCCGCATTGCTGCACGGGCAGTGCGCCACCGTTGCCTTTCGCGCCGCGACCCGCCGAATCTCCGCCGCGCCCGCGTGAACGTTGTGCGCCAGCACAGAACGCCGTCCGATCAGATCGTATTTCTCATACACCGCCAGATAATCTTCCGCGCCGGGAAACAGCCGTGCTACCTCTTCAATCTCCGCCCGATTTTCATTGATGTGCGTGGTGAACGTCAGCGACGGATCTTCGCGCAGCAGCGTCTGGCACAGTTCCAGCATCGGTTCGCCGGCGGAGACGGCGAAGCGCGGAATCACCGCATAACTCAGCCTGCTTTTCCCGTGATAGCGCCCGATGAGACTCTTCGCGGCGGCGTAGGCGACCTCGGGTGTCTGGTGCAATATCGGGTTCAGCAGGCGATCCGACATGACCAGGCCGCTGATCACACGCAGACCGCGCCGCTCGGCCGCATCGAACAATTCCGCGGTGGCTTCGGCGAAATGCGCGCCAAAAACCAGCGCGGTTGTTGTACCGTGGCACAACAGGCCGTGAATGAACTCTCGCGCCACCACGCGGGCATGCGCCGGATCCGCCATATTGGCCTCTTCCGGCAGTGCCAGCGCCTCCAGCCAGTCCATCAGCGAATAGCCGACGCCTCCGGTTATTCGCACCTGCGGAAAATGAACGTGCGTGTCGATCAGGCCAGGCAGAATGCAGCCGCCGCGCAGGTCGCGCACGATGGCGTCGGGATACTGCGCCCGCACCGCGATGTAATCTCCGCAGGCCGCGATTCGCCCGGCGGAGATCGCCACCGCGCCATCGGTGAACGCGGCGAGCGCGTCGGCATAAGCGAAGGGATTTTTCGGCGTATGGAAAACCGCCGCGCGCAGGATCTCCACCTTCTCTTGGATTGCGGCGAGCTTCTTTGTGCGCGTGCGCGGCAGCGTGGCTGTGGCCATCTCGAAGGAATGCTTTCCGCCCGCAACGCGCCCGTTTCGCGCGTCCCGACGCTATACCGAATTCTACTTCAGCGGGTATCTGCAAGCCGCTTCCGGCACACCGCATGATAAAATCCTGACTTCGTGAATACATCATTGAGTCGAGGTGTGGAGTGCAGCTAATACATAAGATCGCGGTAGCGGGCTGTCTGCTCGCGGTGGCCGCAACCGGCGTTCTGCAGGTCGGCGCGCACGCCCAGGGAGGCGCAGGATTCGGTGGAGGAGGCGCTGCAGGCGCGTCCGGCGCGGCTGGTCGTGGCCCGGCCGGGGGCGGCGGAGGCGGTGGTTTCGCGAACTCGTACCCCACGCATCCGCAGGCGGCTCCCGACGTGATCGCGCGCGGCAAGGTGATCTACGATGCCAACTGCGCCTCCTGCCACGCGCCCGATATGCGCGGCACCGATAAGGGCATCAACATCATCCGCAAACAAGTAGTGATGGATGACGATCGCGGCGAACTCATTGCGCCCATCCTGAAAGCTGGCCATCCCGCGGCCGATAAGAAGATTTTCAATTTCGATGCGGGTCAGATCGCCGACCTCGCGGGCTACATTCACACCAAGCGCGCGCAGGGCTACGACGCCTCCCGCAATCAGCCCGATTCCATTCTGGTTGGCGACGCGACTGCCGGACAGGCAGCCTTCCAGGCTCGCTGCGGTAAATGCCATTCCGTCTCCGGCGACCTCAAAGGTCTGGGCGCAAAATTCAGCAATCCGCAAACGCTGCAAAATACGTGGATCATGCCCGGTGGAGGCGGCCGGGGCGGCTTCGGGGGGGCGGCGGCAACCACCAACGTTCCGCCAGCCACCGTTACCGTGACCATGGCGAACGGCAAAAAGCTCGAAGGGCGTCTGGGCCGCATTGACGACTTTATCGTGATTCTGACCGATGCCGATGGTGTCACTCACACCGTCGCGCGCCAGGGCGACGTTCCCAAGGTGGAAATTCACGATCCGCTGGCAGCCCACAGGCAGTTAATGCGCGTCTATACCGATAAGGAAATGCACGATATTACCGCTTACCTGGTGACTGTGAAATGACAAGATTCAATAAGCTCGTTCTGACTTCCGCTTTGCTGCTTGTGCCCGGTCTTCTGTGCGCGCAGGGTCTGGACACGGCAACTCTGCTCAAGCCGCTCGCCGATTCGTGGTCCACTTACTCGGGCGATTACTCGGGTCAGAGGTATAGTCACCTCACTCAGGTCAATCAGGCGACCGTGAAGAATTTATCTCTCGCCTGGGTTAGTTCCCGTCTTCTTGCCGGTGTGGCTGCGGCCGGCGGCTTTGGCGGTGGACGCGGTGGTGGCCCGGGACGTGGCGCGGCGACGGTTGTGGGCGGTGAGGGCCCCGATAATCCCAACGCCGGCACCAGCGCAGGCAGCATGCGCGGAGCTATTCTTGAGGTCAACGGCGTGCTCTACGGCTCCGCGCCCGATAATGCATGGGCTGTCGATGCGCACGATGGTCACGAACTCTGGCACTATTTCTGGAAGACAAAAGGCGGCACGCACATTGGTAATCGCGGCCTCGCCATGTACGGTAACTGGTTGTATATGGAAACGCCGGACGATTACCTGGTTTGTCTCGACGCCACCACGGGTAAAGAACGCTGGCACAAAGTCATCTCCGATTTCAGCGAGCAATATTTTTCCACCATGGCGCCCATCGTCGTCGGCAATCATGTATTAGTCGGCACGGGTGACGATCTTGATGCCCCCGGCTTCCTGCAATCGCTCGATCCCGAGACCGGCGACTTACAGTGGAAGTTCTACACCACTCCGCAAAAGGCCGGCGATCCTGGCCTCGATACATGGAAGAGCCTCGATGCGGCGCAGCATGGCGGCGGTCAGGTCTGGGTGGATGGTTCTTACGATCCCGACACGCATCTCTATATCTTCGGCACCGGTAATCCGACCCCCGCGTACACGTCGCAGACTCGCGGCGAAGGCGATAACCTTTACACCGGCTGCCTGGTTGCCGTCAATGTGGATACCGGAAAAATGGCCTGGTATTACTCCACCTCGCCGCACGATACGCACGACTGGGATTCCACGCAGACGCCGATTCTGGCCGATATGCCGATTAACGGCAAGATGCGCAAGCTCGTGATGACCGGCGCGCGCAATGGTTACTTCTTCGTTCTGGATCGCCTTACCGGAGAGCACCTGGTCACGGGTAAGCTGGCCGATTCTCCCAACTGGGCCTTCGACAAACTAAATGCCAAAGGACAGCCGGTACGTAATCCCGCCAAGGACTATGACATCGGCGGCGCACTTGTCTCGCCGACTAATGGCGGAGTTACTAACTGGCCTCCTGCGGCCTTCAGCCCGGATACCGGACTCTTCTATGTCCCGACCACGGAAGCTTACTCGGTCTACTATCTAACTGAAACCGATCCGCGCGGCGCCATGGGCCTCGGCGGCAAGAGCGAAAGCGGCGGCGGCACCATAGCCAGTTACCTGACCGCAATCGATTACAAGACGGGTAAGATCGCCTGGCGTCATGAGTATCCTGGCGTGGGCAGCGGTGGTGGCACGGGCATTCTCGCCACCGCCGGCAAGGTCATATTCGCGGGCGATGCCGGTGGCAATCTGGTGGCCTACGACGCGCCCACCGGCAAAATACTCTGGCACTCGCATATCGGACAGGTGGGCGGAGCGCCGGAAACTTACCTGCTGGACGGACACCAGTATGTACTGGCATCGGCAGGCGATCAGCTCTTCGCCTTCATCATGAACTAAGGTTGCGTATCGGGTAAGCCCGCGATCATTTTTCGATAAGCGCCCAGCAACTGCTCGCGGGCCGCTGCCTCCAGCGGCGTCGGCATCGCCTCCGGCCGGTACTGCCGGCACAACTCCACGGTCTTGCGCAGGCTCTCCGTAAATTCCACGCACGGCGCACAACCGGCAATGTGCGCTTCCATTTCCCGGCATGCTTCGGGAGGTAATTCCAGGTTCAGATACTCACTGAGCAGCGAAAACACCTCCCGGCATTTTTCGCTGCGCTCATGCGGTTCCATGCTGCCCGCCTCCTGTCCGCGTGCCGAGATACTCATCCAGCATTTTCCTGACCGCCAGCCGCGCGCGATGCAGTCGCGTCTTCACCACATCCTCGCTCAGATCCAGAACCTGTGCGGTCTCCTGTGTCGACAGGTCTTCCACGTCCCGCATCAGCATCACCGACTTATACGCTTCAGGTAACTCGCCGATAGCCCGGTTCAGCACGCCGTTCATCTCCGTTTGCAGCATCCGCCGGTCGGGCAGTCCCGACCAGTCCGCGATCTGCAGTTGAATCCGGCCGCCCTCGCGCTCCATTGCCGGCAAAAACTCATCGAGCGAGAGTTCGTGTTGCGGCGCAAAATCACTTTTTCGCCGCTTCATCAGGCACGCATTTCTGGCGATGCGAAAGATCCACGGCCGTACGCGCTCCGGTTCCCGTAACTGATCGAAGCTCTCAAACGCTTTCATCAGCGTGTCCTGCGCAACATCTTCAGCATCCTCACGCTGCCCGCACATCAGCCAGCTGTATTGGAAAATCTTCGCGCGGAAATGCTCAACGAACCGGTCGAAAGCTGCCGCATCCCCTGTCATTAACCGCCGCGCGAGCTCAATTTCTTCGTCACGTTCCAGAATCGGTACCGCTTCCGATTGTATTAAACATGCGCCGGTTGAGCCAGGTGCAGCACGATTCCGATATCCGGTCCCGCCGTCAGCGTATTGTGAATCAGGCACGCTTTCACTGCGCGGAAAAGACCGGCCTCATGCCGCTCATCCACGCCCGGCGCGGTCACCTCAATGCTGAACGACGTCAATCGCGCCGGTTGCGCAGCCTTTTGCGCCGTCACTCTGACTTTCAGTTCATCGGTCGGCAGTCCGCGGGTCTTCAGGTATTGGACCGCGTAGTATCCCGCGCAAGTGGCGAGCGACGCGAGCAGGTATTCCGGCGGCGTCATCCCTTCATCGGCGCCGCCACCAGCAACAGGCTGATCGCAAATCACCCGATGCCCGCGCGCCTCTGCCTCAAACTTCACGCCTCCCAAATAGGTTGCTGAAACTTCCATAATGAATCCCTTCTGCCGCCATAGATGCAATTGCCGGGCCGGGGTGACAGAATTTCTAATGAACAAATCTGAAGCTCTGTTCAGGTGGAGGTGGTTATCTTACGTCCAGGGGCGCAACATGCTGCGCAGGACCAACACCGCCTATGACCGACATGCGCGGCACGAACGTGAAGACCGAGGAGCTGTTTCCCGTCGCTTCTCAGGTGGATTCGGGCATTGCCGAAATCGTTTGACGGCAGGAGGGGGGCCGGGCGTATATCCATTGAGCAGATCAACAAAGTGAAGATTCGATTTAGAGTGTTTCGAGTGACTTGAGAAAAAACGCCCTGTAAATCGTCGGTCGGACTGGTAGCGTAGTCGGGAGATCTGCCCACTTGATCCATTGTCCGGACGCCATGAATTGCCTTAGTTTTTTCAAATTCGTTAAAACCTGCGCCAGCGTTGTCACTTCGGTGAGGGGATTGCATCTCTGCAATTGAGATCAACGAGATTCAATGAGAAGAATATTACTGGTATGGACTCTCGGACCGCTCCTCGCTTCGGCGCAAGACCCAATGTCGCTAAAAGACGCAGTTCGCCTGGCGCTAAGCGGCAATAAATCCATCGAAGCCTCGGACGCATCCCAAAAGGCCGCCATTAGCCGCATCGCGGAAGCCAAAAGCGGCAATCTGCCTAAGGTCAACTACTCCGAATCCTGGACGCGCAGCGACAATCCGGTCTTCGTCTTCTCCTCCTTATTAACGCAACATCAGTTCGGCCAGCAGAACTTCCAGCTCGGTCCGCTGAACCAGCCCGATTTCCTCAATAATTTCCAGTCCCAGGTGACGGCCGATCAGCCGCTCTATGACGCCGGGCAGACCAAACATGCCGTTCGCGCCGCCACCGTGGCCAAAGACGTGAGCGGCGAAGACGCCCGCCTCGCACGCATGTCGGTCATCGCCGATGTGGCACGCTCCTATTACGACGCGGCGCTGAGCGCGGAGCAATTCAACGCTGCCACCCAATCCATGCGCTCCGCTGAAGCCGATCTCAATCGCGCCGAAGCAGTCCACGCCGTCGGTATGTCCACCGATGCCGACGTTCTCTCCATCCGCGTTCATATCGCGGCGATTCGTGAGGAGCAGATCCGCCGCGAAGCCGATCTCGATGTGGCCCGCGCCGCTCTCAACGACGCTCTTAGTCTGCCGCTCGATACTCCACATACCCTCACAACCACTCTGGCTGCCATGAAAATGCCCGACACCCTGCTGCCCGCTTATCAAAAGGACGCTCTGGCCGAAAGGCCGGAGGCCCGCGAAGCAAAGCTGGCCATCACGCTGGCGGAAAATCAGGCGGCCACTGCCCACAGCAACCTTCTGCCGCAGGTCGATCTTCACACCGCGTTCGAAGCCGACCGCCAGCGGTTCTACGATCGCGGCGGCGATAACTGGCTCGTATCGATCGGCCTCCGCTGGAATCTCTTCAATGGCTTCAGCGACAAGGCACGCATCGCCGAAAGTACCGCAGCCCTGCATCGCAGCCAGGCCGAGCAGCAGCGCGCCGATTCCAGGATTCAGCTTCAGGTTCGCCGTGCCTGGGCCGATCTCCGCGCCGCGCAGCAGCGCATTGACGTGGCCGTCGCGTCGGTTGCCGAAGCCGAAGAGAGTCTTCGTATCACGCAGGACCGCTATGAATCCGGGCTGAACAACGTTACGGATCTGCTGCGCACCGAAAACGCAGTCCTCGATGCGCGGACGCGGCGTTTCGCCGCCATCCACGACCAGCGCATTGCCGCAACCATGCTCGAACTGGCGGCGGGTACGCTTTCAGTGGATTCGGAAGTTCTGAATGAGGGTTCCCGATGAAAAGTAAGTTTCTGCTCCTAATGCCGGTGGCGCTCTGGCTTGCCGGCTGCGGCGAGACCCCGAAAACGACGCAGCCCTCCTCTCAGGCCAGTCCGATCGCGGTGTCTGTCATAAATGCATCCAATGAGACCTGGCCGCTGCTTTACGAAGCAACCGGAACCGTCCGCGCCCAAACGTCCGCCGTAATATCGGCAAAGATGTCCGCCTACGTCCGTGAAGTCAAAGTGCAGACGGGCGATCGCGTGCGCGAAGGCCAGCTGCTGGTGACTCTCGATTCCCGCGATCTCGACGTCGGTTCGAAACACGCCGAAGCTGCGCGCGACGAGGTTCGCGCCGACATGCCCGAAGCCGATAGCGCCATCGTTGCCGCCAGGGCAAATCTCGACCTCGCACAGGTAACCTTCAACCGCATGCAGGAACTGCTTCAGAAGAAATCCATCTCGAATCAGGAATTCGACGAAGCTACGGCGAAACTGAAGGCCGCCCAGGCAGCGCTCGAAATGACGAAAGCCCGGCGTACCCAACTCGATTCGCGTCTGGCAACGGCCGAACAGGAGGTGCGCTCCGCCGGCGTCACCCGCACTTACGCGGAGGTGACCGCGCCATTCGCCGGGGTGGTTGTGGCGAAATCGGTTGAGCCCGGCAATCTCGCCATGCCGGGCGCTCCACTGCTGACTATCGAACGCGAAGGCGCCTACCGCCTCGAAGCCTCGGTGGACGAGTCGCACCTCTCCGCGATCCGCGTCGGCGAGCCGGTGTCGGTCTCGCTCGACGGCCTCGACCACGCGATCGCCGCTCAGGTCTCCGAAATCGCCCCTGCCGTGGATGCCGCATCGCGAGCCTATACCGTCAAAATCAATTTGCCAGCCAGTTCGTCGTTGCGCTCCGGGCTGTTTGGACGCGCGGATTTTCAACTCGGCAACCGATCGCTGCTCGCTATACCGGCCTCCGCTATCGTCGAGCGCGGCCAGTTGCAATCTGTCTTCGTGGTGAACGACGGTATCGCTCGCACCCGTCTGATCACCACAGGTGAACGCGTGAAGGACCGTGTCGAGGTGCTCTCTGGCCTCACGCCCGGTGAGAAGCTGGTCCTGCCGATTCCCCCCGTTCTCGCCGATGGCTCCGCTGTGGAGGTTGCCCGGTGAAGCCAGACCGCCATCTTGGTCTCGCCGGAAAATTCGCCAGCCTCTGGATCGGCTCGAAGCTAACTCCTCTGGTAATAGCCGGATCCCTTTTGCTGGGCACTTTCGCAGTTGTGAAACTCCCGCGCGAAGAAGAGCCGCAGATCGTCGTTCCCATGGTCGACGTCTTCGTACAGATGCCGGGCGCATCGCCGCGTGAAGTGGAAGAGCGCGTCACCAAACCGATGGAAAAGCTGCTGTGGGAAATCCCCGGCGTGGAATACCTCTACTCCACGTCGAGTCCCGGCATGTCCACCGTCATCGTGCGCTTCCTGGTCGGGCAGGACGAAGAGAAGAGCATCGTTCGCCTCAATCAGAAGCTCAACGCGAACCTCGATCTCATCCCGCCCGGCGCTTCGCCCCCGCTGGTCAAGCCCCGCTCGATTGACGACGTGCCGATCCTCGCTCTCACTTTCTGGAGCAAGTCCTACGGCGACCTCGAAATCCGTCGCATCGCCGCTCAGGTCGACGACACTATTAAACAGACGCCCGATGCCTCCGCCGTCACTCTGATCGGCGGGCAGCGCCGCGAGGTCCGGATAACGCTCGATCCGGCGCGCCTCAGTGCTTACAATCTGTCTCCGCTTCAGGTGCTCGGCGCGCTGGGCTTGTCGAATCACAGAATGCCGTCCGGCGATTTCGCCAGCGGCAATCGGGAGTACGTGCTCGAAACCGGCGAATTCCTGCGAACTTCCGAAGATGTCGGCAATGTCGTCGCAGGCGTGAGTAACGACAAAGCGATCTTCGTGCGCGATGTCGCAACCGTCACCGATGGCGGCGAAGACCCCACGCAATACGTGCGCTTTTCCGATGGCCACGGCTTCTACCCAGCCGTCACCATCGCGATTGCCAAGCGCAAAGGCACCAATGCCGTAACCGTGGGCGCAGACATTCTGCGCCGCCTGGAGCCCCTGCGCGGCACCGTGATCCCTTCCGGCGTCGAGATGACAATCACGCGCAATTACGGCGATACGGCCAAAGAAAAATCGAACGAACTCCTTTGGCACATGCTGATCGCCGTGATCTCGGTGAGTGTCCTGGTAGCCATTGTGCTGGGCCTGCGCGAATCGCTGATCGTCTTCATCGCGATCCCTGTGACCCTGGCCCTGACCCTGACGGTCTTCTATCTCTATGGCTACACGCTAAACCGCATCACTCTGTTCGCGCTGATCTTCTCGATCGGCATCCTGGTTGACGACGCCATTGTGGTGGTTGAAAACATCGTGCGCCACTGGCGCATGCTCGCCAATCAGGATCGGCCGCCGTTCCAGGTCGCTATCGAAGCAGTGGATGAAGTCGGTAATCCGACCATCCTCGCCACGCTTGCCGTAGTCGCCGCCATTCTTCCGATGGCCTTCGTGGGCGGCCTCATGGGCCCCTACATGCGCCCCATTCCGATTGGCGCCAGTGCTGCTATGCTCTTCTCCCTGCTGGTAGCTTTCATTGTTACGCCCTGGGCCGCGGTCCGCATCCTTAAACCAGGCAAGCACCACGAAGGTGAGCGCGAGGGCTTTGTCACCCGCTTTTATCGCGTCTTCATGGGTGGGCTGCTCCATCGTCCGGTCCTCCGCTGGAGCTTTCTTGGCGGCGTGGTTCTCCTGCTGCTCGGCTCCTGCTCGCTGTTTTACACCGGTTTTGTCAAAGTCAAGATGCTGCCATTCGACAACAAGAGCGAATTCCAGGTGATTGTCGACATGCCCAACGGCACTACGCTCGAAGAGACGGCGCGCGTCACGCAGTTGCTCGCTGAAGCAACGCAGAAGCAGCGCGAAGTAGTCAACGTCCAGACTTACGCCGGTACCGCTTCGCCTTATAACTTCAACGGTCTGGTGCGCCATTACTATCTTCGGCGCGGTCCCAACGTCGCGGATATCCAGGTCAATCTGTTGCCGAAATCCGCCCGCGATCTGCAAAGTCACGAGATCGCGAAACAGGTTCGCAATCGCATTCAGCCCATCGCGGAACGCTACGGCGCGCGCATCAAGGTTGCCGAAGTGCCTCCCGGTCCTCCGGTGCTGGAAACACTCGTCGCGGAAGTCTACGGTCCGAGCCCCGATGGCCGAATCGCCCTTGCCCGCCAGATCCGCGATCTCTTTAAACAAACGAAGGGCGTCGTCGATGTCGATTGGTATGTCGAAGACGACCAGGCGAAGTACAGCCTCTCCGTCGACAAGGAAAAGGCCGCTCTGAACGGAATCTCCGAAGAAGATGTTGCGCGCGAAATGCAGGTTGCATCCGCCGGTTATGCGGCGGGCCTGCTGCATCGGGATTCCGAAAAGGAAGACATCCCCCTCACCGTTCGCCTCGACCGCGCCACTCGTTCCGATCTCGACCGCATCCAAAGCCTGAAAATTGCGGGCCGCGGCGGACACCTGGTCGCGCTGTCGGAACTCATTCACGCCACGAAACGGGTCGAAGACAAGAGTATTTATCATAAGAACCTGATGCCGGTGACTTATGTGACCGCCGATATCGCGGGCGAAATCGAAAGCCCTGTCTACGCCGTTCTTAAACTGGGCCCCGAAATCGACAAGATCAAAATCCCGGAAGGCTACCAGATCGAGCAGCACATGGCCGCGCTTCCCTCCGACACCACGCGTTACTCCATGAAGTGGGACGGCGAATGGCACATCACGTATGAAGTCTTCCGCGATCTCGGCATTGCCTTCGCGGCCGTTCTTATCCTGATCTATGGGTTGGTTGTCGGCTGGTTCCAGTCGTTCCTGACTCCGCTGATCATCATGGCGGCGATTCCGTTTTCCCTGGTCGGCATTATCCCGGCACACGGCTTGCTCCACGCTTTCTTCACCGCGACCTCGATGATCGGCTTCATCGCGGGCGCGGGTATCGTCGTCAGGAATTCCATCATCCTGGTGGATTTCATCGAACTGCGCCTCGCTGAAAGCATGCCGCTCGACGAGGCCGTCATCGACGCCGGAGCAGTCCGTTTCCGCCCCATGATGCTGACCGCGGCGGCTGTGGTGGTCGGCTCGTCGGTCATCCTCTTCGATCCCATTTTCCAGGGTCTGGCGATTGCCCTGATGGCGGGAGAAATAGCCTCTTTGCTTCTCTCCCGCATGACTGTCCCTGTGTTGTTTTTCGTCTTCAACGGAAAAAGGAGAACCGTATGAACGTGGAGCGCATGTTGCGTATGATTGCCGGTGCGTTCGTGATGCTGAGCCTTGCGCTGGGCTATTGGGTCAACCCTTATTGGTATCTGCTCACCGTGTTCGTGGGGCTGAATCTGTTTCAATCCGCCTTCACGAACTGGTGTCCGATGATGACTGTCCTTCGCAAGCTGGGCGTCAGCGGCTGAGCGGAAAATAACAGGAAGGCGCTTCACAATCTACAAAAGGTCGGTTAGCGCAGCCAGGCATCCAGATGCTCGGCAATCAGGCGGTCGTCTGCGCTCATGAGCTGCGGATAACTCCCGTACACACGGTCGATCTCTTCGCTCTGCCCCGCAGACAACTCCTCCGCCGGATCCAGGCACCAACGGCCCGCCAGTAAACCCTGCCGCCGCAGAATCTCATGGATTCCCGGCACGCACCCGCGGAACTGATGCGCCGCATCGAAGATAGCGGCATTGGCGTCCGTGATCTGCTGAGCCAGCATCAGTAACCCGGCAGTCGGACCGTCGCTTTTAACACGCGCCAGCAGCGAAACCGCGTGCCGCGTCCACACCGCCCATTGACCCAACAAGCCGCCGGCAAATCCCGTCAGCAGATCGACGACGATACTGTCGTCGTTGCCCGTATACAAAGCGATCTCATCCGCGCGCCCGCTCTCCGCCACCGCGCGAACCACATCCAGCGTTTGATAACGATTGAACGGCGCCACCTTGATCGCCACTACTTCCGGAATCTCCGCGAACTTCCGCCAGAACGAATACGGCAGAACACGCCCACCCACCGCCGGCTGCAGATAAAAGCCAATGATTGGAATTGCAGATCCTGCCGCGCGGCAATGATCCAGCAGTTCCTCTTCGGAGGCCGACTGGAGCGCGGCAAGACTCACCAGTGCCGCATCGTAACCCAGCGATCGCGCCAGTTCCGCTTCACGCACCGCCTGCTTTCGCTGGCCGCAAACGCCGGCGATAGTGACAATTCCCGCGGTCCGCGCTTCCTCCCGCGCAAGCTCCAGCACGGGCCGTAGCAGCCCAACCGCATCGTCGTGAATCGCGAACTGCGTCGTATGAACGCCCACCGCGATACCGCCCGCCCCCGCCGCCAGATAGTAGCGCGTGAGTGCGCGTTGCCGCCGCTCATCGAGCCTGCGATTCGCATCGAGCGCCAGCGGATGCGCCGGGATCACCAGGCCGGAACGAAGGCGAACGCGCAGCGTCGTCAGAACTTTCCATCCTGTACATCGAAATGCGTGGGCTTATCCAGCAGCGCGTTCCCGCGCAAAACCCACGCCGCAATCCACTCGATCAACTCATCGGCCGTCACTGTCGGCAATCCAAACAGCTCATGCGATTTCGCGGCGTTATTTAACAGCGCATCCGGACCCTCTTCCCCGCGAAATACCGGCTCGATTCCAAATCGTCTGCCGAATTCTTCCGCGATCCATCGCGTCGAAAGCATCTCCGGGCCGGTCAGATTGAGAATCGCAGGCGGATTCGCGCACAACGATAAAGACCGCAGCGCCACCGAATTCGCATCGCGCTGCCAGATGCAGTTGACATAGCCCATGCGCAGATCGACAGGCTTTTTCCCGAACACCACGCGCGCAATATCCACCAGCACGCCATATCGCATCTCCACCGCGTAGTTCAGCCGCAGCAGCGTCACACGCGTTCCCCATCGGTCCGAGCCATATTCGAATATGCGTTCGCGGCCCAGCACCGATTGCGCATACTCACCCACAGGCGCCACCGTGGAAGATTCCGTCGATCCGCCTGGCACAGGCGTCATGCCATAGACGTTCCCACTTGAAAACGCGACGATTTTCGAATCCCGGTACCGCTCCGCCACCATTCCAGGCAGATAAGTGTTCATCGCCCAGGTCAGGTGTTCGCTGCCGGATGTCCCGAATTTCCGCGCAGCCATGAAAATCACATTCCTTGCCTCGGGCAATCGCGCGAGCATCCCCGGTTCGAGCAAATCGCAGGCTATGGTGTCGACGGTCTCGATGCCCTCCGCGCAATATCCCGATCTCGACACAGCAATCACGCGCGTATCGCGTCCCGCCGCGATGGCCGCGCGCTTCGCCAGGCGCACTAGGCTCGGGCCCATTTTTCCGCCGGCGCCCAACACCAAAACGTCGCCTTCGAGCGCTGCTGCGCGCGCGAGGTCGGCCTCGGTGGGGCGCGACAAGCGTTCTTCCAGTTCGGCTTCAGTAACCGGCCCTGTCATCCGAATTCAAAGCCCCCGATAGCGAAAACGTTCTCTTCTTTCCCGCGCAACTCGAGGCCCCACGTCATCCGCGTCAGGTTGCGCACGCGCGCAAACCCTAACTCCTGCGCAATAGCCACGGCGTCACCATTAGCAGGCAACAGATCCCAGAACCAGCTGCTATCCGGATAGCGGGATATCGCACCTTCGATCAGCGAACGTGCCGCTTTCCGATCCCTGGCAACACACGGCCCCAGATAGGTACAAATCCGCCCCGGCCGATTCAGTATATAGCCATCGCGAGAGCCGTCGCGCGCCACACCCGCCTCGCTCACCGTAGCTAAACTTTTGAGCAGCGAACTGCGATTGTAACCACACGCCTCGGCGTCCGCATCAAAGGACGGTGAGCCAGAAGAACTCTCGCGCGCCCGTCCGATACCCGCTCCCAATTGCCACCGCTCCACCGGTTGCTCCGCACGAAAACCAAGGCTCTCATACAACCCCCGGCCCTCGTCGGTCGCATCCAGCTTCACGGTTTGAATCGCCAGCCGTTTCGCCTGTTCCATCACGCGCGAGACCAACTCGCGGGCCAGTCCCCGCCGCCGGAAATCCGGATGCGTCAGCACCATCCCGACCCATCCCAGCCTCTGCCCATAGCCAACCAGCGTCGCCGTCGCGATCAATTGCCCGTCGACTTCCATCCCGTATCCCGCAGCGGAAATCTTCAGCAGCAGACGCCAGTCGTCGAGCGTCTGGTTCCATCCCGCCATCACGGAAAGCGCGAATCCGGCAGACGCATGCCCGGCCACAAGTTGGCTAATCAAAGACGACGTAGCCTTCCGAATTGCAAACGTAGATGGATCTGAACAGGCTCAGCGGCAGCAGCCCCGCGACTCCCGGCTCTGTCCCGTCGGGCATCGCCACGGCGGACCCGCGCCAGATATCGTGGCCTTCAATCGCCAGCCGGCTAGCCACCGTGCCCACCTTCGTTGATCCGGCGAGAGTCAGCATCTCGCGCCGCTCGCCGCCGTCCGGAACCACGCCGAACAGCACAAGCCGCGCCACCCCCGAATCCAGCACCAAATCGCCCAGACTGGTCGCTACCGCTGTCCGTCCGTTCAGCATCCGGAATTCCGCGCGATTCCCGCTGCGATCCTGTTTCCCGAATTCCAGGCGTTGCCCGCGCACATCGATCAGATAATCGAAGCCGGAGAGAAACGACTGCCCCAGCACGCCGCGCGCGTCCGGAATCAGCCCGCGCATCGCGTCCAGGCCGAAGAGCAGGAACCTCTGACCACCCGCATGAACGGGGCCGAGCGTAATCTCGTTGTCATCGCTCCCCATCGCCATCGTCGTCCCCACTGCCGAGTACAACTCCACATCGGATTTTGCGGCCATCCCGATCATTTTCGCCAGCGCCGGGTCAATGAGATTCACATTCGTGCCGGTATCGAGAAGAAACCGGTACGGACCGTGGCCGTTCACATAAACGCCATCCACTATAGGCCGCCCCTCGCGAAACTGAACCCGGACGCCGCCCGAAAGCGCGCCTGCACAGGCAATCGCCAGCAGCAAAACGCGTAACGCCCATGGTCCATCAGCCATGGCATTACATTACAGCAGCGTTACAAAAATTACAACGGTGTTACAGAATAAACCGTACTACTTCTTTTCCACCAGCAGCGGCGATGGCGCAATCGGGAGTTTCGGCAGCGTGTCGCTGACCTTCTCCATCTCCAGGTCGTCGATCAGCACGGACGGCGCTTCCACCGTGACGTCCGCGCTACCGCCTTCTTCATAGTCAAGCCGCGCACTGTCGTCGCCCGCCGACAAAATGTCTTTGAGCGACCGCGCATCCACGTTGCGCAGCCTCACGCCGCGAATCATCTCTTCGTGCCCGTCCGCGTATACCTTGTACACGTAAAGCGGCTCCGCCACGCCGCCCTGTCCGCCTCCGCCCACCGATGGAAAATCCAGCTTGCGCACAATCACGCCATAGGCCAGATTCCTCTGCCGGCAGAGATCGATCAGGTTCTTCTTCATATCGGCGAGCGGACTCTTATCCGTCGTCGTGACGATCAGATTCGTCGGCGCCGGCGAATTCCCCAGCAGCGCGTGCCCGTTCGATTCCGCAAAACCCTGCATCGGCAATCGGGTGCGCAGAAAATCCTTCAAAACACCCTTTTCCACCAGCGAAACCCGCGTTGATGGCACGCCTTCGTTATCCACCTCCGTGTGCCCGAACAGCGGCAGCGTGGGATCGTCGATCACGTTGAACATGTCGGGCATGATCCGCGAACCTCGCCGACCCTCCAGTTCCGTCGTGCCGCCACGACCGCCAGGCCCGCCGCGACCACCGCGTCCGCCCCGGCCGCCAGCAGCCGGCCGCGTCATATGCAGATTGCGGCCCAGCAACTCCGCCATCAGCTGCGCCGAGGCCACGCCCTCGAACAAAATCGGCCCTGAATACGCCTCGCCCAGAGGAGCCGCCGCCAGCTTCGTCAGCTCTTCCGCCAGGTTCTGCGCCGCGCGCGTGAGATCGTCTTCCGATGGCATCTTCGTGGCATCCAGACTATAGAACATCGCGCCATCGCGCAGCATCATCCCGTCCGGCGACTGCACCGAGGCGGCAATCTGCACCGTCCCGTCCGATTGCATCTGGCGAATCGCCGTGCCTTCGCTGTTGATGTACCGGTGCACCCCGTCCGCCGCGCTGTAAGTCACCACGGAATCGCGCAGATTCGTATACTTTTCGAAAAGCGCCGAAACGCGCCGAATCCGGTCGTTCCACGTCTTATCGTCGAAAGGAATCAGCGGCCGATCTTCCGTCAGCGTGAAAGGCTTCGCCGGCGCAAAGTCCGGCAGCTGCGCGGCAAGATTCACGCTGCCCTGCGCCGCGCGCTTCTGCGCGATCGCCTGCACGGCTCCTTTGTAAGCGGAGTCCGTCTCCAGCCACAGATACTGGCGAATCACCGCCGGATCGTCATCCAGCGGAAAACCGCCGAGCGAATAAGAAGCGCCGCCGCGCCCGCGCCCGCCGCCGCTATTCGTGTTGTCGAAATTGTAATCGCCGACGCGCACCTGCACTTCAGGCCGGCGGAACCTTCCCGCATGCGCCGAAAGCAGGCCGCCATGCGCCGCGGTGCCCGACCAGGTCTTGCCGTCATCCACCGCATAGCTGATGAAATAAGGCTTTTCCAGTTCCTTCAGCGACAGACTCATCGACCGCTTGAGTTCCGCCTGCATCGCATCGTAGACGGGATCGGCGACGGGATCGGCCGCAGCCCACAGACCGGCCACCGAAAGGACCGCCACAAGCAACGCCGCGCGCATTTTCATGCCACCATCATAGACCGGAAACACAGCGGCGTTGTGTAAAGCTACGTAGCGGCGTTAGCGTGGAGCGCGCCGCTTCCGCGGTTTCGGGATCTTGCCGATGCGTGGATCCCGCGCCGCAATCAGCTCGCACGCGCGCAACGCCGTCTCCTCGAAATCGGGCGCGTCCACCGGCAGCACCTGCCAGCCCGTCACGTCTTTCCCAAACACCGTGATCGACCGCATACGAGGAAACTCAAGCCGCAGGCTTTCGTGATGCGCCTCTGTGGTCGCCAGCCAGACGCCGTTGTCCGCGTCTGCTCCCTGCCGGTCGCGCAGAATGAGCACGATCTTCTCGCGTATGTAGACAGCCGTGCACCCGAACATCAGCCGCGTCACAGGCGCCAGCGATTCGAGTGCTTCGAGCACGAATTCGTGCGGCACGGCCTTCCGTTTCTTGGGCGCTGTCATCTCCTGTCAGGATATCGGCTAACCAGTTCACGCGCGGCAGCCGGCCAATCCGGATAGAGAAACTGAAAGCCGGACGCCAGCAAGCGGCCCGGCACAACGCGACGGCTCTTCAGCACCAGTTCCGATTCCGTCCGCATAAAAAAAGTGCCCAGTTCGATCATCCACGCCTTCGCCGGCAACCCGAAGCGCACGCCCCACGCCGCACACAGCGCCTTCATGAAATCGCGATTCGGCAGCGGATGAGGCGACGCGATATTTACCACGCCATCCAGCTCTTCGTGAGCGATCAGAAACTCCACCGCCCGCACGAAATCGGCCTCGTGAATCCACGAAACGTATTGCGTGCCGCTGCCCTGCGCGCCTCCCAGCCCGCATCGCACCAGTCCCGACAGCACATCGAAAACGCCACCCCGATCCGGACTGAACGTCATCGCGCTGCGCATCGCGATCTTGCGCGTGCGCGGCGTCGCGGTCCCGAAGAAAACCTGCTCCCAGCTCTTCGCCACGTCAATAGAAAAATTCCATGTATCGGGCGCGCCCGCTTCGCCGCCGCCCAGTTCGCCCGACGCCTCATCCATCGCGCGATCCGTCGCATGCCGGTAAATCGTCGCGGTGCTGGCATTGATCCAGAGCGTTGGCGGATGATCGAGCGCAGCGATCACTTCGTTCAGCAGCAGCGTACTGCGAATCCGCGAGTCACGTATGGCTTCCCGGTTCGCCACCGTGTACCGGCAGTTCACGCTCCGGCCCGCCAGGTTAATGACAACATCGCACCCGTTCAGGATGAGCATGTCCCACGGCAGAACCTTCCATGGTTGCGCCTTCGGCGTGCGGCTAAGCACTGTCACATCGTGACCCTGCGCGTGAAAATGGCGCGCCAGTAAATGACCAACCTGCCCGCTGCCGCCAGGTATGACGATCTTCATACCAAATATTTCCGCCACTCGGATGATTCGGCGATTTCCCGAATGACGCGGTTCCGTTCCCGAAGCAGACCACGCATATATCGTGCCAGGCAAACGGATTCCGCCACGCGCCCCAACAATCCGAGCGGCGCCGAGAAGCAAAAGACGTCCCTCATCTCCGTTTCTCCGGGGGACAATGACCGAAACAAATGATCGTCCTTCATTGAGCCGAACGGTCCCCTGATCATCGCGACCTGAAAGTACGTGGGCCGATCCATCGCCGTGATTTCGCTCGTCAGCTTCCACGCCAGGCCGAAATGTCTGGCCCTCCACGTAACGCGCTGCCCCAAATCGACCAGCCCAGAAGTAACGCCCTCTAACGCGACCGCCGTCTCACCGGAATGGACGTTCCCTGCGAGATGCACCTCAACGCTTCGCGCCAGATCGAAGCATCTTTCAATCGGCGCCTGAATTCGCGTGATCTCCTCGATGTTTACCATATATTTTGAACGTGTTCATATTCAGTATGCGCGCCGAGGATCGGCCTGTCAATAACTATTTGAACGCGTTCAGTAATTACCGCACATGCTTCGCCGGAGGATTCCGCTCCCCGGCAAATTTCTGCTGATGCCAGTACGGATAAGGCAGCGGCAGCGCACTGACCTCATCCAGCCGCACCACGTCCGCCTCGCTGAGCGTCCACGTGGCAGCCGCCAGATTATCCCGCAACTGCTGCTCATTGCGCGCGCCGATAATCACCGTATCCACACCCGGCTTCCGCGTCACCCAGTTCAGCGCCACCTGCGAAACCGAAACCCCGCGCTCTTTCGCGATCGCATCGAGCGCATCCACAATCCTGTGCAGCCGCTCCTGGTCGATGGTTCCCGGCGCATCCACACTGTTCAGTCGCGATTCCGCCGGCTTCGCCTGCCCCCGCCGGAACTTGCCCGACAGCAGCCCGAACTGCAGCGGACTCCACACCATAATCCCCACCTTCTGATCCAGCCCCACGCCCACCAGATCGTTTTCCGCATCCCTCGCCAGCAGCGAATAATTGATCTGCTGCGAAATATAGCGCGCTATGCCCAGCCGGTCGGAAATCGCCAGCGACTTCATCAGCTGCCAGCCGCCGAAATTCGAACAACCGGCGTATCGCACCTTGCCCGACCGGATCAGATCGTCAAACGTGCGCAGCGTTTCATCGGGCGGCG
>Ga0302319_10000324_pt1 | contig 105465 bp, 95 predicted proteins | sample Bog_T0_2_FD_203319 | JGI IMG/M metagenome (GOLD analysis project Ga0302319, IMG submission 203319) | Peat permafrost microbial communities from Stordalen Mire near Abisko, Sweden - Bog_T0_2 | ecosystem: Environmental > Terrestrial > Soil > Wetlands > Peat | place: Sweden: Abisko, Stordalen... | reverse complement strand
GACCTGATGCCGAATATGCCAGATATTCGTCTGCTGCCTCTAATTCAAAGGTTTTTTGAGTTGCTACAGCAATGCCGTGTCTGCTCAGAGGTTTTCTCAATCGTCTAAAATGAGGGGAAGGTTGAGGCTCGCGCCTGATCAGCCGAATTGTGAACGGCGAATCACCGAGTCGTACCATCGCATCCTTTCTGATCTCATCAGCCGAAAGAATCCCACGTTCTAAACCTATTGGCCTCGGTGACCAAAGCGCGCGCTTCTTCCATTGTCCGAGGCAGATCTTTGGTCCCGAGTGCAAAATGTGCCCACAAGAGATACGATTTGGCACATCCCCACGATATGCACGTTTCGGCAAAGCCGGCAATGAACTCCGCAAGCGTCTTAAGCGATTCGATCATCTCGGGGATTTCAGACGCGACAAAGTTGTGAGTTGTTAGTAAGTTCAGGGCAGACAGTCTCAAGTTTCGGTGCAACTGGATCTCCGGGGTCCGCGCGGTGAGCGTCTGAGTCGCCTCGACCCGTTCCAGGATCGCGGTATTGGGGTCCGGGTCGGTCTGCCCCAGAACCGCTTCCCCAGCCGTAACCATCGGCCACCGCGCGATCAGTCTCTCGATCGCTGCGGTGTTGGCCCCAATCAACTCGGCGAGTTGCCGTAGCGTCACCTCGACCTCATCCCGTCGACGGCTACCGGCACTGGCGCGAGACCCCACCGCGCGGCGGCCGGCGGCCGGTCAAACCGGCCACCGTGGACCGCGAGCTGGCGATCCTGCGCGCCGCCGTGCGCGCGGTGTGGAAGGCCGGCAAGCTGACCCGCCTGCCGGGATTCCCGCGGGTGAACAGCCGGCCGGGCCGCGACATCGCCCTGTCCGAGGCCGAAGCCGACCGCCTGCTGGCCGCCGCCGATGCCGCGGCACCGCACCTGCGGCTTTATGTTTACACCGCCCTGTTCACGGCCGGCCGCAACGGCGCGATCCTGGAACTGGGCTGGGACCAGATCGATCTCGGCCTGCGCCCGCGCATCCGGCTCAATCCCGCCGGCCGCCGCCAGACCGCCAAGGGTCGCGCCACGGTGCCGATGCCCGACCGGCTGGCCGCCGTGCTGCGCCAGGCCCGCACCGTCGCCGAGCAGGACGGGACCCTGGGGCTGCCGCTGATCCACTGGCGCGGCCGTCCCGTCCGCTCGGTGCGCAAGGGCTTCCGCCGCGTGGTCGAAGCCGCGGGGCTCGCGGTGACCGGCCCGGCCCGGGTGACGCCCCACGTCCTGCGCCACACCGCCGCCACCTTCATGGCCATGCGCGGCGTGCCCTTGCCGCAGATCGCCGCCTTTCTCGGCCAGACCATCCAGAAGACCACCGAGAAATACATCCACGTCACCCCCGACCATCTGGAGCAGGCCCGCGCCGCCCTCGACCGCGAAAGCCTGCGCCCGCGTGCGGTCGGGGGCACCCTTGCCCTGGCGCTGGTCGTTGAAAACGAAAAGGGAACCCCATGACCCGGCAACGCAGGAACGGTCCCTGTCACAGGGACCTTGCTCACCGAAAAAACCCTTGGAAATCAAGGGGCCGATTCGGGGCTGTCGGCAGAATTCGGACCGGCAATCGGCATATTTCCGCGCGAAACTGCATCGATAAATACATGTTAAGATGGTACTAGAGGGAGGGGACTGTGGCTGATCTCGCAGACCTCCCGACTCTTTGCAATCCCCTTCAGGTCGCGACTGCTCTCGGTAAAAGTGAGCGGTGGGTGCGCGATCAGTGCCGAGCCGGCATCATCCGTGCTGCCAGGGTCGGAAAGAGTTGGCGTATACGTCGTGACGACGTGTTGGCTTACCTGGAAGAGGCGACAGCCCCATGCAAACACCCGGCCCCAAGCTTCGCTGGCGTAAAGATCGCGAAGAGTGGGAAATCGTCTGGTACGACGGCGCCACCCGGAGACGCCGTGGCACGGGCACGGCAGACCATCGCGCGGCTACAGACGTCCTTGCGGGATTCGTCGCGGACCAGCGGCAACCGTCCGCCGGCCCCTGTGATCCCGCTCAGAGGGTGATCGCCGAGGTGCTGGCCGCCTATGCCCAGGATCACATCCCCAACTTGGCTGACCCGCAACGCACGATCGACGCCATTACGCCGTTGTTGCCTTTTTGGGGTGCCATGAAGGTCGGCGACATCACACCAACGCTATGTGTGGCCTACGCCGTGCGTCGGGGGCGGGCCGCCAACACCGTGCGCCGGGAACTGACGATTCTCCGGGCCGCCATCAATCACGATTACGCCCACGGTCGGATTACCAGATCGGTTCCGGTGTCTCTGCCCCAACGCGGCGAGTCGAAGGACAGGTGGCTGACCCGAGGCGAGGCTGCGGCGCTGTTGCGTTCCGCCCGGTCCGACGTCCGGAGTCGCTGGCACCTGCCGCTGTTCATCTTGATGAGACTTTACACGGGCGCACGCTAAGAAGCGATCCTGACGCTTCGTTGGCCACAGGTCGACATGCGCCGCGGCCTGATCGACTTCAACCCGCCTGGGCGTGGCCGCACCAGCAAGGAGCGACCCATCATCCCGATTTCAGGCAGGCTGATGACGTTTCTCCGGCTCGCCAAACAGCGGGGCACAGATTTGGGCACAGTGATCGAATACCGGGGGGAGCCGATCGGCGATATCAAACATGGGTTCACCAGCGCATGCGCGCGGGCTGGCCTGGCAGACGTCACGCCCCACACGCTGCGCCACACCGCTGCCTCGTGGATGGCGCAGTCGGGAGTGCCCTTCCCGGTGATCGCGCGATATCTCGGGCACGCCGATAGCCGCACCACAGAAACGATTTACAGCCATCACGCCCCGGGCTATTTGGCGGGTGCGATCAACGCGCTGGATCGGCGGACGAGGTGACGAGGTTGCATAACCCTCTGTGCCCAACACTGTGCCCGGAAAATCAAAAAGGCTTCCAGGTCACCCCGAAAGCCCTTGAAATTATTGGTCGGAGAGAGAGGATTCGAACCTCCGGCCCCTGCCTCCCGAAAGCAGTGCTCTACCAGGCTGAGCTACTCTCCGACCGCCGGTGGGACGGGTGTATAACGGCTTTGCCGGCGCGCCGCAAGGACTTTCGCGGCCCGGTGCGGGCGATGCCGCCGGTCAATATTCGCGTTCGATCACGAAGTCGACGATCTCCAGCAGCACCCGCTTTTCCGGGCTGTCGGCGAACCTGCCCAGGGCCTCGCGGGCCAGAGCACCGTACTGGCGCGCCCGGTCCATGGTATCGCGCAACGCACCGTGCCGGGTCATCAGCCGGATGGCCTGGTCCAGGTCGCCTTCGGTCTGCTCGGTGTCTTCCAGCACGCGCCGCCAGAACACCCGCTCTTCTTCGGTGCCGCGCCGGATGGCCAGTACCACCGGTAGGGTGATCTTGCCTTCCCGGAAATCATCGCCCACCGTCTTGCCGAGCCGGGCCTGGAGTGCCGAATAATCCAGCACATCGTCCACCAACTGGAACGCGATGCCGAGATTGAGACCGTAGGTGTCAAGGGCGTCGGCTTCGGCCGCCGGCCGCCCGGCAACCACCGCGCTGACCCGGCAGGCGGCGGCGAACAACGCTGCGGTCTTGGCGCGAATCACCTGGAGGTACGAGTCTTCGCCGGTGCTGGTGTCGTTGGTGGTCTGAAGCTGAAGCACTTCGCCCTCGGCGATCACCACCGAGGCCTGGGACAGAATCCGTAACACCTCAAGAGAGCCGGCTTCGACCATCAGCAGGAAGGCGCGCGAAAACAGAAAGTCGCCCACCAGCACGCTGGCCTTGTTGCCGAACACCGCGTTGGCCGAGGCCAGACCCCGGCGCAGGTTGCTCTCGTCAACCACATCGTCGTGGAGCAAGGTGGCGGTGTGGATGAATTCCACGGCGGCGGCCAGCCCCAGGTGGCGGTCACCGGCGTAGCAACACAGCCGCGCCGAGGCCAGGGTCAGCAAAGGCCGCAGCCGCTTGCCTCCTGCCGACACGATATAGCTTGCCAGGCGCGGAATCATCTCGACGGACGAATGCATGCGCTGGACAATCAGCCCGTTGACCGCCAGAAGGTCGTCGGCGACCAGATCGGCGAGCGCGTCCAGCGGGGTCGAAGGGGCCGGGGTCGAAGGGGCCGGGGTCGAAGGGGCCGGGGTCGAAGGGGCCGGGGTCGAAGGGGCCGGGGTCGATGGGGCCGGGGTCGAAGGGGCCGGGGTCGAAGGGGCCTCGTGTCGCTTCGGGTCCAGATTCGTTACAACCGCCAACTCGGTCTCCACCATACGCTCAATGACGACAGCTTTCGGCACCGCGAGCATACCGACCGCAACCCCGGGGTCAAGCGCGCTGCCACTGTGCAGGGGCACGAAATGCCGGATTTGTTTCGTAGCACCGAAACGGGGGTGCTGTCGCGGTCCGGGACCGACCGGGTCGAGGCTCCGATGATCGGAGTCGGGGAGCCGGGCGCGTTCAGCCACGACACCCTGCTGGACGGGCGGGTGTCCCTGATCCAACCCCGGCGGGGTTATCGGGTGGCGGTCGATGCGGTGCTGTTGGCGGCGGCGACCGCGGCGGCGGCGGGTGACCGGGTGGCGGACCTGGGGACCGGGGTGGGCGCCGCCGCCCTGTGTCTGGCGACGCGGGTTGCCGATGTGCGGGTGGTCGGCATCGATCTCCAGCCTGATCTGGTGGCATTGGCTGCCGCCAACAGTATCGCCAACGGCGTTGCCGGGCGGGTGACCATGGTTGCCGGCGATTTGTGCCGGCTGCCGTTCCGGCCCGGGGGGTTCGATCGGGTGATGGCCAATCCGCCTTATTTGCGGGCCGGCGCCCATACTCCGGCCGCCGACCGGTCGCGTGCCGCGGCCAATGGCGAAGGTGACGCCGGCCTGGAGGTCTGGCTGCGCTGCGCTGCACACATGTTGCGGCCGCGGGGTGTGGTCACGGTCATTCACCGGGCCGACCGGCTGGACGAAGTGTTGGCGTTAATGCATAAGGACTTTGGCGGCTTGGTGCTGTTTCCGGTATGGCCCCGGGCGGGCGCGCCGGCCCGGCGGATTCTGGTGGCCGGTTGCCGCGGCGCGGCATCGCCGGCCCGGCTGGCGCCCGGTCTGGTGCTGCACGAAACCGACGGGCGGTTTACCGACCGGGCGGACGCGGTGTTGCGGGGTGGGTGTGCCCTCGAACTGTGAAGTGGGGAGAATCAAGTCATGTCGGTCCTGTCACGGATGCTGTCCCTGGTCGGAACCCGGTGCCGGCGCCTGTGGCCCCGGCGGCCGGTGGTGTCGGTGGTCCGGCTGGCCGGGGTGATCGGGATGGCCGGTCCGCTCCGCAGCGGGTTGACGCTGCACCATGTGGCGCCGGTGCTGGAACGGGCGTTCCAGATATCCCGGCTGGCGGCGGTGGCGCTGGTGATCAATTCTCCCGGCGGTTCTCCGGTCCAGTCGGCCCTGATCGCCCGACGGATCCGGGCGCTGGCCGACGAGAAGAAGGTGCCGGTTCTGGCGTTCGTCGAAGATGTGGCGGCCTCTGGGGGGTACTGGCTGGCCTGCGCCGCCGACGAAATCTATGCCGATGAGAACTCCATCGTCGGCTCGATTGGTGTCATCAGCGCCGGTTTCGGCTTTCAGGACCTGATTGCCCGCCACGGCATCGAGCGGCGGGTTCATACCGCGGGCGAGCGCAAGGTCTTGCTGGATCCGTTCCAGCCCGAGGACCCCGGCGATCTGGAACGACTGAAGGCGATCCAGGTCGAAATTCATGAAAGCTTCAAGGAGATGGTGCGGAGCCGGCGCGGTTCGCGGCTGAAATTGGAACCCGATGGCGGCGAGCGGGCGTTGTTTTCCGGCGAGTTCTGGACCGGCAGGCGGGGGCTGGCGTTGGGGCTGGTGGACGGAATTGACGATGTGTATTCCCGGTTGCGGGCGCGCTTTGGCGCGAAGGTCCGGTTGCGGCCGGTGTCTGAGTCGCAGGGCTGGTTGGTCCGGCATGTGGGTCGGGCGGCGGCGGGATTCGGCGGTGATGGGGGTGAGGTCGGGGTCCGGGCCGCGGCGACCGCAGGGGGGATCCTGGCGGCGGTGGAGGAGCGGCTGTGGTGGGCGCGTCTTGGCCTGTGACCGGGCGGCGGCATGACCCGGTGCCGGTCGTGGCGCTTCGGAACCGGCCGCACCGCCCCGTTTCCAAAGGTTCCCCGGCCGCAGGGCTCCGGTACCTGGTCTTTGGGTCCGGGGCAAAGCCCGGGGTGGGAATCGTCGTTTCCGCGCGCCGGCCTAAATTCCGGTTCGGGAAGGGGTTGTCTTGGAGAGAAGGGCGATGGAGTGGGACTCGGGAGCCGGGACGCTGGTCTCGATGGATATGCTGGAACAGGTTTGTTCCAGGCTGTGCCACGATCTGGCCGGCCCGATCGGGGCAATCCGTAACGGGCTGGAGCTGATTGGCGACGCCGCCGGGCCGGACGACGACGGACAGGCGCTGGAGCTGATCGGGCACAGTGCCGAACTGGGCGCCCGGCGGTTGCGGCTGTTCCGGCTGGCCTATGGCCGGGCGAGCCGGGCCGGCCTGCGCAGCTTTGCCGAAGTGAGGGATACCGCGCAGGAGTGGTTTGCCGGAAGCAGGACAACTCTGCGCTGGCCGCTGGGGCAGCCCGAAGAAGGCGAAGCCGAGCGGCCGGGGTTGGGCCGGTTGCTGCTCAATCTGGTCGTGCTGGCCGCCGAGACGATTCCCCACGGCGGGGTGGTGACGGTCTGCGGCGGCGGAACCGGGGCGGACGCGGCCACCGTGACGGTCGGAGTTACGGGTCGGGCCATCCAATGGCCGCCCGAACTGGCGGCGGCGCTGGCCGACGCGCCGGGGCGGGAGGCATTGGGACCTCGCACCATCCACGCCGCCATGACCGGCCGATTCGCCGCTCATTACCGGCTGGCGCTGAGCTGGGAGACTCCGAATCCCGAAACCCTGCTGTTCCGGCTGTCCTGGTGACGCGCCCGCTTCGGCGGGCGCCGGACCGCAGCCGACGGTGGCCTGGCCGGACAGCTACAACAGTTTGTAAATACGGGCGTCGACCACCACCTGCTCGACTCCGGCGGTTGTCGTCTGATGAGAGGTGGTCCGAAGCGTCACGGAAAGTCCGGCGCGGGCGGCTTCGGCCAGGGCTTCGTTAAGGCGGGCGACCGCATCGCGGACGGATTTTACCACCTGCTCGTCGTTCATGGTTTGGGAGTCCTCGTTTTTGGGGGAATCGTGGGTTAGAGTGGTGGGGGGCACGTTCATCATCCGACCGGGCCGCGTGACGGCAAGGAGGGTGCGAGGTTCAAGATACCTGAAACAGCATTTGCCTGTCGGTCGATATTCTGGAATCATGAGGCGCTGCTTCGTGTCTCATGGAGTCGGTTGGTTGGGCGAAGGTAGTTATCGGACGAAGGATACCGTGAGGGCGTCGACTCCCGGAGAAGTTGGTCCGGGACGTTTGGCGCAGCAGTGGCGGGTCCCTGGCGTAAGGGGCGGTAATGGTGGCGGCAACAACGGGTTGGGAACTGCGACATGGATGATTTGCTCAGCGAATTTCTGACGGAGACGGCAGAGAACCTGTCGGTCCTCGACGTGGAACTGGTTCGTCTGGAACAGAATCCGAATAACCCAGAGCTGTTGAGCAATATCTTTCGGTTGGTCCATACCATCAAGGGTACCTGTGGCTTTCTCGGATTGCCTCGATTGGAGCGGGTGGCCCACGCTTCGGAAAATGTGCTCGGCAAATTTCGCGACGGTACGCTGACCATTACTCCCGGCGCGGTGTCGGTGATTCTGCGATCGCTCGATACCATCAAGGGTATTCTGGCGGTGCTGGAGGCCACCGAGGCCGAGCCGCCGGGCGACGATGGCGTGCTGATTGCCTTGCTTCACGACGTCGAAGGGGGCAAGGAGGTTTCGGCGACCGGCGTGGCTGCGGCGCCGCCACCACCGGCGGCGAAACCGCCCGCGCCGAAGCCCCAGGCGGCGGCGCCACCGCCGGCCAAGGCCGTGGCGCCGCCTCCGCCGGAACCCGAGCCGGAACCCGAACCCGAACCTGAACCTGAACCGGAACCTGTCCGGGCGCCGCCTCCGGTGTCCGCCAGGGCGCCGGCACCCGCGCCCGCTTCGGTACCGGCGGCCAAGGCCAAACCGGCACCCAAGCGCGAAGTCGCGGTGCATGAGCCGGAACCGCCGCCACCCGGTGACGGCGGCGATGTGCGTGACGCCGCGAACAAGGAATCGGCGGTTGCCGCCCAGACCATCCGGGTCAATGTCGACCTGTTGGAAAACCTGATGACCATGGTCAGCGAGCTGGTGCTGACCCGCAATCAGTTGCTGCAAATTCTCCGCAATCAGAAGGACAGCGAATTCGCGGCACCACTTCAGCGGCTCAACCACGTCACGTCCGAACTTCAAGAAGGCGTGATGAAGACCCGGATGCAGCCGATCGGCAACGCCTGGGCGAAGTTGCCGCGGCTGGTGCGCGATCTGGCCCATGAACTGAGCAAGAAAATCGACCTTCAGATGCTCGGGGCCGACACCGAGTTGGACCGGCAGGTGCTGGAGCTGATCAAGGATCCGCTCACTCACATGGTGCGCAATTCGGCCGATCATGGTCTGGAAATCGGGGCCGATCGCCTGCGCGCCGGCAAGACCGAAACCGGCCGGATCACGCTCAACGCCTATCACGAAGGCGGTCATATCATCATCGAGATTTCCGATGACGGCCGCGGCCTCGATATCGAGAAGATCAAGCAGAAGGCGGTGCAGAACGGCCTCGCCACCGAAGCCGAACTGACCACCATGTCGGATCAGCAGATCCAGCAGTTCATCATGAAGCCGGGCTTTTCGACCGCGGCCAGGGTCACCAGCGTCTCCGGGCGCGGCGTCGGCATGGACGTGGTCAAGACCAACATCGAAAAGATCGGCGGTACCATCGAAATGAAGTCGACCAAGGGCAAGGGGTCGACCTTCATCATCAAGATTCCGCTGACCCTGGCCATCGTTTCGGCGCTGATCGTCGAATGCGCCGGCGAACGGTTCGCGATTCCCCAGATCAGCGTGGTCGAACTGGTCCGGGCGGCGTCCGACAGCGAGCATACCATTGAACGGCTCAAAGGGACGCCGGTGCTGCGGTTGCGCAACCGGCTGCTGCCGCTGGTGTCGCTCCAGTCCCTGCTTCGTCTGGAGCGGGAGGAGGGCGCCAACGACGACGAGACCTTCATCGTCGTGACCCAGGTTGGAACCTATACCTTTGGCATCATGGTCGATCGGGTGTTCGACACCGAGGAAATCGTGGTCAAGCCGGTGGCGCCGATTCTGCGCCACATCGAGATGTTCTCGGGCAACACCATCCTCGGCGATGGCAGCGTGATCATGATCCTGGACCCCAACGGCATCGCCTCGGCCAGCGGCGAGATCACCATCTCCGAGGGCGGTCGCGGCGAGGCGGCGGCGGTGCAGACGGCGCGTCAGGACGATCGCATGGCGTTGCTGCTGTTCATGGCCGGTGGTGGCGCACCGAAGGCGGTGCCGCTGTCGCTGGTGGCGCGCCTGGAAGATGTGGATATGGCGACCATCGAGCTTTCCAACGGTCAGCCGGTGGTCCAGTATCGGGGCAAGCTGATGCCGCTGGTGCCCATCGATCCGGCCTTCGAACGTCACGGCGAAGGCCGCCAGCCGGTGCTGGTGTTCGCCGACGGCGATCGGTCCATGGGGCTGATTGTCGACGAAATTCTCGATATCGTCGAAGAGAAGCTGGTGGTTCAACTGGCCGGCGATCGGCCCGGTTATATGGGCAGTGCGATCATCGCCGGCAAGGCGACCGATGTGCTGGATGCCGGTCACTACCTCACGCGGGCCTACAAGGACTGGTTCGGCTCGGGCAGCAGCGAAGGCTTCGAGGAGGAGCGGTCCCATCGGGTGTTGCTGGTTGACGACAGTCCGTTCTTCCGCAACCTGTTGACGCCGCTGCTCAGCGTTGCCGGCTATTCGGTGACCACGGTCGAAAGTGCCAACGAGGCGCTGAACCTGTGCGAGGCCGGAGAAACCTTCGATGTCATCGTCAGCGACATCGAGATGCCGGGCATGAGCGGTCTGGAGTTTGCGCAGGCGGTCAAGAACGGCAGTCGCTGGCAGGATACGCCGCTGGTGGCGCTTTCCAGCCACGCTTCGGCGCGCGACCTGGACCGCGGCCGTCAGGCCGGCTTCGACGATTATGTGGCCAAGTTTGATCGGGATGCGCTACTTTATACCTTGGCGCAAACCCTTTCGGAGCATAGGGGTGCAGCATGAGCAGTGCCAAACTGCCCGCCAAGAGGGGCAAGACCGAAGAGACCATCGTCAGCGGCAGCCAGGACTTCGTGACCATGACGATTGCCGACCAGATGTTCGGCATTCCCGTGCTCCAGGTTCAAGACGTGCTGGGGCACCAGCGGATCACGCGGATTCCGCTGGCGCCGCCGGAGGTGGCCGGGTCGCTCAATCTCCGGGGGCGGATCGTCACCGCCATTGATGTCCGTTTGCGGCTGGGGCTGTCGCCCCGGCCCAAGGAAAAGCCGCAGATGAGCATCGTCGTGGATTTGCGGGGAGAGCTTTACAGTCTGATTGTGGACAGCGTCGGCGAGGTGCTGAGCCTGTCTTCTGAAGATTTCGAACGCAACCCAGCGACTTTGGATCTGCGCTGGCGCGAGGTGTCGACCGGCATCTATCGGCTCAATAATCAGCTGATGGTGGTGTTGGACGTTTCGCGTTTGTTGAACTTCGCCAACATGGAGGCGGCATAGGGCCGATCCGGTCCTTGCCCATGATGCCCCGGCCGAGGCTTGCCCGATGAAATCCTGTCTGGTTGTTGACGATAGCCGTGTTGTCCGCAAGGTCGCGCGGAAGATTCTCGAAGAACTGCACTTTGTGTGCAGCGAGGCGGAAGACGGCAAGCAGGCCATGGAATTGTGTGCGGTCAGGATGCCCGACGCGATACTGCTTGACTGGAACATGCCGGTGATGAACGGCATCGAGTTCCTGCGTCGCTTGCGTAAGATGACCGGTGGCCTGGAACCCAAGGTGGTGTTCTGTACTACTGAGAACGATCTGGCCCACATTCAGGAAGCTCTGAGTGCCGGCGCCAACGAATACATCATGAAGCCGTTCGACAGCGATATCATTCAGACGAAATTCGCTCAAGTTGGCTTGTTATGAGGACTTGAGCGCAGGGTATGAGTGAATTTTTCAACAGGGGCCGGCCCCCGGTACGACCAGATGGTGCATCCGGGGCGGCTGCCTCGGATCCGTTCCGAGTCATGGTCGTCGATGACTCTGCGGTGATCCGTGGCCTGCTGACCCGGGCGCTGGAAGGCGATCCCGAGATTCGCGTGGCGGCCTCGGTCGGCGACGGCCAGATGGCCATCAACGCCCTTCAACGCAACGCCATTGATGTGATTGTGCTGGATGTCGAGATGCCGGTTATGGACGGCCTCACGGCAATTCCCAAGCTGCTGGCGGTGAGCCCGTCGGTCAAGATCATCATGGCCTCGACCCTGACGCTCCGCAACGCCGACATCAGCCTGCGGGCGCTCCAGGCCGGGGCCGCGGATTACATTCCAAAGCCAACCACGACTCGGGAGATCAGCGGCGCCGACGTCTTCAGGAACGAACTGGTGGCGAAGGTCAAGGCGCTGGGGGCCAACGCGCGGCGGGCGGGATCGCGGGCACGAACCGATGTGCGGACGACGGTGCTGCCTCCGGTGGGCGCCATACCGCGGCCACGGTCCGAGCCGGGCGGGCCACCGGTGTTGCGGCCGATGGCCGCGCCGGGGCGTCCCGATGTGATCGCCGTCGGCAGCTCAACCGGTGGTCCGCAGGCGTTGTTCGAGGTGCTGTCACACCTCAAGGGTGGAGTGACTCAGCCAATTTTGATCACTCAACACATGCCGGCGACTTTTACCACGATTTTGGCGGAGCATATCTCCCGGCAATGCGGTATCGTCTGTGCTGAGGCCAAGGAGGGCGAGCCGATCGTGGAGGGGCGGGCCTATGTCGCGCCAGGCGATTATCACATGCTGGCGGTCAACCGGGGCGGTGGTCTGGTGCTGACGTTGAGCAAGGACGCGCCGGAGAACTTCTGCCGGCCAGCGGTGGACCCGATGCTGCGGAGCCTCGTCCGGGTGTACGGGCGCAAGGTACTGACCACGATCCTGACCGGAATGGGTCAGGACGGTCTCAAGGGGTGCCAGGAGGTAACGGCGGCTGGCGGCGTGGTGATCGGGCAGGACGAGGCGAGCAGTGTGGTTTGGGGCATGCCCGGTGCGGTGGCCCAGGCCGGATTGTGCAGCGCCATCCTGCCGCTCAAGGAGATTGGACCCTACATTCGCAAGTTTGCACTGAGGACCGCGGCATGAAGGTCGAAGACTTCGACATGTTCTCCAACCTGCTGAAGCAGCGTTCGGGCCTGGTCCTGACCAAGGACAAGGCGTATCTGCTTGAGTCGCGCCTGATGCCGGTGGCCCGCAAATGGAACATGAAGGGGCTGGACGAGCTGGCGGCCACGGTGCGTTCGCGCAAGGAAGAGGCGCTGTTGCGCGATATTACCGAGGCGATGACCACCAACGAGTCGTCGTTTTTTCGCGACCAGAAGCCGTTCGAATTGTTCCGTACCTTGGTGCTGCCGCAACTTCTTGAGAGCCGGGCGGCGCGCCGGCAGATTCGCATCTGGTCGGCGGCCTGTTCCAGCGGTCAGGAAGCCTATTCACTGGCTATGCTGCTTCACGATGAGGCGGCGAAGGTGGCAGGCTGGAGAATCGAGATCATCGGTACCGACCTTTCGGCGGAGATGGTCGAACGCGCCAAGTCCGGCATCTATACCCAGTTCGAGGTACAGCGGGGTCTGCCGATTCAGATGCTGGTCAAGCATTTCAGGCAGAACGGCGATAAGTGGCAGATCAGCCCGCAGATCCGGCAGATGGCGACCTTCCGCGAATTCAACCTGCTGGGCGATCTGGCGCCGTTAGGTCAGTTTGATGTCGTGTTCTGCCGTAACGTTTTGATTTATTTTGACCAGCCGACCAAGTCGCGGGTCCTGGAGCAGGTTTCCCGGATCATGCCGGCCGATGGTCTGCTGTATCTGGGGGGGGCCGAGACCGTACTGGGGATTACCGAGCGTTTCAGACCGCTGGAAGGCCAGCGGGGCCTTTATGGGGTGGTGGGCGCGGCGGCGAACGGCGCGAAGAAGGCGGCGGTGTGACGGCGCGCCGGTTCGGCCCCGCTCGTCGGGGTGGTCGCCGGGCGATCAATCATCTGGCGGCAGCCAGGGTCCTGCATTAATCTGCTGTCGGGTCAGCGCCGGCCGGGTTCCGGGCGGGACGCTGCGTCGCGATGTCGCTGGCGACGGTCGGGGGCCGGCTGACGGGGTGCAATGGGGGGCGACGCCCCGGCTTTTTTTCGTTATGGTTCGCCGCAAATGGCGGTGCGGACCGAGGCACGATCGGTATCGACGCCCAAACGAGGGGATGACGATGGAATTTACCGGTTTTACGCTCTTTGCGGTTGCGATTTTCGCCTTTGCGCTGATTCTGGTGTGGCTTGGCGTTCAAACCGTACCTCAGGGCAAGGAGTATACGGTCGAACGTTTCGGCCGGTATACGCGGACGTTGTCGCCCGGTTTGCATCTGATCGTTCCCCTGGTCGATAAGATCGGCCACCGGATCAGTATGATGGAAACCGTTCTTGACGTTCCGTCCCAAGAGGTCATCACCAAGGACAACGCCATGGTCACGGTGGATGGCGTGGTGTTCTACTCGGTGCTTGACGCTGCCAAGGCCTCGTATGAGGTCAGCAATATGCATCTGGCGATCCTCAACCTGACCATGACCAATATTCGCACGGTGATGGGCTCAATGGATCTCGATGAGTTGCTGTCCCAGCGCGACAAGATCAACGCGCAATTGCTGCATGTGGTCGACGATGCCACCTCGCCCTGGGGCGTCAAGGTGACGCGAATCGAGATTCGCGACATCCAGCCACCCCGGGATCTGGTGGACAGCATGGCCCGTCAGATGAAGGCCGAGCGGGACCGGCGGGCCTCGATTCTGGAGGCCGAAGGTCAGCGGCAGGCGGCGATCCTGCGGGCCGAAGGCGAAAAGCAGGCGGCCATTCTCCAGGCCGAAGGCCGGCGTGAGGCGGCCTATCGTGATGCCGAGGCGCGGGAGCGGGAAGCCCAGGCCGAAGCGGAGGCGACCCGCCTGATGTCCCAGGCCATTGCCAGCGGCGAGGTGCGGGCGATCAACTACTTCATTGCCCAGCAATATGTCGGGGCGCTGAAGGCGGTGGCGACCGCGCCCAACCAGAAGGTGCTGTTCCTGCCGCTGGAGGCGGCCAATGTCATTGGTGCGTTGGGGGGCATCGCCGAGATTGCCCGGGATGCCTTCGGCGGCGGCTCGTCCCTTGACCACCGCCCCCCGCATTCCTGAGGTCGGGTGCGGCTGAGAACGGCCATGAACGAGATCGAGTTCTGGCACTGGTGGGTCGTCGCGGCAGCCCTTGGCGCCCTGGATATGCTCGCCCAGAGCGGGTTTTTTCTGTGGCTGGGGGTTGCTGCGCTGGTGGTCGGGCTGGTGGTCTTTTTCCTGCCCGATCTGTCCTGGCAGGGGCAACTGCTGGCCTTTGCCGCGCTGGCGGTTACGGTGCTTCTGTTGACGCGCCCGCTGTTGCGACGTCTGGCGGGATCGTCGGATCAGCCGATGCTGAACCGTCGGGGCGACCAGTATATCGGTCGGTTGATTGTTCTGGAGTCCCCGATCGTCAACGGCCGGGGGCGGGCTTTCGTCGGCGATACCTTGTGGTCGGTGGCGGGCAGCGATCAACCGGCGGGCAGCACGGTCCGGGTGACGGGCTCGGACGGGGTGATTTTGCTGGTGGAAAGGCCATAAAAAAGGCCAGGGGCGCTGGCGCCCCTGGACCCCACCAAGGGGTGACCCCTTGGAACCCGTAACAGGGTACGCTGTCCGGTGCGGTCAGCGGTAGGCGACCGTTACCACCTCGTAGCTCTTGGAACCGCCAGGGGTGGACACCTCGACATTGTCGCCGACGGTCTTGCCGATCAGCGCCCGCGCCAGCGGTGAGGTGATGGAAAGCAGGCCGTTCTTGATGTCGCTTTCGTCCTGGCCCACGATTTGAAAGGTCGATTCCTCGTCGGTGTCCTCGTCCGAAACCGTTACGGTGGCGCCGAACTTGACGGCGCTGCCCGAAAGTCGTGCGACATCAATCACCTCGGCGCGGCTGATCCGGTCTTCGAGTTCGAGAACGCGGCCTTCGATGAAGCTTTGTCGTTCGCGCGCGGCGTGATACTCGGCATTCTCCGACAGATCGCCGTGCTCCCGGGCTTCGGCGATGGCCTTAATCACCGCCGGCCGCTCCACTGCCTTCAAATGCCGCAGCTCCTCCTGAAGGCGGTTATAACCCGCCACAGTCATCGGGATTTTTTCCATCGTCCCCGTTCCATCACCCTTTCATGATGCCCCATCGTGGTCGTGCCGCCATAAGTGCAGCACCGGCCCGCTTGGCACCCCCTTGAAAATTCCGGCGCGGCTCCCTCAGCACACACCACGACCCCCATCCGATTGACCGCTACGGAGGGCGTCGTACCGCAAAAGCTGTTGCCATTTGAGTCCCGGGAGAACCACCAGAGCTGATCGCGGTCGGTGCCACCCGTCACTAACCCGCGGCCGCGGCTCGGCTATTCCGCCCGCCACCTAGTACGAACCCGTAAGATACGATTGAAGCGGCGCAACTTCAAGACTGCCGTTGCGCAGAGCGGCAATTGCCGCGACGGCGGCCCGGGCTCCGGCGACGGTGGTGTAGTAGGGAATGTTGTTAACCAAGGCGGTGCGCCTGAGGCTGAAGCTGTCGGCGATGGTTTGTGCGCCCTCTGTGGTGTTGAACACCAGTTGGACCTCGCCGTTGATCATGGCGTCGACGATGTGGGGATGTCCTTCCAGGACCTTGTTGATCCGTCTGACCGGCAACCCGGCCTGGTCGAAGACCTGGGCGGTGCCATCGGTGGCCAGCAGGGTAAAGCCCATGTGGTGCAGGCAGCGGGCGATGACCGCGAGCGCGGGCTTGTCCCGGTCCTTGACCGAAATGAACACGGTGCCGCTGACCGGCAGGGTGGTCCCGGCGCCCAACTGGGACTTGGCGAAGGCGCGGTTAAAGCTGCGGTCGAGTCCCATCACCTCGCCGGTGGAGCGCATTTCCGGGCCGAGCAGGATATCGACGCCAGGGAAGCGGGCGAAGGGAAACACCGCTTCCTTGACCGCGGTATGCGACGGGGTCGGACCGGCCAGGGTGAACCCGGACAGGGATTCACCGGCCATCACCCGGGCGGCGATCTTGGCGATGGCGGTTCCGGTGGCCTTGGCGACGAAGGGCACGGTGCGGCTGGCCCGGGGGTTGACCTCAAGGACGTAGACGGTGCCGTCCTTGACCGCGAACTGGGCATTCATCAGGCCGATCACATGCAGCGCCCGCGCCAGCAGCGTCGCCTGCTTGCTGATTTCCGCGACGATGGCCGGCGGCAGGGTGTAGGGGGGCAGGGCGCAGGCGCTGTCTCCCGAATGGATGCCGGCCTCTTCGATGTGTTCCATGATGCCGGCGACATAGACGCTGCCGTCGCCGTCGCCGCCATCGGCGACCACGTCGACATCGACCTCGATGGCATCCTGTAGGTAGCGGTCGATCAGCACCGGGTTGGTGCCGGAAACCTGAACCGCCTGTCCCATGTAGCGCGAGAGGCCGGCACGGTCATGGACGATCTCCATGGCCCGCCCGCCCAGCACGTAGGACGGGCGGATCACCAGCGGGAAGCCGATGGTCTCGGCGACCTTCTCGGCCTCGGCCAGGCTGCGGGCCAGGCCATTGTCGGGTTGGCGCAGGCCGAGCCGGTGCAGCAGCTTCTGGAAGCGTTCGCGATCCTCGGCCAGATCGATGGCGTCGGGCGAGGTGCCGAGAATCGGAATCGCCGCGGCCTCCAGCCGGTCGGCCAGCTTGAGCGGGGTCTGGCCGCCGAACTGGACGATCAGGCCGAGAAGGGTGCCCCGGCGCTGTTCGACCCGGACCAACTCGATGACATCCTCGGCGGTCAGCGGCTCGAAGTACAGCCGATCGGAGGTATCGTAGTCGGTGGAGACGGTTTCGGGGTTGCAGTTGACCATGATCGTTTCGAAGCCGGCCTCGTGCAGGGCATAGGCGGCGTGGACGCAACAGTAGTCGAACTCAATGCCCTGGCCGATGCGGTTGGGGCCGCCGCCCAGGATGATCACCTTACGGCGCTCGCTGGGCTCGGCCTCGCATTCGGACTGGCCGGCGGCATCGCTGTCGTAAGTCGAGTACATGTAGGGCGTGCGCGAGCTGAATTCGGCGGCGCAGGTATCGATGCGCTTGTACACCGGGGTTACCCCGAGCCGGCGCCGGGCCATCGACACCGCGGCCTCGGTGACGCCGCCGAGCAGCGCCAACCGGGCGTCGGAAAAGCCCTGCTGTTTGATCCGCCGCCAGCCCTGGGCGGTGGCGGGCAGGCCGCCGGCGCGAATCTGCTGTTCGGCTTCGACGATTGCCTTGATCTGCTCCAGGAACCAGGGGTCGTACTTGCAGGCGCGTTGGACCTCGGCCACCGAAAGCCCGCAGCGGAAGGCGTCGGCGATGACCAGCAGTCGGTCGGGCGTCGGCTTCGACAGGGCCGCCAGCACGGTCTTTGAATCGACGGTTTCGCCGGCCTGGCCCAGCACCTCGTCGAAGCCGGTAAGGCCGGTCTCCATGGAGCGCAGGGCCTTTTGCACCGACTCGGCAAAGCTGCGGCCGATGGCCATGGCCTCGCCCACCGACTTCATCGAGGTGGTGAGCAGCGCCTCGGCCCCCGGGAACTTCTCGAAGGTAAAGCGCGGAATCTTGGTCACCACATAGTCGATGGTCGGCTCGAACGACGCCGGGGTGACGCCGGTAATGTCGTTCAACAATTCGTCCAGGGTGTAGCCCACCGCCAGCTTGGCCGCGACCTTGGCGATGGGAAAGCCGGTGGCCTTGGAGGCCAGCGCCGAGGAGCGGCTGACCCGGGGATTCATCTCGATCACCACCAGCCGGCCGGTCTCGGGGTTGACCGCGAACTGGACGTTGGAGCCGCCGGTATCCACCCCGATCTCGCGCAGCACCGCGATCGAGGCATCGCGCATGATCTGGTATTCCTTGTCGGTCAGCGTCAGCGCCGGCGCGACGGTGATGGAGTCGCCGGTGTGGACGCCCATCGGGTCGACATTCTCTATGGAACAGATGATGATGCAGTTGTCGGCGCTGTCGCGCACCACCTCCATCTCGTATTCTTTCCAGCCCAGCACCGACTCCTCGACCAGCACCTCGGCCACCGGCGACGCCCGCAGGCCGCTGCGGACGATCTCTTCGAACTGGTCGCGATTATAGGCGATGCCGCCGCCGGTGCCGCCCAGGGTGAAACTGGGGCGGATGATCGCCGGCAGGCCGATTTCGGGCAGGACCGAAAGGGCCTCGCGCTCGGATCGGACCACCCGGCTGCGCGGACTTTCCAGGCCGATCCGGGTCATGGCGTCGCGGAACAGCAACCGGTCTTCGGCCTTGGCGATGACATCGCGTCTCGCCCCGATCAGTTCGATCCCGAGGCGGGCCAGGGTGCCGTTATCGGCCAGCGCCATGGCGGTGTTGAGCGCGGTCTGGCCGCCCATGGTCGGCAACAGCGCGTCGGGACGTTCCTTTTCCAGGACCAGCGTCACCATTTCGGGCGTGATCGGCTCGATATAGGTGGCATCGGCCAGGCTGGGATCGGTCATGATCGTCGCCGGATTCGAATTCACCAGAACGACGCGATACCCTTCCTGGCGCAAAGCCTTGCACGCCTGGGCGCCCGAGTAGTCGAATTCACAGGCCTGGCCGATGACGATCGGTCCGGCGCCGATGATGGCGATGGTTTTGAGATCGGTGCGTTTGGGCATGATGGCATGATTCTCTGGGGACGAGGCACGACAAACCCCCTCTTCCGTTGCCGGAAGAGGGGGCGATTCCGTCCGGTCGCTGTCTTATAACGGCCCCTGGCCGTTTCGCCTAGCCCTGCCGTGCCACAGTCCTGCCGTGTCGCCGGGTGCCCGGCCCTTCAAGGTCTGCGCGTCACTTGGGAGTCGTCACCCACTTGCCGAACAAACCGCCGCCGGCGGCGAAGAAGACGCTTCCGGCCCCGCCCGAGCCGACGATGTCGGCGACCAGCAGGCCCGCGAGAATGCCGACCCCGACCCCGAACAGCTGTTCGTCGTTCAGGCCGCTGGCTTCCTTGGCATCGGCGAACAGGCCGCCGAGAAACTGGCGCGCCGTATTGAGCGCACCGCGCGCCTGGGTACGGACATCGTCAACATTCGCCTGGGGCTGTTGGGCGTCGGCCCCCGACTGGGCCAGGGCGGTCTGTGCCGTGACCACCGGCATGCCAAGAAGCAGGACGAAAACCAAGGCCAGGATGCGCATTGTGGAATCTCCCATGGGAAACAGTGATACCGCTTTCTTAACACAGCATCCGGGGCGATTGCCAGCGCCGGCCGGAAGCCGGTCAGGGCAACCGGGGGCAGGGGACGATGGCGCCGCCCGGTGTTGCCGCCCGGGCACCCTCCTGGAGCGGTTTTTCCACGAGGGGCCACCGGTTGGCATCGCCGTTTGGCCACGCTAAGGTCCCGGCCGGCGAAAGGGAGGATCGGTTGCCGGTACACGAACCGTTCCGGGAGGTGAGATGAATTTGGAAACGAGCCTTTCGGCCCAGGCCAGCGTGCGGCGGGGCGTTGCCGGGTTGCTGGATCCCACGTCCCGACGGTTCGGGTCGCGCCTTACCCGCGCCATCAACATTGCCTTCATCGCCGTGGGTCTGCTCGGGGTGATTCTGGCGTCCGATACCGGCGTGGTGCCGGGGCAGAGTTTGCTGGTGGCGGTGCCGCTGGCGGCATTCGTGGTCGAATATCTGGTCCGGCTGTGGGTGATCCCGGACATGTGGATCGGCCGGGGCGAATCGGCGTCCCGGGTGCGCTGGACCTGGGTTACGTCGGGCCGCGGGCTGGTGGACCTGATGGGCGCAATACTGATGCCGGCGGCCTGGGCGGCCGGTGTTCCCACCGCCGAGGCCGAGATGTTCGGGGTGCTGTGGGTGTTCAAGCTGGCCCGCTACTCTCAGGGTCTGGCGGTGCTGTGGCGGGTGATCCGGCTCGAGGCCGAACCGTTGGTGGGCGTCCTGTTCGCCTTTCTGGTGGTGCTGCTGTGTGCCGCGGTGCTCGCCCACCTGCTGGAGGGTGCGGCCCAACCCGCGGCCTTCGGCACGGTGCCCGAGGCGCTGTGGTGGACCATCGTCACCCTGACCACCACGGGCTACGGCGACGCGACGCCGGTCACCTTGCCCGGGCGGATGCTGGCGGGACTGGTGATGATGTGCGGCATCATCGTGTTCGCGCTCTGGGCCGGTATTCTGGCCACCGGTTTTTCGCAGGAGATGCGCAGGCGCGCCTTCCTCAAGACCTGGGATCTGGTGGCGCGGGTGCCGTTGTTTCAGAATGTCGGGGTCACCGTGATTGCCGATGTCGCCCAGCGCCTGCGGGTGCGCGAGGTTGGTGCCGGCAGTGTCGTGGTGCGGCGGGGGGAGGTCGGAGATTGCATGTATTTTATCGTCAACGGCGACGTCGAGGTCCAGGCGACTCCCGCCACCAGCTTCCACCTCAAGGATGGCGACTTTTTTGGCGAACTGGCCCTGATCACCGGCGCGCCGCGCAGCGCCACGGTGGTTGCGACCACGGCAAGCCAGTTGCTGATGCTCGATATTGCCGACTTCCGCGATCTTGCCGCCCGCTACCCCGACCTGACCGCGGCCATCCACCGGGAGGCCGAACGGCGGATGAGTCGTGGACCCGACAAGGACTGAGGCCGGTGGCGAGCCCGATCGCCGCTTCCGGGCGTGCTAACGCTGTTCATTGGTGATACCTTGGCGGTCCCGTCTCGGAACCGCCGTCGAAGCGGCGGTTGTTGACGGTGGGTCTGTGGAATCGTGGCCTTTCTGGAATCGTGCTCCTTCTGGAACCGTGGCCCTCGTGGAAAAGGCGCAATCCGCCCATGACCGATAACGACGATTTGCTCTTCGAAGACGAGGCCCCTGAGGCGCCCCGGCCCAGCATCGCGCCTGCCGGCTGGAAAATGCTGGTGGTGGATGACGAGCCCGAGGTCCATTCGATTACGCGGTTGGTGTTGGCCGACTTCGCGTTTAAGGGGCGGACGACCCAGTTTTTCAGCGCCTACTCGGCGGCCGACGCCATCGCGATTCTCGAGCGGGAGCGGGACATCGCGGTGATCCTGCTCGATGTGGTGATGGAGACCGACGATGCCGGGTTGAAGCTGGTCCATCACATTCGCGAAGTCATGGGCAATCGCCACGTTCGCATTATCCTGCGGACCGGCCAGCCGGGACAGGCACCCGAGCGCAGCGTGATCCTCGAATACGACATCAATGACTATAAGGCCAAGACCCAACTGACGGCCCAGCAGCTGTTTACCTGTACCGTGGCGGCCTTGCGCTCTTACGAGGATCTGATCACCATCGACGCCAATCGGCGGGGTCTGGAAAAGATTATCGAAGCGTCAAGCTCGCTTTCCAAGACAAGGTCGATGAAGCTGTTCGCGGCTGGGGTGCTGACCCAGCTCAGCGTCATCGTCGGCGCCGGCCCCGACGCCATCCTGTGCGTCAAGCGCGGCGATGTCCGTCGCCGCGACCGCAACGGCCTTTATGTGCTGGCCGGCTCCGGCCGCTTCGAGTCCCTGATCAACGAGCCGCTGGCGGCGGTGGTCGAAGCCGGGGTGGTCACCACGGTCAGCGACTGCCTGAACCAGCGCCGGAATGTCTTTGGCGAAGACCACTGTGCCCTGTACATCCAGACCCTGACGGACCGCGAGAATGTGGTCTACATGAGTTCGAACCGGCCGCTGAACCAGCTTGACCAGCGGCTGATCGCGCTGTTTTGCGATAAAATCGCAATTGGGTTCGAGAACATCTATCTTTACGAGCAGTTGCTCAAGGCCCAGGAGGCGACCGTCGCCACCCTGGCCGACATTGCCGAAACCGCCCAGGTGGATATCGATATTGCCACCGCCGCGTCCCTGGAGACCCGGTCCGAAAGTCTGCGCATTGCCGGGCTGGCCGAACGCATCGCCCGCACCCTGCATGCCGGCCGTCAATTCCGCGACATCATCGACCAGTCGTTCCTGGAACTGATCGGTCTGGCCTCCATGCTCCATGATGTCGGCAACATCACGGTGTCCGACCACATTCTGCGCAAGCCCGGCCCGCTGACCGGTGACGAGCGCCGGATCATGCAGCGGCATACGGTGCGCGGCCACGCCCTGCTGGTGCGCGCCTGCGGTATGGTCCAGGGCCTCACCTATCTGGAACTGGGCGCCGAGATCGCACTCGCCCATCACGAGAATTTCGACGGTTCTGGCTACCCCCACGGTCTGGCCGGCAAGGCGATCCCGCTGGCCGCCCGCATTGCCGCCGTTGCCGACAGCTTTGACGCGCTGGTGTCGGAACGGCCCTACCGTCCGGCCATTGCCCGGGATCAGGCCGTCACCATGATCGAGGCGATGGCCGGCAGCCGCTTTGATCCGGTGGTGGTCGCGGCCTTTCTCGAAGTGCAGGCCGCCGGTTCGGGTGCGTGACGGCGCCGCCTGTGTTACGCCGGGCACCGCCCCGCACCCGTGAAGGAGATTCGCCTGCCCGACCTGAACGTCACGGGTTCAAAGGGCCGACCGGCCCTTTGCGGGTGTGGGCAGAGCCCACTTGGGGCCAAGCCACCCCTTGACGCCTACCGGTCCGAGACGGTCACGGCCACGCGGTCGATCTGTTTGGCCAGTTCCAGATCGCGGCCGGTGACGCCCTCGGCGTCATGGGTGGTCAGGGTTATTTCGACGCGGTTGTAAACGTTGAACCATTCCGGGTGATGGCTAAGTTTCTCGGCGATCAGAGCGACCCGCGTCATGAATCCCCAGGCGGCATTGAAATCGGCGAAGTGATAACTCTTGCGGATGGCGTCGCGATCGGGAACTTCCGTCCACCCATGCAACTCCCGCAAGGCCGCCTGTCGTTTGGCTCCGACCAGTTTCTCCACCATCTCCCGCTCCTTTTGTCTCGGGCGCGCCGTTGCCCGTGGAACCCGTCTCCGGTGCGATTCCGGTACAGTCCTGAAACGACTCCGCCCCCTGATCGTCCCGCCTCTGATCTCTTGCGGGGTCGGCCGGTCCGCTTGTTATCATGGCCCATGTGGCGTCTGGGGACGCCAGGATCAAGCAGATAAGGAGGGCGGGACGCATGGCGCAAAAGGGTGACGACGGGTGTCGGCGCTTTACCACCGCACCCACCGGGGCCGAACTGGAGGCGCTGGCCGATCAGGTGCTGGCCACCTTGCCGGCGGTATTCCTGGCCCGGATGGGCACCGTGGCGGTCCATGTGGTGGACTTTCCCGATGAGGAAACCGAAGAGGAAATGGACCTGGAGAGCCCGTTTGATCTGCTGGGCCTCTATCGGGGTGTCGACCTGCTCCACCAGAGCGTTTATGACGTCCGAACCAGCCTTGACACGATCTTTCTTTACCGCCGGCCGCTGCTCGACTACTGGTGCGATACGGGCGAGGACCTGGCCGGGATCGTCCGTCATGTGCTGATTCACGAGATCGGTCATCATTTCGGCTTCTCCGACGATGACATGGAGCGGATCGAGGCCGGGCCGCCGCCCGAGTCCGACTGAGCCCACCGGACGGGGCCCATCGGAGCGCCGTCCGGTGGTGGTTGCGGGCGGCGGCAGGGCCTGCTACACGGCACCACACGCCGGACGGTCCTCGTCAGGCGGCGCGGAGCACCATCAACAACGCGCGGTGCGGAGCACCATCAACAACGCGCGGTGCGGAGCACCATCAACAACGCAATGAAGAACACCATGAAAAGGACCGGGCGGTGATACGACCCCTTTACGACTGGACCATGCGTCAGGCCGGGCGCCGGAATGCGGTGTGGGCGCTGGCCGGCGTTTCCTTTATCGAAAGCTCGTTGTTTCCGATTCCGCCCGACGTTCTGCTGATTCCCATGGTTCTGGCCAACCGCCATCGCGCCTGGACGCTGGCAGCGGTCTGCACCCTGGCTTCGGTGATCGGCGGCTGGCTCGGTTACGCCATCGGCTATTATCTGTTCGAGACCCTGGGCCGGCAGATACTGACCTTCTATCACGCCATGGATCACTACGAGTCCCTGCGTGCCGGGTTCGACCAGTGGGGCATGTGGATCATCATCATCAAGGGGGCGACGCCGATTCCCTTCAAACTGGTGACCATCGCCTCCGGTGCCTTCAAGTTCAGCCTGCTGTGGTTTACCGTGGCCGCGGTGATCTCCCGTTCGATGCGTTTCTTTCTGGTGGCAGGTCTGCTCTGGACGTTCGGGGAGCCGATCCGCGCCTTCATCGAACGCCGGCTGACCCTTCTGACCAGTCTTTTCGTGATCCTGCTGGTCGGCGGTATCGTGGCGGTCAAGGTTCTGCTATAGCCGGAGCCACGGCAGGCGACGGCATCCGAACGGGATCGGGGGACTGACCCATGGGTTTCTGGTTCGAACGCGCTCTCAGCGGCTGGCGGGCGCCGGCGGCGCTGGCGCTGGCGGCCATCGGCGCCCTGAACGGGGCGTTGTTCATGCAGTATGTGATCGGCGTCCAGCCCTGCATCCTGTGCCTTTATCAACGCTGGCCGTATGTCATCGTCGCGGCGCTGGCACTGCTGGCCCTGGCCTTTGGCCGCATCCGGCCGTTGCGTGTGGCGCTGCTGGCGCTGATCGGCCTCACTCTGCTGGCCGGTACCGGTATTGGGGTGTTTCAGGTGGGGGTCGAGCATCACTGGTGGGAAGGAACCTCGGGGTGCAGCGTACCGCCGTTGGAGGGCACCCTCGAGGAATTGCGCGCCAGCCTGATGGCGGCGCCGCTGGCGCGGTGCGACGAGGTTTCGTGGTCCCTGTTCGGGATTTCCCTTGCCGGCTATAATGTGGTTCTTACCTTGGTCCTGGCGGTGTTTGCCCTGCTGGCGGCGCGCCGGGCCGTGCTCAAGCCCGGAGGTCGAATCGATGCCGTCTGACGCCCCGCCTGCGGACCCCGCCGCGCCGATTCTCCACACCGTTCAGGGGGCACTGCCCGGCAATCTCAACCGGCAGGCACTGCTGGACCGCATGATCCGCGTCGACCACGCGGGCGAGTTCGGTGCCCGCCGCATTTACCAGGGCCAGCTGGCGGTGTTACGCAACCACCGCAATACGCCGGTGATCCAGCGGATGCTGGAGCAGGAGGTTCGTCACGTCGAAATGTTCGAACAGATGATCGTCGACCGTCGGGTCCGACCGACGCTGCTTCAACCCCTGTGGCATGTGGCCGGCTTCGCTCTCGGCGCCGCCAGTGCCCTGCTCGGCGCGCGGGCGGCCATGGCCTGCACGGTGGCGGTCGAGACGGTCATCGACGAGCACTACGCCGGTCAGGCGGCGCAACTCGGGGAGGATGAGGCGCCGCTCAAGGCGACCATCGAGGCGTTCCGGGCCGACGAGATCGAACACCGGGAGATCGGGCTGGCCCACGAAGCCGAGCAGACCCCGGGCTATCCGCTGCTCTCGGGGGCGATCAAGGCCGGGACCCGGGCCGCGATCTGGTTGTCGGAGCGCCTTTGATCGGGCCCGGGGGGCGTAATTTTGTGGGCTCTGCCCACGCCCGCAAAGGGCCGGCGGCCCTTTGAACCCATGAGGTCATGAGGTCAAGGAGGCGCGCCTCCTTGCGGGTGCAGGGCAGAGCCCTGCAAAATCAGGACAAGTGCACTCTCCCGGCGCATATGGGGCGTCGCCCCCGGACTCCGGTACTCTCGATGGGCAAGGAAAACATGGCGGACTCGAAGGCTCCAGGGCTGTCGGCTGCCGATCGGGCCGGGCTCTACAAGACGATTTTTAACCGTCGCGATGTCCGGGGGCAGTTCCTGCCGGATCCGGTCCCTGAGGCCATGCTCGGCCGGCTGCTGACCGCGGCGCACTTCGCCCCGTCGGTGGGCTTCATGCAGCCCTGGAGCTTCGTCGTGGTCACCGACCCGGCGGTCAAGGCCCGGGTGCATGCGGATTTCGAAGAGGCCAACGAGGAGGCGGCGCAGCGTTTCGAAGGCGCCCGGCGCGAGGCTTACCGCCGGCTCCGGCTCCAGGGCATTCGCGAGGCGCCGGTCAATCTGTGCATCACCTGCGACCGCGACCGTGCCGGGCCGGTGGTGCTGGGTCGGACCCATATTCCGACCATGGACCTCTACAGCACGGTGTGCGCCGTGCAGAATCTGTGGTTGGCCGCCCGGGCGGAAGGCCTGGGGGTGGGCTGGGTCAGCATTCTTCACCCGCGCCGGCTTCAGGATATTCTCGGCATTCCCAGGCGGGTGGTGCCGGTGGCCTATCTTTGCCTGGGCTTCGTCAGTCGGTTTTTGCCCCGCCCGGAATTGGAATCGGCGGGCTGGCGCGCCCGCCTGCCGCTCGACCAGTTGATCCATTTCGACGGCTGGGGCGGTGACGGTGGCAAGGGACCGCAGGCCACGCTGCTGCTGGACGAGGTGCGGCGGGCGATGGCCGAGGTTGAGGCCGCGGCCGCCGGCCCGCAGGCTCCCGGGACAACGGAACCGGTATCGGGGAACACACGGGAACAGGTGACCCGGTAAAAGCCGCTTGCCGGCAGAATCTGCCGGATACTCTCCGGTCGCGGACCGCCGGCTGCCCGGCCTGGTCCGCCCGGTCCGTCATGTCGCGGAGGCTGTTGAGGGTTGGTCGTCTCGGGGGTATGATCACCAGGGACGCGAAAGAAAGCGCCGCCCCCGGCCCAGGCTCTGCCGGGACGGGAAAGGCGGCGGGCAGGTCGGCCTGTCGGCCCGAGTGGCGCGATTCTTGCTTTGAGTTTGGTTCAGCGTAACGTGACCTCGGGATCGACGGGGCGATGCAAGGCTCCGGCGGGTGCGGAGCCGGTCAGGGACGGGCGGAAACCATGGACCTTAATACCTTAGGGGTGTTCAAGCTCCTGAACAAGAAGATGGACTGGCTGAACCAGCGTCACGAGGTGCTGGCCCAGAACGTCGCCAACGTCGATACCCCCAATTACAAGTCCAGCGACCTCACGCCCTTTACCTTCAAGAGTGCGCTGGGCGAGGCCCACCGGCTGGCGCCGGTGCTGACCAATCCGGGCCATCAATTGCCGCCCGGATACACCGATGAGGTGGGCGAGGCGAAAAAGGACAAGACGCCTTACGAGACCAAGCCCGACGGCAACTCGGTGGTGGTCGAGGACCAGATGCTGAAAATGTCCCAGTCCGGTCAGGACTATACCATGATCACCAACCTTTACAAAAAGAACCTCAGCCTGCTGAAGCTGGCAATCCGCAGCGGCGGTTCGTGATCGGGCGGACCCGCGGGAACGGAGGGAGGCGTACCATGGACATTACCAAAGCGATGGCGGTTTCCGCCGCCGGCATGAAGGCACAGGGAACCCGGATCAAGGTTATTGCCGAGAATTTGGCCAACGCCGATTCGACGGCGGTAACACCGGGGGATCTGCCCTACCGGCGTCAGGTCGTGACCTTCAAGAACGCGCTGGACCGTCATCTTGGCGTGGACACGGTTCGGGTCGCGGCCATCGGCGTCGACCGCAGCGACTTTCAGCGCCGGTACGAACCGGGCAATCCGGTGGCCGATGGCGATGGCTACGTGCTGACGCCCAACGTCAACGCGATCGTCGAAAACATGGACCTTCAGGAGGCCCAACGGTCCTACGATGCCAATCTTAATCTGATCGACACTGCCAAGACGATGCTGTCCCACACCATCGGCCTGCTCCAGTAATCGTTGCACCGTTTGCGCGGCCGGGTCCTGCCGCGCCGGAGACACCGTCATGGTCGCCAATGTCAGTGCTGCCCTTAACGCCTATGCCAGCGCCGCCGCCCGCGCGGTTCAGCCCGGGCCGCCGGCCCTTGAAGACAGCGAGGGTGGCGGGTCGTTCGGGGCCATCCTCGAACAGACGGCCAGGGGGGCCGTCGACACCTTGCGCAGCGGCGAGCAGATGTCGGCCAAGGCGGCCTTGGGCAAGGCCGACCTGACCGATGTGGTCTCGGCGGTGACCAACGCCGAGATGACCTTGCAAACCGTGACCGCGGTACGGGATAAAGTGGTGACGGCCTATCAGCAGATTCTGCAAATGCCGATCTGAGCCCTTGTCGCCAAGGCCGGGACCAGAGCGGCGAGGTGCCGTTGCGGACACGAATGCCATGACCGAAACCGATGCCATTGAGGTCTGCCGGGAAGCGATTCTCGCCATGATCTTCATCTCCGGGCCGATCCTGACCATCATGCTGGTGGTCGGTATCGTGATTTCGCTGTTCCAGGCGCTGACCCAGATTCAGGAACAGACCCTGACCTTCGTCCCCAAGATGCTGCTGGGATTCGCCGCGACCATCTTTCTCGCGCCGTTCATGGTCTCGCATCTGGTGACGTTTACCCAGCACATCGCCGACCGCATCGTCGCCATCGGCGCGCCATAGCCTGTGGCCACCCTTCAGACCCTCATCGCCGGCCATCTGTTCGCCTGGCTGCTGGTGTTTACCCGGGTCGGCTCGGCGTTCATGGTGATGCCGCTGTTCGGGGACCAGTTCGTGCCGGTTCGGGTGCGGCTGCTGCTGGCGCTGGTGATCAGCGTCATCGTGACCCCGGCCCTCGAAGACCGGTTGCCGCCCGAACCGGTGTCGCTGATGGCGCTGTTCCTGTTGCTCGGCAGCGAAGTCATGATCGGCGTCTTCATCGGTTCGCTGCCGCGCCTGATGTTCAGTGCCCTGGAAGTGGCGGGCATGATCATCGCGATGCAGACCGGGCTCTCCAACGCCTTCGTGTTCAACCCGGCGCTGGCCTCCCAGGGGTCGCTGCCGGGTTCGATGCTGTCCTGGCTGGCGCTGCTGCTGATCCTCATCACCAACATGCACCATATGCTGATCATGGCGGTGATCAACAGCTACGAGCTGTTTCAGCCCGGAACCGCACCGCCGGTCGATGACTTCGGGCGGATGGTGGTTCATATGGTGTCGGAAAGCTTCGCCATCGGCGTCGAGATGTCGGCGCCTTTCATCGCCACCGGCCTGGTCTTCGCGCTGGCCTTGGGAGTGATGTCCCGGCTGGCGCCGCAGATGCAGGTCTTTACGGTGTTCATGGCTGCCCAGATCGGTTACGGTCTGATCCTGTTTTCGCTGACCTTGGGCGCGATGATGATCTTTTGGCTGCGCCATTTTGAATCCAACCTCGTGGATTTCGTGAATCCGGGTTGAGCGGCCGGACTCGGGCAGGAGAACGGCATGTCGGAAGAAGATGAATCCTCTAAAACCGAAGAGGCAAGCGGCCGAAAGCTCGACAAGGCCCACGAGCAGGGACAATTCGCCAATAGCCGCGAGGTCAATCACCTGTTGGCCATGATCGGTATTCTGATCATCGTCGGTTGGTTGGCTTCTCCCATTGTCTCAAGAATCAAGAACGAGATGATCCACTTCCTGTCCGAGGGCTACCAGATTCCCACCGACCAGGAGGGACTGAGAATCGTCCTGGCTGAGGTGATGATGGACGTGGTCTATTATGCCGCGTTGCCCTTACTGCTGCTAATGATCATGGGCATCCTGGCCACGGTCTTACAAATTGGATTTCGTTTTAGCTGGGCTTTGCTTAAGATCGACTTAAATAAATTGAATCCGCTCACCGGCCTGAAGCGGATGTTTAAGCTCGACAAACAAGCGATCGAGATGGGCAAAAATCTTGGCAAACTGATCGCGATCGGTATGGTAGTTTATTTTATCCTGAAGCCGATGGTCGTAGGATTTGAGCACTTTATCGGGATGGACTTTGCCGATGTCCTGACCGAGGTTCACGATGTCGCATTTCGTATGATGGCCGCGATTATCATCGTGGTGCTGGTGATTACGGTGGCTGATGTCGCTTACACTTACTTTACGTTTTACAAGCAACAGCGGATGACCAAGAAGGAGGTCAAGGACGAATACAAGCAGACCGAGGGCGATCCCCTGGTCAAGGGTAAAATTCGCAGTATGCGGGTGCAGCGTGCCCGCCAGCGCATGATGGCCGCGGTGCCCAAGGCCGACGTGGTCGTGACCAACCCGACTCATTTCGCGGTGGCCATGAAGTACGAGCCCGGCTCCAACCGGGCGCCGGTGGTCCTGGCCAAGGGCGCGGACTTCATCGCTGCAAATATCCGCAAACTTGCCGAAGAACACAAGATTCCCATCGTGCAGAACCCGCCCCTGGCCCGCGCCCTGTACGATACCGTCGAGATCGACCAGGAAGTTCCCGCCGAATATTATCGGGCGGTGGCCGAGGTCATTACCTTTGTGTTCAAACTGAAGGGCCGGTCGCTCCGGGGTTGAGCCGGACGGCGCCGGTCCCGTATGGTTCAAGCGCGGCCCTGGTACCAGTCCCGCGACGAATTGACCAACCGCACCACCGACAGCATGACCGGCACTTCGATCAGGACGCCGACGACGGTGGCCAGCGCGGCTCCCGATTGAAGCCCGAACAGGCTGATGGCGGTGGCCACCGCCAGTTCGAAGAAGTTGCTGGCCCCGATCAGGGCCGACGGTCCGGCGACGCAGTGGGCGACCCCCAGCCAACGGTTGATCAGATAGGCCAGCCCGGCGTTGAAGTAGACCTGGATGAGGATGGGGACGGCCAACAGCCCGATGACCAGCGGCTGCGCGACGATCTGCTCGCCCTGGAATCCGAACAGCAGAACCAGCGTGGCCAGCAGCGCGCCCAGCGACAGCGGTTGAATCGCCGACAGGACCCGGGCAAGTGCCGCATCGCCGTGCCGGCGCAAGAGAGTATACCGCCAGCCTTGGGCGACGATCACCGGGACCACGATATAAAGCCCCACCGACAGCACCAGGGTATCCCATGGTACGGTGATGGCCGACAGTCCCAGCAGCAGGCCGACGATGGGCGCGAAGGCGAACACCATGATGACGTCGTTCAGTGCCACCTGGCTCAGGGTAAAGTGCGGCTCACCGCGGCATAAATTCGACCACACGAAGACCATGGCGGTGCAGGGTGCCGCGGCCAGCAGGATCAACCCGGCGATGTAGCTGTCGATCTGGTCGGCGGGCAACCACGGGCGGAACAGGATGCCGATGAACAGCCAGCCCAAAGCCGCCATCGAAAACGGCTTGACCGCCCAGTTGATGAACAGGGTGGTGCCGATGCCGCGCCAGTGCCCGGCAACCGTGTGCAGGGCGCCGAAGTCGATTCTGATCAGCATGGGAATGATCATCAGCCAGACCAGCACCGCCACCGGCAGGTTGACGTGGCTGACCTCCGCCGCCGCAACCGCCGTAAATACGCCAGGGACGAGATGGCCAAGGGCAATTCCGGCCACGATGCACAGGGCAACCCACAGGGTCAGGTAACGCTCGAACTGCCCGATGGCGGGCGGTTCTTCAGGGGACGGGGTATCGGTCATGATTTCACCTCGACCTGAGCGGGCGCCACCGCCGGGCTGCCGTCTTCTTTGATGAAGGGCGTTAACTGTGGATGTTCCAGCAAGGACAGGACCGCCTCTGACGGACGGCATAATTTCACCCCCAGGCGGGTGATCACGATCGGCCGCTCGATCAGGATCGGGTGCTCCAGCATGGCGTCGATCAACTGGTCGTCGGTCAGCGTCGGGCTGTCCAGCCCCAGCGCCTCATAGGGCGTGCCCTTGCGACGCAGCAGCTCGCGCGGCCTCAGGCCCATGCGCCGGAGCAGCGTCAGCAGTTCCGGCCGGGACGGCGGAGTCCTGAGATATTCGATGACAGTCGGCTCTTCTCCCGCATTCCTGATCATCGCCAGTACGTTACGGGAGGTTCCGCACGCAGGGTTATGGTAGATGACGGTGGTCATGATTTTATAACTCCGGTATTCGGGGCGTCAGGGAAAGCCTAGGTTCGTCGGTTGGAATTGTGCCCGCGCACAACGCTTCGACCGGGATTTCCTTGATCTTGTTCAGCTTCCGGCGATCGGCGGCGATCACATCGTCCTCGCCGAGGATGCTTCGGATCAAGGTCAGCATCGCCGGAGCGTAAGGGTTTGGCGAGTGCCCGGCGAGACGATAGTAAACCCACCGTCCAGCCTTGCGCTGGACCAGCAGTCCGGCCTCGCGCAACAGTGACAGGTGCTTCGAGACGGTGGCGGGGGCAAGGTCAAGAACCGCGGTGATCTGGCACACGCACAATTCCTCAGGTTCCAGCAGTTTCAGGATACGGACACGGGTGGGGTCGCCGATGGCTTTTCCGACCCGTTCGAATTGATCAAGCATACCACGCTCCATATATTTCGTCATATGACGAAATAACGAAATTATGCAGAAAGGCTGCGAGGTCTCCGGCCGGAGCGGACCGGGACCGCCGCGTTCCCCCAGGGGACGGCATCCCCCCTTCGGCGCCGGCGGTTCAGCAGTTGCAATCGGGTGCCATCCGTTATATTTCAGCCAGCATAGCGGTGGCTGGTGAAGCCGCCGGTGAGTGGAACGGCCACGTTCCCGGGCCGTGATGACCTTATCAAGGAATTCAGGAGGATACTCCATGACCCGTCGCCTCTGTCCCCTGTCCTGGCGGGCGCCGCTGCTGGCGGCCATGCTGGTGGTTGCCGTCGGTCTGGTGCCGGCGCCGGCCGCGGCCCAGGACGTGCTGGTGTTCGCGGCCGCCAGCCTGAAGAATGCGCTGGATGATATCGGCGCGCTCTATCAGAAGGCCAGCGGCCACAAGGTGACGGCATCCTATGCCGCCTCGTCGGTGCTGGCAAAGCAGGTGGAGAACGGCGCGCCGGCCGACGTCTTTATTTCGGCGGATGTCGACTGGGTGGACTATCTGGACCAGCGCAAGCTGATCAAGCCCGAGACCCGGATCAATCTGCTGGGCAACCGGCTGGTGCTGGTCGCGCCCAAGGCCGAGGCGGCGCCGCTGGCCATCACCAACGGTTTCCCGTTGGCCCAACGGTTGGGGACCGGTCGGCTGGCGGTGGGCGATCCGGCCCACGTGCCGGCGGGCAAGTATGCCCGGGCGGCGCTGGAGCATCTGGGGGTGTGGTCCTCGGTGGCGGACAGGTTGGCGCCGGCAGCCTCGGTGCGCGAGGCGCTGGCCCTGGTGTCGCGTGGCGAGGCGCCGTTCGGCATCGTGTACCAGACCGATGCCGGGGTCGATCCGGGGGTGGCCATCGTCGGCACCTTTCCCGCCGACAGTTATCCGCCGGTGATCTATCCCGGGGCGATCGTGGCCGGCAGCGAGAACCCCAACGCCGTGACCTTCCTGGGCTTTCTCGGTGGGCCGAGCGCGAGGAGCGTGTTCGAGCATTACGGCTTCACGGTCCTGGCCACGCCGAAATAGCCGCGACGCCGGCCGGTGTTCGACTACACTCCCGACGAGGTCACGGCGATTCTGCTCAGCCTGCGGGTGGCGCTGTGGGGCATGGCGGGCAGCCTGCCGCTGGCGCTGCTGACCGCGTGGGTGCTGTCGCGCTGCCGGTTTCCCGGCAAGACCCTGGTGGATGGCGTGGTTTACCTGCCGCTGATCCTGCCGCCGGTGGTCACCGGCTACCTGTTGCTGCTGTTGCTTGGGCGGCACGGGCTGATCGGGGCCTGGCTCGACCATCGGTTCGGCATCGTGTTCGCCTTTCGCTGGACCGGGGCGGCGGTGGCGTCGGCGGTGATGGGGTTTCCGTTGTTGGTCCAGGCGATCCGGTTGTCCCTGGACGCGGTGGATCGGCGGCTCGAGGACGCCGCGCGGACGCTGGGGGCCAACGGTGCCTGGGTGTTCGTGACGGTGACGCTGCCGCTGGTGCTGCCGGGCATTCTCACCGGCTGCATCCTGGCCTACGCCAAGAGTCTGGGCGAGTTCGGCGCCACCATCACCTTCGTTTCGAACATTCCGGGCCAGACCCAGACCCTGCCGCTCGCCATCTATACCTTTACGCAGGTTCCGGGGGGCGAGACCGGGGCCATGCGCCTGACTCTCGTTTCGGTGGCGCTGGCGCTGGGCGCCATGGTGGCCTCGGGTCCGCTGTCCCGCCTGATCAGCCGCCGGGTTCAAGGCCGTGACGCTGGAAATTGACGTGGAAAAGGCCCTGGGCGACTTCCGGCTGCGGGCGCGGTTCAGCGCCGGGGCCGGCGTCACCGCCCTGTTTGGCCACTCGGGCGCCGGCAAGAGCACGCTGGTCAACCTGATCGCCGGGCTGGAGCGGCCGGATCGCGGGCGTATCGTGGCCGGCGGTGCCGTGCTGTTCGACGACCGGCGAGGGATCGACGTGGCCCCGGGCCGGCGCCGGATCGGTTACATCTTTCAGGAAGGCCGGCTGTTTCCCCATCTGACGGTGAGGCAAAACCTGCTCTACGGCCGCTGGTTCACCCGCCCGGCCGACCGTTATGTCACGCTGGCGCCGGTGGTGGACCTGCTGGGTCTTTCGTCGTTGCTGGATCGGCGGCCGGCGGCGCTGTCGGGGGGCGAAAAGCAACGGGTGGCGATTGGCCGGGCGCTGCTGACCAGCCCGCGCCTGCTGTTGATGGATGAACCGCTGGCGGCACTGGATCAGGCCCGCCGGGATGAGATTCTGCCCTATGTCGAGCGTTTGCGCGACGAGTTGCGCCTGCCCATCGTCTATGTCAGCCATGCCATCGAGGAAGTGACCCGTCTGGCCACAACCCTGGTGCTGATTGCCGGCGGGACCGTGGCGGCGGCCGGGCCGGTGGACGAGATCACCAGCCGGTTGGACCTGCAAAACCTGATCGGTCGCTACGAGGCCGGCACGGTGATTGACGGCACCGTCACCGCCGTCGATGCCGCCTGGCACCTGGCCGAGGTCGGGTTCGGCGGCGGTCGCCTGCTGGTCCCCAATCTGGCCCTGCCGGTGGGCGCGACGGTACGGGTGCGCATCCGTGCCCGCGACATCGCGCTGGCCCTGCGACCGCCTGAAGACGTGAGCATCCTCAACGTCCTGCCCGGCCGGGTGGTCGCGCTGGGGAATGCCGACGGTGGGCTGATCGAGGTTCAGGTCCAGGCCGGCACGGTTTTGCTGGTGGCCCGCATCACCCGCAAGGCGCTGGACGGGTTGGGGATCGTCCCGGGACAGGCCCTGTACCTGATGATCAAGAGCATTACCTTTGATCGCCACAGCCTGGGGCAGACAATGTCCGGATGACGCCTGCCGGGGGGGAGCGGCTGTCGCGCCTTTGTCACAGTCAATATCGGCTTTCTCGAATCGGCCCGGGCCGTGACCACGCCACAACAGTAGCCGGCACATCGGCAATGACCACAGCCACATGACCAGAGCCACAACTTGACAAGACCAACGACCGCGTCACATTATCCCGCGGCGTCCGGTGACAAGACGCCGGGTCAGGTCATGGTGTCTCTTCGCCCTCGGTAATCCAGATACGCCACCTACGGTATGCACACCGCTTTCTGCGCCACGGTCAGAAGCTCCGGGGCCGGAGAATCGTGATGGTTGTTGCGAGCCGGACTTTAGGTCGCAAGGTGTCACGAGTGCCCTCGATTTGTGCGGTGGCAGCCGGGGCTGGCCGGGGCAGGTCCGTGGGACATTCAGAAAAGCGGCGTGATCTGTCCTGGCCTTTCGATTGTTACGGCGGTCCGTCATGCCCGAGGGGGGGCGTTCATGATCCAGCGGAAAGCGGGAATGGTTAAAGTCGGGGTGCTGGCAGCGCCCCTGGCGACGTCAAGGCTGTTGCTGCCGGTTCTTCTCGTGCTGGTGGCTGCCGCGGTAACCCCGGTGTTTTCGGTTCAGGTGCCGCCGCTGGAAGATTACATCAATCATCTGGCGCGGATGTACGTTCTCACCAACCTCGACCGCGACCCGTTGGTAACCAAATTTTACGGCATCGATTGGGAGATCATTCCCAATCTGGTTATGGATTTACTGGTTCCGCTGTTCGCCCGCTGGATGAATATCTATCTGGCCGGTCAGATGTTCGTGATCCTGACCCTGGTCCTGCTGGTCAGCGGCAGCTTCGCGCTTCATTATGCGGTCCATCGCCGCTGGTCGGCATGGCCTTTGGTCTCGTTTATGTTCCTTTACAATAACATTTTGTTGTTCGGGTTCATGAACTATCTGTTCGGTCTGGGCGTGGCGTTGTGGGGACTGGCGGCCTGGATTGTCCTGCGGCCCCGGCGGGCGCTGGTGCGCGCCGCGGTTTCCACCGTTTTCGTGCTGGTGCTGTTCACCTGTCACCTGTTTGACGTGGGCGTCTACGGCATGGGCCTGATGTGCTACGAGGTCTGGGTGCTGCGCAGCAGGCGGCGGAGCGAGGGCCGGTTCAGGCGCGCCACTCTGATCGGGGACGGTCTGGCCTTCGCGCTGCCGTTTGTGCCGCTGATCCCGTTGATGGCGATCAGCCCGACCACCGGTTTGGCCACGGAGAATTACTGGGATTCCACCGGCAAGCTCGACGGCCTCTATTACATCTTTCAGAACTACTCCGACCTGTTCGACCTGACGCTGGCGGCCCTGGTGATCGGGGCCACGGTGTGGGCGGCCAGGGCGCGGATGATTGCTCTTAATCCGGTCGGCTGGTACCTGCTGGGCTTGGCGCTGGTGGTCTACATGGTCATGCCCCGGATGTTCTTCGGCTCCTGGGTTGCGGATCAGCGATTGCCGATTGCCATAGCCTTTCTAATGATCGGTTTCGTCACCTTCAAAGACGACAACCGTTGGGCGCGGTATTTCCTCTATACCTTCGTGCTCGGCGTGGCCTGTGCCCGGTTTGTCAGCGTCGTGCTGGTCTGGCAGCAAATCGACCATACCTACGCCGACTTCCGCCAGTCGGTGGCGATGATAGAGCCGGGCAGCACCATCCTGGTGGCCAATGCCGACGATCCCACCGGCACCGACGCCTTCAACATGCCGTTGTCCCATGCCGCGTGCATGGCCATGATCGAGCGTTCGAGCTTGGTGTCGACCGCGTTCAGTGTTGCGGGCAAGCAAATTCTTTCGGTCAAGCCGGAGTATCGCGAACGGGTCGATACCGAAGACGGCGATCCGCCCACGGTCAGCCAGTTGATCGCGGCTGCCAATCAGGACCGCAACGCGCCTCCCGAGTTCTATTGGAGCCGCTGGACCGAACAGTTCGAGTATGTCTACGTCCTCTATACCGACGGGGCCGACAACCCGGCACCCGATCTGTTGAGTCTGGTCTATAACGGCAAGAACTTTCAGCTCTATAAGGTCAATCAGGCGACCGAAGAAGAGTGACGCCCCGGGTAGGTTTCCTTGTGATTGATCTCCATGGGGGCTTCGCCCCCAAGCCCCCGATCAGAGCTTTGCCCTGGACCCACTAAGGGCCGGCGGCCCCTGGACCTCAGGACTTAAGTCATGCGGGTCCAGGGGCGTCACGCTCCTGGCGGGGGTCAAGGGGGCAGAGCCCCCTTGTTTTCGGCAATCAGCCGCTTCCGATCCGGTCGGGCGGGAAAGACAGGGTTACGGCGGTGCCGTCGCCGGGTTCGCTGTGGAGCGTGATCCCGCCGCCGTGGAGTTCAATCAGCGATCGGACGATCACCAGCCCCAGCCCGGTGCCTTCGGCCGGACGGGTGCGGGGATTGCCGGCCTGGCCGAACTCGGTGAACACCAGTTCCAGGTCTCCGGCCTCGATGCCCATGCCGCTGTCGGCGACGGTGATGTCAAGGCCGCCGGCACCGTTCCGTCCGGCCGTGACCGTGACGCTGCCGCCCGGCTCGGTGAATTTGATGGCATTGGACAGCAGGTTGAACATCATCTGGCGCAGCGTTCGCTCGTCGCCGGTCAGCGGCGGCAGGTCGGGGGCGACGGCGTAACTCAGGGCCAGTTGCCGTTGCCGGGCGAGCGGACCGACCACATGGACCGATTCCCGGATCACCACCGCCACCTCGATGCGATCGGAGGCCAGTTCGAAATGACCGGCCTCGATCTTCGACAGGTCCAGCACGTCGTTGATCAGGCGCAGCAAATGCACCCCGCTCTGGTGGATGTCATGGGCATAATCCACATAAATTTCCCGGCCGATGGGGCCGACCATCTGGTCGCGGATCATCTCGGCAAAGCCGATGATGCCGTGGAGCGGCGTGCGCAGATCGTGGCTCATGCGGGCCAGAAAATCGGATTTGGCAGAGTTGGCAACCTCGGCGGCCTCGCGTGCCCGTTCCAGGGTCGCAACCTTGGCATTCAGGGCGGCCAGCCCGGCTTCCAACTGACGGTTGCGTGCGGTCGCCTCGGCGAGTTGGCTCGCGGCCGACCGGCGCTCCGCCGCGGTGCGCTCCAAAAGCCGGTTCAGGGACTGGCCGATACTGTGGAGGTCGGCCAGCCAGAATGCCGGCGCCCGCGCCGCCGGGTCGCCGGCCGCGGCCGTCCTGGCCAACAGCTGCAAACGGTGAAGCGGCTCCGCCCCCAGCCGCCACACCGTGACAAAGGCACCCAGGACCAGGATCAGCAACAACAGGGACGACAGCAGCGCCCGGTGCTCGATGGCGGTCCGCGCCTCAAGATACTGGCGCTCCCAGCCGGCCTCGACCACCAGCGCCACCGACGACGGCCCGCCGGGGCCGGGCAGCGGCTCTGCCGCCACCATTTCGGTGGCACTGCTGCCCGCGGCGTTCAGGGCCCGCCCCTGGGCGAGCGCCGCGGTTGCCAGGGGTAACTCCAGCCGGCCGCCCGGCTGAATCTGCTGGCTGTCGGCCAGGATGGTTCCGTCGGCCGCCACCACCCGGTAGCGGACCCGCATGGGCTGGGGGGCCATCGCCCGCACCCGTTCCTGGACCGCCGACCAGTTGCCGGCCCGGGCGTCAAGCGCCACCGCCGCGGCCACGGCGTCGGCCGCCATCAGCACCGTCCGGGCCGAGGCCGCGCCGATCTGGTTCACCTGATCAATGGTGCTGTAGACCACCATGCCGAGAACGGTGGTGACGCCTGCGGCAAAGGCGATCAGGTGCAACCACGACACCCGCCAGCGTCCGGTCATGGCCGTGCCGCCTCGCGAACCAGTGACGGATCCAGCCATGATTGGGTCGGGGGCAGCGGTGGCGCCTCCTGATGGCGGCCGGTCAAGGCCCGCACCGCCGCCAGCCGTTGGGCGAGCGGGGCGTCATGCCCACCCTCCAGCAACGCCTGATTGTCGGCCAGATCCAGCAGGCGCACCGACTCAAAGTCCTGGCGCCACGCCTCTGCCGACCGGCCGCTGGCCGCGGCCAGTTGCGCGAGGCAGTGGTCGGCGTTCTTCCGACAGTTTCCGACCGCGTCCGAAAGGGCGCGGAGCACGACCTTCAAGCCGTCACGCTGTTCGGGCCGCCGGCTTTCGTGGACCACCAGAACATGGCTGACCAGACCGGTCCGGTCTTGGGTCGAGGCCAGGAGGGTGGTTCGGGGAAGTCGTTGCACCTGGGCCAGCCGGGTCGGAGAGATCGCCACCGCCGCCGCCACCCACCCTGACCGGAGCGCCGCGGTCAGTTCGTCGGGGGCCAGCGGCACTATGGTTACATCTTGGGGAGCGATCCCGGCGTGGTCAAGCAAGGACAGCGCCAGCGGCAGCGCCGCGGTGCCGAAGTCCACCCCGATCCTGCGACCGGCGAGGCCGGCGGCGGTGGTCACCCCCGGACCCGCCACCAACCCGGCGCCGCCCGTCACCTCGTCCACCGCGTAGATGACCCGGATGCCATCGGGGGTCAGTTCCGGCAGGCGGTCAAGGCCGACCATCACCGCATCGGCGAGGCCGGCACGGAACGCCTCCACCGGGTCGCGGGAGGGCGGCGCGCGGCGGACGTCGAGGGAAACCGGCACGCGCGGGTCGGGCAGCAAAGGCTCCATCAACGTGAACACCTGATCTCCCGGCCAGTCCGAAATCTGAATCGTGAAGGGTTGGGGCGGGCGCGGCGGCAATACCGCTTCCACCAAGGCGAACAGGGATCCGGAGAGCACCGCCGCAGTGATTACCTTGAGCCAGATCATGCCACCGTCGCCCCCCGGACCGTCCGGCTACGAAAGTGGGTCCATCCGGCCTTTAGAAAAAGTTAAGGACGATCACGCAACCGACAAAATTTAGCCGTCGCCGGGTTCACCCGGGCCTGCGCCGAATCCCCGTTTCATTTTGACGCCCCCGGCGCGGTTGCAACCCGGTATACTCCGGGTCCCCAGGCCCCGTTCCAGGACCGTCGTCCCATGCCAGCATCACCCGAGTCTGTTCCCGATGCCGCCCACCAGGCGGCGATTGAGTCTCTGGTGCGCGCCGAACACGCCGACCCGTTCAGTGTGTTGGGCATGCACCAGGAGCCGCCCGATGGGCCGGTGGTGGTGCGGACGCTGCTGCCCGGCGCGCGCACCGTCGAGGTGGTGGCGTGCGCTCCCGGCACCGTGCCGACGGTGGTGGCGCGGTTGGCCTGTTGCCATCCCGACGGGGTGTTCGCCGGGCCGGTGGCCGGTTGCCGTCACCGTTTTCGCTACCGCCTGCGCGTTACCTTCGATGAGGACGTCCTGGAGTTCGAGGACGCCTATGCCTTCCCGCCGGTGCTGGGGGAACTGGACGTTCATCTGCTGGCCGAAGGCAGTCATCTGCAGGCTTACGAGCGGCTGGGGGCCCATCTTCGGGAGATCGACGGCGTCGCCGGCACCGCCTTCGCGGTCTGGGCGCCCAATGCCCGGCGGGTGAGTGTGGTCGGTGATTTCTGCGATTGGGACGGTCGCCGTCTGCCAATGCGCAAGCTTCACGAGTGCGGGGTCTGGGAAATATTTGTTCCAGGAGTGGTTCCCGGCGACCGCTACAAGTTCGAGATCAAGGGGGCCTCGGGCGCGCTGCTGCCGCTCAAGTCCGATCCGATGGCGTTGGAAACCGAACGGCCGCCCCGCACCGCATCGGTGGTGTCGGCGCCCGATCGCTTCGCCTGGAGCGACGGGGCGTGGATGGGCCGGCAGGCGGTGGCCAACCACCATCGGGAGCCGGTTTCCATCTACGAGGTCCACCTGGGCTCGTGGCGGCGGCTTGCCGAAGCCGGTGGGCGACCGCTCAGCTATCGGGAACTGGCCGAACAACTGGTACCCTACGCCGTCGACATGGGATTCAGTCATCTGGAACTGCTGCCGATCACCGAATTTCCTTTCGATGGTTCCTGGGGTTACCAGCCCATCGGGCTTTATGCCCCGACCAGTCGCCACGGTGGTCCCGATGACTTCCGGTTCTTCGTCGATGCCTGCCACCGGGCCGGCCTGGGCGTGCTGCTCGACTGGGTGCCCGGTCATTTTCCCAGCGATCCCAACGGCCTGAGCCGGTTTGACGGCACCTGCCTTTACGAGCATGCCGACCCGCGCCAGGGCTATCAGCCCGATTGGCAGACCCTGATCTACAATTTCGGCCGGCGCGAGGTGGCGAACTTTTTGCTCGGCAGCGCGCTGTTCTGGCTGGATCGTTACCATCTTGACGGCATTCGGGTCGATGCCGTGGCTTCGATGCTGTATCTGGATTACAGCCGCAGCGACGGTGCGTGGATTCCCAACCGCTACGGCGGCAAGGAGAATCTCGAGGCCATCGCCTTTCTGCGCCGGCTGAACGAGCTGGCCTATGCCCGGCATCCCGGAGTCATGACCATTGCCGAGGAGTCCACCGCCTGGCCGGGGGTCTCGCGTCCGGTCTGGCTCGGCGGTCTCGGCTTCGGCTTCAAATGGAACATGGGCTGGATGCATGACGCCCTGCGCTATTTCGGCCGGGACACGCTGTTCCGTAGCTGGCACCACAACGACCTGACCTTTGCACTGCTTTACCAGTACAGCGAAAATTTCATCCTGCCGATCAGTCATGACGAGGTGGTGCATGGCAAGGGCTCGTTGATCAGCCGGATGCCCGGCGACCGCTGGCAGCAATTCGCCAATTTACGGGCTTTTCTTGGCTATATGTTCTGTCATCCGGGCAAGAAACTGCTGTTCATGGGCTGTGAGTTTGGCCAGTGGGCCGAGTGGAACCACGATGCCAGCCTTGACTGGCCGTTGTTGGATCTGCCCGAACATCAAGGCGTGCAGGGGCTGGTGCGCGATCTTAACCGGCTGTATCGTACCGAGCCGGCGCTGCATCAGGGCGACTGCGATCCTGGCGGCTTTGAATGGATCGAGGCCAACGACACCACCAACAGCGTCCTGGCCTGGCTGCGCTGGCCGGTGGCAGCGGAGGACCAGGACCGGTTCCTGGTGTGTGTCGGCAATTTCACGCCCCAACCCCACCACGGCTACCGGGTGGGGGTGCCGGCGGGCGGGCGCTATCTGGAGCGACTCAACACCGATGCCGCCTGTTACGGCGGCAGCAATCTCGGCAATGCCGGCGGCGTCGATGCCGAAGCCCGGCCCTGGCACGGCCGCCCGTGGTCGCTGTCCCTGACCCTGCCGCCTTTGGCGGTCCTGGTGCTGGAGGGCCGATGGTCTGTTTAGCAGGAAATCCCGTTCGCGCCCCCGTTCGCCCGCTGGTATCCGATTGACGTCGTTTTCTCTTCCAGTCATGACTTGACCCGTGCTACCTGCCGCATGGCGGGTACTGCTGTCCGACGAGGAGGTCTTACCCGTGGCTCCCACCATTTCCGATACTGCGATCAACCTGATCAAATCTTTCGAGGGCTGTGCGCCGAATCCCGAATGGCCGGGTGGCGACAGTGGCATTACCCTGGGGTACGGCTGCGATATCGGCGTCGATCCTGACAGCCTTTCCGCCTGGACGGCCCATCTGTCGACCGGGGACATGGCCCGACTTCAGGCGGTGGCGGGCCTGACCGGCCAGGCCGCGCGGCGGGCGCTGCCATCGGTCAAGGCGATCACCATCCATGCGGATGATGCCGAGACGGTTTTCGCGAATTATACCTTACCCAACGAGATCGCCACGACTCTCAAGGCGTTCCAGGGCTCGGTGAACTTGCCGCCCGACAGCCTGGGTGCCCTGGTTTCGGTGGTTTATAACCGCGGTCCGGGCATGGACGGCGAACGGCGCAGCGAGATGAGGGCGACCCGGGACGCCATCAAGGCCGGTCCCGCCCAATGGCCGGAGGTGGTGGTTCAAATCGCCAAAATGGTCCGGCTGTGGCCGGGCGAGCCGACCGCTTCCAATCTGACCGGGCGCCGGCTGGCCGAGGCGGCACTGTTTGCCCGCGGTTTGAGAGACAGACCCGGGCTGGGGTTGCTGACCGGTGCGTTGATCAAGGGGGATTCCAGTGATCCGGTCCGGGCGTTGCAGGGGGCGCTGCGGGTCGGGGCCGATGGCACGTTCGGGACCCGGACCATGGTTTCGGTCTGGGAGTACCAGGAGGGCGCGGGCCTGCCGCCAACCGGTGTCGCCGATGCCGCGACCCGGACCAGGCTGGGCGTTTGATCCGGCGGTTGGCCGGAGGGGATAACCGGAAAAGGCGAACGGTCAGGGGAGCCCGCGGGGGCTCCCCGGGCAGGGGGGCGTGATGCTCGATGTCCGGGATGGAACCACCATGCTGGCAAGCGATCTTCAGAACGGCTTTCCGGCCGATGACTTGCGTATTGCTGGTGGTCTATGTCGTTAATGAATTCTCGCCCTGGGACTTTCCCGCCAATCTCTTCCCCTGTCATCCCGCTGTTTGCTGACGCTTGGGCGTCCGGCGTTGGAGGCAGCGTCATCCAGGTGCCGGGCCTGCACTTCCCCAGGACCATCCGCAGCGGCCTTCAAGCGGGCGGGCACAAGCCGCCGTCATAAACTCGACGGAAGGTGGACAGCCCACATGCGTCACCGCACGCCACCGGACTCAGGGCGCGAGCGTTGCCAGGAATGCCGGTAGTTCGCTCAAAAAGGCGGTGCGGGCGCGTGGTCCGGCGCCGCCGGCCTCTTCCTTTTCGTCCTGGATGAGGCGGGCGAACACAAAAGTCCGGGGGCCGCGGGTCGCCCATCCGACGAACCAGCCATAAGCATGGGCGGCATCCCGCACGCCGGCCGGGGTCAGAGGAAAGCCAGTTCCGGTCTTGCCGTGAACCTCCCAGCCGTCGGGGAGCGGGGCGAGCTGCGTGATCTGGCTCGTCATGTCGAAGGCATGGGGGCTGACCGGCAGTTGCCGATTAACCAGCCTGGTCAGGAACGTCACTTCCTCCAAGGGCGAAATCGTCAATGACGAACCAAGCCAGGCCCGGGTCAGGCCATTATGCTGCCCGGGGTCGCCCGAGAGATCCCGGTTGCCATAGTCGAAGTCGTCTACATACTTCTGGAAGTGCGCTTCTCCAAGGGACTGGGTCACCTGTTGCGAAAACCAGACCACGGAATACTGAATCCACCGGGTCGGGTCGGTGGTCTGACGCCAGTCGGGACCCGCCCAATCGGCGTAGCCCTCGCGGAACGACAGGGCCGGCGCGTGGGCGTCCTTCAGGAAGCCGGAATCATAGCCCATCAGACTGATGGCGATCTTGAACGTCGATGCCGGAGTCACGCGCCCGCGGCACTCTCCGTCCTGCACCACCACTGTCCCGGTGGCGGCATCGGCGATGGCCGTACACACCGTCCGGGCTTGGGCGGTCGAGGTGGAAAACCCCGCCATCAGGCAGGCCAATGCCGCGCCTCGTAGATGCATGAACCGGTCTCCATGTCTCAGGTCCAGGTGGAACATTTTCCCCGCCGGGTGCCGGGAGGGGCGGGGGGCCGGAGGCGGTCCCGACCTGCCTCGGTGATACCAGAGTGCCCTGACCGGGAATCAGGATTTCGATGCGAAAGTATGATCGCATCATGGAAGTTTCATGCAACCGTCAGATCCATGTTGAGGCCGCCGGGCATGGTGGCAACGATGTCGGTGTCGTCGGATTTGGAGGGTTCAATGTTCAGAAGCGCATTCTTGGCCGCCAGCGTTTTTGCGGCTCTTTTGGCGTCGCCCGCGTATGCGGATACCATCGTTCTCGAGGCGGATCAATGGTGCCCCTATACCTGCGAGGCCGGGTCGGACAAGCCCGGCTTCATGATCGAGGTTGCCAAGGCGGCGTTCGAAGCCAAAGGGCATCAGGTGGTTTATCGTTCGGTGCCGTGGGCCCGTGCCCTTGACGACGTGCGCCGCACCGGAACCGCCCAGGGGGCGGTCGGCGCGACCGATTCGGACCGGAGCGAGGCGACGGTGTTCCATGACGAGCCGCTGGGGCGTTCCGCCAACGTCTTCGTCACGCGGGCCGGCGATTCCTGGACGTTCAAGGACCTGTCATCCCTGAACGGCCGCACCCTCGGAGTGATCAAGGACTATACCTACGGCAGTCCGGTGGACGAGTGGATCGCCGCCAACGGTGGCGCCGTCCAGGCGGTGGCAGGCGACAGCCCGCTGGAACTCAATCTGACCAAACTGATCGCGGGTCGGATCGACGTGGTGGTCGACGACGCCGCGGTGATCGCCTATGAGGCGGCCAAGACCGGAGTCGCCAACAAGCTCCGCACAGCCGGCGGCACCGAACCCGCCAGCGTCTACATTGCCTTCAGCAAGACCGGTTCCGGCCCCCAATACGCGGCCATCCTTTCCGCGGGGATCATCGGTCTCCGGGCCGGCGGGAAACTGGCGGCCATCCTTGCCCGCTATGGTGTCGCAGACTGGCACCACTGACCGGCCGACCGGCGGTTCAGTCCGAGAAGACCACCCGTAATGCGCCCCAGTGGCGACCGCGGACGAGGATCGGGACGCTGGCGTCTTTGAGCATGACGCTGGTGGTCCCCATCTGGCGGTGGAAGGTTTGGAGCAGAAGCGGCTTGCGGTTGGTTGAGGCCGCGACGTTGGTCCGGTCGTCGAACTTGATCCGGTTGCGGCAATTGGCGGCGTTCCATGCCGGGTCGGGGCCCTGGGGTTTCGAGTAGGCCGGTTGGTGGGTCGGCAGGTAGCCGTTGCGGTCGACGGCGCAGACCGCGCGATAACGGGGGCTGCTGGCGGCGACCGGGTCCTGGATCGGCGGCAGCACCCGCTCGCAGAACTCGGTGAAGCGGGTCAGGTACTGGGGCGGATTGGTGCCGGGGCTCTGCCGGTAGTGGTCATCGAAAAGATCGGCCTCGGAAATCTCGCCACGGGCCAACGCCGCCTCGAAGGCGGCGGCGATTTTGGCGCCGGTTTCCTGGGCGGCCCGGATAAACGGGGTGTCGGGGGTTTCAATCCCCAACTCGGCGGTGGACCCCAGCAGGCTTTCCCCCAGGTCCCGGACCAGCAGGATGCGTTCCCCGGCGCCGGTGAGCTTCTGGTCGGTCTGGGTGACCGAGGCCACCATGTCGGTCAGGCGGCCGGCGATGGCGGCGACGCTGCTGTCGATGGCGCCGGCATCCTGGCTGATGCCGTCGGCCTGGGCGTCAACCCGGGCCATGGTGGCGCCGACGGTTTCGATCACCGCGGCGATGGCGTCGGTGCTCTCGGCGACCAACGCCGCCTTGGCGGTGCCGGCCGCGCTTTCGGCGATCAGCTTCTGGGCCTGTTCGGTCAGCACCCGGAGGGTGGCGTCGATCTCGGAGGTGGCCTCGGCGGTCTTGCGCGACAGTGCCTTGACCTCTCCCGCAACCACGGCAAAACCGCGTCCGGCCTCTCCGGCCCGCGCCGCCTCGATGGTGGCGTTCAGTGCCAGCAGGTTGGTCTGACCGGCGATGGCGCCGATTTCCTTGGCCACCCGGGCGACCCGGGCCAGCGCCGCGCGCAACCCCGAAAGCTGTTGTTCCATGCCGGTGACGGTGGCGGCAAGGTCGCGGATTTCCGTCAGGGATCGCTGGACCTGGAGTTGGGAACTGTCCACCGTGCGCCGGGCCTCGCCCACCACCCGCCGTGCGTCGGAGGCGGTGCCGGCAATGCGCCCGGAAATCCCTGCGACCTTATCGACGGCGTCCCTCACGCGCATGAAGTCGTCGGTCTGGTCATGCACATGCTCGGTCAGCTCCTGGACAACATCAATGACCTCGGCAAGGCCCAGGCTGAGTTGTCCGGCATTGGCCGCGATCTTTTGAATCAGGGGCTCGTTGGTGTGACCGGCCACGTTCATCCCATCTCTCCCGCAGTTGGCCGGATCGGCGACCGGCGGCCTGGAGCCCGTCGCGAAGCGGCGACGGCATACGATCGCGGGGTCCGGCTCTCAGAACCATCCTTCGATCATGTCTCTGAACGCGGTTCCGATCAATATGGAAATCCGGCAAGGGGCTTCCCGGTCGTTGCGGATCAAGGCCATCCTTGCCGACAGACTCGGGAACGCCGGGGGTTCCGACCGCCTGACCGGCGCGGCGCCGGGAAAGTGGGACTCCCGAAACACGCGCAACCCCAATCCCGGGTGGAGACGGGGTCACGACTCGGGGGGGCGTGCTGGTGCAGGCCCCCCCGGGTTAAGGAGCAGGAAGTGACGATCAGGTGGTGAACTGGGCGCCGTTAATCGAGAAGGTCGCGCCGTTGACGAACTGGGCCTCATCGGCAGCCAGGAACACCACGGTACGGGCGATTTCCTTGGGTTCGCCCAGACGGCCGGTCGGGATCTTGGCGACGATGGAGGCGAGCACCTTGGCGTCGATCTTTGCCACCATCTCGGTGTTGATGTAGCCGGGGCAGATGGCGTTGACGGTGATGCCCTTGGCTGCACCCTCTTGCGCCACGGCGCGGGTGAAACCCAGCACACCGGCCTTGGCCGCAGAGTAGTTGGCCTGACCGAACTGGCCGACCTGACCGTTGACCGAGCTGATATTGATGATCCGGCCAAAGCCGCTCGCCCGCATGCTCTCGATCACCTGGCGGGTCACGTTGAACATCGAGCTGAGGTTGACCTTGATCACCGCGTCCCACTGCTCGACGGTCATCTTGTGCAAAAAGGCGTCCCGGGTAATGCCGGCATTGTTGACCACGATCTCGATCGGGCCGTGGTCAGCGACGATCTTGGCAATGCCTTCCTTGGTGGCGTTAAAGTCGCTCACGTCGACCAGGTAGACGGGGATCCCGGACGCTTCGGTGAATTCCTTGCCCGTTTGTTCGTTCACGTCGACGGCGACGACGCGATAGCCTGCGTTCTTCAGAGCGATGGAGATCGCCGCGCCAAGACCGCGGGCGCCACCAGTAACCAATGCCAGGCGTGCCATGGAGTTTTCTCCCGAATGTGTTTTGGAGGTTCAAGACCGTTACAGATTTGCTTTTACAGCCGGTGACGCCACCGGAACCGATCTGTCCGGCGGCCCCCGCCGGGACCGTATCGGCTGTTTTCATACTCGCAACGACAGCCCCGGGCAACGGCCAACAAGACGTCCGACGTCGTTATTGCAGTGCAATAAAGTCAATGGCTTCGCTGCCCGACAGGTTGCGGCAACGGCGGTTCCGCGCGGCTGTCGGGATCAGGACGGAACGTTACCGTGAAGCCCCGCACGACGCAATTTCCCTCTTGATTATCAGCTATGCGCGAAATTTTACTACTGAACGACTCCATGTCCGGGATTTGCGGTCGAAACCGGCGGCCGTGTGCCGGAGGTATGGCGCGAATAATTTTCGTGCCCGCAATGTATGGTCGGAACGGACCGGAAGCAGGTCTTATGGCGTAGGTGAGCACCGGGTTGGTCTGAACGGTCAGATTGAGACGGTATCCCCCGGAAGGTGTACGTCCCGGATTGCGCTTGTCCGGGCTGACGATTGCTGCCAGTTATTCCCGGGTGGCCCAAATGGGAACTGCGGCCATGCAAAGATGCCCGCGGAGAGGTCCGTCATGTTCGATGTCTTCGGGAACCTCCTGTCCAACGATGGCTTTACGCCCCACGGGTTTTGTCTGACCTGGCGGCCTGATGTGTTCTGGACAGAGGTGGCGGCCGATGGCGCCATCGCCCTTTCCTATTTTTCGATCCCTGCCGCGTTGGTTTACTTTTCCATCTATCGGCGCGATCTGAGTTTCCGCTGGGTCGTGGTCCTGTTCGGGGCCTTCATCGTGGCCTGCGGAACGACTCATGTTCTGAGCATCTGGACCATGTGGGTTCCGGACTACGGCATTGAGGCGCTGGTCAAGGCCGTAACCGCCGTGGTTTCGGTCGTGACCGCGGCGGTGCTGTGGCCGCTGATGCCCAGGGCACTGGCCATCCCGTCGCGTCTTGATCTGGAACGGGTGATTTCCGCGCTGACCCGCGAAACCGGCGAGCGGCAGCAGGCGCAACAGGCGCTGGAGCAACTCAACGCCGAGTTGGAGGCGCGTATCTGTGAGCGCACCCGCGATCTTGAGGTGGCCAATCAGCGATTGCGTCGGGAGGTGGCGGAGCGCCAGCGGGCGGAAGAGTCGCTTCGTGAGCAGGTCGTCTTCATCGAACGGCTCCTGGAGACTATCCCGGCGCCGGTTTTTTACAAGGATGAGAGTAGCCGCACGAGCGGCTGCAACCCGGCTTTCGAGCGGTTCTTCGGGCTTACCCTCAACCATTCGGCCCGACAGGCCGGATATGACTTTCTGCCGAAGGAATTCGGGGAGATTCACGTCAACCTTAACGACACCGCGTTGCCCGTGGGCAGCCCGCAGATTTGCGAAACCACGGTGCGTTCGGCCGACGGCGCGGCCCATGACGTGGTTCTTCATCGCGCCGTGTTGTGCCGCAGCGATGGCCGGGTCAGCGGTCTGGTGGGCGTCATCTGGGACATCACGGACCGCAAGCGGAACGAAGCCGAACTGGAACGTGCCCGGCGTGCCGCAGAAAATGCCAACAAGGCAAAATCTTCCTTTCTGGCGGTCATGAGTCACGAGTTGCGCACGCCATTGAATGCCATCCTGGGGTTTTCGGAGATGCTCAAGATTGAGACAAGGTGTCCGGACCGGCTCCCAAATTGTAACGAGTACCTGGATTATATTTCTTATTCCGGGGCCCATCTGCTCGATATTATTAACGATATTCTGGATGTTTCGAAAATGGAGGCCGGCGCGATGGAAATTTCGCGGTGTCCGGTGGAAGCCCGGTCGCTTCTCGACTCTGTTTACTGCCTGATTGTGGAGGAAGCCCGCAAACTCGGGGTTCGTCTGGATATCCGGTGTGACGCCGGCCAGATCTGGGTCGATCCCAAGGCGGTCAGGCGAATTCTGCTCAATCTGCTGTCCAATGCGATGAAGTTCACCAAAGCCGGCGGCTGCGTGCGGGCGAGAATGGTTCCGGTTGCAGGTGGGGTTGAACTTCAGGTCGCCGATACCGGCATCGGCATTCCGGCCGATCAGGTCGACCGGTTGGTCAGACCGTTCGAACAGATGGAAAGCCAATATGCCCGAAGCCACGGCGGGACCGGCCTTGGTTTGTCGATTGTCCAGGGTCTGGTCCGGCTGCATGGCGGTCGCCTGAGCATCCAAAGCGAAGTGGGGGCCGGAACCACGGTCACGGTGTTTTTGCCGGAGGGGCCGGATGCCGTCGTCGCCGGCCGGTCGGCGACGGCACCGGCAAGGGAACCGAACCCGGTAAACTGAACCCGCCGGACTCTGCGCTGCGGGGGCTTCGGGATCCGGTGCGGTGACCGGTGCGGCGGTGCGGGCGGCGTTCTCGGTGCCGCTGACCCGGCGCGGCCCGTCATCTGACCCTGCTCTACGCCCGCAACGCCCGCATCAGGGTGCCGAGTTCGTGGACTAGGGCGTCGGCGGGCTTTGAGAGGTCATTGGCGGTCCAGATCACCCGGATGGCCGAGGCGTAGGACGAGGCCGAGGCGCGGGCCACGGTGCTGAAGCGGGTGGTGAAGACCTCGGCGTCGCGGGCGATGTCCTGCACCCGGTTCAGGATGTCGGTGGTGGCGCCATCCTGCCGCGCCACCGAACCGGCCACGTCGGCGGCAATGTCCGACATGCTGGCGATGATCCGGGAAATCTGGCCGATGGCTTCGGCGGCGTTCCTGGTCGCCTGCTGGATGGCCGCGACCTGGACCGAGATGTCTTCGGTGGCGCGGGCGGTCTGTCCGGCCAGGGTCTTGACCTCGTGGGCGACCACGGCAAAGCCTTTGCCGGCCTCTCCGGCACGGGCGGCCTCGATGGTCGCGTTGAGCGCCAGCAAATTGGTCTGGCTGGCGATGCTGGAAATCAGCCCCACCACCTGACCGATGCGCTCCGCCGACTCCGACAGCCCGCCCACCTGGCGGTTGGTGGTCTCCGCCTGGGTCACGGCCTGATGGGAGATGGTGCTCGACTCCGCGACCCGGCGGCACACCGTGGCAAAGGACTCGCTTAACTTCTGCGTGTCTTCGGTCAGGGCCTTGATGCTGGCCACGGTCCGCCGGGACACGGCGGCGGCGTTCATCGAGCGGTCGGACGAGGGGCCGGTCCTTTTGCCCATCTTGCCGGCGGTGGCCGCGATCCGCAGCGAATGGGTGCGGACCAGATCGATAAGGGCTCGGGCATTGGCCTCGAAGCCGTCGGCCAGTCGGTGGCGGGCGAGGCGCCCGGCCTCGGCGGCGTCGCGCCTGACCCGTTCCTGCTCCAGCGCCAGGTGGTGCATCCTGACGGCGTTGCCTTTGAAGACCGACAGCGCCCGGCTCATGGCCCCCAGCTCGTCGGTGCGTCGCGGCGCGGGGATCGCCACCTCCAGATCGCCCTCGGCCAGCCCGGCCATGACCTTGACCATCTCGTGAACCGGCCGGACGATGCTGCGGGCGACCAGCAGTGACAGGCCCGCCACCACAAGCATGACGGCCAGCACGATCCCCCCGATCAGCAGCGACTGATCACGAAAGAGGGTGTCGACGTCGTCCAGGTAGAGACCGGTTCCGACCAGCCACCCCCACGGCTGAAAGCCTTTGACAAAGCTGATTTTCGGGACCGGCTGATCGTGGCCCGGCTTGGGCCACAGATAGTCCACGAAGCCGGCGCCCCGGGTCTGGACGATCCTGACCATCTCCACGAACAGGGGCTTGCCGCCAGGGTCCCGGGTGCCGGTCAGGTCCCTGCCGATCAGCCCGACGGTGGGGTGCAGCAGCATCACCGGATGCTGGTCGGTCACAAAGAAATAGTCGTCGTTGCCGTCGCGAAGCGGCGCCAGGGTGGCCAGTGCCCGTCTTTGCGCGTCTTCGGCGGTGAGGGTGCCGGACCGGGCCTGAGCCTCGAGACCGGCCAGAATGCCATAGGCGGTTTCCACCAGTTGTCGGGCCTGGTTCTGGCGGTCCTGCAACAGGCTGGCGTGGAGCCGGTTCAGACTGATGGTTGCGACCGCGACCATTCCAATCACGGCTGCGGCCACGATCAAAAGAATACGACCACCCAGGGTCAGGGTTGGAACGGTCATGATCGGCGGGTCCTCCGTGGGGGCGGTTCGGCCTGTCTGCGACGGCAGGCTCAGGGTTCACGCCCCGGTAACGTATTCTTCAACTTAATTTTTGGTTGGTTCGTTACGGATCATCTTATACGGGTGGCAGCGCACCGCAAACCGGTCATGATGTCGCGGGCCGGAGGTGACCCCAAGCGGGCGGCGCACAACGAATCAGGATTTGCAATGGGTCACCGGTTTGTCGCACACTTGCCTGACGCGGGCCAAACGCCGCGATCAGCCAACGAATTCGTTCCGGGGAGCTCAAGAAGGGTACGCCATGACCGATCTTTATGAACAAATGTTCGCGCGTTCCATCACTGATCCCGATGGTTTCTGGGGTGATGCTGCGGCCGGGGTGCATTGGGACAAAACCTGGGAGGCTGTTCTTGACCGGAGCCGTCCGCCGTTTTACCGTTGGTTCACGGGCGGAATGCTCAATACCTGTTACAATGCGATCGACCGTCATGTCGAGGGTGGGCGCGGTGATCAGGCGGCGATCATTTATGACAGTCCAGTTACCAGTTCCGGCGAAACCATCACTTATCGCCAGTTGCTCGACCGGGTCAGTCGCTTTGCCGGTCTGCTGAGTGAACTGGGGGTGGAGAAGGGCGACCGGGTGATCATCTACATGCCGATGATCCCGCAGGCGGTCGAAGCGATGCTGGGATGTGCCCGAATCGGGGCCGTCCATTCGGTGGTGTTCGGCGGCTTCGCCCCCAGCGAATTGTCGACCCGGATCAACGACGCCAAACCCAAGGTCATTGTTTCGGCGTCGTGCGGCATTGAAGGCAAGAAGGTCCTGCCGTACAAGCCGATGCTCGACTCGGCGATCGAGATGTCGGCCCACAGGCCCGCGCACACGGTGATCTTCCAGCGGCCGCAGGAAACCGCGACCATGATTCCGGGGCGCGATGTGGACTGGGCCACCGGCACCGCGGCGGCTGAGCCGGCGGCGTGTGTTTCGGTCGCCGCCACCGATCCGCTGTATATTCTCTATACCTCGGGCACCACCGGTCAGCCCAAGGGCATTGTCCGCGATAATGGCGGCCATGCCGTGGCGCTGACCTGGACCATGCGTTATATGTACAATATGCAGCCGGGAGAGGTGTTCTGGGCGGCTTCCGACGTGGGTTGGGTGGTTGGCCATTCCTATATCTGCTACGCGCCGCTGTTCTACGGTTGCACCTCTCTGCTTTACGAGGGCAAACCGGTGGGCACGCCGGATGCCGGCGCCTTCTGGCGGGTGATCAGCGAGCATAAGGTGGCGACGCTGTTCACTGCGCCCACCGCCTTTCGGGCGATCAAGCGCGAGGACCCCGAGGGTGTCCAGCTTGCCAAGTACGATCTGGGCGGCTTCCGCGCCCTGTTCCTGGCCGGCGAGCGTTCGGACCCCGACACGCTGCATTGGGCCGAGGACAAGCTCAAGGTGCCGGTGATCGACCACTGGTGGCAGACCGAAACCGGTTGGGCGATTTCGGGCAATCCGCTCGGCATCCAACTGTTCCCGATCAAGTACGGCTCGGCGACCAAGCCGCTGCCGGGCTGGGATGTCCGCATCGTCAATGCCGAGAACCAGGAGGTGCCGCACGGCGACATCGGCGCCATCGTGATCAGGCTGCCGCTGCCCCCGGGCTCGCTGCCCACCCTGTGGAACGCCGACGACCGTTTCGTCAAGTCGTACATGACCGAGTATCCCGGCTATTACCAGACCGGGGACGCCGGCTTCATCGACGACGACGGCTATATCAGCATCATGGCCCGGACCGACGACATCATCAATGTTGCCGGCCACCGGCTGTCCACCGGCGCCATGGAGGAGGTGCTGTCGTCCCACAAGGACGTGGCCGAATGCGCGGTGATCGGTGTCGCAGATCAGCTCAAGGGCCAGGTGCCGCTCGGTTTCCTGGTGCTGAAGGCCGGCGTCAGGCGTTCGGATGAGGAGATCGTCAAGGAGGTGGTTCAGTCGGTCCGCGACCAGATCGGCCCGGTCGCCGATTTCAAGCGCGCGGTGGTGGTGCAGCGGCTGCCCAAGACCCGCTCGGGCAAGATTCTCCGCGGCACCATGCAGAAGATCGCCGACAGTTCGCCGTTCAAGGCGCCGGCAACCATTGATGATCCGGCAATCCTGCCGGAAATCGCCGAGGCACTGCGGGCACTGGGTTACGCCAGGACCGCGGCTCAGGAGTAGTCAGGCGGTGGCCGGAAGGGCAGGGATGCCCTTCCGGCTTTAGCGGCCGGGAGCCGTTTCTTCTTCTTCGACGCACGGGATGTAAAAGGTAAAGCGGGCACCCTGTCCCGACGGGCTGCTGACGGAAATCGCTCCGTGCCAGTTCTGGACGATGCCGTAGACCACCGACAGGCCCAGGCCGGTGCCCTGGCCTACGGGCTTGGTGGTAAAGAACGGGTCGAAGACGTGGGCGAGCACCGCCTCGTCCATGCCGGGTCCGGTATCGCTGACCGTGACCCGGCAGACGCGGCCGGGGGCGATGGCGAGGGATACCGCCTGCGCCGGCTCGATCCGGCACAGTTCGGCTTCGACGCTGACGGTACCGCGCCCCTGCATCGCCTGTGCGGCGTTGGTCAGCAGGTTGGTCAGAACCTGGGTCAGTTCGACGCCGGCGATCCGGCCCCGTCCAAGGTCACGGTCGAGGCCGTGAGCCACCACCACCACCGACACCGGCAACAACCCACGAACGAACTCCAGGGCTTCGACCAGCGCCGGTTGCAGTGCGGCCACCGTTGGGCACGAGGCTTCGCCGCGGGAAAAGCGCAGGATGCCGCCCACGATGTCCCGTGCCTTTTCCGCGCTTGCCACCACCCGGTTCAGGCGCCGGGCCGTTACCGGATCGCAGGTGGCCAGGACCAGATCGGTATAGGTCAGGATCGGCTGGAGCAGGTTGTTGATCTCGTGGGCCACGCCGCCGGCGAGCTGGCCCAGCGCCTGGAGCTTCTGGCGCCGCTGATCCTCCAGCTGTCGCTGCTGCTTCTCGGTGACATCGTTGTGGACGCCGATCAGGGCGACGACCTGGCCTTCGTGGGACAGCGGGGTCATCCGCAACTCGCACCAGAACGGCGTGCCGTCCTTGCGGTACTGAAGAAGCTCGGCGTCCACCGGCTCGTTGAGTTGCAGCATCATCGCCACCCGGGCAACTGTTTCCGAGTCGGTTTCGGGACCATTCAAGAAACTCAGGCTGGCTCCCATGACCTCCTGAAGAAAATATCCGGTGATTCCGGAAAACGCCGAATTAATATAGATCAAAGGCATCATCGGTTTGGTGGCATCGCAGATGGAGATCCCGACCGGGCAGGATTCGATGGCGGCCACGAACAGTTCATTGGAAACGGTTCCATCGCCCCGACCGATCAGGTCCCGGCCGCCGCTATCCGCGGGCGCGTGTGTCGGATCGTCCTGCATCGGGGTTCGCATGCCTCGGGCCGCCGCCGCACTTTTGTTTCGCCTGATCGTCAGGACACCATAAGCCCCTGATCGCCCCGGTCAAATTCTTTCCGGTGGCGCCGGCCGGTGCACCCCGGGGGGGGGGGGAAGGCTGTGGCAACCCCATGTTCCCGGCGCCGCCGTCCGGGCCTGCCAGAACTGTTGCCAAAACCCCGGCCGCGAGCTATTTAAACGTCGTCGTCAACCCCTCACGCGGGCTTGCGGTCTGTTGCCACGGCATGGCAAGGGGCCGCTCCGGTGTCCTGGAGTTCGCAGCATGGGAAATCCGCCCGGCCCGGCCGGCGCGGGCCTTTGCGGCGAGCCGGACGGGCCTGCGGCGGTATAACCGGAAAGAGACCCAATATCATGGCAATGCCAACCTACACGATGCGCCGTCTGCTGGAAGCAGGCGTCCACTTCGGCCACCATACCCGTCGTCGCAATCCGAAGATGCAGCCCTATCTGTTCGGCGTGCGCAACGGCGTTCATATCATCGACCTTGAGCAGTCGGTCCCATTGCTTCATCGGGCCATGGTTGCGGTACGCGATGTGGTGGCCGGCGGGGGCCGGGTTCTGTTCGTCGGCACCAAGCGTCAGGCGCAGGAACGGGTCGCGGATGCGGCCTCGCGGTGCGGCCAGTACTTCGTCAACCACCGCTGGCTGGGTGGGATGCTGACCAACTGGAAGACGATTTCCCAGTCGATCCGTCGGTTGCGCGAGATGGAGGACCGATTGGCGGAAGCGAACATCGGTCTGACCAAGAAGGAAACGCTGCAACTGACCCGCGAGCGTGACAAACTCGAGCGGGCACTGGGCGGCATCAAGGAAATGGGCGGGCTACCCGATATTCTGTTCATCATCGATACCAACAAGGAAGCCATTGCGGTCAAGGAGGCCAACAAACTGGGCATCCCCGTGGTGGCGGTGATCGACAGCAACTCCGACCCTGACGGAATCGCCTTTCCGATACCGGGGAATGACGATGCTCTGCGGGCGATCGACCTTTATTGCGAGTTGATTTCCGGGGCGGTGCTCGACGGCCTCCAGGCTGAGATGGTGGCGGCCGGGATCGACGTGGGGGCTCGCGAGGAGGCACCGGTCGAGGCGGCGGTGGTCGAGGAAGGGCTGGCCGTCGAGGCCTGATCCAAGCGCCGGTCCGGGGCGGGTACCGGGGGCAGGGTCCCCGGTCCCGCGAGTGACCACGCTGCCTGATCTGCAACCAGAATTCGCCAAGGGGCCTGAATTCGCCAAGGGCCGGAATTCGACAAGGGCCGGAATTCGCCAAGGGCCAGAATTCGCCAAGGGGAAGAACCACGATGGCTGAAATCACTGCATCACTCGTCAAGGAACTGCGCGAGAAGACCGGCGCCGGCATGATGGACTGTAAGAAGGCGCTGACCCAAACCGCCGGCGACCTTGAGGCCGCCGTCGACTGGCTGCGCAAGAAGGGACTGGCCGCTGCGGCGCGCAAGGCCGGGCGGGTCGCCGCCGAGGGTCTGGTGGCGGTCGCCACCGGCGGGACCGCCGGCGCCGTGATCGAACTCAACGCCGAGACCGACTTCGTTGCGCGCAACGAGACGTTCCAGGCGGCGGCCGCGACCCTGGCCGGGCTGGCGCTGACCGGTAGCGGCGAGGTCGAGGATCTGCGCCGGGCCACCTATCCGGGCACCGGTCACGACGTCGCCGCCGAGATCACGAGCCTGATCGCAACCATCGGCGAGAATATCAATCTGCGCCGCTCGGCGCGGCTGTCGGTCCCGGCGGGCGTGGTGACCAGCTACACCCATAATGCGCTGGCGCCCAATCTCGGGACCATCGGCGTCCTGGTGGCCCTCGAGTCGACGGGCGATCGCGACAAGCTGTTGGAACTGGGCAGGCAAATCGCCATGCATGTGGCCGCGGCCCGGCCGGAGGCACTGACGGTCAAGGACGTGGACACCAGCAAGCTGGACCGCGAGCGGGCGATCCTCGCCGATCAGGCCCGGGCCAGCGGCAAGCCCGAAGAGATCATCGCCAAGATGGTCGAGGGCCGGCTGCGCAAGTATTACGAGGAAGTGGTGCTGCTGGAGCAGGTTTACGTCATCGACAACGAGTCCAAGGTCGGCAAGGTGGTCGAGCAGGCGGCCAAGGCGGTGGGCGCACCGGTGAAGGTCACAGGCTTCGTCCGTTTTGTGCTCGGCGAGGGTATCGAGAAGGAAGCCTCGGATTTTGCGTCGGAGGTTGCGGCGGTGGCCGGGACCAAACCAGCCGTGGCCGGCTGACAAGGGAGAACCGGGAATGGTGATCCGGATCACCCGGGGCGACGACTTCAGCCCGCGCTACCGGCGCGTCCTGCTCAAGATCTCGGGCGAGGCGCTGATGGGCAAGGGCGATTACGGGCTCGAGTCGGAAACCGTGTCCCGGATTGCCACCGAGGTTCGGACGGTCCGGGACATGGGGGTCGAAGTCTGCCTCGTGATCGGCGGCGGCAACATCTTCCGCGGGGTTTCGGCGGCGGCCAGCGGCATGGAACGGGCGTCGGCGGACTACATGGGCATGCTTGCCACCGTGATCAACGCCCTGGCCTTGCAGAATGCCCTGGAACGGGTGGGGGTGCAGACCCGGGTGCAGTCGGCGATTCCCATGGCCACGGTGTGCGAGCCTTATATCCGGCGCCGGGCGGTCCGGCACATGGAGAAGGGGCGGGTGGTGATTTTCGCCGCCGGCACCGGCAATCCGTACTTCACCACCGATACCGCGGCGGCGTTGCGCGCCTCGGAAATGGGATGTGAAGCCTTGTTGAAGGGAACCCAGGTGGACGGCGTCTACACCGCGGATCCCAAGCGGGTTGTCGACGCCGAACGTTACGAGCAGCTGTCGTTCCACGAGGTGCTGGCCCGGGACCTGAGGGTGATGGACGCCTCGGCGATTTCGCTGGCGCGCGATAACCGGATTCCCATACTGGTGTTCTCGATCGTCTGTGCCGGCGCCTTTGCCGAGGTGATGGCAGGGCGCGGCAGGTTCACTCTCATCACCGAAACGTGATCACGGAAGAGGGGTAGGGGTAAGGTGGCCGATCCCGACATTTCCGACGTCAAGCGTCGCATGGACGGCGCGCTTGAGTCGCTGCGCAAGGAATTCGCCGGCCTGCGCACAGGGCGGGCGTCCGCAAGCCTGCTGGAGCCGGTGACGGTGGATGCCTATGGCAGCCACATGCCGCTGACCCAGGTCGGGACCATCGGCGTGCCGGAGCCGCGGATGATCACGGTTCAGGTCTGGGACCGCTCGATGGTCAAGGCGGTGGAAAAGGCCATCCGCGAGGCCGGTCTTGGACTCAATCCGCAGACCGAGGGCCAGAGCATCCGGGTGCCGATTCCCGACCTCAGCCAGGAGCGGCGCCAGGAACTGAGCAAGGTTGCTCACAAGTATGCCGAGCAGGCCCGGGTGGCGGTGCGCAATGTCCGGCGGGACGGCATGGACCTGCTGAAGCGGCAGGAAAAGGCCGGTGATCTCAGCCAGGATGGCCTGAAGACCTGGGCCGACAAAATCCAGGCGCTGACCGACACCCATATCAGGAAGATCGACGAGGTGCTGGCGAGTAAAGAAAAGGAAATCATGCAGGTCTGACGCCATGTCGAGCCCGGGTGACAACAACGGTCAGACCCCACCGGCTCATGTTGCCATCATCATGGATGGCAACGGGCGCTGGGCCAAGGCGCGCGGCCTGCCGCGGATTGCCGGCCACCGAAAGGGGGCGGAGGCGGTTCGGCGGACCATTGAGGCGGCGCGCGCGCTGGGGGTTGGCCACGTCACGCTTTTCAGCTTTTCGTCGGAGAACTGGGCGCGACCGCTTGGCGAAGTCACCGAGCTGATGTCGTTGCTTCGCTTTTACCTGCGCAGTGAAATCGCCGAGTTGCACAAGTCGGGGGTCCGGCTGCGGGTGATCGGTGACCGCAGCCGTCTGGCCGCCGATATCGTGCAACTGGTGGAAAATGGCGAGGCCATTACCGCCGGCAACACGGCGTTGACCCTGATTCTGGCGCTCAGCTACGGGTCCCGCCAGGAAATCGTGGAGGCTGCCCGAGGGCTGGCCCGGCGGGTTGCGGCCGGCGAACTTGGTCTCGAAGAGATCGACGAGGCGCGGTTTGCGGCGACGCTGTCGACCGCGGGGATTCCCGACCCGGATCTGGTAATCCGAACCAGCGGCGAGCAGCGGCTGAGCAATTTCCTCTTGTGGCAGTCGGCGTATGCCGAGTTGGTGTTTATCGACAGGCTCTGGCCCGATTTCAGCCGGGAAGACCTTGAAGACGCCATTCAAGAGTTTCATCGGCGGGAACGCCGGTATGGCGCGTCGGTTGGCACACGATAAAAGAGCCAATCTGCGCAAGCGCGTCCTCTCCGCGGCGGTGCTTGGGCCACTGGTGCTGGGGGTGGTCTGGCTTGGCGGCTGGCTGTTCCAGACCGCGGTGGTGGTGACGGCGGTGCTGGCGGTTCGCGAATGGGTGCGGATGATCGCGCCGGGGCCGCTTGGCCGGTCGTTCTATCTGTCGTGCAGCGCCATTGCGCTGGTGATGGTGCTGGATGTGGCGGCCGGGCCGCTGGTGGCGTTTGGCGCGGCGCTGGCGCTGGCGCTGGTGCTGGCGGTGGTGCCGTGGGCGGGCAGTGCCCGGGTGACCGGCGCCGACCGTCGGATCGCGGCGTTCGGGGTTCCTTATGTTGGCGCGAGCTGCGTGGCCCTGACCTGGCTGCGCAGCGATCCCGGGGTCGGAATGCTGTTGATTTTATTTCTGTTGCTGACCGTGTGGGCCAACGACATCGGCGCCTTTGTGGTGGGTCGCGGGCTCGGTGGGCCGCGTCTGGCGCCAAGTATCAGTCCGGCCAAGACCTGGGCCGGGTTCTGGGGCGGCATCACCGCCGCCGGGCTGGTGGGCGGTCTGGTCGCGTTGGTGGCCGGCGCCCAGGCGCCGCTGGCGGCGGTGGTGCTGGGCGCGGTGCTGGCGGTGGTCGGGCAGGGTGGTGATCTGTTTGAGTCGGCGATCAAGCGGCGTTACAAGGTCAAGGACAGCGGCCAGTTGATTCCCGGTCACGGCGGGTTGCTCGACCGCATCGACGGGCTGGTCGCGGCGGCACCGGTGCTGGCGTTGTTCCAGGCGGTGGTCGGATCGCGGCTGAACTGGCTTTAGCCAGGGCGCGGCGGTTCCGGCCCGGGCAACCGGGCCATCGGTCAACAAGCTGGCCCGGTTGCCCGATGGCCCGGTTGCCCGGGCCATCGGTCAACAAGCCGGCAAAGCGAAACGCGGGGGCAAGGTGACACAAGGACAGGGACCGGCGAAGCGGCGGGTGACGGTGCTGGGATCGACCGGCTCGGTGGGCAGCAACACCGTCAGCCTGATTGCCCTCGAGCCGGAGCGGTATCAGGTCGAGGCGCTGACCGCCCGGCGTAACGTCGCCCTGCTGGCCGAACAGGCACGGCGGTTGCGGCCGCGGCTGGCGGTGATCGCCGAACCCGAAGGCTATGAGGATCTCAGGCAGGCACTGGCCGGCACCGGTATCGGGGTGGCGGCCGGGGCGGCGGCGGTGGTCGAGGCGGCGCTGCTGCCGGCCGACTGGGTGATGGCGGCGATCGTCGGGGCGGCCGGGCTGGAGCCGACGCTGGCGGCGGCGCGACGGGGCGCCACCGTCGCCTTCGCGAACAAGGAGTGTCTGGTCTGCGCCGGTCCGCTGATGATGGATCTGGTTCGTGACCATGGCGCGACGCTGCTGCCGGTGGACAGCGAACACAGCGCGATTTTTCAGGTGTTCGACTTCGAGCGGCGGGAGGCGGTGGAGCGGCTGATCCTGACCGCGTCCGGCGGGCCATTCCGGACTCTCGACCGCGCCGCCATGGCCCGGGTCACGCCCGAGCAGGCGGTGGCCCATCCGGTCTGGGACATGGGCGCCAAAATCTCGGTGGACAGTGCCACCATGATGAACAAGGGCCTGGAAATCATCGAGGCCCATTACCTGTTCGCCATGCCCGAAGCCCGGATCGACGTGCTGGTTCACCCGCAGTCGGTGGTTCACAGCCTGGTCGAGTACGTTGACGGGTCGGTCCTGGCCCAACTGGGGACTCCCGACATGCGGACCCCGATCGCCTTTGCCCTGGGCTGGCCGGCGCGCATTCGAACCCCGGCCCAGCGCCTGGACCTGCTGCGGACCGGCACCCTCTCGTTCGAGGCTCCCGACCCCGGCCGCTTCCCGGCGCTGAGACTGGCGCGCGAGGCCTTGCAAAGCGGGGGGGCGCCCACTATCCTCAACGCGGCGAACGAAGTGGCGGTCGATGCCTTTCTTAACCGGAGGATCGGCTTTCTCGACATCGAACGTGTGGTCGAGGAAACCCTGGAAGCGGTGCCCCACCATCGGCCCCGGGTCATCGGCGATGTCCTGGAGACCGATCAGGCGGCCCGGCGCCATGCCGGGACACGGGTCGCGGCCTGCACCGGCCGCCGATAGGCTCCGGGGTCCCGGGGCCACGTCGGAACGGGTGCCGGCGGGCCGGACACGGGATCAATTTCTTGGCGTAAAGGCGGCGACCGATGGTCGCGGCCAGCGCGGATGGGCGAATCGATGGCAATAATTGACGGATTGTGGCACTACGCCGTTCCCTTCATCGTCGTCCTGACGGTCCTGGTGTTCGTGCATGAACTTGGCCATTACCTGATGGCGCGGCGCTTTGGGGTCCGGGTCGAGGTGTTTTCGTTCGGGATGGGGCCGGAACTTTTTGGCCGTACCGATCGCCACGGCACCCGCTGGCGCCTCAGCCTGCTGCCGTTGGGCGGCTACGTGAAGTTTTTTGGCGATGCCAGTGCGGCCAGCACACCGCGTGACGACCTGCCCCAGATGACTCCCGAAGAGCAGGCGGTTTCATTTCACCACAAGCCGCTGTCCCAGCGGGCGGCCATCGTCGTTGCCGGACCCGCTGCCAACTTCCTGTTTGCGGTGGTGGTGTTGGCCGTGTTGTTCGCGACCTACGGTCAGCCGTTCACGCCCGCCGACATCGGCACCGTCCAGGCCGGCAGCGCCGCCGAGGCGGCCGGGCTCCGCCCCGGCGACGTCATCGTTGACATCGACGGCCGGGCCATCGAGCGATTCGAGGATGTGAAGGCCATCGTCAGCATGGCCCCGGGCCAGCCGCTGGCGGTCGGGGTGATGCGGGACAACCAGCGGGTCACGGTCACCGCAACCCCCAAGCCCTCGACCGTAACCGACCGCTTCGGTAACAGCTATCAGGTCGGCCTGCTCGGCATCGGCCGGTCGGGGCTGGACTACCGGCGCTATGATCCGGTGACCGCGGTCTGGCGGGCCGTCCGCGAGACCGCCGACCTTACCACGGCGACACTGGTCGGGGTCGGCCAGATGATCCGCGGCGAGCGTGGTACCGAAGATCTGGGAGGGCCGCTGCGCATTGCCCAGATGTCGGGGGAGGTCGCGCAAACCGGCATAGTTTCCCTGATCTGGTTTTTGGCCTTGTTGTCGATCAATCTCGGGCTGATCAACCTCTTTCCGGTACCCCTTCTTGATGGCGGGCACCTGTTGTTTTATGGCATCGAAGCCGTCCGAGGCCGGCCGCTGGGCGAGCGGGCGCAAGAATATGGTTTTCGCGTCGGGTTGGCTCTGGTATTAACGTTGATGGTGTTCGCGACTTGGAACGACCTCGTGCATCTGCGGGTGGTCGAGTTTTTCCGAGGATTGATATCCTAAGCCAGTATTGTCGGGGGGGACGCTTTGAGGCTCAGTTTCTCAGGATGGGTGCTGATGGCGTTGGCCGTTGGCATCCTCACCATCGGCGGTCAGGCGCGCGCCGAAACTGCCGGTGCCGGTGTCGCGGCGACCAGTGTGGCCCAGATTCCCGAGGGGGGAACGGTCTCGGCCATCCGGGTCGACGGAACCCAGCGGATCGAGCCGAGCACCGTTCGCTCCTATCTGCAACTTCAGCCGGGTGATCCGTTTGACGCCGGCCGCCTTGATCAGTCCCTGAAGGCGCTGTTTGCGACCGGGCTGTTTGCCGACGTGGCGTTGCGCCGCGAGGGTGATACGCTGGTGGTCAAGGTGGTCGAAAATCCGATCATCAACCGGATCGCGTTCGAGGGCAACAAGCGGCTCAAGGAAGACCAGCTCCAGAGCGAACTGCAACTGCGACCGCGGGTGGTGTACACCCGGACCCGGGTCCAGAGCGACGTTCAGCGCATCCTTGATCTGTATCGGCGCAATGGCCGGTTCGCCGCCACCGTCGAGCCGAAGGTGATCAAGCTCGACCAGAACCGGGTGGACCTGGTCTTTGAAATCGACGAAGGACCGCGGACCGAGGTCGAACGGATCAATTTCGTTGGCAATGAGAAGTTCAGTCGGGGAACACTGCTGGGCGTGTTGCGGACCAAGGAATCCCGCTGGTACCGCTTCCTGTCGAGCGACGACAACTACGATCCCGACCGGCTGAATTATGACAAAGAATTGCTGCGCCAGTATTACCTGACCCAGGGCTATGCTGATTTTCGGGTGGTGTCGGCGGTAGCCGAACTGACTCCGGAGCGGGACGCCTTCTACATCACCTTCACGATTGAGGAAGGCGAGCGTTACCAGTTCGGCAAGATTGATCTGACCACCAACCTCAAGGGCCTTGATCCCGAGACCCTGCGAGACCGGATTACCGTGGCCGAAGGCGACTGGTACGATGCCGGCGAGGTGGAAAAGAGCATCACCGCGCTGACCGACGCGCTCGGCGACCTGCAATACGCCTTCGTCGACATCCGGCCCAAGGTTGATCGCCACCGCGATGCCCATACCGTCGATCTTACCTTTGAAGTCAACGAGGGTCCGCGGGTTTATGTCGAGCGCATCAATATTAACGGCAACCTTCGCACCCTGGATGAGGTGATTCGCCGCGAAATGCTGCTCAGTGAGGGCGATCCGTTCAATACCTCGAAGCTGAAACGTTCGGAAGAGCGCATCCGCAAGCTCGACTTCTTCGACAAGGTCAACGTGACCAATGCCGAGGGCAGCCAGCCGGACCAGACCGTGATCGAGGTGGATGTCACCGAAAAGTCCACGGGTGAAATCTCGCTGGGCGCCGGCTTCTCGACCACCGATGGCGCGCTTGGCGACTTCAGCATCAGCGAACGCAACCTGCTGGGCAGGGGCCAGGACCTGCGGTTCGGGGCGACGGTGTCGCAGCGGACGCAACAATACGACATTTCGTTTACGGAGCCGTACTTTCTCAACCGCGACCTGGCGGCCGGGGTTGATCTGTTCCGTATCGTCCGTGACAACCAGACCTATAGCGAATACAACGAGACCGATACCGGCTTCGGTCTGCACCTGGGCTTTCCTCTGACCGAGCGCCTGCGGGAACGGGTGAGCTACAGCTTTCAGCAGACCACCATCAGCGACGTTCCTTCGACGGCCTCGATCTACATTATCGATCAGGTCGGCACGCGGAACGTCTCGCAGGTCAGCCACGAGTTGAGCTACGATACCCGGAACAGCAAAACCGATCCGGTCAACGGCTTTATCGTCAAGGTTGGCAACGACTTCGCCGGACTCGGCGGCGATGCCGACTATGTTCGGACCCGGCTCAGCGGCACCTATTACTTCCCGATACCGACCTGGGACCAATGGGTGCTCAGCCTCGGCGGCGAAGCCGGCTACATCGTCGGTCTGGGTCAGGACGTGTTCATTGCCGACCGCTTCTTTATCGGCGGCGACACACTCCGCGGCTTCCAGACCGCGGGTATCGGTCCGCGCGACATCTCGACGGGCGACGCGCTCGGTGGCAACCAGTTCTATCGGGGGACCGTGGAACTCCGCTTTCCGCTGGGTTTGCCCGACGAACTGGGACTGTTCGGACATGCCTTCACCGACGTAGGCTCGCTCAGCCACGTGGAGATCGCCAGCACTCCGAATGTTGTGGACAGTGCGTCGTTGCGCGCGGCGAGTGGCCTCGGTCTTCAGTGGCGGTCGCCGTTGGGTCCGATCGGGATCGACTTCGCAATTCCGGTCGCCAAGCAGAGTTATGATAAGACCCAGCAATTCCGCTTCAACTTTGGCACTAGGTTCTGACACATGATGCTTCGGGATGGACGGTGGGCACTGGCCGCCGCTGCGGTTATCCTCACTCTGGTTTCGGTGCCGGTGGTTGGCGCAAAGGCCGACGGCAAACCGCCGGTGGTGGCGGTGGTGGATCTTCAACTTATTCTTCACGAGTCGACTGCCGGCAAGGCCGTCCAAAAGGCCATTGAGAGCCAGGGGGAGATTTTCCATCGGGAAATCTCGGCCCAGGAGGAAAAGCTGCGCCAGGGCCAGCAGGACCTGGAGCGGCAACACGCCGCGTTGTCGGAGGATGCGTTCGCCAAGAAACGCCGCGACTTCGAAAAGCAGGTGGCGGACTATCAGCGTGACGCCCAGGCGCGCCAGAAGGCGCTCCAACAGGGCGATACCGAGGCGTCACGGACCATTCTCGGCGCGATCAACGATATTCTGGGCACCCTGGCCCGGGAGAAGGGCATCAATCTGGTGCTGCCGAGGCCGGCGGTGGTCTTCGCCGACACCGACCTGGACGTGACCCAGGAGGTGCTGAGCCGCCTCAACAGCAAACTGCCCTCGGTCGCGGTCAACATTCCGTCGGTCAGGAAGTAGCCTTCGGCGGACCGGAATCCCGGCCCTCCTGGCGCGCCCGGCGTGGCCGGGGGCCGGGGGTTCGGCTTTCCCGGACGGGGGCCGTTTCGGTTGGGGGCCGTTTCGGTTGGGGATTGATCGGCGGGCGGGAATCGGGCACAAGGAACCGGCACCGGCGACGGTATCGGCATTGGGATCAGCAAGAAGAACGGCGGTCGGAAGATGGGGGCGGCAACGGAAATGGATGCGATGTCCGACATCGACATCACGCGGGTCATGCAGATGATACCGCATCGCTACCCGATGCTGATGATCGACCGGGTGGTTAACGTCGTGCGGGGCGAGAGCGCGATCGGGATCAAGAATGTCACGATCAACGAGCCTTTCTTCCAGGGACATTTTCCTCAGCGGCCGGTGATGCCCGGCGTGATGATCATCGAATCGATGGCGCAGACCGCGGCGGTATTGGTGGTGGCGACGCTGGGGGCGGAGGCGGAAGGCAAGCTGGTTTATTTCATGACCGTTGACGAAGCGCGTTTTCGTAAGCCGGTGACCCCGGGCGATACCGCGTATATTCACGTCAACAAGGTTCGGCAGCGCGGCAATGTCTGGAAATTCAAGGGCGAGGCCAAGGTCAACGACATTTTGTGTGCCGAAGCGACCTATGCCGCGATGATTTTGAACGATCGATGACGGCGTCCGTTCATCCCAGCGCGGTCGTCGATCCGGCGGCGCGCCTTGGCGAGGGGGTCGAGATCGGCCCCTGTTGCTGTGTCGGTGGCGAGGTCGAGCTTGGGGCCGGCGTTCGTCTGGTTTCGCATGTGGTGGTGGACGGACGGACCCAGGTTGGCGCCGGCACCGTGGTTTATCCGTTCGCGGTGCTGGGCACACCGCCGCAGGACTTGAAGTACCGCGGCGAGGCGTCGGAACTGGTGATCGGGCGCAACAACCGTATTCGGGAGCATGTCACCATGAACCCGGGAACGGCGGGCGGCGGCATGATCACCTCGGTCGGTGACGAGGGCCTGTTCATGGTCGGGGCCCATGTGGCCCATGACTGCCGGCTCGGCGACCACGTCATCCTGGCCAACAATGCCACGCTGGCCGGACATGTGGTGGTCGGGGATTATGCCATTCTTGGCGGGCTCAGCGCGGTTCACCAGTTTGTCCGCATCGGTCCCCATGCCATGATCGGCGGGATGTCCGGCGTCGAAAACGACGTCATTCCCTATGGGCTGGTGATGGGCGAGCGCGCCCGGCTGTCGGGACTGAATCTGGTCGGGCTGGAGCGGCGCGGGTACAGCCGGGAGGACATCCAGACGCTGCGCACGGCCTATCGGGCGCTGTTCGGGCCGGGCGGGACGCTGGCCGATCGCCTGGACGAGGTGGCGCAGACCTTCGCGGATCATCGGTTGGTGGGCGATATCGTCGCCTTCCTGCGGGTCAAGACATCGCGGGCGGTGTGTCAGCCGCGGCCGGAGAATGGCGGTTAGGCTCGCCATTTTCGCCGGGGGCGGCGACCTGCCGGCGCGGCTGGCCGAGGCCGCGCGGGGCGCCGGCCGCGAGGTGTTCATGGTGGCGTTCGAAGGCCACACGGCACCGGCTGCGGTGGCTGGCGTTCCTCACCTGTGGTCGCGCTTCGGGGCGGCGTCGGCGATCCTCGAGTTCCTGCACGGCAACGGCGTGACCGAACTGGTGTTCGCCGGGCCGGTGCGCCGACCGTCGATTCCAGAGATCATGCCCGACTGGCGGGCGACCAAATTCCTGGCCAAGGTCGGGACCCGGGCGCTGGGTGACGACGGTTTCCTGCGGGCGATTACCCGGGGCCTCGAGGACGAGGGGTTCCGGGTGGTCGGCATCCAGGATATCCTGCGTGACCTGCTGGCGCCCGCGGGACCGCTTGGGGCTTTGGTGCCTGACGCGACGGCAGAGGCCGATATCGTTCGCGGCATTGAGGTGGCGCGAATCGTCGGGGCGCTTGATGTGGGCCAGGCGGTGGTGGTGCAGCAGGGGCTGGTGCTGGGGGTCGAGGCCATCGAGGGAACAGATGCGCTGATTGCCCGTTGCGGTTCCTTGCGCCGGGAGGGCGCCGGCGGCGTACTGGTCAAGGTCAAGAAGCCGCAGCAGGACCGGCGGTTGGACCTGCCGACGGTGGGTGTCCGGACTGTGGCGGCGGCGGCGGCGGCCGGCCTGCGCGGCATTGCCATTGAAGCCGGCGGAACCCTGGTCATGGATCGTCCGGCGTTGGTGGCGGAGGCCGACGCAGCCGGGCTGTTCGTGGTCGGGGTGGCGGCGGGTGCGCCGTTACCGTCATGACCGGCGGGGCTGCGCCGCTGCGGCTGTTCCTGATTGCCGGCGAGCCGTCGGGCGACCTGCTGGGCGCCCGGCTGATGGCGGCGCTCAAGCGTGGTGCCGACCGGCCGGTGCAGTTCCTTGGCATTGGTGGCGAGCGCATGGTCGCCGAGGGCCTGGAGCCGCTGTTCCCGATGGCGGAACTGTCGCTGTTTGGGGTGTTTGAGCTGTTGCCGCGCCTGCCCCGGCTGATCCGGCGCCTCAATCAGACGGTGGCGGCCATTCGCGACGGCATGCCCGACGCGGTGATCACCATCGACGCGCCGGGATTTACCTTCCGGGTCGGCCGGCGCCTGCGGCAGAGCCGGCATCCGGTGCGGGCGGTGCCGCTGATTCATTACGTGGCGCCGACGGTTTGGGCCTGGCGGCCCGAGCGCGCCCGCAAGATTGCGGCGTTCCTCGACCATTTGCTGGTGTTGCTGCCGTTCGAGCCGCCGTGGTTCGAGCGTGAGGGTCTGGCCACCACCTTTGTCGGGCATCCCATCGTCGAGGCCGGTGCCGATTGCGGCGATGGGGCGGGCTTTCGCCGGCGTCACGGCATCGCTGCCGACGCGCCGGTGATTGCCGTGCTGCCGGGCAGCCGGACCACCGAACTGCGCCGATTGCTGCCGGATTTCGGAGGGGCGCTTCAGCATCTGGCTCCGCGCTATCCCGGTCTGGTTGCGGTGGTGCCGACGCTCTCCCATCTGGCGGCGACGGTGCGGGCGGTGGCGGCGGAGTGGGCGGTGCCGATGGTGGTGACCGAGGGGGATGCCGAGAAGTACGATGCCTTTGCCGCCGCGACGGTGGCGCTGGCGGCGTCGGGCACGGTGGCGCTGGAACTGGCGCTCGCCCGGCTGCCGGCGGTGATTGCCTACCGGATGAATCCGCTGACCGTGGCTCTTTACCGCCGGCTGATCCATACCAAGTATGCGAATCTGGTCAATATCATGCTGGACCGGCCGCTGGTCCCGGAACTGATTCAAGAGGAATGCCGGCCCGAGCGTCTGGCGGCGGCGGTGGCTGGCCTGCTGGATGATCCACAGGCGCGGCAGGCGCAGGTGGACGGATTGGCGGCGGTCGGCGGCTGGCTTGGTGCCGGCGGGACGCCGCCCAGCGAACGGGCTGCCGGAACGGTGTGGCGGCTGGCTTTGGCGTCAAAGAGGTGACGGCGGGGCGGGCCAGGACTGAAGGAGAAGGGCGATGGCCGAGGCGACGACATCTGAGACCGGCACCGGGGCCACCGGTGGGGCGAGCCGGTTGCTGCATACCATGATCCGGGTTCGCGACCTGGACCGGTCGCTGGATTTCTATACCCGCCAGCTTGGGATGAGGCTGTTGCGCCGCACCGATTACCCGGGCGGCCGGTTTACCCTGGCGTTCGTCGGCTATGGCGACGAGGCGGCGACCGCGGTGGTTGAACTGACCCATAACTGGGACCAGGCCGAACCCTATGTCATCGGGACCGGTTTCGGGCATCTCGCCATCGCCGTGCCTGATATTGTCGAGACCTGTCGGCGTCTGGCCGCGGACGGCGTGCCGGTGCCCCGGCCGCCCGGACCCATGAGCCACGGCACCACCATCCTCGCCTTCGTCGAGGATCCCGATGGCTACCGGATCGAACTGATCGAGCGCCGCTGACGGTTCCGGCCGGGGGGGGGGAAGCCGCACCCCCCCGGGGGCTTGACGGCCGCGCCATATCGATATAACGTTATAACGTTACGGTGATGGGGCGTGGCCGGTACGGAAGGGGAAGATCGTGGGCACTCGCTGGCGGGCTCGGTCTTTGATGGGTACCGATGCGGTGAGGCGACTGGCCGGGGCGGCTCTGGCCTGCCTCGCGCTGTGGCTGGCCGCGGCCCGGGTGTTGGGGTGGCTGTGAATACGATTTTGCGCTTTCACGATGTGACGCTGGGCTACGAGCGGCACCCGGCGGTCCACCACCTGTCGGGGGCGTTGCGTGCCGGGTCGCTGACCGCGGTGGTCGGACCGAACGGCGCCGGCAAGAGTACCTTGCTCAAGGGCATGGTCGGGCTGCTGCGGCCGCTGGCAGGCAGCATCCGCGGCGAGGGCCTGGGGCGGGGTGACATCGCCTATCTGCCCCAGCAGGCCGAGATCGACCGTACCTTTCCGATTTCGGTCTTCGACACGGTGCAACTCGGGCACTGGCACAAGGTCGGCCCGTTCGGGGCGATCGACGGGGCGCTGGTCGAGCAGGCGCTCGCGGCCCTCGATGCGGTGGGCCTCGGCGGTTTCGAACGCCGCCAGATCGGCAGCCTGTCCGCCGGACAATTCCAGCGGGTGCTGTTCGCCCGCATGCTGCTCCAGGACGCGCGGCTGGTGCTGTTGGACGAGCCGTTCACCGCCATCGACGCCCGGACCACCGCCGACCTGCTTCAGGTGGTGAAACGCTGGCATGGCGAGCAGCGCACGGTGGTCGCAGTGCTCCACGATTTTGATCAGGTCCGGGCGCATTTTCCCGAGACCCTGCTGCTTGCGCGGGAGCCGGTCGCCTGGGGACCGACCGGCGAGGTTCTCGGTGCGGGGAATCTGTTGCGTGCCCGGCGGATGTCCGAGGCGTGGGACGAGGCGGCGCCGCTTTGTGTCCGTGGCAACGCCTGATGACCGTGCTCCAAGCTCTGTACGCGGTACTGATCGCGCCCTTCGTCGATTACGACTTCATGGCCCGTGCCCTGGTGGCCACCCTGGCCCTGGCGGCGGGCTGTGGACCGGTGGGGGTGTTGCTGGTGCTGCGCCGGATGAGTCTGGTCGGCGACGCCATGTCTCACGCCATCCTGCCCGGTGCCGCCCTGGGCTTTCTGGTTGGCGGCCTGTCGTTGCCGGCCATGAGTCTGGGCGGATTCGTCGCCGGGTTGGCGGTGGCGCTGCTGGCGGGTCTGGTGACCCGGGCCACCGAGCAGCGGGAGGACGCCAGTTTCGCCTCCTTTTACCTGATCTCGCTGGCGCTGGGGGTGCTGCTGGTCTCAACCCGCGGCAGCAATGTCGACCTGTTGCATGTGCTGTTCGGAACCGTGCTGGCGGTGGACGATGCCGCGCTGATCCTGGTCACGACCATTGCCAGCGTCACCCTGTTGGTGCTGGCGCTGATTTACCGGCCGCTGGTGGTCGAGTGCTTCGATCCGGGATTTCTGCGGGCGGCGGGCGGCGGCGGCGGTCTTACCCATCTGGTGTTGCTGGTGCTGGTGGTGCTCAATCTGGTTGGCGGTTTCCAGGCGCTGGGCACCCTGCTCGCGGTTGGCCTGATGATGCTGCCGGCAACCGCGGCGCGCTTCTGGGTGCGCGAATTGTGGTCTATGGCGTTGCTGGCCTTTGTGATGGCGTTTGCTTCGGGTTGGCTCGGACTGGTGGTGTCGTTCCACCTGGGCCTGCCCTCGGGTCCGGCGATCATCCTGGCCGCCGGCGGCTTTTATCTGATGTCGCTGGTGGCCGGGGCCCGGGGCGGCCTGATCGCCCGATACCGTACCGGCCGCCATCGGGCCGCTTAGTCCTGGGGTCTGGGGCCCGGGTACGCCCCGACATCTTGACCGTGGTGGCAGGCACGCCGACGATTTGACGGGCGGCGTCGGTTGCCGCCGATCGCCCGTTCAAAGCCATCGAAAGTGTGTCCCGACGGCACCACGTGGCCGTCGGGATGGGCGGGTCCGGTCACAGATGGCCGAGGACCGCCCTTTCGCTGCGGGCCGCCCGACAGCGTAACTGTGCGGCTTCCTTGTGGTCGCCGTCGCTGTCAAGCATCCGCGCCTGCAAGCGCAACAACCGGGCAAATTGGCGAACCACCTGATACTCTATCACGGCTGCGGTCGTCGGATCATAGGCTGGATAATACATGTCTCAAACCCCCGGCTCATCCCTTTTACCGGCCGGTGTTGCATCCCCGGCTCTGGTCAAATGCGAACCTGCAAACTCCATACCAGTTCCTGGAGCGACGATCCGTCAATGGGATCGCTGCCGAAGCCGGGAGAGCCGGGGGACGGCGGCGATGGCTCCCCGCGAACTGCGATGCAATTTGCGAGTCCCCGGAAGCGGTGATGCGGTTGGCGGGGCCAGCCGACGGTGCGGTTGCGTGACCGGGGCCTCGGACAGCCTTGTTGTCTGGTGTCCCGACCCCGACCACGGGCATGATGGGCGAATCAGTCGCCGGGACCCGCCGATGGCGCCTGGAAAGACTCTCCGCGTTGTTCAACCTGAGCGGCGTCCATGACCGCAATCACCGTCTCCCGCGTTTCGCTGCCGTCGGGGTGCTGCCATGTCGGCCTTCGGCCGTGCCTCATCACCACCACCCTGGGCTCGTGCGTCGCGGTCTGCCTTTATGATCCGGTGTCGGCCCTTGGAGGCATGAATCACTTCGTGCTGCCCCGTGCCCCGGCGGGTTCCGGCCGGGATGCCCGCTTCGGCGACGTGGCCATTGGCGAACTGGTGACGAAACTGGAGGCGTCGGGCTGCCGGATCGCCGATCTGACCGCCAAGATGTTCGGGGGGGCCAACGCCATGTGGTCCGATACGGACTCGCTGTTTGCCACCGGTCCCCGAAACGTCGCGCTGGCCCGCGAGGAACTGACCCGCCTGGGGATTCCGATCCTGGCCGAGCGGGTTGGCGGCCAGACCGGGATCTATCTCGAGATGGAAAGCTGGTCGGGGGCGATCCGCCTGCGTCCCATCGCCAAAACCATGGGGTCCGGGGCCTGACGGCCCCGGTGGGGTCCAGGGGCACAGCGCCCCTGGTTGCCGAAGGCCCCCGGTTACGCCGCCACCCCGTCGGCGATCTCGCGGAACGCCGGGATCTGGTCGAAGTTCATGTAGCGATAGATGTCGGCGGCCTTCTTGTTGACCACCGCCACCTGCTCCAGATACTCGGCCACGGTGGGGATTTTGCCCTTGAGGGCGCACACCGCCGCCAGTTCGGCGGAGCCGAGATAGACCTGGGTGTCGATCCCGAGCCGGTTCGGGAAGTTCCGGGTCGAGGTCGACATGGCCGTGGAGCCCTTGCGAATCTGCGCCTGGTTGCCCATGCACAGGGAACAACCGGGCATCTCCATGCGTGCGCCGGACTTGCCCAGGACCGCGTAATAGCCTTCCTCGTTCAGCACCAACGCATCCATCTTGGTCGGCGGCGCGATCCACAACCGGGTCGGAATGTCCGAGGTGCCGTCCAGCACCTTGGCCGCCGCCCGGAAGTGGCCAATATTGGTCATGCACGAGCCGATAAAGACCTCGTCGATGGTCGCACCGGCCACCTCGGTCAGCAGCTTGACATCGTCGGGATCGTTGGGGCAGGCGACGATCGGTTCCTTGATGTCGGCCAGATCAATGTCGATCACCGCGGCATACTCGGCGTCGGCATCGGGGGCCAGCAACACCGGGTTGGCGATCCAGGCTTCCATCGCCTTGATCCGGCGGCCGAGCGTGCGGGCGTCCTGATAGCCGCTGGCGATCATCCACTTCATCAGGGTGATGTTCGAGCGCAGATATTCGATAATCGGCGCCTGATCGAGCCGGACCGTGCAGGCCGCGGCGGAACGCTCGGCCGAGGCGTCGGACAGCTCGAAAGCCTGCTCGACCTTCAGGTCGGGCAGACCCTCGATCTCCAGGATGCGGCCCGAGAAGATGTTCTTCTTGCCCTTCTTCTCGACGGTCAGCAGGCCCTGGCGGATGGCATACAGCGGAATCGCGTTGACCAGATCCCGCAGGGTGACGCCCGGCTGCATCTGGCCCTTGAACCGCACCAGCACCGATTCCGGCATGTCCAGCGGCATGACCCCGGTGGCGGCGGCGAACGCGACCAGACCCGAGCCGGCCGGGAACGAGATGCCGATGGGGAAGCGGGTATGGGAGTCGCCGCCGGTACCGATGGTGTCAGGCAGCAGCAGGCGGTTCAACCAAGAGTGGATAACGCCGTCGCCCGGCCGCAGCGACACGCCGCCCCGGCTGGCGATGAAGCCCGGCAGTTCGTGATGCATCTTCACGTCCACCAGCTTCGGATAGGCGGCGGTATGACAGAACGACTGCATCACCAGATCCGCCGAGAAGCCCAGGCAGGCCAGATCCTTCAACTCGTCCCGGGTCATCGGCCCGGTGGTGTCCTGGGAACCGACGGTGGTCATCCTGGGTTCGCAATAGGCGCCCGGACGCACACCCTGGCCTTCGGGCAGGCCCGAGGCCCGGCCGACCATCTTCTGCGCCAGCGTAAAGCCTTTGGTACTGTCGGTGGGGACGGCGGGCAGGCGGAACAGGGTCGAGGGCGGCAGGCCCAGGGCCTCGCGCGCCTTGCCCGTCAGGCCACGGCCGACGATCAGCGGAATCCGGCCGCCGGCCCGGACCTCGTCAAAGACCACCTCGGACTTGACGGCGAATTCGGCGACCACCTCGCCGTTCTTGAGCAGCTTGCCCTCATAGGGCCGCAACTCCACCACGTCACCCATGTCCAGCCGGGACACCTCGACCTCGATGGGCAGGGCGCCGGCATCTTCCATGGTGTTGTAAAAGATCGGGGCGATCTTGGTGCCGAGGCAGACGCCGCCGAAACGCTTGTTGGGGACGTGGGGGATGTCCTCTCCGGTGAACCACAGCACCGAATTGGTGGCGGATTTGCGCGAAGAGCCGGTGCCGACCACGTCGCCGACATAGGCAACCAGATGACCCTTGGCCTTCAGCGCCTCCAACTGCCGGAGCGGACCGCGCGCCCCCGGTTCGTCGGGCTGGATGCCCGGGCGGGGGTTCTTCAGCATGGCCAGGGCATGCAGCGGGATGTCGGGGCGGCTCCAGGCGTCGGGGGCCGGCGACAGGTCGTCGGTGTTGGTCTCGCCGGTGACCTTGAACACGGTCAGGGTCAGGCTGGCCGGGACCTCGGGACGCGAGGTGAACCATTCGGCATCGGCCCAGGACTGCACCACCGCCTTTGCCCCGGCATTGCCCTGGTCGGCCAGTTCCTTGACATCATGGAAGTAGTCGAACATCAGCAGCGTCGTCTTGAGGCCGGCGGCGGCCGCGGCGGCGCATTCGGGCGAGCCCAGCAGGTCGATCAGCGGCTTGATGTTGAAGCCGCCCAGCATGGTGCCGAGCAGTTCGGTGGCCTTGACCTTGGAAATCAGCGGAGAAGTCTGTTCGCCCCGGGCAATCGCGGCCAAAAAGGCGGCCTTGACCCTGGCCGCGTCGTCGACGCCGGCCGGCACCCGCCAGGTGATGAGGTCGACCAGTCCCTGCTCTTCGCCCTCGGGAGGGTTCCGCAGGAGGCCGGTAAGCTCCTCGGTCTGCTTGGCGGTCAGCGGCACGGGCGGAATCCCGAGAGCGGCACGCTCGGCGACATGCAAGCGATAGGCTTCAAGCACGGGCTAGATCCTCTTGTCTGAAGTTTGTTGTCTGAAGTTTGTTGTCTGAAGTTTGTCTGGCGGAAGTGGGTCGGCGCGGTGCGGGTCGGGCGGTGACGGCGCGACCCGGAGCGCGGTCGCGGCCATCGGCGGGTCGGTCTGAAAAAAAAAGCACCGGGGCCGAGTTTGTCTCACACCGCCCCCCGCCGGCGCAAGGCATCCAGGGCGGCTGGCGTCGGGGCGGGGAGGGCGCTCACAAGGCCGGCGCCGGGTTAATGTCATGGTCGATGGTGCTCAGGAAAAAGGCGAGCTTGGCATCGCTGTCCCGAAGATGGGTGGTGAACCAGTTATCGATAAACTCAATGGACTCGGTTGTGATATTGGCGCTGGAGCCCTCAAGACGATTGATCAACAAATGCAATTCATCCAGCAGTTCCCGATGCAGCCACAGGTGCCGCAGGGTATCGGGGTATCGATACCGCTCCATCAGTTTCTTTTCGTGATCGAAATGGCTCCGGGCAAAGTCCAGCAGGCTTTGCGCGGCCCGACAGGTGGCCTCTTTACCGAAACTTTCTCCGATGCTCAGATAGAGCTTGTTGATCAGGGCGGCCATCTGCCGGTGATCATCGTCCATGCCGTCATGGCTCAAGAACAAGCTCTCATTCCACTCGACGGACATCAGCCTCCCCCCAATCCCCACGCACCCCTCGGCCGGCTTGTGCACCAGGGATGTCCAGCCGCGACACCGAACCATACCACACAATCGGGGTGGTTCGGGAATGGCCATGACGCCGCAGAGGCCGCAGGTCTGATACCGGCGGGCACCAGGAACGACACCAGAGGAGGCCCCTGGACCCCCATCGCTTAAGTCCCGGGTTCCAAGGGCCACCGGCCCTTCGGCCCTTGGTGGGTCCAGGGCAAAGACCTGATCGGGGAAGGGGCGAAGCCCCCCTCGGCGAAGTCAGGGAGACGGGAAGCGCCGGTTACCGGTCGGCTGACGGACCGACCGCTGGCGACGACATCCGGTCACGACGGCGAATTCCCGGTGACCACGACCAACCACATTCAAAACAGATGGAATAGCCATGATCAAGCACCGAAAGCCGGCTGTTGCAGTCAGGGCAGGCGATCGGAGAGAATGTATTCTTACGCTTCCGCCTCATTTCTCTTCCTCCCGGGGCCATTTTTCTTATTATTGTTGTCAGGCCAATTAAAAGAAAGCGATCCCCGGTGCGACAACACACCGGATTCACGACAAAGGACTGGCTTTGCGTGGCCGTTAGGCACAGGGCACGGGCGTCCTGGATTGCTTTTCTTTGTCCTGATTACGGCTCTTCGTCGCCTTGCCACCGGCCAACGGGGGCAACAGGTTATGAATCCAGACGATTACCCAGCGATTTCACGATAAATGAGGAGCCTGCGGAAGACAACAAAATTCGCGCCGGCCCCCGCCAGGGTGCCGCCGGTTTGCCGGTTCGGGTAATATCCTGTCAAAGACAGGCTCACTTCAGCAACGACCAGTCCCTCGACGCCTGACTTTGCCGAAGACTCGAGGGTGCTGGCCGATCCGGTCGGTGACCAGGGGTGTCGCCCTTGGTCACCGACCGGTCAGGCCAAGCGGTCACGATTATGACCGGGCGGGCTCAAAACACAAAGCGCCCGGCAACCACGACCGTTGTGTTGTCTTCGTTGGTGCGCAGGAAACCGTTGCTCAGTTCGACGCTGGCGTTGACCCGGTCGGTGGCGGTCCAGTTCAGGCCGATCAGGGCGTCCAGTTCGTCCCGGCCCAGGGTCGAACCGGTCAGGCCGACGCTGTTGGGGCTGAGCATCACGTCGTAAAGGTAGGTCAGGCCGACATAGGGTTCAAACTGGTCGATGGTGTAGCCGGCGTGGCCGCCGACGCTGATTTCGCCGACACGGGTGACCAGGGTCGGGTTGACCGTGCCATTGCTCTCGGTGAACTGATCGGCCCAGTTATAGCTCATCAACCAGCCGAGCCTGGCCGACAGGTTCCAGTTGTCCACCGGATGATTGAAGGTGGCGTGGGTGGCCAGCATCCAGCGGTCGCTGCCGTATGAGCCGTCAATGGCGGCGACGCTCCGCGAACGGGTACTGGTGCTGTCGCTGAAGCCGAAGCCGGTCATCAGGTCGAGGACGATCTGGTTGTCGAGGAAGCTGATGGCGCCGTATGGAACGAAGGTATAGGTCGAAGCATCGAGCGTCCCGTCATTGAAATTGGTGGTGCCGGTGCTCGACTGATAGGTAAAGGTCAGACCGGCCAGCAGATTGCCGCCGACTTTAATGTCGCCGCCGACCACTCCGGTATTGAGATCCGTCGAGGACTTCAGCGCCGACCAGTTGTTGGCAAGCCAGGTATGGCTGTAGGTGGCCCATAGGGCGTTGGTGTAGTCGCCATCGCCCGAGGATACGCCCGAAATGCCGTTGTGTCCGTCCATGGCCTGGAGCGCGCCGCCGGCGTCGCTTTGCCGGGTCGCGGTGAACGCGCCGCGGGGCGGCGACAGGGCGTCGGAGATGCGGCGGCTGATCAGGTCAACGGTTTGCTGGCTCTCGATGCGCTGGCTCTGAACCACGGCGGCCTGGCGCGCGGCGATCTCGGCTTGGGGATTGTTGGGAAGGAAGACCTGACTGAGAAGGCCGCAGGTCCCGGACAGCGAATAAGCGTTCTTACTGAGCTGGGTGGCGGTGCAGTTCACCGGCTGACCGTTGACCGTGCCGGTATACTGGTCGATGGTCGGCGAAAGCGCGGTCAGGGTGGTGCTGAACGGCACGTTGTTGACACCCGGACCGTTGATGGTACCGGCGGTGTTGAAGCTGCTCCGGGACAGCGGCGTCTCGGTGCCATTTAGGGTGTAGCCGTTGATTGTTTCGTTGAACGGCGCGGTTCCGGCGCTTTGGGCCAGCGCCGCCTGACCGGAGAAAGCGACAAGACCGGACGCCAGCCCCAGCGCCACCGCGACGCCGGACGTCCCGGGCCTGATCACAGCGATAATGTTCTGTCTGTTCATCCTTTGCCTCCATGTTTGGCCGACTGACGGTTTCCACCTTATAAAAAGCGAGAAAACACAACGTCCAACCGTTGCACCCGCCCACGGGCAGTCATCCCGGTACCCCGGATATCGACTTTTACAACGGGCCGTGACGCCTCAACGGAACCAACCCGCAGGCCAGGGTATCGGGGCAAACGCCGGCAGCAAGCATAACCAGGCGTTTGGGAGAGCTTTCCAAGCTGTTGGTGCCGGTACGCCACAGTTCGGAACATGACTATCGAAAACAGGTTCAGCGGCCGGCCGGCGCTCACGACAGCGCGCGGCTGAAGCCCTGGAGCAGAGTCTTCATGTCCCGCGGCCGGTCCTGCCAGTCGAGCGCCAGACCGCCGAGCAGGACCTCCTCCACCGCCGGCGGAATCGTGATGCCAAGCTGACTGGGGCGAACCAGCGCGCCGGCCTCCCGCCGCAGGATCGATTCAGGCGGCGGCCGGCCGGTGATGGCGCAATAAAAGGTGGCGGACAGCGCGTAGACATCGGTCCAGGGACCCTGATGGCCGTCGCGGACATACTGTTCGGGCGGGGCGTAGCCGCGCTTGAGAATAACCGTAAGTCCGCCCAGCGCCTCGCCGAGGCAATGGCGGGCGGCGCCGAAATCAAGTAGCTTGGCCTCGCCGCTGTCCAGCAAAAAGATATTGTCGGGGCTGATGTCACGGTGGATCAAACCCAGCCGGTGAACTTCGTGAACCGCCTTGGCGATCGGTAACATCAGACCAAGCGCCCGACGGTAGTCGATAACTCCGCCCTCTTCCAGCAGGTGACGCTGGAATGTGCGGCCGATCAAGAGTTCCATTACCAGATAAGCCGTTCCGTTGGCCTCGAAGTGATCGAGGACTTCGACGACTTCTTTGACGTAGCGCAGCCGGGTCAGGGTCCGCGCCTCCTCGATGAACTTGACGATGCCGTCGCGGAAGGCCCGGGCGTGGGACTCGACATAGGGTCTGAGGATGCCGCCTTCGGTCCGCCCGGCCAGGCTGACCGGGAAGTATTCCTTGATCGCCACCTTGACCTGGAGCCGCTCGTCCCAGCCGAGATAGGTCGCCCCGAAACCGCCCTGTCCGATCAGGCGGCCGACCACATAACGACCTTGAAGCACGGTTCCGGCCGGCAGATGAACCCCCGGCCGGGCGCCTTCGGTCTCGTCATAACCGCAGACCAGGCACAGAACCCCGCCCCGCTTGGCTTCAAAACAGTAGGGGCAGCGGTAACGGGCAAAACGCGAGATCAGCCGGACTTCGGCGTCGGGACCGAAGGGCGGCGGCCATCCCGGGGCCGGGACCACGCCCGCACCGGCCGCGGCGCGCTCCGCGATCTGCCGGATATGCTGCTCGATCAGCGGCCTGCCGCCATATTCGGTGACCAGCCCGACCGCGACCACCCGGGCCAGACCCTGGCTGCGCCGCGCCACCGAAGGCTCGCTGGCATCCAGCAGCTCCAGAAAGTTGCCGCGCATGACGAAGGCATCGACCAGACCGGTGATGCGGCTGCGCAGGCGCACCCGGACGTCATCGGGCAGGTCCGCCGGGTCGAAGGCGGCGGCGGCCCGGACCAGGGCGTCGTGCAGGGCGTCGGGATCGAACGACCGGAACACCGCGTTCTCGATCAGGGTCCGGTTGTGGAGCGCGGCGTCCACCAGCACCACCAACTCGTCCACCGACCGCCGACCCGGGGCGGAACCGGCCAGGGCGGCCAGGAAATAAAGCCGGCTGAACAGGTTGGGCAGGGTCTCGACCACCCCCTGAACCGCGGACTGGCGGGTGCGGTGGCCATCCTGATCCAACCGCCGGGCGTAGCGTGCCACCAGCGCCTCGGCCATGGCGCCGTCGCCGATGACACCGCCGGGGGTCGCCAGCAGCGCCAGCAACTCGTGAAACAGGCGGATTTCCTCCTCCCGTCGCCCGGACCCGAGCGGCAGCGGCGAGCCCAACTGATCGCAGACCCAGTCCAGCAAGGCGGTGCGGGCCAGCGGCAGCCGGTGCCCGACCAGCAGACGGTTGAGGTCGAACAGCAGCGTCCCGCCGGCATCGACCGGCCGCGGCAACGGGCTCAGCGCCAGTTCCAGCGCCCGGCGCAGATTGACCCCCAGGTAAGGGTGCGCCCCGAACACCTCGTTCAGCACGCCTGCGGTGCCCGGCAAATTTCCGGTGCCCAGCAAATCCGCAATCATACCATCGGTCAGCGCCGCCATGCCGCCATCGGCCTCGTCGCCGGCCAGACCGACCAGCAGCGTCAGCTTTTCCAGCCGGCTCCGGCAGCCGGCCAACTCCCGGCACAGGGCGGCGCGCAACAGATAATCCTGTTCGGCAGAGCGGCCAGGCCTCATCCCCTGGTCCCGAAGCCTGGCCAGCGGCGTCGCGTTGCCGGTCAACCCGTCCAGAACCGCCCCGGTGGCAACCGCCCGGGTCAGCAGCCGGTCGATGATCGCCGGGCCGGCGTCGCCCCCGCCCGGCCGACCCGGCTCCGGCGGCAGCCCGGTGAGCCCGGTCGCTGTCACCCGGGGTTCGGCCCGCAAGGCCGACAGCGCCCGGTGATCGTGGAGCAACTCGGTGGCGGTCAGCCCGTGGACGTCCAGCCAGCATCGCAGCAAAGGGCCGACGGCCGGACGGCTCCGCAGGCCGGAACCGTCTTCCGACGCGAAGCAAATTTCGGCTTCTTCGATGACGCCGGCCGCAGGCGGCGTGATCGTTTCATGAGTCATGTCCCGCCTATGGCCGATCGGTACGAGTGCCGGTCCGGGCAGAATACGCCAACCCCGTCTCCCGGTGCGAGACCCGAACCGCCCCCGAACCGCCCCGGACCCTGGCCGTCACCGGACGCCGGATCACGGGTCGGCGGATCACGGGTCGGCGGATCACGGGTCGGCGGATCACGGGTCGGCGGATCACGGGTCGCCGGGATGGCGGCGCGCGAACAGGCGCCAGTCCAGCAGGTTGGGGCGTCTGCCGCCCGCCAGGAGCACCTCCATCTCGGCTTCGGTGAGAAAGCCGCGCCCCTGGCAGGTGCGGCAGGCTTTATCGAGATCCATATCCCGCGCCACCAGCCGGGTCCCCTTGCCGTTGCAGGCTTCACAAACGTACCGGTTCATGATCGTCCCTTCGTTCCCGTCCCGCTGCGCATGCGAACTTAGTTTACGACCAAACCATGGACGATGCCGAGAGGGCGGTTCACGATCGGGGGCGTGGCCCGGCTTGGAACGGGACGCCATGCCTGCGGCCGGTCCGCGCGCCTTCGCCACCGCACAGGCCGGTTCCGGCGGGCTGCCACGCCGGGACCAGTTGGGCCTTGCCCGGGCCGATCAGGTCGGCCCGGCCCATGCGCCGGAGCGCCTCGCGCAGGGTCGGCCAGTTCTCGGCGTCGTGGTAGCGCAGGAACGCCTTGTGGAGCCGGCGCTGGCGCAGGCCCTTGGCGGTGACCACGGTTTCGGCGCCGGCGGAACGCAGCGGGCGCAGCGGGTTGTGTCCGGTGTGGTACATGGTGGTGGCAAGCGCCAGCGGCGAGGGCAGGAAGGTCTGGACCTGATCGGGTCGGAAGCCCTTGCGTTTCAGCCAGAGCGCCAGATTGAGCATGTCCTGGTCGGTGGTGCCGGGATGGGCGGCGATGAAATAGGGGATGAGGTACAGTTCCTTGCCGGCTTCCCGGGCGAAGCGGTCGAACAGCGCCTTGAAGCGGTCGAAGCTGGCGATTCCCGGCTTCATCATCAGGGCCAGCGGCCCGGCCTCGGTGTGTTCCGGGGCGATCTTGAGATAGCCGCCGACGTGATGGCTGACCAGTTCCCGGATATAGGCCGGGCTGCGCAGCGCCAGATCATAGCGGACCCCGGAGCCGATCAGAATCCGCTTGATCCCGGGTAGTGTCCGGGCGTTGCGGTAGAGCCGGATCAACGGCTCATGGTCGGTGATCAGGTTCTTGCAGATTTCGGGATGGACGCAGGACCAGCGCCGGCACAGCGATTCGATGGCGGCGTCCTTGCAGGCCATCCGGTACATGTTGGCGGTGGGGCCGCCCAGATCCGAGATCACCCCGGTAAAGCCGGTGCCGCCGTCACGAATCGCCTCGATCTCGCTCAGGATCGAGGTCTCGGACCGGCTCTGGATGATCCGCCCCTCGTGTTCGGTGATCGAGCAGAACGAACAGCCGCCGAAACAGCCGCGCAGAATGGTAATCGAAAACCGGATCATCTCCCAGGCGGGGATGCGGGCCTCGGCATAGTCCGGGTGGGGGGCCCGGGCGTAGGGCAGGGCGAACACACCGTCGAACTCGGCGGTGGACAGGGGAACCGGCGGCGGATTCACCCATAATTCCCGGTCACCGTGGCGCTGGACCAGGGCGCGGGCGTTGCCGGGGTTGTTTTCCAGGTGCATGGCCCGGGAGGCTTCGGCGTAGCGCAGCGGGTCGGTCGCGACCTGTTCCCAGGCCGGCAGACGGACCACGGTGCGGTCGCCGGCCTCCGTCGCTGGCCGGCTTTCGCCGGCCTCCACCACGGTCCAGCCCTCGGGGACCGCTGCGCGCAGCAGCGCGGTGCCGCGCACGTCGGTGATCTCGCGCGGCGCCTCGCCCCGGGCCACCCGATGGGCGATCTCGACGATGGCGCGTTCGGCGTTGCCGTAAACCAGCAGATCCGCCTTGCTGTCCACCAGGATCGAACGGCGCACCTTGTCCGACCAGTAATCGTAATGGGCGATCCGGCGCAGCGACGCCTCAATACCGCCGATCACCACCGGCACCTCGCGGAATGCCTCCCGGCAGCGTTGGGCGTAGACGATCACCGCCCGGTCGGGCCGCCGGCCGCCTTCGTCGTTGGGGGTGTAACTGTCGTTGTGGCGCAGGCGGCGGTCGGCGGTGTAGCGGTTGACCATCGAGTCCATGTTGCCCGAGGTCACGCCAAAGAACAGGTTGGGCCGCCCCAGTGCCGCGAAGGCCGCGGGTCCGCTCCAGTCCGGTTGGGCGATGATGCCGACCCGGAACCCCTGGGCCTCGAGCAAGCGCCCGACGATGGCCATGCCGAAACTCGGGTGGTCGACATAGGCGTCGCCGGTGACCAGCACGATGTCGCAACTGTCCCAGCCCAACGTGTCCATCCCGGCCCGCGACAGCGGCAGGAACGGCGCCGTCCCGAAACGGTGGGCCCAATAGGGGCGGTAGGAAAAGATCGGCGTCGCGTCGGCCATGGGTTCCCCTAGCCCCGGCGGCGGACGGGCCGACGCGGTCGGGCCGGGGGCGGGCCGACCACGCACGAACCCGGCAGACCCGACAGGACCTGGCCGGCTACCCGGGCCAGATCGTCGAGGGTCACGCCGTCGATCTCGGCCTCGATGGCGTCGACGCTGCGGAGACGGTCGCGCAGCAGGGTGTCGCGGGCTAGCCGCTGGGCGCGGCCGAAGGTGGACTCCTGGGTGCTGCCGAGCAGGAAGCGCAACTGTTCCTTGGACCGCGCCAGTTCCGCGGCGGTGAAACCGTCCCGGGCACGCGCCACTTCGTGGGCCAGAATCGCCGCCATGTCGTCCAGTTGCCCGGGGGCGGTTGCGGCTTCGAACACGATGAAGCCGGTATCGGTGAAGGTCTCGAGATCGGCGTGGACGTCATAGGCCAGACCGCGCCGCTCGCGGATTTCCTGGAACAGACGCGAGGTCAGGCCGCCGCCCAGGATGTTGGCCACATGGCGCAGCGCCGGCAAGTCGGGATGGACCGCGCCGGGGCCGGCGAAGGCCAGGGCATGGTAAGCCTGCTCGATGTCCCGGGCGATGGCCCGGTGGCCGCCGGCCGGGCGGGCCGGCGGAGAGACCGGCACCGGCCCGCCGGCCAGCGTCCCGAACAGCCGGGCGCCGAGCGCCGTCACCTCGGCGGGATCGACCCGGCCGCTGACCACCAGCACCATCCGCCCCGGCCGGTAATGGCTGGCCAGACGGTCAAGCAGGTGCTGCCGGGTGAAGCCGGCGACATGGGCGGCGGTGCCCAGGATCGGCCGCCCCAGCGGCTGGTCGGGGTAGAGGAGGGCGTGCAGGGCGTCGCCCAGCACCGCCTCGGGCTCGTCGGCATACTGGTCGATTTCCTGGAGCACCACCGAGCGGTCGCGCTCAACCTCGTCCTCGGGAAAGACCGACCCGGTCAGCACCTCGGCCAACAGGGAAACCGCCGCCGGCCAGTGGCGGGCGCCGGTCTGGACGTAATAGGTGGTGGTTTCGTAGTCGGTGCAGGCGTCGATGCTGCCGCCGCGGTTCTCGATCTCCGCCGCGATCTCGAACGCGGTCCTGCCCGCGGTGCCCTTGAACAGCAGGTGTTCCAGGAAGTGAGAGAGACCGTTCAGCGCCTCCGGCTCGTCCCGGGCGCCGGTCCCGACCCAGACCCCGGCGGTGACGATGCCGACATGCGGAACCGGATCCACCACGATCCGAAAGCCATTGTCCAGGCGGGTCAGGTGTTCGGTCATGGGGTCGGCTCGGTCATGTCGGGGCTGCTCCTTCGTTTCCGGCCGGGCCGGGACCGGCCGACCTTATCGCGACCGGCTCCCTGCTGTCACCGGTGCCGGGAGGAAGGGTGTCGCTGCCGGGAGCGTCGGCAAGGGCCGGAAATCCGTCTTGATATCCGTCCTGATCTGCCGGTGCCATCGGCCCCATATGCGCCAGCATACAACAGGTCATTGGAACGAAACAATTTTATGGGCTCTGCCCACACCCGCAAAGGGACGGCCGGCCCATTGAACCCGCGGGTTTTGGAGGTCAAGGAGGCAAACCTCATTGCGGGTGCAGGGCAGAGCCCTGCAAAATCAAGACAATAGCCCCATCCTGGCGCATATTGGGCGAAGCCTAAAAAAGCCGTTTTATTTCAACTATCGGTTGTAACCTGGGGTCTGCGGGCCTACGTCCCCGGTTCCAGCGGCCCGGCATCGGGACCGATCCGGCCACACCAAATTTGCCAAGGGTATTGGCAACCGACCGGAAACTCCGATTCGGAGAGCCCGAGCGAATAATTGCTTGCCTGCATCGCAGGCCATGAGGCAAAATGCGAGCCATGGATGTCTGTCCATGGATTATCGGGTGGCATCTGTTCTTTCTGTATCTTTTTGTGCGCGTCCGGTGCCGGCCGTGGGGAAACAACAGGATCGGGAGTCTTTGGGCCATGACAACCAAGGTAATCCAAGGGGTTTTCCTCGGCGGTCGGCCGCGCCTGCCGGGCCCGGCGGTGCAGCCCAAGGTCGGGCATCTGGCCATGCCGCGGCCACCGGGACCGCCGGTGCCGGCTTTTGCCGGGCGTGCGCCCTTGGCGCCGGCGCAGACGGTACAGCCGTGCGGCGGAGGCGAGTCCTTTACAGTGGCGCCGGCGCAGCTCGGGCTGGTGGGTGGTGGCGGCACGCCGTTACCGGAAGCCGTGCGAGGCAGGATGGAGGCCGCATTGGGAGCCGATTTCTCCACAGTGCGGGTGCATGTCGGCCCGCAGGCGGAACGGATTGGCGCCGTCGCCTTCACCACCGGATCGGACATTTATTTTGCGCCGGGGCGGTTCCAGCCCGACACCACACAAGGTCGGCACTTGCTCGGGCATGAGTTGGTGCATGTGTTGCAACAGCGGCAGGGGCGGGTGCGGGCGCCCGGCGGCGTGGGCGTGGCGGTGGTGCAGGACCGGGCGCTGGAGGCGGAAGCGGATCGGCTGGGTTGGCGGGCGGCGGCGCAGAATTCGAAATCTGCCTCGGCCCTTCCGCTTTCGGCGGCAAGTGCTTCCGGACCACCTCACTCTTCCGCAGTCCAGCGGATGAAAACCAAAATTGGCGGGCGGACGCTTGATGTCTCCCATCCTGGGACAAATGGTAAAAAGCTTGGCCGAGCTAATTCCATACAGCTCCATCCACTCACGATAAAAATTGCTGGCTTTAAGGACTGGACAAGAGACGCTGACGACATAAATTTTGCTAATGACCTGGAATTATTTGAAAGTAAAATAAATCCAAACAACCCAAAGGTCATTTCAATTGAGGTAAGGAAAAAAAATCTGGAAGACCATCATGTTTTAGTTGTCGGTACGAATGACGGAAAATTCACCCAAATGGATATTGCAAGCGGCGGTGCAATTTTACGATACGGTATCAACCGGAATTATTATAGCATAGTAACGGATGCGTACACACCAAAATCCGGTATTACTCTGCATGACGCATTTCGCGTTTTTTATCTCAAGACTAAAGAGAGAGGTTTTGATTTCACCGACTATAACTGTATTCGTTTCGCAAACGACGTTGCCGGAAAGTTGGGAACATGCGACACGAACGATTTTGGTTGGTGATAAATTTTCGTTGACGCTTGCAGGTTGGTTCGCTCCAAGTGACTCACGATTCTCGCAACGGGGCCGGCGACAGCGGTTGCCTGCCACGCTGTTGGCGTATCTCATTTGTCTACTCTCCCGTTATCAACCAATATTGACGACATGTCTTCGCATCAGGTCCCAGCGGACGTCGGTGGTGTTGATTGGGTCATTTTCCGCCCGCGTCCGGCCGGTCCGGGGTGGTGAGGACGCAGGCCAGGGGTGTCCGGCCGCTGCCCGGGCGTAACGGTTGCTGCTGGCCCGGGCCGGGTGCCCAACCGGCCAGATAGATGATTTCAAAGGTGGCGGGGATGCGGCCGTCGGCTTCGGCAAAGCTATCGGCGTAGCGGCGGGCGGCTTCCAGGAACAGCGCGCGGCGGGCGGGGGTGCGGCTTCGCGCCCGGGTGGCGTTGGTTTCGCCCATGCCCCGCAGGTCGGCAAACAACCGGAAGACGTCGGAATACGTCACGGTTACGGTTTCGGCATCGACCACGGGCAGGGCGAAGCCGGCGCGCTGCATCAGGGAACCGGCGTCGCCGAGGCCGACCAGCGGCGACAGCCGCGGCGCCACGCCGCCGGACACCGCGAGTTCGGCTTCGACCAGGCATTGCCGCAATTCGACCAGGGTGTTGCCGCCCAGCATGGCGGCACTGAAGAATCCGTCCGGCCGCAGCGCCCGGCGAATCTGGATCAGGGCTCCCGGCAGGTCATTGACCCAGTGCAGGCTGAGATTGCTGATCACCAGATCGAAGCTGGCATCGGCGAAGGGCAGATATTCCTCGTCGGCCGCCACCGCCAGACCGCCGCTGCCGGCCGCCATCCCAGGCGCCAGATCGCACGATACCAGGACTTCGATTCGCTTGGCCGGCGCCGCCAGCCGGCCGGTGCCGCCGTCGTGGCAGCCGAGATCAAGGGCATGGGGAAACGTCCGGCGGACCATGCTCAGACGTTCGGTCAGGCGTTCGGCCACTTCGTCGAACAGAAAGCGGCAATCGGCAAAACCGGCGGCGGCGCGGTCGCGGCGGCGGCGCACCAGCGCGCGGTCGAACACGGTCATGGTGTCGGTCTCAATCATGCCCGAACCTACGCCAGCCGTGTCGGTCGGGCAACCGGCCTTGCCCACCATTTTTTCAGCGCCTTTGCCGGCGGTATTCCGGTTGTTGGCCGGGCCTCGGCGATGTTATGGTCGCTTTCGTTACGATTCAGACATAATCTGCACGACACCACCCACATACCCGATCGGTCCCAGCCTGACGGCCTGGCATTGGCCTGCCGGCGACCGGGGCCATGCCGGCGTTTCGCCCCAGGCGGACGTGACGCTTTGGCAACAGTAAAACAGGAAAGATTCTTCCCCTCCTTGCGGTTGCTTGCGCCGCAACATAAGTGCCCTCTAACTGTACCGAATACTGGCGTCGGGAGGGGATGGTCACGCGGGGGATTAACGTGCCTGAAGCAACGCGGTTTCCGGGGCGACAGATTTGGTTGGGAAGAAGCCTATGGACGGATTGGCATTTGGATTTGGTCTGAAAGACACTTTGGGGGAACTGGTCAGCCGGGTTCGCGATCAGTTAAAGGTGCTCCAGAAGGCGGACGGCCATTTTGTATTTGAACTGGAGGCCGACGCGACCATTCCGGCCGAGTATGTCCTGCTTTGCCACTTTCTCGGTGAGCCGGCCCGGGAGGTGGAGGCGGGAATCGCGATCTATTTGCGCTCCCGCCAGTCCGCCGTTCATGGCGGCTGGCCTCTGTTCCACGGCGGCGACTTCGATATGAGCGCCTCGGTCAAGGCGTACTACGCCCTCAAGCTGATCGGTGACCATCCCGACGCGCCCCATATGCGCCGGGCGCGGGAGGCGATTCTGAGCCGGGGCGGGGCCGCCCGTTGCAATGTGCTGACGCGCTTCCTGCTGGCGCTTTACGGACAGATTCCCTGGCGCGGCGTGCCGGTGATGCTGGTCGAAGTGATGGTGCTGCCCCGTTGGTTCCCGTTCCACCTGTCAAAGGTGTCGTACTGGTCGCGGGTGACGCTGGTTCCCATGCTCATCCTTCAGGCGCTGAAACCGGTACCGCGCAACACCTGCGGCGTCGATATCCGGGAGTTGTTCACCCTCCCGCCCGAGAAGGAGCGGCAGTACAATATCAATCCCACCGGTTCCTGGTGGGGCGATGTCCTGCTGGCCCTGGACACCGCGCTTCAGTATGGCGAGCGGTTCCTGCCGCGGCCGTTCCGCCGGCGTGCCATCGACAAGGCGCTGGCCTTCGTCAAGGAGCGGCTCAACGGCGAGGACGGGCTGGGGGCGATTTTTCCGCCCATGGCCTTCCTGGTCATGGCCTACGATGCTCTGGGTTTTTCCCGGGACCATCCCGATTTCGTGACGGCGCGCCGCGCCGTGGACAAGCTGCTGGTCCGTAACGGTAAATCGGGGTACTGCCAGCCCTGCGTATCGCCGGTGTGGGACACCAGCCTCTCGGTCCATGCCCTGTTGGAGGCGGGCGAGGCGGCTGACGGCCGGGCGATCCGCGGCGCTCTTGACTGGCTGCGGGATCGCCAGGTTCTCGATGTCGTCGGCGACTGGGCCGACGGCCTCGAAAACCCGCCGCGGCCGGGCGGCTGGGCCTTTCAATACGGCAATGCTTTCTATCCCGATGTCGACGATACCGCGGTGGTCGGCATGGTCCTGCATCGCAGCGGCGACGAGCGCCATCGGGAGGCGTGGGAGCGGGCGGCCGAATGGGTGATCGGCATGCAGAGCCGCAACGGCGGCTGGGGCGCCTATGATGCCGACAACACCCATGCCTATTTGAACCATATTCCGTTCGCCGATCATGGGGCGCTGCTGGATCCGCCCACCGCCGACGTTTCGGCCCGTTGCGTCGGCTTCCTGGCCCAACTGGGGCATGGCCTTGAGCATCAGGCGGTCCGGCGTGGGGTCGAATACCTGCTGAAGGAGCAGGAACGGGACGGCTCGTGGTTCGGACGCTGGGGCACCAACTACGTCTATGGGACGTGGTCGGTGTTGTGTGCGCTCAATGCGGTGGGCTTCGACCATGACCATCCGGCGATCCGGCGGGCGGTGGACTGGCTGCTGTTCCGTCAGCGCCCGGATGGCGGGTGGGGCGAGGATTGCGCCACCTATTGGGCCGGACGGCGGACCGAGGCCAGGGCCAGCACCCCGTCCCAGACCGCCTGGGCCGTGCTGGGCCTGATGGCCGCCGGTGAGGTTCAGAACGAAGCGGTCCGGCGCGGCGTGGCGTTCCTGGAACAGGCCCCGCGCACCGGTGCCCGCTGGGAGGAAACACTTTATACCGGGGTCGGCTTTCCGCGGGTGTTTTACCTGCGTTATCATGGCTATGCCGCGTATTTCCCGCTGTGGGCGATTGCCCGCTACCGGTCCCTGATCAGTGGTAACGAACGACGTGTTGCTTACGGCATGTGACACTGGCCTTATGTGCCCAGAGGCTTTGCCTCCCCCCGTCATGGGGTCCGGGGCCGCCGGCCCTGGTGGGGTCGAGGGGCAAAGCCCCCGGTCACCGAAGGCAGTTAAGGGACGGGGACATGCCCATCGACACGTATCAGGGGTTGTGGCAGGAGTTCGCGGTCGAATCGGGTGAGCATCTGGAGCAGATCGAGCCGCTGCTGATCGGCGCCGAGGCGGCCACCGGGGTTCCCGCCGCCGGGACGGTGGCGACGCTGTTTCGCGGCATGCATTCCATCAAGGGGATGGCGGCGGCGCTGGCCTTGCGGGGCATGGAGCGGGTGGCCCACCACGCGGAACATTTGTTGGGTCAGGTCCGGGATGGGCATTGCCGGCTGGATCCGCCGCTGGTCGGGGTCCTGCTGGAGGCGCTGGACGAACTGAAACGCCTGCGCGACATCGCCATCACCGGACAGACCGATGCGCCGGTGGCCGGGGCGGTGATGGCGCAACTGGAGCAGACCCGCGGCGCCCTGGAAGGATTGTCGGACCACCGGGGCAGCGGCGGCGGTGTGGCGGTTCCGCCGGAGGCGGGCATCGAGGCGGAAGGTTCGGGCGACGACCCGCCGCCTTTGCATCCCGACCGGGAGGCGCTGGCCCGCTACGTGGCGGCGCTTCGCCCGGAGTTGCCGCTTCTGGCGCAACTGGTGGGTCCGGCCCTGGAGAATCCGGCGGTACGGACCCTGATTCGCCGCGCTCTCGGGGTGGTGCGCGCGGGCGCCGAAGTTCTGGCCTTTACCCAGGTGGTGCGGACCGCCACGGCGCTGGGGGCGTTGATTCCGGCCGAGGGCAATCTCGGTTACGAGGCGCGGGAGCAGGCCATCGACGGGCTGGCCCATCTGCGGCGGGAAGTCGCCACCCTGGAGGTTGCGACGGGGGGCGATGGCGGCGGCCAGGCCCTTGACGATGCCCTCAACGGGGCGCTGGGGCTGGACTACAACGCCCGCCGGCGGGCGCTGCTGGAGCTGCTCGGGCGTTTCGACCGGGAACCCGATGCCTTTGTGCCCGGTGGCGCCGCGATCGGCCGGGCGGCGGAACTGGCCGGCGATATCTACAACCATTTCTCTTTTCTTTACAACGCCAACGCCGGCCGCCTGCTGCTGATGATCGAGAATGTTCTGGATCATGCCGCCAAGGGTGGTCTGGTGTTGACGCCCGAGCTGATGGGGCTGGTGCGTCGGACCCTGACCAAACTGGCGCCGGCCCGCGGCCAGCCGCTCCGCGAGCTGGATACCGCCGCCGCCGAGGCCATTGGCCACTTTGAAGCGGCGGTGCGGGCCGCGTCGGTGCCTGGGGGCGTCGGGGCCGGAGACGAAAGCGCCCGGGCGGTTTCCCGGGCGGTGCCGGCGATCGGGGTCGGGGTGGAGCGCCAGTTTTTCGTCGAACTCGGGGTGACGCCGGAACTGCTGGAGCGGCTGAATGCCGCCCAATGCTGCGAAGTTGCCGGACAGGTGCAAAGCGGCGCCGGCCGGCTGTGGGAAATCGTCGCGGCCCTGGAGGAGGCCGAGGATAAGGCCGAGCGATTCGCGGCGTGGCTCGAGGCCGACGCCCGGCCGTTGACCAGTTGCGCGGTACCGGGAACCGCGAGACTGTCGTTCCGCTTTCTGGTGCTGACCGCCGCCGACGATACCGCGGTGCTGGCGGCGCTGGCCGGGATCGATCCCGATGGCACGATGCTGACGGCGCGGCGATGCGGCAGCACGCCGGTTCCGGCGGCGGCCGATCCCGAAGACCCGGTGGCGGGCGTGCCCGCCCCGGCGGCCGAGCCCCCGGGCCAGCGGCCGGGCGGCGAGCGGCCGGGATCGGCGGCCGGCGGCAATATTCTGCGGGTTCCGGGAGAGGTGGTTGACCACTTCCTGTCGGTGATCGGCGAGATGGTGATGTCGGCGGGGCTGCTCGACGACGCGGTGTGGGGCGACGACCGCCGGGGCCGGCTGACCCTTGATCTGCGGTTGCTGGTCCGCGAGATGCGCTGCCATGGCGGTGCCGATCCCAGCCATCTGGAAGCCTTGCAGCGTTACGCCAACGCCCAGGAAGGCCGTAACCGTGCCCTGCGCCAGGCCCGCGACCGGCTGGCGGTGACCTTGGGCCGGCTTCAGGAGGCGGTGCTGGAGTTGCGGGTGGTGCCGGTGGAGACGGTGTTTGCCCGCCTGCCGCGGTTGGCCCGCGACCTTGCCGCCAGCCACGGCAAGCAGGTCCGGGTGGAGGTCGACGGCGGCCATGTGCGCATCGACAAGGGCATGGTCGATCAGTTGCTGGACCCGCTGATCCATATGGTGCGCAATGCCATCGACCATGGCATTGAGCCCCCGACCGACCGCCGCCGGGCGGGCAAGCCGGCGCTGGCGACTCTGTCGGTGCGCGCCGACCAGTGCGAGAACCGGGTGGTGATCGAGGTCACCGATGACGGCCGCGGCCTGGATGCCGAGGCCATTCGCGCGCGTGCGGTGGCGCGGCAACTGGTCGGCGAGGCCACCAGCCGGCTGATGCGCGAAGCGGACATCTATCGCCTGATCCTGCTCCCGGGCTTTTCCACCACCGACACCGTCACCGAGATTTCCGGGCGCGGCGTCGGCATGGACGTGGTCCATACCAGCGTCACCCGATTGGGCGGGGTCATCGACATTCGCTCCCGGCCCGGCCAGGGCGCGACCTTTACCCTGCGGCTGCCGCTGTCGGCGGCAATCCAGGACGTGCTGCTGGTGGATGCCGACGGCCGGCTCTATGCTCTGCCGGTTCGTCATTTGCTGGAACTGAGCAGCGCCGGACCGCGCGACATCCAGATGGTCCATGGCCAGCCCGCCATGCTGTTGCACGGTACGCTGTTGCCGCTGTACCGGCTGACCGCGTTGCTGGAGGGCAACAGCGGGGCGCCGCCGGTGGCGGAATTGCCGATCGTGGTGCTGGGGTTCGGGCGCCAGCGTCTGGGGGTCCAGGTGGATCGGGTGGTGCGGCGCCAGGAGCTGTTCGTGCGCGACATCCACCCGCGCATCGCGGCGATTCCCGGCATCGGCGGTGCCGCGGTACTGGGAGACGGCCGGGTGGTGCTGATCATCGACGGCGGCGACCTGTTTCAGCTGGCCCAGACCCGGGAGCCGGTGCCGGCGGGTCCGGCCGGGCCGGTATTGTCCGAGCGGGTATTGTCCGGGTCGGGATCGTGAGCGTGTCGGGGGCGCCGGTGGCCGCGGGTCCGGTGCTGGTGCTGGTGGTTGAACCCTATCGGCTGATGGTGGATGCTTTGCGGGTGCATGAATTGCTGCCCCGGGGCGAGGCCGGCGGCGGCGTCGGCCGGCCGGTGGCGCCGGTCACCGGCGGTGGCCATCTGGCCTGGCGCGGCCGGCTGGTGCCGATGGTTCGGCTGGCGGCGCTGTTCGGCCTGGCCGGCAACCGGCCGCCGCTTCCGACGGCGGTGGATGTGATTTACGGGGACGACGAGGCCGGGACTTTGGTGGGCTTCGGCGTTGACCGGGTGGTCGGGATGCGCCGGCTGGCCGCCGCCGAGCTGCGACCGCTGCCGCCCTTGCCGCCCGAGGTGGCACGGCTGTTTACCGGGATCGTTCTCGACCCGGCCGGTGGGCCGGGTCTGCTCTGGCTTGACGCCGGGCCGGAGACCTTGCTCGGGATGTGGCGGGCTCTCCCGGCGGCCGGCGCGAGACCCGGGTCATGACCGATTCGACCCCGGTGGTCGATCTCGAGGCGCTATCCGCCAGGCTGCGCGAGGATGATCAGGCGTTTCGGCGCAGCTTTGCCCTTGGTCCGCTGGCGGCGGCCGATGGCGACGCCGCGCAGTTGCCCCGGGTCCCGGCGGCCGATGGGGGCGACCAGCGGGCGCGGCTGGTGGCGCTGATCGAGGCCAGGACCGGCATCGAGACCGGAGGCGGCAGCAGCGGCGGGGACCGCCTGGACCGGCTGCTGGCGGAGATGCCGGCGGCGCTGGTCCCGGTTTGGCTAAAGGCGCTGGAGGCCGAACCGGCGGACAGTCCCGGGTGGGAGGCGCTGATTGCCGGCCTGACCGTGCAGGAGACCTATTTCTTTCGCGACCCCGACCAGTTGACGTTTCTGCGCCACGAGGTGCTGGCCGGGCTGGTGGCGGCCCGGCGCCATGAACGGACCGCCCGCCTGCTCTGCTGGTGCGCCGGCTGTGCCACCGGGGAGGAGGTTTACAGCCTCGCCATTCTGATCGTCGAGGTGCTGAGAGAAGCCGGAGAGGCCGGGATTCGCCCGGACGGCAGCCTTTTTGTTCACCCCCGCTGGCGGATCGTGGTGCTGGGTACCGACATCGACCGCACGGTGTTGCGTCAGGCCCGGGAGGGTTGTTACCTGGATTTTGCCATGGGGCCGTTCCGGTCATGGCCCGCGACCTTTGCCGGCTATCTGGAAACCGTGGCCGACGGGGCGCCGGCCGTTCCCGTGCCGCCATCGGCGGCCAGGCCCACCCTGCGCCGGATCTGCCCGGAAATCCGCGTGTTTTCCAGCTTTTTGCCGTTCAACCTGAATCAGCCGGAGCCGCCGGTCCTTCAGGCCGACCTTGTCCTGTGCCGCAACGTGCTGATCTATCTCAGCGACCGGGGGCGCGAACACGCCCAGCGGCTGTTCCACCGGGCGCTTGGCCGCGACGGTCATCTGGCCCTCGGCCCTACCGATACCCTCAAGACCCCGGAACTGTTCCAGCCCCGGTGGGGACCCGACACCGTGTTGTACCGCAAGCGGTAGCGGCCCGCCGGTTCGGGTGACGGTCAGGCGGAACCGGCGCCTGCCGCAAGGCCGTCGAGCGTCGTGGCCGCTTCATCCGACAGGTTCAGTTCGGCCACGGCGAGGTTCTCCCGCAGGTGCGCAACCGACGAGGTTCCGGGGATGAGAAGAATATTGGGGGCGCGGCGCAGCAGCCAGGCGAGCGCGACCTGCATGGGCGAAGCGCCAAGACCCGCCGCGACCTCGGACAGGGTGGCCGATTGCAGCGGATGGAAGCCCCCGAGGGGAAAGAACGGGACATAGGCGACGCCGTCGCGGGCAAGGGCGTCGATCAGGGCATCGTCGGCCCGGTGCGCGAGATTGTAGAGGTTTTGCACGCAGACGATCGGGGCGATCCGGCGTCCTTCCTCGATCTGCGCGGGCGTGACATTGCTCAGCCCGATGTGACGCACGAGGCCCTGCCGCTGGAGTTCGGCCAGCGCCGTAAGCGGCGCCTCGATCGACCCCTCCGCGGGTTCATGGATGCTGAACATGGCCCGGAGGTTGACCACCTCCAGAACGTCGAGGCCGAGGTTGCGGAGATTGTCGTGGACCGCCTGCGTCAGCTCCTCGGGAGAGAAGGCCGGGAGCCACGATCCATCTTCGCCACGACGCGCGCTGATCTTGGTGACGATGACGAGATCATCGGGGTAGGGCGCCAGCGCCTCGCGGATCAGCCGGTTGGTGACGTGCGGGCCGTAAAAGTCGCTGGTGTCGATGTGGTTCACGCCGCGGGCAACGGCCTCGCGCAGGACCTCCAACGCGGCATCATGATCCTTGGGCGGGCCGAAGACGCCCGGACCTGCCAGTTGCATGGCGCCGTAGCCAAGACGCTTCACGATGCGGCTGCCGAGCTTGAAAACCCCGGATTTATCGATGCTGGACATGACGAAATCTCCCTTTGGATTGACATCATGCTAATCGGTACCCGCCCGTTCGACAATCAGCTATAATCTGCACAGGCTGTGCGAAATTGCGAACAATGAAAATTGATCTGAGTGACCTGAACGCCTTCGTCGCGGTGGCATCTGCCAGGGGTTTTCGCGATGGCGCGCGCGCGAGTGGTCACAGCGCCTCCGGGCTCAGCGAGGCCGTGCGTCGGCTCGAAACCCAGCTTGGGGTCAGGCTGCTCCATCGCACGACCCGCAGCGTCGTCCCGACCGAGGCGGGGCAACGCCTGCTGGAGCGGCTTGGACCGGCGTTGAACGAGGTGGAAGCAGCCCTCGACGTCGTGAACGGCTTTCGCGACCGGCCGGCCGGCACGCTACGGCTCAACGTCCCGGTCAGCGCCGCGCGTCTGACGCTGCCCGCAATCGTTCCGCCCTTCCTGGCCGCTTATCCCGAAATCCGACTGGAGGTGATTGCCGAGGATCGCTTCGTCGACGTGCTGGCGGCCGGCTGCGACGCGGGCATCCGCTACGACGAACGACTGGAACAGGACATGATCGCGGTGCCGATCGGGCCGCGCGTCCAGCGATTCGCGACCGCCGCATCTCCGGCCTATCTTGGTCGTTACGGCCGACCCCGGCATCCGCGCGACCTGCTCGGCCACGCCTGCCTGCGCGGTCGCTTTGCCAGCGGCGCGATGACGCCGTGGGAGTTCGAGTGCGACGGCGAGGTGGTGCGGATCGATCCTGCCGGTCCGTTGCTCGTGCAGATTGGGGCGGCAACCGATCTCGCGGTTGAAGTGGCGGTTGCCGGTACTGGTATCATATATCTTTTTGAGGACTGGCTGCGCCCCCATCTCAACAGCGGCGCCCTGGAGCCCGTCCTGGAGCCGTGGTGGCAACGCTTTTCGGGACCTTTTCTCTACTATCCCGGTGGGCGTCTGCTGCCCGCACCCCTGCGCGCATTCGTCGACTTTATCAGGTCGCCGACCGGCCGGACAGGGTGACAATTTCTGCTGCGACCATCGAAACCGCGGCCGGTGCCCGGCGCTGACCGCGGGGGCCGCCGCTACTCCGCGGCGTGGGCGGCGATGTGGTCGCCGGCGTAGTCGGCGATGCGTCGGATCAGGTGGGTCAGGGTCTTGCGCAGGGGTTCGAAACCGCTGTGCTTTTCCAGCGTTTCCTCGTTCATGTAGAGGCGCCGGTTGATTTCCAATTGAAGGCTGTGGCGACCGCGGGCGGGATCGGCGTAGCGGCGGATCAGCTCCTGACCCTTGTAAGGGTTGTTGAGGGCGACCCGGTACCCCTGGCCTTCCAGGGTGCGGGTGACGAAATGGACGAATTCCGGCCCGCAGGTGGTGCCGTCGCGGTCGCCCAGGACGAAGTCGGGCCGGGGTGACGGGTCGCTGCCGGGCAGGGTGCCGCCGGCCGAGGGCATGGAATGGCAGTTCACATGCCAGACCACCTGGAACTGGGAGAACAGACTGTCCAGGGTCGCCGCCAGTTGAAAGTGATAGGGGCGGTAATAGCGGTCGATGCGGTCGGCGATTTCGGCGGCCGGCAGCCGGCCGTCATAGATGGGAATCCCCGGGCGGCACAGCCGGCGAATCAGACCCATGCCCAGCGCGCTCCTGTCGCCGGGCAGGAGTGGCTCGCGCCACCGTCCCTCGATCATGTCGGGTTCGAGGTCATCGGCGGCGCGGTTGGTGTCGATGAAGCTGCGGGGAAACAGCGCCGCCAGCAGGGTTGCGCCGTGATCGGGTGCCGCCGCGAACAATTCATCCACGAAACCATCCTCGGCCTGACGGAGCAGCGACAGCGGACAGGTAAAGCGGAATTCCGGCGGATAGTGAAGGCCGCTATGGGGTGAATCAAAGACCACCGGTAACCGGTAGCCACCCGGATCATCGCGAATGAGCACATCCTCAATCACGAAACTCATGCTTTGCCCCCTAATCGGACTGCACTGCTTTTCATCCACCACCATGTCCACTGGTGCGGATTTACCTATACCGGAGATGCTTAACCGACAGTGCCATCATGATGCAACAGTTCCGTCACCGATGCCCGCGTCTGAGGGCTACGGGGCCGCCTGATGGTTGCGCGGCTGCCATGCACAACTTGAGAATCGCCCGGACCTGACGGCGGATGCGGTGCCCTGCCGTGTCGGGACCGCGACGGCAGACCGCGACGGCACCGGGATCGGGGCAGTTGACGGCGGGTTCCGGACGAACCAGCATCGGCACCGGGATCAGTTTATCCCGTCAACGACTCCTCCTCGCGATCGGAACGACCGGTGAGAGATCTGGTTCCCCCGCATGAAGCTTCCCGCGCCTTGTCGCCGCCCGACCTTGCGTCGTTGCGGGTGGGCGGCGTCGGCATCGACTATGTGACGCGGTTCGAGAGCGGCGTCGCCGGTCCCGACGTGGTGATCAACGCGCTGTGTCACGGGAATGAGATTTGCGGCGCCATCGCGGTGGAGCGGTTGATCCGGTTGGGCCTGAAACCCCGGCGGGGCCGGTTGACGCTGGTCCTGGCCAATGTTGCGGCCTGTTTGCGTTTCGATCCGCAACGGCCGCTGGCTTCGCGCTACGTCGAACAGGACTTTAACCGGCTGTGGTCCGAGGCGGTGCTGGACGGCTGCGGCACCAGTGTCGAATTGCGCCGGGCCCGGGAACTGCGACCGATCTACCGGCAGGCCGATGTCCTGCTGGACCTGCATTCCATGACCAATCCGTGCGAGGCGCTGGCTCTTTGCGGCGACACCGGGCGCGCCCGGGCGCTGGCGTTGGCGCTGGGCTTTCCCCGCTGGGTGGTCAGCGATCCCGGTCATGCCGCGGGCCGCCGGCTGATCGAATACGGCGCCTTTGGCATTCCCGATCACGAGACGCCGGCCGGCGCCGGCGCTCCGGTGGCGCTGCTGGTGGAATGCGGCCAGCACGGCCAGCCTGCCGCGGCAGACGTGGCTTTTGCCATGTGCCTGAGAGTTCTTGGGCATTTTGGCCTGATCGCGTCCTCCACGCTGGCCCGGCTGTTGCCGCCGCTGGCCTCCGGTCCCCAGCGGGTGGTTGACGTAACCGATGTGGTGACGGCCAGTGGCGATAACTTCGTGTTCGCCGCCGACTACGCCGGCCTTGACGTGGTCCCGCGCGCCGGGACCATCATTGGCTATGACCAGGGCTGGCCGGTGCGCACGCCCCACGACGACTGTATTCTGATCATGCCGGCGCGCCGGGTCCGGCGCGGCCAGACCGCAGTGCGGCTCGGACGCATCGTCGCGTGCGCGTGACTCTTGACGACTTAACCGGTCGACGATACAGTAAGAGCCGATCCCAGTGGTTTAATCCTTTGGTTTTTATTAAATTCGAGATGCCCAAGACAGCGAGGAGGCGAACATGTCGTTGATTCAGGCGACGGGGTCCGGGACTTATTTTCAGTATGTCCAGCAAGCTCGAACCGTCAACGGACAAAGTCAGGACGTCCAGGTCAGTAACCAAAATCAGACGACGGATAGTATCGTCAAGCAGGCGGGAGCCGGGCATCTCAAGAATGCCGAGAACATCCTGAGCGTCCAGCAGAATCAGGGCCGCGGTAGTATTGTTGATCTTACCGCTTAGGGCGGTTCGGGTTCAGGGCGGGCCGGTTCCAAGGCGTGCGGCGACGTGCGGGTTGTTGCCCATGTGGTATTGGGCCGCGGTCGTTGGACGACTCGTCGGCCCGGAGAGTGGTCGGGTGCTCGTGGGTCCGGCGGCAGCGGGCTCACGGGTGGTTCGTCGGCGACTCGGGGTGCGCTGGGGTGTACGGGGCGGCTCCCTCGGGCGGGGTGGGCCGCAACCGGCGTTTCCGGGTCGGTCGATCATAATTGGTGCTTTAAGGGTTTATGTTGCTGCTCCCCTATGGCAAGCATGACCGGGAACGGGTATGAGGCCCGTGGTCATGGGCGAGCCGCTTTGCCCGAGGGCCGGTTCGGGAATTGTCAGGAGGAAGGATGGCACAGCCGTTGATGCCGAAAGCGACCGCCGTGTGGCTGGTCGAGAACACGGCCTTGACTTTCGAGCAGATCGCCGCCTTCTGCGGCCTGCATGCCCTGGAAATCAAAGCGATTGCCGACGGCGAGGTGGCGGTCGGCATGGTCGGGTTCGATCCGGTGGCGTCCGGGCAGTTGACCAGGGCCGAAATCGAACGGGCCGAACGGGTGCCTTCGGTACGGCTCAGCTTGCAGGTCCAGGACCTGCCGCAACCGGTTCAGCGTTCCAAGGGGCCGCGCTATACCCCGGTGACCAAGCGCGGCGACAAGCCCGACGCCATCGCCTGGCTGCTCAAAAGCCACCCCGATCTCTCGGATACCCAGATCAGCCGGCTGATCGGAACCACCAAACCCACCATTGCGGCGGTTCGCGACCGTACCCATTGGAATGCGCAGAACATCAAGCCGCGCAATCCCGTGCTGCTCGGCCTGTGCACCCAGCGGGAACTGGAAGAGGCGCTGGCCCAGCTTCGCCGCCAGACCGGAACGGGGACCGAGGAGGGGGCGGTGCCGGAGTCTCACCCGGTGGACTGATCACGGTTTCCGGCGCCGGCGGGTGGCCGGGATGAGCGGCGGCAAGCGGGTTGATGTCGAACTGGTCGAGCGCGGCCTGGTCGAAAGCCGGGCCCGGGCGCAGGCGTTGATCATGGCCGGCCTGGTTTTTTCGGGCACGCGGCGGGTGGTCAAGGCCGGGGAGACCATTGCCGCCGACACCCCCCTGGAGGTGCGCGGACGGGATCATCCCTGGGTCTCGCGCGGGGGGCTCAAGCTGGTGGCGGGACTCGACCATTTCGCCATGGACCCCGCCGGTCTGATGGCGCTCGACGTGGGGGCGTCCACCGGTGGTTTCACCGATGTCCTGCTCAGTCGCGGCGCCGCCCGGGTCTATGCGGTGGATGTTGGCCACGGTCAGCTTGCCTGGCGGTTGCGCCAGGATGCCCGGGTGGTGGTCCTGGAGCGGACCAACGCGCGCAACCTGGGACCCGCGGAGATTCCCGAGCCGGTGGACCTGATCGTGTGCGATGCCAGTTTCATTGGTCTTGCGGTGGTGCTGCCCGCGGCGCTGGCGCTGGCGGCGCCCGGTGCCGGGCTGGTGGCGCTGATCAAACCCCAGTTCGAGGTCGGACGCGGACAGGTCGGCAAGGGGGGCGTGGTCCGGGACCCGGCGCTGCACCAGGAGGTGTGTGCCCGGGTCGCTGCGTGGCTGGCGTCCCGGCCCGGCTGGCAGGTGTTGGGGCTGGCCGACAGCCCGATCACTGGCCCGGACGGCAACCGGGAGTTTCTGATCGGCGCCCGTAAGGCGATGCCGGATCCTTAGGGAACCGGGGTCTGGGGCCGTCGGCCCCGGTAGGGGTCCAGGGGCAAAGCCCCCTGGTCGCCGAAGGCAACACCCTTATTTCATTGGATTTTGGCAATCAGAGGCTTTGCCCCCGCACCCCACCAAAGGCCGACGGCCTTTGGTGGTTCAGGCCCGCAGCAGTACCACGTCGCGCAGGATGGCGGTGTACTGAAGGGCGGCGGCGACCACCACGAAACCATGCCAGATCGCCGTGTGATAGCGGAGGCGGTCCAGGTGATGGAAAGGAACGCCAAGGGTGTAAACCAAGCCGCCGGCGGCGATCAGGACCATGCCTTCGGTGGGCAGCCAGAACAGGGCCGGCACGAACAGCCAGCCCAGGCCGAGATAGAGGTGGAGGTAGTGCCGTTCGAATCGCTGCGGTCGGAACAGTCGGATCAGGACGCCGCCGAGGGTGACGGTCCAGATCGCCAGGAACAGCCCAAGGCCCAGTGAACCGCCGATGGCGCCCAGCGCGATCGGAGAATAGGTTCCGCCGATCATGATAAAAATCGCAATATGATCGAGACATTCGTAGAGCCGGTGATTCGGCGTTTCCGCCTTCAGATGGTAAACGGTGGAAAAGCCGAGCATCATCAACAAGCTGAGGCCGTACAGGCCGAGACTGGCGACGAGTCGGGAGTCGCTCAGGCGGCAGGAAAGGTTAAACAGCACCACACAGCCGGCAAGCGCCATCGCCAGGCCCAACGTCTGTACGACTTGATTGGCAACAGCTTCCCTGCCCCGGCGGCGCGTCGGGATCGATGGGGTCATGACGGCAACGCCTGTAGGATAAGGGTGGCGATGATTTGTACCATCGCCTGTCAGTGAAATGGCGCCCGGACCGCGCCTTCCCAGGGGCAGCTTCGTCAGTCGAAACCGATCCCCCGCTGGGTCGCGATTTCCAGCAGGCTGTCGATTTCCGAGGAAACCCACCACTTGGAACGCTGACGCTCGGCCGTGCAGCGGGCGACCACCCGTTCGATCAGGGTGCGTTCGGAGGGATCGAAGCTTTCACGCTCGCGCAATGCAGCATCAACAACCGCAATAAGTCCAGAATTAAGTGTTGAAATATGGACCGGCGCACCAACCCGATCGGCCAGTTCGGCAAACTCGGCATGGGCAGCCAAGCTGCGCTCGGGATGATTGCCGGTACGGGTGGCGCGGTTGCTGCCGAGTCCCGCGAACAGTTTCTCCACATGGCCGCCGAGGCTGGACATCCAGGGTCTGTCACGCATGGCAATGCCGCGCACCGCGCAATTGTCCCGGCAGGCCGAGACGAACTCCACACCCTCCCGCGCCAACCGGGTGCAGGAGCGTGGCGTCAGGGCGAGAATGTTCCGGGAGATCGCCGGCACCATCTCCTCGTCGATCAGCCCGATAAACTGGCCGAGGGTGATGTCCATCGCGCTTCTGACCCGCTGGTCCCGGTAAAGTTCCAGACCGTGTACGGTATCGTACCAACCGAACAGCCGCCGCAGCAACAGGTCGGCGTCCTGGTTCTGGATCGCCGGATGAACCGGACCCGGCTTTTCCAGGAAGTGGTCCTCGACCCAACACCGCAGAATCCGGGCGGCGAAGTGGAAATGCGCGACGATGGCTTCCTTGACCAGCGGGAGGGCGAAGGCTCTGTGGACGTCAAGCGCGAAGTCCTGATCGCGGCTGCTGTGCAGGCGGGCCAGGACCAGCATGGCCGCGCCCTCTGGCGGGCAACCGTCGCCATTCAGCGTCGCGGCAAAGTCGACCAGCGGTTCGCGATCGACGGCGATGGCCGAAGTGCCGAGTCGTTTCCACCAGGGCGCCGCCCTCAGCATGGCTTCAAGGGTGCCGAAGTCGGCCTGGGTCAGCGCCGGGGCGCCGCCGGCCAGGCCACGACTCCTGATCAGCCGACTCCGATGGTGGTTGGCGGCGGTGACAAGGCGCCGGACCGCGGCCGGGTCGTTCCGGTGTTGTGTCACGACAAATAAGATGGAATTGTGGGATCAGCCGGGGATCCGCGGGACTTGGTGAGATGTCAACGCGCTAGGCCAAAAAGCCAGCCCAAAGCGTGACGCATCATGCGACAGATAAGAATGGCAATCTGACCAAGCGCGACTGAAAGCGACAGGTGGTTTGACACCGACTTACTGCCCCCGCTTCCAACCCATGACGTGACGGTAGCAGGCTTCAAGGCGCTCGTCATCTAGTTCGACGAGCGACTCGACTCCGAAGTTCTTGCTCATATATGACTTTCGGCGTGCGTTACCGTCTGGGTGTTCGCGCTCCCGAGCGTGAATAGCCTTGATACGGAGGTCACGCCAAGAGGAGCTTTTCTTAGGAGCTGATTTCATCGATGTCAGTTCAGCACGCTTCTTCAGCAACCAATTGATGGCTTTCTGAAAGTCATCCGCTAATATTTCATCATATTTGTTTACCTTCATATACTTATTCATAGCCCAACGAAGGGCCTGGAACGTCCATGGGTCTTTATTTAGCTCTTGAGACAGCTTAACAATTTCAGAAACCCTTTCGCTAATTTCCCGTTTCTGAGAGGCAGTGATTGTGCCGACGCCAGTTTGAACGATCGTTTCATGTATTATATTTGGTGGTTTGTGGAAATTGTTAACAACATTTGCGGGTCTACCGCCGCGACGCGGGCGGCACCTACCGGCTGGTGGCCCTCGATTTGGCCTCGGTGGAAAGGACGCCCGCATGAGCCGGCGCCCCGACAACCCCGCGCTAGACCTGTTCCAGCAAGTGGGATCGCTGGCGGACCGGCTGGTGTCAGAATACGGCGCGGCCAACGTGGCCGACGTGTTCCTGGCGGTGGCGCTGGCGGTGGCCAGGGACCTGTCGGATGCGGAGCAGGTCGCGTTTTTCGACCTGCTGGCCGGTGCGTTGCCGCGGCAGGCGCCGGTCCCGGCCGGGAGGGCGTGATGACCGCCCTGACCCTGACCGTATGGGAGGGTGGGGTGCCGCTGGTGGAGGTGGTCGGCCTGCCCGGCCACCTCCGCCTGTGGGTCTACCGGGCCGACGACGGCGGCTGGCGGACGCTCTGGCCGGTCCGCGGGGTCCCCGTGCGCCTGCCCGAACGGCCCCCGGTGGCCTCGGGCGCCGAGCCGGCGATCGGCGCGGTGCTGACGGCGATGGTGGGGGATGGGCGACATGGGGTCAGCGATGGTAAGTAAACCGGACAACGCCATTCTTGATAGAAATATTGAGGGTGGTTCGCCCTTTCTTTATGGCGGCAACCCCGCCACTCCTGTTCATCAAATCGGCCACTTTGTTGGTGATTTCAATCCTTGCCCTCGTCCAGTTGGGCGACGAAAGCTGTCCGACGATGGCGACAGCGATGATATCCTTGAACATCATTTCAGGCGTGGAAACAAAATCCTTGAATTCAACGGTTTTGACATCGCCCGGTTCGCCTTTGATACTGACCGTGGCCATGTCCTCCGGCCGGTCGCCGCTAATGGTGCTCAACCTTCCCCTCATTTTAGACGATTGAGAAAACCTCTGAGCAGACACGGCATTGCTGTAGCAACTCAAAAAACCTTTGAATTAGAGGCAGCAGACGAATATCTGGCATATTCGGCATCAGGT
>Ga0302319_10000322_pt1 | contig 105830 bp, 115 predicted proteins | sample Bog_T0_2_FD_203319 | JGI IMG/M metagenome (GOLD analysis project Ga0302319, IMG submission 203319) | Peat permafrost microbial communities from Stordalen Mire near Abisko, Sweden - Bog_T0_2 | ecosystem: Environmental > Terrestrial > Soil > Wetlands > Peat | place: Sweden: Abisko, Stordalen... | reverse complement strand
GCTGGAACGCGCCACGTATCCTTCGATCTTTGTACCTTCAGAAATGACAACGATACTAAAAGGTTTGCCGCGTTTATGCCTTTCATGCAAAAGTTCATATACTTCTTCCAAATTCACCGGGATTTCCGGGATCAAAATAATATCAGCCCCGCCAGCGATCCCTGCTTGCACAGCCAACCATCCGGTATATAAACCCATCACCTCGACAACCATGATGCGATGATGTGATTCGGCAGTTGTATGCAAACGGTCAATGCATTCGGTAGCTATATTCACCGCCGTATCAAAACCAAAGGCATAATCTGTTCCTGACAAGGCATTATCAATGGACTTAGGCACAGCCACTGCCTTGATAATGCCCTTTTTATGCAGATTCAAAGCCACTTTAATGGTTTCTTCGCCACCGACAACGATCAGCGCATCCATGCCGCTTCGGGCATAATTATCCTTGATCTTTTTAACCTGTTCTTCGTCGTTCAAAGGGTCCACGCGGCTGGTACCTAAAATAGTACCCCCTTTATCCAAGATCCCGGTGGTGGATTTAACATCCAGAACGCGCATATCGTTCTCGATCAGTCCCAACCACCCGTTCTTAATACCGGTGACCACATAGCCTTCCTGCATACCTTTGCGCACCACTGCGCGAATGACCGAGTTAAGTCCCGGACAATCCGCTCCACCTGTCATGATCCCAATTTTCTTCATTTAAATTTCCTTCTTATGAACTATACCCATGGAACGGAGCCTGGGTAGGCATCTGAAATTCGTCCTTGTTCTTGGATTTGATGTCTTCCAATGATATCTTGGTCACATGCACACGTATATTGATCTTGCCTTCCATGCCGACAGATTCTTCTATTTTCCTACGTACTAAGTCCTGAAAACGCGCGGTCAATTCAGGGATATTGGCTTCATAACGCAAGACCAATTTAATATCCACTTCCAACCCTTTTCTGGTAGCGATCATATACGGGCGGATCTCTTTGACCTCGGGCATTTGCACGATCAAGCGTTTGATCAGATCTTCAAGAGCTGTCAGCGATACCGTAACTCCTCCATGAGGATTTTCAAAAGCAATGGTACGCTGCCTCTGGCGGCTTCCGTATATAAGCCTGGCCAAAAGAAAACTCATGAACATGATACCACCCGCACAGATCCCGGCGATGGCACCACTTTGATCATCATAATAAACTATCTGCAAGAACTGCTGGATGGTCTGCAGATCAAGGACATGGGTCACAAACAATATGACAGAAATACCTGTTGTGCAAATAATGGAAATATAAAATAAAATGGCGATTCTAGTCAGCAACCACATTACGCTTTCCTTTCAATGGCTTGAACATTAACATTGATCTCTTTTAAATTAATATCCACGGCCTCTTCCACCGCACGCTGGATCACGTCCTGGATCTGGCGGGCAACGACCGGGATATTCATACCATAATAGATTATAACACGGATTTCCACGGATATTTGGTGATCTTTATCAACAGTAACGATAACCGAAGGATAATTTTTATAACCAAAAGCTTGGGCGAAAGAACTGATGATACCAAAAGTAGCCAACTGGACGCCGGAAACATCTTTAATGGACGCAGCGGCAATATCACCGATGACTTTTTTATGGATCTGTACAACGCCAAGATCAACTGTATTGTCCCTATACATAAAAGATCTCCTACTCGTTTTTCATCATTTTTTCCAAAAAGTGCGTGGTGGCCTTGCCTTCCAGGAAGGTCGGATGATGAAGGATTTCCATATGTAACGGCGTGGTGGTCTTGATTGGGGCAATATAAAACTCATCCAAAGCCCGACGCATGATGCGTATCGCTTCATTACGGTCCTTGCCATGAACGATCAATTTAGCCACCATGGAATCATAATATGGACTGATCGTATAACCCGGATAAATATGTGTGTCTACACGAACGCCAGGGCCCCCGGGTAAGTTTAACTCCACGATCTTTCCTGGGCTGGGGATAAAATTATTATAAGGATCTTCGGCGTTGATGCGGCATTCGATGGAAGCACCATGGAATTTAACTTCTTCCTGTTTTAATTTAAGTTTCTGGCCGTTAGCGATCTTGATCTGTTCCTTGATCAGATCAAGGCCTGTGACCATTTCAGTGACAGGATGTTCGACCTGGATACGGGTATTCATTTCCATAAAATAGAAATTATTATGCGCATCTAACAAGAATTCAATGGTGCCCACGCCGTGATAATTGACAGCCTTAGCTGCCTTTACTGCGGCTTCGCCCATTTTTTTTCGCAAATTAGCATCCAAAGCCGGAGAAGGCGACTCTTCCAATAATTTTTGATGACGTCGTTGTACCGAGCAATCACGTTCGCCAAGATGGATCACATTGCCCTGCTCATCGGCCAAGATCTGAAACTCCACATGACGTGGTCCTTCAATGTACTTCTCTATATAGACATCCCCAAGTCCGAAATTAGCTTCTGCCTCGGTTTGGGCCATTTTAAAAGAGTTGATCAGGGTCACATCATTATGACAAACACGCATACCCTTGCCGCCGCCGCCAGCCACCGCTTTGATAATTACCGGATATTTTATCTTCTGAGCGATGCTGAGAGCCTCTTCCTGGGTCTTGATAACACCGTTACTCCCGGGAGTTAAAGGCACTCCAATCTTTTTAACCGTTTCCTTGGCAACGATCTTGTCGCCCATTTTTCGGATACTTTCTGGGGAAGGGCCGATAAATTTAATATGACAGGACTCGCAAATTTCAGCGAAATGGGCGTTTTCCGACAAAAAACCATATCCTGGATGAATAGCGGCCACATCCGTTATTTCCGCGGCAGAAACAATGGCGGGGATATTAAGATAAGATTCTTTACTGGAAGCCTTACCAATGCATACCGCTTCATCAGCGAAACGCACATGCAGGGAATTACGATCTGCTTCAGAATAGACCGCAACGGTACGTATGCCCATTTCTTTGCACGCACGGATGACCCGTAAAGCAATTTCACCGCGATTGGCAATCAGGATTTTGGAAAACATAGAAGCCGCCTTATAGTGGATCGACAATAAAAAGGGTCTGGCCGAATTCCACCGGCTCCGCGTTTTGCACAGCTACTTCTGTGATCTTACCGCGGACTTCAGATTTGATCTCGTTCATTAGCTTCATGGCCTCTACGATGCAAACCACTTGGCCAACTTCAACCGTTTGCCCGACCTCAACAAAGGCTTCGGCTTCCGGTGAAGGAGAACGATAGAAGGTGCCTACCATTGGAGATTTGATATCTTTATTATTTTTAGCTGACTCAGCAGCAGAGGAAATAGGAGTTGCTAAAGCTGCTGCCTTGGGAGCTGGAAGAGATTCCACGGCATAATGGGTCGTGGGCGCCCCAATGATCACATCCCCAGCAGATTTTTTGAGCTTGAGTTTTAAACCATCACGCTCGATCTCAATTTCATTGAGATTATTTTCATTCATCAGAGCAAGGATCTCTTTGATCTCTTTTAGATTCATTTTTTGACCCTTTCGACGTAAACCCCTGTCCTGGTATCTACTTTAATAGTCTCTCCCTGTCCGATGAACAAAGGCACTGAAATAGAGGCCCCGGTATCAATTTTAGCCGGTTTATACCCTGCCTTGGAAGAATCTCCCTTTATGCCTGGATCGGCTTCAATAATGGTGGCAATGATAAAATTAGGGACATCCACCTTGACCACCTGGTTCTTATATATAATGGTTTCGACCTCCATATTGTCTTGCAAATATTTGACCCCGTCACCTAATAATTGCTTGCTGATCACCGTGTCTTCAAAGGTGCTTTGGTCCATAAAATGATACTCATCCCCTGTCACATAGGTAAATTGCATGCGACGACGTTCAAGGTCGGCATCTTCAAGAGTCTCTGCTGTACGGTAGGTACGCTCCAAAACAGCATCAGTACGGATATTTTTCAGGCGTACCCGCACAAATGCCGAGCCTTTACCAGGCTTAACATGGTTCAACTCGGTTACAAAAAAAAGCTGACCGTCAACAACCAATCCCATTCCATTTTCAAGTTCATTAATTGTAATAGCCACTTAGCACCTCACAACCTTCCTTGGTCACTAATACCATATCTTCTACTCTGATACCAAACTGATTAGGAATGTAGACACCAGGTTCAACAGTGACTACCATTCCAGCCTCTAGTATCCCCGTGCTCTGGCTAGAAAGCCTGGGAGCCTCATGAATATCTAATCCTACCCCATGGCCTAAAGAATGTCCAAAGTATTTTGCTAAACCAAACTTACGCAAAACCTTACGTGCCTGAAGATCAACCTGTGAACAAGCAACACCAGGCTTAATAAGACTTATGGACTCTTTTTGTGCAAGTGTCAGAGCATCAAACACTTGCTTTACACGAGGCGCTATTCTACCCAAAAAGAAATTGCGTGTCAAGTCAGACTTATATCCATTTAGATCAATGCCAAAATCGAGCAAAACCCCCTCGTTGTTACGAATAACCCTATCTGTTGCTTTAGCATGAGGGTAACAGGAATTAGGCCCTGAAGCAATAATGGGTGAAAACGAGAACTCTGCCCCATGAGATTTAACAAAACTCTCCAATTTCAATGCAACTTGACGTTCAGTTTGGCCTGGTTTCACCACTTTCTTCATAAAATCAATAGCCTTATAGTGCAATTTTAAACAAGCCTTGATCTGAAAAATCTCCCCTTCATCCTTAATTTCCCGTAATGATTCGACCAATCCGGTCGCAGGAATAAGTTTGGAATTTCGGGGACAAAATTCTTTAAGCTTTTTCCATAAAGCAAAGCTGGTATGCCTCTCGTCAAATCCTAGCCGCTTGATCTTATATTGTTTGCAAAGCTCACAGAGTGTCGCACATGGCATTTGGCTGTATTGTTTGACCGTAACACCTTTGAGCCCCTGGCGAGCTTCCAAAACATATCTGGAATCAGTTATATAAAAAGCCCTTGATCTGGTGACTAAAAGCCAGGATTCGCAAGCCGGAAACTGAGTTAAATAACGGATATTGCTGTCATTGACAATTAAAAGGGCGTCAATATTTTTATGGCGGGAAAAGTCTTCAACGAGATTTTTTAAACGGGTATTCATCATTGCTTGTTGGATCTAACCTTATGACTCTGCCTGGTCGACTAAAAGCACCGGGATACCGTCTACAATGGGGTAACTTCGCTGACAGCGCGCACAAACAATTCTATTGTCTTTCAGTTGGACATCACCTTGACAGGATGGACAGGCGAGCAAAGCTAGTAACTTGTCATCGATCATACTAAAGCCTTTTCATTTGGACAATTCCACATAACGAAGCTCCAGTTCATAAATGGAGCCGTTGAGCAAATCATCTTCTTCTTTGGATAAATTACCTTTGGTTTTATCACGCAAAATGATCAACGTGTCGATCAGGAATTTAGCCTGCTTGAGATTCTTCTCTACTTGATTAGTGATGGGATTAGGCATTTCCCCTAAAAAGATCATGGTTTGAAAACCAAGACTGGCGATGTAATTAAAAAAATCCAACTGCGGTTGGCCCGCGGGCGGCACGGCATCTTCTTTAGGTTTCTCAGGGGTTGACGACAAAGGCTGTCCATCCGGGCCCAAAAGCCCCCCTTCTTTCTCAACGCTATCTCCCCAACGATTTTGTAAAGTCATAAATATTCCCTATTCCTTGCTTGGCAACCTAAGCATACAGGCGCACACTGTTAAAAGAGTGATTACATTATCACTGGATTTTAAAAAAGTCAACTTTCGCGTAAATGACGGCTATGCATGAGAGCAAACTATTGGACTTTAATTAATCGCTGACTTCGTACTGGATCTCGATATTAAAGGGGTACTCGGAGAGATTCATGCCTTTAAGAAAAACCGGGAATGGACTGGCATCCCTGAGGCTCTTTAAAGCAATCTCTTGCAGATGCTCTGATGCATTTGTTTTCTCGGATATAATTTGGGCCTCTTTAAGGACGCCGTTCCCATCTAATAAAAACGTCAAATACACCGACCCGCCTTCCATCTTGTCATAATTCTCATAAACTTTTACCTTAATACGCTCCCGGACCATTTCATTGTAGGCGGTATAAACAGGATTATTTATCTTCTCCGATGTGATAGGCATGATGGAAACCTTATGGCTTAACTCCATAGTACGCATTCGTTCAGATTTATGTTCATAAAACATCCCAAAAGGTACGATCGGCTTTTCTTTGACCAGGTTCACAGGTGTAGTTGCGTCGGAGAAAAATTTCGGATTATTACTTAAGTCCAGGTGCTTGACCATTCTGGTGGGATATTCCCGGGAATTGGTAGATTTTTTGTGGATATGTCTGAAGCTGACCTCAACCTGATTCTGCCGAACGGCCTTCACATGAGCGTCGTTGATCCTGCTAAAATAAGCAACACTTAAAAATGCCGTATGGGCAGCTAATGAAATAAATAAGGCCTTAAAAATAAAATTTTCAGTCATTTTTTCGAAATAGTTCACGCCATAAATAGGCAATAAAACGAACAGTGTCCCGCATGGGTTGGATCTTGCTCACCTCATCCCTATAAATGGTCTGAATGCCCACCGAGGCTATCTTGAAACCTTTTTTGCTGGCCTTGATCAACACTTCCGTCTCAATTTCAAAATCAGAACTTTCGAGTTTAATGGCTCTAAGCACCTTTGTTTTGATCAGGCGATAACCGCATTGGGTGTCGGAAATATTCTGACCGCAAAAAAACGAGATCAGCCAGGACATAAAACGATTGGTAACTAAACGCACCAATGGCATGCCCCGCGGATTGCTCATACGGTTGCCGGCGACAATATCCGCGTCTGTCTTTTGATAACAAGCCACAAACGCTGCGATGTCCGATGGTGAATGCTGACCGTCACCATCCATGGCGATCAAGGCCTCATAATCATTCTTAAGGACATGATCAAAGCCGACTTTCAAAGCATTACCCTTACCGCTTTTCCCTCCGGTCTTCAATACCACGGCACCGGCTTGGGTGGCCACCACAGCGGTCTTGTCGACCGAACCATCATCGATCACAATACAGTCATACCCCAAGGAACGCACAGCCTCAACCAAGGGGCCAATTCTCTGAGCTTCATTATGCGCTGGGATGACAACGACTATTTTCATGATTGCCAAAACTCCCTGAACATAAGCCACTGAGATGGATTCTTTCTGATCACATCCTCAATGATCGCCAAATATTGCTGAATATAATTAATCGCTGTTTCGTCCGCGATCACACCATCCGGCAGATGCGGAGGCTCAATGGGTGGATAAACAATAATTTCAAAACGATCATCCCCTGTACGAAGACAAAAAAGTGGAATAATAGGAACCCTTGTTTTCAGGGAAAAATAAGCCGCCCCCTTGGGGATCATTGTTTTACGGCCCCAGAAATCCATCACTATCCCATGATTGCTAAAATCCCTGTCTGCCAGGATCGCGACCAGACGATTTTTATGAAGATGTTCAACAACACGCCGAACAGCCACATCGGTCTGGATCACCAAAGACCCAAAAACTTCCCGCTGGGCGTTAAACAACGCGTTGACCTGTGGATCTTTATGCGCTAAAGCTACCACCGATAACGGGATGCCTGACATTGATAAAACCGCTCCTCCCATTTCCCAGTTGCCCACATGGGCACTGACAATAATGCCGCCTTTGCCTTTTTGCAGCACTTGATTCAGATATTCAATATTTTTGATATGGACATTAGATTCAATGAATTTGGGTTGCAAGCGTTTGGTCATGGTAAAGAATTCCAACAGATATTTACCAAAACTATGAAACACCGCACGGACTTGGGACTTTGGAACATGGTCTGTCTTTAACACTATTTTCAAATTATTCTCAACTGCCTGACGATCAGCCTTGGAAAAACAAAAATGTATATCACACAAACCCATGACCAAGGCATTGCTCACCCGGTATGGCAAGATCCTCGCTAAAAACTGCCCGATCCTATAAAGATAATAATTACCCATATTTTAGCTTAAAATTAAACGCGCAATATTTTCCGCAGCCATTGGTTTACCATTTTTTAAAGCAGCTTGCTTCATGGCCGCCAATTTCTTGGGGGCATTTAGCAACTCGTCGATCTGAGAAGCAATATGACGTTTGTCATCCACACGGATAGCGATCCCTTGATTGACCAAGAATTGAGAATTACGCTCTTCCTGGCCCGGGATGGGATCAACGACCACCATGGGCAAGCCTTTAGCCAGGCATTCACTGGTAGTCATGCCGCCGGGCTTGCTGACGATCAAGGTGGAAACTTCCATCAACTCATCGACATTGCTGGCATAATCGTAATAGATGATCTTCTTTTTTGTCTTACGCTGGATCTTTTTGATCCAATGGACTAACTTGACATTGGTGCCGCATATCACGATCATCTGCAAAGGCCGTTCAAGACGCACCAAAGATTTGACCGCATCTTTCATGGGCCCCAAACCCTGGCCGCCTCCCATGATCAAAATGGTTGGTATGTTTAGATCAACTCCTAATTTCTTGGCAATTATCTCTTTTCCCGTGTTTTCTGCGAATTTCATACGGATGGGGATGCCAAAAATTTTGATACGCTGCTGAGGGATCCCCTCTTTCACATAACGATCACAGGCCTCTTGGGAAGGCACTACATAATAATCTACTCCCTCATGCAGCCAGTATAAATGCGGAGCATAATCCGTCAGCACTCCGATGACTTTCAATCCGGGCTGATGGGTCATCTTATAATCCGCGACCATACCGCAAGGAAAAGCCTGGGTGCAGACAACAACGTCGGGCTTGAATTCATCGATCAAAGGTTTTAATTTTTTATGAGATGATTTATGGATGGACTTTTTCCATTTTTCAGAAAACTTAATGACCTTGGGATTATCGTAAAGATATTCCCAGATCTTGGGCGCGCGCTTGATCACACCCATATAAGCGGTGTTGATGATCTTTTCCATCAACGGATAAGTGTAACCGAATCCATTGATACTTAAAACCTCACAATCAGGATCAAGGAATTTAAGGGATTTGGAGATCGCCACCGCACCCTGTCGATGCCCGGAAACCTGCGAAATGTACATCAATAAAACACGCTTATGCTTGATTTCCGCCATATTTACTCAATTGTTCCCAACAAACCGCCAACCAAACCTTCTTGCCCTTGGTCGACAGAAATAGATTTAAGTTTCCCTGTGGCAGGTGCCTCAATAACAAAAGAAGCCTTATCAGTCACTGCCTCGCAAAGATCCTGGCCTTTTTTCAGGCTGTCGCCTATCTTCGCATGCCAGCAGGCGATCGTTGCTTTAGTGATACCTTCACCCAATTCAGGTAAAATGATCTTAGTCATATTAAGAATTTTTCTTGAAATAGCTTAATTACTTTTATTTTTACATCCTGCATTAAAACAGCTTGGCCTTTTAATTTTTGTATGGAAGTCATGCGCACATTAAGGCCACAGGGTTTGATCAAATTAAAAAGAGACAAGTCCGTATTGACGTTAATTCCTAAACCGTGGTAAGTCACCCATTTACGCACTCCCACGCCAATAGAAATGATCTTTTCAGGCCCAACAAACACTCCCCTTTGACCTGGGATACTTATTGCCAATATACCAAAATTCCTCAATAAATCAACCGCAACTTCTTCCAGCGTTTCCATATATAGTTTAAGATTTTTACCGTATTTATTTAAATTAAAGATTGGATATATGACTAATTGCCCTGGCGCATGTAAAGTGACATCCCCCCCACGGTCAACGCTTGTGACTGTAACTCCACGCTCTTTGATGTCCTTAGGCTGATAAAGCAAGCTTTCAGGATTGGTCATTCTTCCCAGCGTCAACACCGGTGGATGTTCGCAAAGGATCAAATGATCGTCCTGCCCATCAATGACCCCTTGGACACAGGTCTTTTGGCGTTCATAGCCATCAATATAATCGATCAATCCCCAATCTTCTACGGTTATGCTATGTTTCATAGTAAAAAACCGCTGGGATCATTCCCCAACGGCTTTCCCCATCTTCCCAAACATTTCCTTAAAGCCACTATATTTTTTCACATATCGCTTCAGCCATTTGCATGGTCCCAACGGCCGTGGGATCATTGCGGTCAGGCTTTAGATCATACGTTACAGATACCCCTTCTTTTAAAACGGTACGCACAGCCTTGTCTAAACGATCAGCAGCGGCATCTTCTTTAAGATGACGCAGCATCCATACCGCTGAAAGGATCGTCGCCGTTGGATTAACTTTATTCTTACCGGCGTATTTAGGCGCTGAACCATGTACCGGTTCAAATAAAGCGATCTCATCGCCATAATTAGCTCCCGGAGCTACTCCCAAACCACCCACCAGTCCTGCGCACAGGTCTGAAACAATATCGCCATAAAGATTTGGCAAGACCAGGCAATCATATAAAAACGTATACTGGATCAATTGCATGCACATATTATCCACGATATTATCATTAAACTCAATTCGGCCTTCATACTCCTTGGCTACATCTTTGGCGCATTGCAAAAATAGTCCGTCTGTAAATTTCATAATATTGGCTTTGTGCACCGCGGTCATCTTCTTGCGCCCGGTCTTGACCGCCCATTCAAAAGCAAATTTGACAATACGTTTGGATCCGCTCACGGAAATTGGCTTGATAGAAATAGCTGAGTCTACTTTGATTTTCTTAGGCGACATCTCGTTGATAAGGTCACGTAGCCTGTCACATTCAGGAGTACCAAGATCAAATTCGATCCCAGCATATAGGTCCTCCGTATTCTCACGGAAGATCATTAAATTCACATTTTTAATAGGGGTTTTGGTGCCTTCATAATAAAGGCAAGGACGCACACAGGCAAAAAGATCCAACGATTGGCGTAATTGAACATTGACCGAGCGAAAGCCTTTCCCGATAGGGGTGGTGATGGGGCCTTTGATGGCGGTCTTATTGCGGCGGATAGAATCCAATACTTCATCGGTCAACGGTTTGCCATATTTTTGCATGGACTTATCGCCCACTTCATGCACTTCCCAATTGATCTTTACACCTGTTGCATCCACGCATTTGCGCATGGCGTTGGTGACTTCAGGACCGATACCATCACCTGGTAGTAAAGTTACTGTATGACTCATCTTGGGCCTCTCTTTTGTCTTAACCGCCGGGAACTTTTTTTGATATTAAAGTCTTAAATTCATTGGTATCCGAAGCCATATTCAATGCGGTATGATAGGTGATAATATCTTTATCATAAAGTTCTTTAAGAGATTTTTCAAAGGTATGCATCCCATATTGTCCGCCGGTCTGAATGGCCGAACGCAATTGTTCCACCGCCCCATCGCGGATCATGTTACGAACGCCACCCGTAGCTATCATGATTTCTGAAACCATGATACGGCCTTTACCTGAAGCCCGAGGAGCTAATTTTTGAGAAATGACCCCCTGTAAAGCCGTCGAAAGCTGGAGCCGGACCTGTTGCTGCTGATAAGGAGGAAAAACGTCGATAATACGTTCAATGGTTTGCGGGGCATCAGGAGTATGCAAAGTGGCTAAGACCAAATGTCCAGTTTCCGCTGCTGTCAAAGCTGTTGAGATCGTTTCCAGATCACGCATTTCTCCCACCACGATCACATCCGGGTCCTGGCGTAAACAACGCTTAAGCGCTTCCGCGAATGAATTGGTATCGCGATAAACTTCACGCTGCTTGATGACTGATTTCTTGTTCGTATGAATATACTCAATGGGATCTTCAATACAGGTGATCACGCAAGTGCGCTCAGTATTGATTAAATTGATCATGGAGGCCAATGTCGTGGTCTTACCCGTTCCTGTGGGACCGGTGATCAAGACCAAGCCGTTTTGTTTACGTGCCAGGTCCCCGATGATGGGCGGCAACTGCAAATCTTCGATGGAAGGGATAAATAAAGTAATACGTCGAAATGCCGCCTCGACGGAACCACGCTGAATATGCACATTGACGCGGAAGCGATCCATGCCTGTCAAAGCCAGGGAAAAATCCAATTCTTTTTCTATTTCAAATTTAGCCCTCTGACTGTCCGAAAGGACACTGTAGATCATCGCCTGGATCTGATCACGACTAAGAGGTTCCCCCTTAAATGGCACCAGACGGCCGTCAATACGAAAGATCGCCGGGCTTTTTTCGGTCAAATGCAGGTCAGAAGCACCTTCCTGAATGGTCAATAATAGTAGTTCACGCAGATAAGGAGGGTTATTCATCTGTCTATTATACCTTTAATGAAGAAGATTTGTTAGAAATCCACTTGGCCACGCGAGAGATCCCTTCTTCAATACGAGCTTCCGAGGTTGCAAAGCTAAACCTGATAAAATTGGGAGCCCCAAAACCATCCCCCGGGATCCCGGCGACCTTGACCTCATCTAATATCTGTTTGGCGATCACCGTCGCATCGCCTACCTTTGAAAAATCACAAAAAACATAAAAAGCGCCTTCCGGGCGGATATAAGAAAGCAGCTCGACACGGTCTAAACATTTCAACATCAGATCACGTCGCTTTTTGAATGTCTGGCACATCTGATCGATAGATTCTGGGGAGGATTTCAAAGCTTCCATGGCCGCAACCTGGCTGATAGACGATGGGTTAGAAGTTGAGTGGTCCTGGTATTTTTTAATATACTCCATGATCTCCAGGGGACCTGCCGCGTAGCCGATACGCCAGCCGGTCATAGCATAGGCCTTTGACACGCCGTTGACCGTCAAGGTCAGATCAAAGATCTCCTTGCCTAACGACGCTATCGAGCTGAAAGTGTTAGTATCATAGATCAACTTTTCGTAAATTTCATCACTAATCACATAAATCTTGTGCGCTACACAGATCTCGGCAATCGAAGCTAATTCTTCTTTACTATACATGACACCCGTCGGATTAGACGGGGAATTGATGATCAAAACCTTGGTTTTAGGCGTAATATATTTCTTTAACAACTCCGGTGTGATCTTATAAGCACTGGCAGTCCCCGTCGGGATGATCACGGAGACCCCACCCGCCGCCTTGACCATTTCAGGATAGCTCACCCAATATGGTGACTGAAAGATCACTTCGTCCCCATCATCAACTAAAACCTGGATGATATTAAACAAAGAATGCTTGGCCCCGCAAGAAACCACGATCTGACTGGGCTTATAGACAAGACCGTTATCTTTTTGAAATTTAGCGGCAATGGCCTCGCGCAGATCCTGGGTCCCGATCGAAGGTGTATATTTGGTTTTCCCACCCTCAATGGCCTTGATACCAGCCTTCTTGATAAAATCAGGCGTATCAAAATCTGGTTCACCGGCCGCGAAATTGACAACATCATGCCCCTGGGCCTGCAGTTCTTTGGCACGGGCTGTGATAGCTAACGTCGTTGATCCGAGCATCTCTTTAACTCTACGATTGACATGAAGCATACAAATCTCCTTAAGATTATGCGGCTACTAAACATATGCCGGCTTTATTAGCCAGGCTTACCGTTTTTTCGCGGTCAATGATCAAAGTTTTATCCGCCTCAATAGCAAGGCATGAAGCTTGGACCGAAGCCATGGCTTGAATGGTGCGCGGGCCGATCACCGGCACGTCAAAACGATTGTCTTGGTCAGGCTTGGATGTTTTAACTACAACCGCGCCTTGACGGGCGATCGAACCACCACGAAGGATGGCACGATCCGTGCCCTCCATGGCTTCAATGGCCACGATGGCTTTTTCTTTGATCACCACGGTCTGGCCAATATCGATCCCTCCCACAAGCTTGGCAATGGTCAGTCCAAATTCAATATCCTTTAATTCACTCTCACTGGGGCCTCGCTTCGTCAACGTACCGCGAGGGGCTAAATATTTCTTCAATAAAAAAGTGGAATCAAGCAAGGTCATGCCTTCTTTACTTAAACGGTCTGCCACCGCGGCAAAAATAGTGTCTGCCTTGCGATCCCGCAAAGCGTCACGAAGGGCTTGGAACTCTTCATCTAACTCGACCGCAGGATTGAACAAATTATCCTGATTGACCTGACCTGCCATGATGACTTTTTCGACGGAATTCTTACGAAAATATTCAAAAAGTTTTTTTAATTCACCAACTTTGAAATACTGGAATTTATCAACAAAAAAGAATAAGAACGGAGATGTGTCCCCAGCAACAGCTGCTGCGACTATCTTTATGCCCTGATCGCGCGCCGCCCTGGCAAAGAGAAAAGGAAATTCCCTGTTGCCCGCGATAAGACCTATTATTTTTAAATTAGGAGATGCCACGTTTGGATATCTGGATAAATTCAATGACCCGATGAATTTCAGGCACGCCGTTTAATTGTTCTTTGACCTGAAGGACGGCATGGCTACGGTTTAACCCGGAATTAAACAGGATCTTAAAAGCACGGTGCAAAACCTTTTGATTTTCTGACGGAACATCTGCACGCTTTAATCCCACGATATTTAAACCTCTTAAGGTGGCAGGATTACCATCCACCAAAGAAAATGGCGGGACATCCTGGTTGACCTTGGAACAGCCACCGATCATAGATAAATACCCTACTCTGGCATACTGGTGAACGCCGGACAAGCCACCGATCACGGCCCGGTCTTCAATAGTGACATGCCCTGAAAGTCCCACATAATTGGCTAAAACACAATCATTGCCAATTTGACAGTCATGAGCCACATGAGAACTGGCCATAAACAAATTATTGTCCCCGATGGTAGTTGTGCCACCACCTTCGATGGTGCCGGGATTGACTGTAACAAATTCCCGAAAAACATTGTTAGCCCCTATCCTCAGAAACACTTTATCAGACTTCTGGTGTTTCCTGTCCTGCGGTGGTGAGCCGATCACAGCTCCGGTATATATTTGGCATCCGTTGCCGATAATGGTATCTCCCTCAACAACACAATGAGCGCCGATAGTGACATTGTCCCCTAAGCTCACCGCCCCATTAATGACCGCATAAGGGCCGATCTTGACATTTTTCCCAAGCTTTACTTGCTCACCAATAATTGCAGTTTTATGAATTGTATTTGCCATATAAAATATTCCCGATCAAGCGTTCAAATACTGCGCCTCTGTATAAGAAAACATCATTTCTGCTTCGATAGCCACATCTGTTCCAACACGCGCTACTCCCTTGACATGCGCGGTACGTTCTCTGTCACGGATGATCTCAACTTCCATCAATAACTGATCTCCGGGATAAACAACCTTACGGAACTTCACATCTGATATAGACATGAATAAAGCTACTTTACCATTATGCGCCCCGCTGGTCAATACCACAACTCCTGCGGTTTGAGCCATGGCTTCGATCATCAATACCCCTGGCATAACCGCCTTCTGGGGGAAATGACCCTGAAAAAACCCGTCATTGATCGTTACATTCTTGATACCGATCCCCTTTTTGCCAGGATCGATCTCGATGACCCTGTCCACCAGTAAAAAAGGATAACGATGAGGCAGGATCTTCATGATCTCATTGATATTAAAAACCCTTCCCGAAGCCCCAGGCACTGCAGATGGGTAAGAAGAAGCGGCAGTACTGTATTTCTGACGCTGGGCTTCTATCTTCTTGACCAGAGCCCGGTTTAAGGCGTGTCCACTTTTGGTGGCGTAAACAGCGCCTTGGACAGGATACCCTAATAAAAAAAGATCTCCGATGACATCCAAAATTTTATGCCGAGTGCATTCATTGGGAAAACGCAGGGTATTTTCCAAAGGCCCTTTGGTTGACATCACTAAAGTATTTTGATAATTAGCCCCTTTACCTAAACCGTGGGCTTTGATCTCACTGACCTCAGATTCCAGGCAAAAAGTACGTGCAGGGGCCAGCTCCTTGGTAAAGGTATCTAAATCAACGGATTGTGAAAAAAATTGCGAACGCAATAATGGATGATCATAATCCAAAGTATAAGAAACATTGAATTGATCGTGAGGGACCATCACGATCGTTGATGTTTTATTGGCAACGACGATCGGCTCTTGGATGACAAAAATATTTTTTTCGGTTTGTTGCTCAACAATGCCTGCCTGCTCCAATGCTTTTAAAAATTCCAGGCTACTGCCGTCCATGGCAGGGATTTCTTCATTATCAATATCAATACTCGCATTATCAACACCCAAACAACTTAAAGCTGCCATTAAATGTTCAATGGTATAAATACGCACCCCATGACTTTCAACCGCAGAGCAACGGGTGACCTTCTCATCCACGACCGCGTTAGACGCGTTAACTTTGATCCTTGGTTTACCCGGCAGATCAATGCGCGTAAAAGAAACCCCTTCATTATCCCCTGCTGGCTTAATTGTCATTTGCGCCATTTTCCCGGTATGTAAGCCAACACCGGAAAGGGTTACAGGATTCTGTATAGTTTTCTGTTTCATGATTTTTCTTCTAATTCCTCGATACGCTTCTTCAGATCCTTGATCGTCTCCACGTACTTATCAAACCGTTGGATATGCGCATTATTCCTAAAGGCCTGCTTGATGGGCTGGGCCGGGGAACCAAAAACCTGCTCTCCCGCTTTAACGGAATGGCTTACCCCTGTTTGGGCCATGACTATGGCTCCGTCGCCAATTTCTATATGCCCAACCAAACCTGACTGTGCCGCCAAAATGACATGATCACCTAATTTTGTGCTGCCGGCAATACCCGATTGAGACACGATCAAACAATGTTTACCGATCGTGACATTATGCGCAATTTGGACTAGATTATCAATTTTTGTCCCCTCGCCTATTACCGTCTTATCGAAACGCGCGCGGTCAATGGTGACATTGGCCCCGATCTCCACATCATCTTCGATCAGAACAGAACCTATCTGGGGGATCTTCATATGTTTGCCATTGACGGGAATATATCCATACCCATCACTGCCAATGACAGTACCGCTATGAATAATCACACGTTGCCCAAGACTGACCTTTTCACGCAAGACCACATTAGGGTAGATCAGGCAATTTTCTCCAAGATGCGTGTCATGCCCTAAATAACAATTAGCATAGATCACACAGCCTCTCAAGACAATAGCACCGTCTTCAATGACCGTATGCGCGCCAACAGCCACACCGACCCCAAGCTTTGCTCCCGGAGCAATAACAGCGGTTGGATGAATACCACGCGGCTTATAATCAGGCGCATCCTTTAGAAAATAATTGACCACCTGAGTAAAGCTCAACGAGGGATTATCCACCCTAATAAGAGTTTTCCCCGGACAAGAGATCTGCCGGGGAACGAGGGTGACACCCGCTTGGGTGTCCGCAAGCAACGGTTCGTATTTAGAATTGCTCAAAAACGTCAGTTCATTCTTTTTTGCTTCTTTGATCCCTGAAAACCCGCTGACTAAGATGACACCGTCACCGATCAATTCTCCCTTAACCAATTGGGCAATATCAGACACGGTTAACTGCATGGCGGATGAATTACTTCTTATAGCTGTCATTTAAAGCCTTCAGGGCCTCATCAGTAAGATTATATTGTGGATCACCATAGACCATGACCCGGTCATTGACAACATAGGTGTAGCCTTCTTTTTTGGCTATACCGGCAACTACAGTTTGGATCTCAGCCAAGATCTCACGTACTTTATCATCACGCCTCTTGCCTAATTCCGCGCGTTTGTCCTTATCAAAAGCGATCACATCATTTTTCTGTTTTTCAATATCGGCTTCCATGGACGCTTTCTGGGAATCGCTCATCAGATCCAGCTTGGTCTGCGCATCCTGGATCTTCTGGACCATCTGATCACGCTGTTTCTGGAATGTTTCACCTTCACTTTGCAAAACGGCATCAAATTCTTTTGTTTTTTGATAACCATCAAAGACCTTGCCTAATTCTACATAGCCAATTTTAAGACCATCAGCTAAGCTTATCCCAGTCGCCATAAACCCAAAAATTAACGCCAAACCTAAAACTTTTAACGCTTTCATATCATCCTCCTAGTAGTTTGTTCTTAAAAAATATCCCGCTTTAAAGTTATAAAGCAGGCTGTTATTATACTCTTAAAATCCACGGCTGACGCTAAAATAAAACTTACCGCTCTTGGAAGTTTGTCCTGGTTCAGTGTCTAGAGGGATACCGTAATCCAATTTAATTGGACCGATCGGGGTCTTGACACGAAGTCCAACACCTGTACCGGATTTGAGGCCTCCAGTACCGTAATCCCTCACTTTATCCCACACATTACCTGTATCAAAAAATACTGCACCCTTGATAATTTCAATGATAGGTACCGTATATTCAACACTGCCAAGCAATATTGCATCGCCACCGACAGCGTCATTCGTATTAGGGTCAAGAGGTCCTACCGAACGCTCATCATAACCGCGGATAGAATCTTGTCCACCGGTAAAATAACGTTCAAAGATCGGGACATCCGGGGTGTTTGGGTAAGACTGGACCATGCCGGTTTCGCCTCTAACCTCAAGAACCGTTGTTACATCATGAATGATCACAGGATAATAATAAGCCCCGCTGGTTTGTAAACGGTAGAAATTCTTATCCCCTCCTAATGGCCCGCCAGCTAGATCCGCGCTATTGGTAACACTCCACCCTGTGGTCGGGGACAATTTGCTGTCTCGATAATCATTAGTGACGCTAACGCCCAGGGAACTGACCAAACTGCTTCCCACTTGTTCCTGTAAAGCCTCGGACTCTCCGGAATTCATATTGCTGATATTGATATGTTCCAGGCGATAAACAGTACCTACGGAAAGATTATCATTAAAGGCCTTGCCCAAGCGAAGATCACCGCCGATCGTTTTCTGATCATAGGCATATCCCGTGGTACCATCATTAAGATTTTCAGTCAAATAGGCATCAAAACCTGCTGAAACAGGATGATCAAACAGCCACGGTTCAGTGAAACTTAATAACAAATTACGCTGGCTGGAACCGATCTGGGCCCGCAGGCGCAGATCCTGGCCGCCACCGGTAAACGTAGACCAATTGGAAATATCAAGGTTCTTTTGTTCGACTTCCACAAACCCGATCAATCTATCTACAGTGCTGTAACCACCGCCAAAAGAAAAAGTACCCGTCTTTGCTTCTTTGACCTGCACTACCAGGTCCTTACGGTCCTCTTGGTCGGTGTCTTCAATATCGTATCCAACATCTTCAAAATATCCCAGATCTTTCAATCGCTGTTTGGAAACTTTTAATTTCTGACCGTCGAATCGTTCACCAGGATACATGCGCAACTCCCGGCGAATAACAATGTCACGCGTTTGGGCATTACCTTGGATCTTGATCAAATTAACATACACCAACATGCCTTCCTTGATATTGATCTTTACATCAACCTTGCCGGTGGTGGTATTAAATGACGTTGCTTCTTCAACCAAGGCAGAAATATAGCCACGGTCAAAATAAGCTTCACGAACATTTGAAAGGTCCTCTTCTAACTTTTCATGGCTGAAAAAATCACCCATTTTTAATTTTTTAAAATGACCTTTGATATCATTATCGGAAAGGATGGCATTCCCTACAAAGCTGACATCCCCCACGTAATAACGCTTGCCCTCTTGGATAGTGACATTCACATTCACCAATCCCCGATACAAAGTCTCTACCTGGTAAGTAGCTTTAGTGTCCAGATAACCATTTTGTTCATAAAATGCCTGTATCGCTGTCATATCTTCTTGCAGCTGATCTTCCTTGAGAAGGCCTGAAGCAAAAAGCCATGCCCAACGGGATTTCATGATCTTGATAATTTTCTTATCTTTGAAAGCCACATTTCCATAAACATAGATCCTCTTGATCTTGACCCTGTAGCCTTCGCGTATAATAAAATGTAAGTTGGCCTTATTAGTGGTTTCATCTATAAAGGTTTCCACATCCACCTTGACCTGGGTCAAACCTTTCTTCTTATATAGATCTTCGATCATGTTAATATCATCTTTGAGGGTCTTGTTATCAAGGAATTTGTCCTTCTTGGTATTCATCTTTTTTATCAAATAATTCTTATTATAATATTTGATCTTGGAAAATGAGATCTCACCAACGATCGGTTTTTCTTTCAAGGTCACGATCACCTTGTAACCGTCATCCAAGTCTTCATGATCGATCTGCACATCAGAAAAATGCCCTGTATTGTATAAACGTTTTAGATCATCGCTCACCACCGCATCCTGATACTCTTCTCCCACACGGGTTTTGATCCTGGCTAGGATTTGGGCAATACCTATGGACTTATTGCCTTGGATCTCAATAGCTTTGACGATTTTAGAAACAGGAGCAAGTTCAGCTACAGGCTGTTGGGCTGCTGGCTGTTGATTGGGCTGCGCAGTGGTTGGTTGTTGAGGCTGAGTTGTTTGGGTCGTTGCGTTGAGTTCGGAATTAATTTGCGAATTATCCGTAAGCGGTTCTGCGAAAATAATTTTTGTTCCTAAGAAAATAGTGCAAAGAACGAAAAATATGAGTGAAAATGTTTTATTTTTAGGCATTGGTCAATTATAAGTTCTGGCTATAGGGCTGTCAATCTACATTGATTTTATTTATATTACTCGTGATGGGCCATTTCCAAGTTCGCAAATTTGACAAACTCCTTGAAGAACTTCATTTTTACAGAGCCGGTCGGTCCGTTACGCTGTTTGGCGATGATCGCCTCTGCAATCCCGCGATTCTCATCGGTCGGATTATAATACTCCTCACGCATCAAAAGCACGACCACATCCGCGTCTTGTTCAATGGCTCCTGATTCGCGAAGATCAGAAAGCTGGGGCCGATGGTCCTGACGGCTTTCCACCGCACGTGAAAGCTGGCTGATGGCGATCAAAGGAACGCCTATCTCACGCGCCAAGGCTTTCAGGGAACGCGAAATTTCTGAAATTTCCTGTTGCCGGCTTTCCGACTTAGTATGCCCCTGCATTAACTGTAAATAATCGACGATGATAAGGCCTATATTTTGGGACGCTTTTAATCGTCTGGCTTTGGCCCGCAATTCCAGCATTGAAATAGCCGGGGTATCGTCAATGAATATGGAAGCATTCGACAGACGTCCGGCAGCCTTGGTCAGCAAGGGCCAGTCAGACGGCGAAAGAAACCCGGTACGGACTTTATGCGCATCCACCTGGGCCTGGGAACATAACATACGCTGGACCAATTGTTCCTTGGACATTTCCAGAGAAAAAATAGCGATGGGAATATTATGTTCCAGACAAGCGTTCTCGGCTATAGAAACGGCGAAAGCACTTTTCCCCATCGACGGTCGTCCCGCAATAATGATCAGGTCAGAATTTTGCAAACCTGAAGTTATCCTGTCGAAATCTGTAAATCCGGTAGGGACACCGGTGATGGATTTTTTATGCTGGTAGAGAAGATCAATGTTCTCAATGGTGCCTTTGATAATATCTTTGATATGAATGGCCTGCTGTTTTTGCTTGGCATCAGCGATCTCAAAGATCAACTGTTCGGCACGATCCACCAACTCATCAATATCCACATTAACCGAGTAACTTTTAGAAATAATTTCCGTGGCATTCTTGATCAATTGGCGCTGTATGCCCTTTTCCTTGACGATGTCTACGTAATATTGCGCATTGGCCGCGGTGGGGACAAAATCGGCCAGCTGGGAAAGATAGGATAGCCCGCCCAAACTCTCTAACTGCCCGGTGTTTTTAAGCCAATCTGAAAGGGTAATGATGTCCACCCTTTTGCGTTCTGAATATAATTCCAGCATCGCCCCAAAGATCTTCTGATGGGCGGTCTCATAAAAATAAAAGCTATCAAGGTGTTCAATAGACACCCCGATAGCTTCTTCGGAAATCATCATGGCCCCCAAAACCGCTTTCTCAGCATCGATATTCTGCGGCGGGACCTTAATCGTCTGCTGATCCATAAAAATTACCTACTAGCTTTTCTTCGTGACCCACAAACGGATCTTGGCGATCACTTGCGGATGAAGTTTAACGCCGATCTCAAAAATACCCAGATCGTCGACCGGCTTTTCAAGGACTAGAGACTTTTTATCGATCTTATGATTTTCTGCTTCCAATGCCTGGAGGATCTCAGTTTCCGAAACCGCCCCGTAAAGCTTTTCCTGATCATTGACTTCCACGGCGATCGTCAGGGAAACCTTGCTTAAAATATCAGCTTTTAGCTGGGCTTCTTTTTTCTCTGCTTCATAGATGGCCAAACGTTTAGTCTTTTCTTTTTCAATGCGCTTGATATTGCCTTCAGTCGCCGGCATGCCCAGCCCGCGAGGCAATATATAGTTACGGGCATAGCCGTTCTTGACCTTAACGACATCACCCACTTGGCCCAACTTTTCTACATTTTCCATCAAAATAATATTCATGATTATTTCCTTTTTGAAGATCCAACGGATAAAAGACCCAAGAAGCGGGCAATTTTGACCGCGACAGTGATCTGTCGTTGTTGAGTGGCGCTGGCACTGGTAAGGCGGCGCGAGAATAATTTCCCGCGCTCGGTCAGACATTTTTGTAAAAATGCGATATTCTTATAATTGATCTCAGTTCCCTTAGGAATGGACATGCGCGGAGGTCTAGGACCCCGACGAGCACCATCGCCCCCACGACCACCAAAGGAATTGTTGTCGCCATCTTTCTTAAATGGCTTTCTATCTTTTGAATCCCCACGCTTTTTGGTAAATTTTCTTTCCATCTTATTTATTCCTCCCAAGCTATATCTTCCGGGGATACCACTGTATCCTGATCACCGGCATCTTTGGCCGCGGGCTCACTGCCCGTGGCATTTTCACTTTTAACAGGGGCACCTAAAAACTGGATGCGCTCGGCCCTCACGTCGATCGTGCTGCGCTTCTGGCCATCACCTGTTTCCCAAGAACGGCTTTGTAAAATACCTTCGACAAAAACCGCCCGGCCTTTTTGCAAATACTGATTACAAATTTCCGCCTGTTTATCCCAAGCTGTCACCGTGATAAAACAAGTGTCTTCTTTTAATTCACCCGTTCGGTCCTTGAATTTACGGTTAACGGCAATGCGCAGGTTGGTCACTGCTGTACCATTGGGAGTATAACGCAATTCAGGATCTTTGGTTAAATTTCCGATCAACAAAACTTTGTTCAAACTTGCCATACTGATTCCTCCAATCGCTCTAAAAACGCAACTTACTTTTAGGCAGCCTTAGGAGCCTCTTCTGCCTTAACGGTCAAAAAGCGCAGAATCTGTTCGTTGAGACGCAAACTACTCTGCAACTTGGCAACACTGGAGCTTTTAGCTTCAAGGTTCAAGAGATAATACGAACCTTCCGCGATCTTCCCAATAGGAAAACTCATCTTATGACGGTCCAGCCACAGTTGGCTGTTGACCAACTTGATCTCGGCTTTAGCCAAAGAATCTGCCACACTTTTGACGATCTCGTCCTTGGTACTTTGCGGCGCATGTGCGTCAACAATATAAATCAATTCATACTTGTTCATTACATTTCCTCACATTGTCAGTTAAACTTATTCATGGCAACTGGTGCACCTTCGGTCACCCAGCATGTGACACAGTCTAGTGCATGATTAATAAAATCCGGCAAAGCTTTTTTCTCGACCGGGGTGAAATTGGCTAAAACATACTCAACGGTATCGACCACGCTTGGAGGAGCATCGATCCCCATACGCAAGCGAGAAAATTGATTCGACCCAAGGTCCTTAATGATGGATTTTAACCCATTATGGCCTCCGGCACTGCCCGATGTCCGCAGGCGCAACTTTCCAAAAGAAAGGGTCAGATCATCGCAAACGATCAAAATATCTTCCAAGGCGATCCCTTGCCTGTCTACAAGTTTCTTGACAGATAACCCGGAATTATTCATAAAAGTCGTCGGCATCAATAAAGAACATTCAATATCTTTAATAACTACTTTCGAAAACATTCCGTGATTACTCGCAGAACTGCGCCAAGAACCCTTCTGCCCGGCGCATAGGCGCTCAAGAACTAAAAAACCCAAATTGTGACGATTCCACGTATATTGCGACCCCGGATTCCCAAGGCCTACTATTAATTTTTTCATTAAGATCCCTCGCTTTTAGGCTCGGGATGATTTCGACATTTCGTCGAAATCACTTTTTAGCATCATCCTTCTTGGCGCCTTCAGGCTTCTTAGCAGCGCCACCAGCGGCAGCGTCAGCTCCTTCTTCTTTCTTCTTTTCCTTCAAAACTTCAGGCTCACTACCAGCAGCCGCGGCTTCGCCTTCTACAACAGGAGCAGCTGTCTCTTCACGCATGGAACCTGCGACCGTGATAAGCACGGATTCCGGATCATGCTTGGTACGTACCCCTTGAGGCAATGCCAGATCCTTGACATAAATAGAATCATGTACTCCCAAATTCGTTACATCTGCTTCCAAATGGTGAGGAATATTCGTCGGCAAACAAATAACATCCAACTCCCACATCAGATGTTCCAAAGTACCGCCATCACGCTTGACGCCAATCGCCTCGCCTTTAGGAAGCACCTTGACTTTAATTTCAATTTCTTTATCCAGGGAGATACGATTAAAATCAATGTGAATGATCTCATCGGTGACCGGATGAAGCTGGACATCCTTGATAATGGCCGGGAAATCCGAGATCTTTTTGCCCTCATCGACCAGGTTCAGATGGTAGATCAAGCTTTCGCCGATATGCTGACGATAGATACGATCATAGGCCTTGCGGTCCGCCTGGATGGTCGTTGGCTTGGAATCTCCCCCGTATACGATCCCCGGGATCAAATTCGAACGGCGTACCTGACGGGACTTTGCAGACCCCGTGCTTTTTCTGATTTGAACGTCAAAATTAATTTGTTCCATTTGATTACCTCTTCATTGTTAGTATTTCAATCCACCGTTGGTGGATCTCGTCTACGATTTAATTTTTGATCTCTTCAAACAAACTACTGATAGACTCAGCGTTATGCGTACGGACAATGGCCTCACCTAAAAGCGGGGCGATCGACAATTGTTTTATTTTAGTATTTTGAAAACCGTCCTTTAAAGGGATACTATTGGTAACGATCACATTAAGCAGTTCCTGGCAATTGGCGATCCTCTCCTTGGCCGGTCCTGATAATACCCCATGACTTGCTGCCGCATAGATGCCTTTGGCCCCAAAACTCTTAAGGGCAGCGACCGCGTCGACCAAAGAACCAGCCGTGGCGATGATATCATCAACGATCACTACATTCTTGTCCTTGACCTCGCCTAATATATGCAAGACCTCGGTTTTTTCCGGTGACATACGTCTTTTATCAACAATGGCCAAAGCGGCGTTCAAACGCTTGGCATAGGCCCTGGCTACTTTAATACCGCCCACATCAGGTGAGACGACGACCAGATCACCGATCTGGCGTTCTTTAAAATATTCGGATAAAACATTGATGGCATACAAATGGTCCACCGGGATATCAAAAAATCCTTGTAACTGGGCTGCGTGCAGATCCATGGTCAAAACACGATTAGCGCCGGCCGCGACGATCAAATTGGCCACCAGCTTGGCGGTAATGGGTACACGAGGCTGATCTTTACGGTCCTGACGGGCATAACCGTAATACGGGATGACCGCCGTGATCCTGTCCGCCGAAGCGCGGCGCGCAGCGTCAATCAGGATCAAAAGTTCCATCAAATTCTCGTTGACCGGAGGACAGGTCGGCTGAACAATAAAAACGTCCTGTCCACGGATATTTTCCCTGATATGAACACGGATCTCGCCTTCGCTAAAACGCCCGACAAAAACCTCGGTCTGCTTGATGCCGAGCTTTTGACAGATCTCTGCCGTCAAAGAAGGATTTGCATTCCCGCCAAAAACCGATAATTTTCTCATATTTTTCCTTTACTAACTCTTTTTATAACACGAGCCGGGATACCAACAGCTACCATCCCAGCAGGAATATTTTTCCCACGAGCCACCACAGAGCCGGCGCCAACCATGGCCCCGGCGCCGATCTTGTTAGGCGCCACTAGGATCGCATCCGAACCTATGAATGCCTTAGGCCCGATAAATGTTTTATTTTTATTCACCCCGTCATAATTGGCCGTCACCACCCCTGCACCAATATTGACGCCCTGACCTATCACCGCATCCCCTAAAAACGAAAAATGTTTTTGAAAAACCCCTCGACCCATCGAGGTCCTGGAAACTTCCGCAAAATTACCTATTTCAACTCCGTCACTAATACGGGTCCCAGGACGCAAATGCGCTATGGGACCGATACTGCAATTTCGACCAATACGCACATCGGTATGAATGACCGTCATCGGATAGATGGTCGTGTCACGACCGATCGTGACACCTGTTTCAATAAAGGTGGTCAAAGGGTCAATGATCGTCACGCCTGACAACATCAGTTTACTTAAGATCCTGCGTCGGATAATGACCTGGGCCTGCGCCAGGTCTTCCCGGGTATTAACACCGAAACCAGCTGTTTCATCCTGGGTCGTGAAGGTGGCAACCGCTTTACCATGCGCACGCAATAATTCAATGACATCCGTTAAATAAAATTCTTTTTTCCCGCCATTACGCTTTACCTTCTTTAAAACCTCAAACAAATCTTTTGATTTAAAACAATAAACACCGACATTGATCTCTTTGATCTTATCTTCCGCGACTGAAGCGTCTTTCTGCTCGCGAATAGCTAAAAAATGACCTTGAGCATCACGCACGATACGTCCATAACCATGAGGAACACCGATATTTGCCGTTAATACGGTGGCCGAAGCCCCGGAACGATGATGCTTTTTTAATAATGCAGCCACGATCTCTTTGGACAGCAGCGGAGTGTCCCCGCAAAGGACCAGGGTCGTTCCCTGATAACTCTTCAGATAAGGAGCACAACGATTGACAGCGTCGGCAGTACCGAGCAATTGGTCCTGCTCGACATATTCAACACCATCACCAACAGCATCCCTTACACGTTGGGAACCATGCCCCACCACTACATACGTTTTCAAAGAGCGCAACGCTTTAGTAATATCCAGCACATACTCGAGTACCGGCTTGCCGCAAACTTTATGCAACACTTTCGGGGTCTCGGATTTCATCCGGATGCCCTTACCTGCCGCTAAAACGATCGTTTTAAAATGACTCATTGAAGATACTCGTTGATTCATATTTAAATTGCCCAGCCAGGACTCGAACCTGAACAACGAGATCCAAATTCTCGGGTGCTACCATTACACCACCGGGCAGTAAATCTACAGTGTGCTGACCACAAAAACCTGAGTGTAACGCCTATCAAATTTCGCCCGGAGGCTTAAAGCGTGCTTTTGTGACGTGGCTAAAGCGTAAACCGACGGGCCGCTGCCGGAAAAACAAACACCGACGGCTCCAGCATCAAGCAATTTTCTTTTCAAATAATAAAAATCAGGCCTCAGCGACAAAATAGCAGGCTCTAGATCATTGGACAAAGCCCCTGCCAGTCGCATTAAATCCCCATTTCTTAAAAAGGGAAGCAGAATATTAACATTATCCTTTTTGTTTGTCAAATTTAATTTAAGACGTGCAAAAACCTCTTTCGTATACATTTTAACCCGAGGCGTAACAAGCACATGCCATAATTTTGTCTTGATCGCCAAAGGCTTGATCTGCTCCCCCCTGCCCGTACCCAACGCATAAGAAGTATTATATAGAAAGAAGGTCACATCACTACCTAGGCCAGATGCATACTTGACTAATTGAGCATTATTTAAGCCTAGTTGCCACAAACGATTAAGACCTGATAAAACAGCAGCCGCATTGCTGGACCCGCCAGCCAAACCTGCAGCCACGGGTATATTTTTTATAATATTTATATCTAAACCTTTTGGAACCGAAAAATCACGAGAGAGCATTTCTGCCGCTTTATAGGCCAAATTACCAGTATTTCGTGGCACATCAGGATGAGCGCAATGGATGGTTATCTTACTGCTTTTATTTCGGGACAAAATGATCTGGTCAGCCAGGCTGATGCGCTCGAATATGGTCCTAAGTTCATGAAAACCATCAGGCCTTTTACCCATAATATCAAGAACAAGATTTAATTTAGCTGGTGAGAGGACTGTGAGGCGACGCATTTTTCCAATTCTTTGATTTTTTGTTGGACTACGATTTGGTGAGGGTCCAGGTCCATTGATTTATTCCAATATTTACGGGCCAAGGTGTATTGATTTAAAGCTTTATAAACATCGCCAATATGGTCATAAAGGATCTCATCGGTAATGAATGTCTCTGCTTTCTGCAAAGTGGTTAGGGCTTCTGCATACATCCCTTTTTTATAAAGCGCCCATCCCAAACTGTCATAATAAGCACCATTGGCTGGATCTATCTCTATGGCTTTACGGATCATACTGACCGCTTCATCTAAATGAACACCGTCCTGAGCATACGTATATCCTAAAGAGTTGAGGGCCTCACTGTTTTCCGGTTCGATCTGCAGTACTTTACGGAACATCTCAGTGGCTTTAAGATGATCCTTGCTATCCGCATAAATAGATCCCAATAAATTAAGAGCTGAGGTATTGGCAGGATCAACGGCCAAAACGCTTAAGAATTGCTCAATGGCCTTGGGGTATTTGCCCTGGGCATAATACAGCTGACCTAAATACATATAGACATCTGTATTAGCCGGGTCATCCTGGACCGCGTTTTTAAGAATATTTTCATATTCCGATGCTGCTAAATCGAATTTGTGTTCTGAAGAATAAACGAGGGCCAACAAATAATGAGCTTGGGGGTCCTGAGAGGAAATACGCGTCACTGCTTTGAGCTGGGCCGTGGCGTCATCAAGCTGCCCAATACGCAAATAATAAGCCCCCAGTTTTAATCTGGGAGCAGCTTCCAAACCATTGGATTTTACGGATTGTTGATACTCGCTGATCGCTTGAGAGCTTTCGCCGTTGAGATCATGGCAGAGAGCCATGATATAATGGGCCAGACCCTGGGATTTTGAATCCACGGTCAAGTCCTGAGCATAGCATGGATTTACGATCCTGAACAGCAAGGTGAAAAGAAACCCTAGTGTAAACAGGCGAAGGCCCAATAGCATACGCGCCTCCAAAATTAACGAGTGGCTCTCTTTTTGAGATGGCGTAAAGCTTTACGTAATTTTTTACGTTTGTGGGTCCGGATCTTGATCAGTTTTCTTTTTCTTCCGCAGGGCATTTTAGCCTTCCTTAATAGATAAGCTTGTTAAGAGAATATTCGATAATACCTTCGGCCCCTGCTTCTTTAAGGGCCGGAATAATTTTACGTACTGTGCCTTCATCTATAACTGTTTCCAAAGCCACCCATTGATCGTTCACTAATGGGGAGATAGTAGGATTACGTAAGGCAGTGACTGTTTTTAGAATTTTGTCCAAGTTCTTACGAAGTACATTCATCTTAAGTCCCACCATGCCTTTGGCCTGCAAGGCCCCTTTTAACAGCAGGATGATCTGGTCCATCTTCATTTTTTTCCAAGGATCTTTCAGAGCATTCTTGTTGGCGATGAATTGTGTGGTAGACTCACATAAAGTGTCGACGATACGCAATTTATTGGCTTTGAGCGAGGACCCGGTTTCAGTCAGCTCAACAATGGCATCCACAAGCCCGGTCGCAACCTTGGCCTCGGTGGCACCCCATGAAAATTCTACATCGGCTTTGACCTTATGTTTGGCTAAATATTTTTTGGTGACATTAACGACTTCAGTGGCGATCTTCTTGCCTTGAAGGTCTTTGACTGAATTAATAGAGGAAGCCTCAGGCACTGCTAAAACCCAACGGACTTTATTGGTGGTTTGTTTGGCATATAAAAGTTCAGACAAGGAAGTCACAACGGAAGAGTTTTCTTCGATCCAATCAGCCCCTGTGATGCCGCAATCCAAGGTCTCATCCTCCACATAACGGGACATTTCTTGGGCGCGCAAAAGCACCGGAGAGATCTCCTCGTCATCGATCTGAGGAAAATAAGAACGGCTTGAAACCACTACCTTAAACCCTGCTTTTTCAAACAAGGCGACGGTGGCGTCCTGCAAGCTGCCTTTAGGCAGTCCTAATTTTAGTTTTTTCAAAAGGCCCTATCCCTTCGTTATCGTAAATTTTTTAAGTAGCGATACTTACAACGAACGCAAATTATAGCCTCCGATCCCTGATATGTAAAGTTATTTTATTGTAAATCCCCTATGACTCCGCTATAATGGCACAAATTTTGTAATCGTTATCCATTTGAGGTGAATATGCTTGGAATTTTACGTAAAAAGGGTGTGAACAAAACTATCCTTTGGTTCATTGCCATCGTCATCATTCTTTCCTTTGGTGTTTTCGGTACTGCTTACCGCTTGGACAATTCCGTCAACAGCGCTGGTACTATGTATGGACATAATGTCAGCATCAAAGATTTTCAACAAGCTTATGAAGACGCCCGTGACCAAGCCATTAGGGTTTATGGTGATGAATTCTTTAAAAAAGGCAGCCGGCTTGACCTGGAACAAGAAGCCTGGGACCGTTTGATCCTGGTCAAAGAGGCCCAAAAACGCGGTCTTCAAGTCAACGATCAAGAAGTCGTAGCCTATATCGCCACCTTCCCATTTTTTCAGAGAGACGGCCAATTTGATCAAAGGCAATATGAAGAAATTGTCCAGAACCCCAATATTTTCGACCGCTCCACCCATGACTTTGAAGAAGGTGTACGCAAGCAATTGATGATCCAAAAACTGGTCGAAACCGTGGCCCCTGAAATGGTATTAAATGATACTGATCTAAAAAAAGAATATCAAAAACGTAATGAAAAGATCACCTTGCAGTATGTGTTATTTAGCGCCTCAGATTTTGCCAAGAATGCTACTGTCAGCGACGATGATATTAAAACATTCTACGGGCAGCATCAAGAACAGTTCCGCCTGCCTCCAACCATAGTCCTTAATTATGTACAGACCAAGGACAAAGCCCTGGCTGATACATTATCCAAAGAGTTGACACCCGGCTCTGATTTCACCGCTGTAGCCAACGCATTGAAACTCGAAGTCAAAACCTCGAGTGCTTTTAGCCAAGACCAGCCGATCTTGACCTTTGCTTCCAACCCTGATGATGTGCAAAAATTCTTTGCCATGAAGCCCGGCGAATATTCGCCTCCTTTAGAAGCTCCGGATGGTTGGCAGATCGTTCAACTCAAATCAAAAAATGATTCTGCCATTCCTGCTTTGCAAGATATCCAGCCGCAAGTCAAATCAGCCTTATTATTAGAGAAAGGTTTTGCCTTGGCCAAGCCTCAAGCTGATAAATCACTGATAGCATTAACCGAGGCTTTAAAGACCAAAGATTTCAAAAAAGCAGCGACTGCGCTTGGACTAAATCCGCAAGAAACACCTGCCTTTGGCCGTAAGGACTATGTGGCCAATACAGGATTGATCCAGGAGTTCCAGCAGGAAGCGGATTCTCTTAACACCAACAAGAGATTAAGTGAAGTCATCTCCACCTCGGAAGGACCTGCGATCATTTATCTGGAAAAAATGGAAAAACCTGATGACGGGCAATTTGAATCCGATAAAGAGAATTTCCGGCAAATGCTCAACGCCGAAAAACGCAATCAAATTCTCATTACCTTCATCTCCCAACTGCACGCGAAAGCAGATGTTCATAGTAAGATCAAACATCAAGCTGCAAGGAGTTAAGCAGACGCTGCACTTGATGGCGGAATTTCCTGTGCGCCCAAGAATTGCCTAAGATTATTTATTGGCTGGATATTAATGATCACCGGTACAAAGCCCTGGGCGTTTTGAAGTTTGGCGAGCATGGCAGGGTTCATATGAAATTTAATCCCAGCACCAGCATTCTGCATCTGTAAATGCATATTTGCAGGGGTTAGATCAATACCACCAGTTTCCCTTTGTTTCCCCATCGCCTGATCCCCAGTTTTTGTGTCATGTCCTCCTGCTTTGATTTCTTCTTTTAACTTTTCTAAATCTTTTTTGGAAATAAGCTTAACATCCCAGGCATTACCAAACTCTGTATTTTTATATTCTTCAAACTCTATAGGTTCATTCATCATTTCACGGATCTTCGCATATCCCAATGATCCATGATTTTGCCAATAAAGTAAAAAGATATACTTAGCTGTATAGGCTAGGGACAAATTGACTCCTTCATTTTGAGACATGACATATTCATCAAGAACACTTTGAGGAGCTGTTTTTTCTTTGATCTCACGTAATGCCTGACGTACCGCTTGATACATGGCCTTGGCATCAAATTTTTTCCCTAATACTTCTTGGATCAATCTATTTTGCGTTCTGGCAGGCCTGTGTTTTTCAAATACCGGAATTGTCTGCTCAACGACCTTTCCATTAACGAACACTTTCTTTGTCATATGATCTTCATAAAAGAATGCTTTCTTAAACGGACCAAAATCTTCTCCCAGGGCCGAAGAGGCAAAATAACCTCCCCAATCCGCCAACATCTCACCAATAGCATCGATCTCAAGATCCCCTTTCTTGGGAGATTCCACATAAAGTTGATCCGTATGGGTCATTTCATGCCCCACAGATAGATTAATAACATTTCGGCCCAATAAAAGAAGGTCCGGACCATACGCCAAATCAAGATCGACGACAGATGTCTCTCCTCCTGACGCTGTACGATCAATACGGACTCCAAATAAGAATCTCATTTGTTTATACCTATAATCCTCCGGTGAATAGGGAACATTGGATTGAAAAATATTCAAGATGCCCAAATGAGTTAATATCAATTCCTTTAACGCCTCTGCGTCTGCGGACTTTGTATTTAGATTCAATAAATCACGAATATCCTTACGGCTTTTCACCAATTCAACAGCCTTTTTCTGGATTTCAGCGCTTGAGTTTGTGGGAAAAGAAAATAAATCCTGATGTTCCCGTACAATATTTTCCATTAAATCTATACGGTTTAAATCTAAAGAAAGTGCATGTATTAAATATAAAACATCCGTAGGAGACAAGGATGTAGCAAAATTCTCACCAAAAGTCCTATTTAATAAACCTACCATCCTTGCTAATCGTTCCGGGCCTATACGATGTAAATCACGTATGAGCGCTTCCCTCTCTTCAGAAAAATGAACACCAAGTCTTCCTACCAATTGATCCAAATTGATATTCCCTAAAGCTTTGGCTAATTCTTGATACTCCCCGGGTTTGAGCCTCTCAATAAGGTATAAATAATTGTAAAGAGCCCCGAGGTTATTCCTAAATAGCTGTACCGCTTTAGCAGTGCCATGAACTTGTTTAAACGTTTCTAACGCTGAGATAAAAGCTTTTTCACTAAAATCACTTGGAATTATATAAATAACATCCAGAAAAGAACGTTGGCTGCTTGCTTCTTCCACGGCCTCTTGGCCAAATTGATCTATAAAAATATAAATCCATTTTTTGCAAGACTCTGGCAACCCATCAACGATTGCTTGCAAGGCAGGGCTCAAGGATGGTTTTTCTTGACCTGATAAAGCCTGTGTTACTGCCCCGGGAAAAAATGAAGCTAAACTACCAAGAACGAACGCTTGTCGAATAAAATTCCTTCGGGTATTCATCGCCCGATCCCTTACCACAACTTGCATGGCCTCGTCTGCATCATTTTCTGTCTCATCCCCAGCTGTAAGATCACTTGGTGATGGTTTTGATCCTAAATATTCCCTGATCATGCCTTCTAAATCTTCATTATTGCCTCCATTCTGTTTAAATAAGACGGTAGCTGTTTTACCAGTTAATTTTTTGGCCCTTCTATTAATAGCTTTAAGTATTCTTGCCAAATCTCCCGCATTAGATAATTTAAGATCATTCTCTTTAGCTACTTTAATAATTAACCTTAATAACCCTAAATTCATCGTTGCCAATTTGGTTACTCCTTCTATAATTTCTGCGGGAGGGACCTTCATGGCAACAAGAATATCCCGCTTGGGTACTAAATTATTCTCTACATCCAATCCCCCTAATGAAGGAAATTCAACGATCTCATTGGCAATCTCATCCCTTGTCATCCCTAAATAAGTTTCCCATTCAAGTTTTATACGTTCAGGATCAAGCCCTATCATAGCAGGCTGACTTTTGATCGCAGTCAAAAGATGATTTGTATTAATCCCTAAAGCATCTAACCAAATCTTTTTACGTATTGCCGGATTATGACCTGCTAAAGGGGGATACCTTAAAATCGCGCCGGCTAATTGCTCTGTCATAAAATAAGGAAATTCTCTTTGCCAATTTGCCCTGACGACTTTAGGATTATAGTCTCCAAAATCACGGAATTTCTTAAGCCTTGGGATCAAATCCTCTCGACCGATACCAAACTCGGATTTCCATCCATCCTGATATTCCCTGCTCATTCCAAGTTTGACCAAAATTTCTGCCCTCTGTTCATCCTCGATCATTGCGAGGTCGGACTGCGCCTTATTCCCTTCAGCATTCTTTGCCAAAGGCTTGGGAACATTATTCATGGCTAAATCTATTCTTTTAACGCCCGGAAATTCTGAAAAAATCTCATTAGCTTGTTCTACTAGATCCTTGACCATTACGGTTACATTTAAATGCCTGTCTCCAGAAGACTGGATATCAGCCAAGGACACGACTAAAAGAATTATTTTTAATTCTGTAAAAAAATTATCAACATGCTCTGAGTTTAATAAGTTATATCTCACTAAACGATACGCCCATCGATTTATAAATGCTTTGGTAAATAGCGGATACTCCAATTTGGCACTTTTCCGTTTAACGGCTAATTTAAAAAGATCAGAGTGCCCTTCAATAACTGCCAATATAGCCTCTTCTAAAAGCGGATTCATTTGAAAATTCTTAAAGATATTCTCTTGTGCAAATCGAACACCTTCTTCTTGATGGGATTTATTTGGAACAAATGGAAGATAATAACCAGAATCATGTAAGACACCAGACATTATTAAAATCTGCCTCCCAGCAGGGCTAAGATTCTGAATCAACGTTGATATTCTCGAGAATTCCAATTGATTCCATTGGCTATATGGATCGATCTTATCCCACGCTTGCTTATCACCATTTGATAAAGCATTAAGCGCTTCGGCATCCAAAATCACATGTTCTGATCGTTTACGTTGGGCCTCTAACGCTTCCTCTCTATCATTTGTAAGGCCCCATGGTTGACTATGGTTATCTAATTTATTGATATCAAAATCTTCTCCAATTTGTGCTAACAACTCTTGATAAGGATTTATCGATCCAAGAATCTTACGCATATCGATATTCATCGCCGCATCCAACAGTTCTGTTTCGTCCAAATTCAACTGTTCCTTGATCTCCCCAATAATATTTTTATGCGTTTTCGGATCAAATTCGATCGACCATTCATTATCTGAGTAAATTGAACTTAAATGAAGCTCTAATAAAAGTTCATCAACAATGGCGCCTATCAATTTATACTCACCCTTTCGTTCCAATAAAGCTCTGGCATTAAAGGGAATAACCAATCTCCTCTTATCCTTAAATACCGGTGAATCAATTTTCACTATTCTAAATCTTTGAATTCGAGCTTTAAACATTCTAATTCCTGCCAAAGCATCGATATTACTGAATGCTTTTCCATATGGAAATAGAGCTACTCTCTTTCTCTTCTTTTTTAATTTCTCTCGCGTTGCTGCATTTACATACCTATCAACTATTTTAGGGAACATTATTCTTTGGGCAGATTTATCAAACAAAAATGTAGTTTCCATCCTCATCGCCCGATCCCCTTCCGTTTTTCCTACAGGGACCAATGAGGCGTTGTCCCCTGCGATAGACATCTCTTCATTAACGTCAAGCAAATGTTCACCTTCATTAAAACGAGCCGGCAATGTCGGCGTTGTGCTCATTGCCATATTCATATTTGAATAGTCTGCTCCACCTGAAAAATATTTTCTTGGTATTGTTTCTTGGGTCAAAGAATCGACGTCTTCTTTGATGTAGTTATACACGCCTTTTTTAAAGGCTTTTAAATAGCGTTGGTAGATATAATCCACATCATTAGTTGTTCCTTTAGAGATTGCTTCGTCGCCTTTGGCTCCTCGCAATGACACCAGGGGCCCAACTCCAGCTACTTTCTTCTTATCCGCATAGACTTGCTCTAAAATGCTGTCTTTAATTTTCTTCTTATACCATGTGGCTAAGATGACCGAATTGAAAACTTGCCGTAGTTGAATAAAATTCTTACCTTCGTTGACTTCCTTGGTCAATTCAGGGATGACGATCTCGCGGACGATATTAGCCCCTAACGAGCTAACGTCGTTACGGATAGCCGAAGGCAACGCAACGCTATGCTTTTCTAATGATAAATAATCTTGCTCCAACATGACCTTTAACTTGCTTTCGACAATATAGGCCGTGCCTTCCTTCGCATTCTCATAAACAACCGCCTTTTTGGGTACTATCCAAACCTTGTTGAACGTATTGATCGGTATATTGGTTGTTCCATAACGTTTAGCTGCTTCTTCATAAATACGTTTCCAGAATTTCTTTCCTATAACATCCTCAGGATAGATCAAACTGGCAGTGATCTGCTTGAGCATATAATCTTCGGCAAGCAAGTCCCGGCCCATTTCAGTTAGCCCAAAACTTTGCGGAATGATGCGATTTTTCTCGTAAGGCGAAAGATTAACCCATAGGTCTTTCTCCGGGATGGTCAAAGAGGCCAAAAAATATTTGATTAGTTTGGTGGCTTCTTGTTTAAGTAGAGACGCCATTAATGGCGTCTCTACGGATAATCCGGAATCACCTTTATCAAGAATAAAATCAAAACGTAATGGATTATTAGGGTTAACCTTTATCCCCTTCAATATGGGTGGGTCAAACGGTAGACTTAAATGCACCATTTCCCCTGGCACAGGAAGCCTAAATTCTTGCGCTTGGACAACAGGAATAGGCCCTAATATATTAACTAAGAAGGCCAGCAAGGTAATATGCGAACACCAAGAAAGCACACGCTTTCTCAACAGGTGGGCATATGACAACGAATTGGATATATATGGGGTTCGTATCATACTTATTTAAAGTATGTCCTATATATAGAAGAAAACAAGGGGTTGGAAGGGCTTTTAAGGAAGCGCTTTCACTACTATTTATCGTCGAAAAGCATTAAAAATACTATGGATTTAAATAAAACTCTGTAATAATTAAACACCGAAGTGGTTTTCGTAATCGGAAGGGAATTGGTGGGTCATGCTGCGGATAATGCCTTTTTCATCTATAAATACAAGGGTCGGTATTCCAGCCAGATGGTAGGTGTCTTGTAAGTAGCTATCCTCATCAATAAAACTGATCAATTTCATTTGCCGGTGATTAAAATAATTTTTGACGGTTTGCGTATTCTCCCCTACATCCACCAAAATAACCTTGATACCCTTTTGTTCAATGGATGCAAAATTTTCATTGATAGCGCCTAGATCTTCGTAACAATGCGGACACCAAGTCGCCCAAAAGACCAAAATTGCTTTTTTCCCCTGACGCGAACCAATGACACTGGTTGACACTCCCTCCGTTTGGGTCAATACCACATCCGGGGCTGCCCTGCCTAATAAAGCGCTTTTAATTGTCTTCGCGGATAAATTACCCGTCGCTAGGATTGAAGTTGAAAGAAATACGAGTAGGACTAAAAATGTTGATCGCAAATTATACATGGTCTTTTATAAAACTGAGGAACTGACCCAGCGAAGATAATCCTCACTGCCGTTAACAATGGGCAAGGCGATGATTTCCGGGGTTTGATAACTATGTAAGGATCTAACTTTGACTGAAACTTTCTTAAATAAGGTCTTTTTTGTTTTTAAAACCAGTAAAACTTCCTTTGATGAATCAATTTTACCCTGCCACCAAAATAACGATTGAATACCCCCTATGATATTGGCACAGGCGATCAATTTGGCCTCTAACAAACCTTGAGCAATTTTAATCGCTTCTTTTTTGTCCTTGGCTGTGACTAAAACAACGATATATTGAGTCTTCATCGTTTATACCAGCATCATTAGGGATATCATACGTCCGGCTTTTTCGCCATCCCGGCGAAAAGAAAAATAATCCTTGTTACAGCAGGTGCATATTCCGCTATCGAGGATTTGAGCCCTAGGCACACCTGCTTGCAGGAGTTGATCACGATTGGCACCTATCATATCCGCGTATAAATGCCCTTCCCTGTCTTTAACATACGCAGGGAAATAATCACGGAACTCCTCACCAATCTTATAACAGCACTGACGAATACTGGGCCCCAAAAAGACTTTAAGATCAGAGGCCTCACAGCCATATTCCTTCTGCATTTTCTGCACGGTCTTTAAAGCGATCGACTTGTAAGTGCCTCTCCAACCGGCATGGGCCAACCCTATGACACGACGATTAGGATCAAAGATAAAAATAGGTACGCAATCTGCCGTTCGCAGGGCAATAGGCAGGTTTTTTTCATCAGTTATATACGCATCCGCATCCGGACAACCTTTAACGGATCCAACGCCGCCTCGCACGACAAGTATATCGTCTCCATGGATCTGCTTGCGCCAAAATACTTGGGGTATATCAACTCCCAGATTCTTCTGCAAATATGCACGCTGGGCAGGTGCCAAAGGACTATCAAAATCTGCCGGGACAAAATCAATTGAGGCATCGCTCATCAATGCCCGTAAACCTTCATCTTTAAAAAATATTTTAAGCTGCATCTATCAGATCCTTAGGTAAAGAGGGCACAGCCCTTTCGACACCTGCTATTGAAAGGTTAATATTTCCATTTTTATGGTCTGCTATACGTTGGATCTTGCCGTCTAACTTCTTAAAACTTTTATCGTTAATATCCGCATATTGACCGCTGAGCTTATCGATCAAAGAGCCCAGATCCGCGAAACGATTTTTAAACAATTCATAATCCTTGGTAAATCCCTCAATGAGCTCAATGATCTTTTTGATGTCCTTTTCAAAACGGAAATGCTCATGAGCCTGACGGATAACGCTTAACATGGCATACAGGGTAAAAGGTGAACAAAGCACCACCTTCTGCTTAAGGGCAAAATCCATGACATCCGGCATTTTTTCCTGAATGAGGCCAAAGACCTGCTCATTGGGGATGAACAGCAAAACAAAATCCAGGGTATTTTCCGACGGATTAATATAATCACGGTTTTGGATCTCTTTGATACGGTCTTTGACATTTTTAATGAATTCTTTTTCGTAACTATCTTTTTGTACCCCTTCAGCGGCGTTGACCATTTGAAGATAATTATCCAAAGGAAATTTAACATCCATATTAATGCAATGCCCTTGAGGAAGGAGAAAGGTAAAGTCAGGCTTGGTAGCGGTCGAATTCACACTCTGCTTAAGATAATTGATGTTTTCTATAAGGCCGGCGTAACGGATAATATCCTCTGCCATGCGTTCGCCCCATTGCCCGCGTAACTTGACATTGCCTAAGATATTATTCAATTTAACGGTGGTTTCCTGAAGCTTCTGTGTAGCGCTGGAGGCATTTTTAAGTTCATTCTCAAGGCTACCAAATTTTCGGGCATGGTCTCCTTGGGATTCACGCAGCATCTGTTGATATTTCCCTAATTCTTCTTTAAGTCCGGCGACCGTATGTTCGATCGCTTGTTTTCGCATTTCCAACTGTGAGGCTGCCTCACCTTGGGAAAGTTCCATCTGTTGACGGGCGGTCTGCAAGATCTGTTCCTGGGCTAAACGCATCTCCTGCGTGATCTGCTTGCGCATAAAAAAAACTAAAACACCCATGGAAGCGATCAAAACAAGGATACCAATGATCCCTAAAAGAATTTCGGACATGGTAATTTCTCCCATTTGATCTGTTTACCATTACGGTCAAAATACACGTAAACCTTATCTTTAGCTAACCTATAAATAGCATAGCGGTATAACCAGCGCTGGCCGCCGTCGCTCAAATCTTTTTTAAGAATAGGATCACCAAAAGAACTTACAAATGAGGACTCATCTTTATAATCACCAATATGACCATGGTCAATGACCTTGGTCAAGGCATCATATTGATCATTGATTGTTTTGACCAAGCGATGCTGATTATCTTTTTCCCGTGAATACTGTCCCAGCACCGAAAGCTCATCGAGATTTCCCAGGATGCTGCAACCGGAAAAACCCAAAAGAACAACCAACAAGTAGGGAATCATTATCTTCATATCACTTGCTGATCCGAATTTTTTCTTCTTGCAATTGATCTTGTATCACAACAATATCACGCATCCGTTTTTGGATATCCTTAAGACGTACCCCATATTCCCTGATCATATTCGGATCGCGTCCAAAGCTGTCACTTAAAAATCTCGACTTAACATAACTTTCTGTTTCTAATTGCTTGCTTTCAGCTTCCAGGGCCCGGCTTTCTTTTTTGATCTCATCAAGGCGCTTCAGCGCTTCGTTATGCCGTTCATGCGCCTGTTTTAATTGCTGGTTCTTGATATCTTCCGGCTGAGATTTCTTTTTATTATCGGTGCCGGCTGCTGATTTTTGTTTTTGGCCTGCTTTATCTAACGCTGTCCCTGCTTTTTTCTCCAAATAATAATCCAAATTGCCATGATAATTCTTAAGCTCGCCAGGCATGACTTCGACAATATGATTGGCGATATTCTTGACAAAAAACAGATCGTGACTGATAAAGCACAGGGTCCCTTCATACTTCTGAAAACAGCTGGTCAGGGCCTCTACCCCGTCGATGTCCAAGTGGGTCGTAGGCTCATCCAGGCAGATAAAATTAGGAGGGTTGACCAAGAGCTTGGCTAAGATCAAACGGCTTTTCTCTCCACCTGATAAAACTCTTACATGTTTAAAAACATCATCTCCCCTGAAATTAAACACACCCAGCAAGGTACGCATCTGCGCTTGCGGCACACTGCGTTCCGTAGCAGAAGCCAGTTCTTCAAAAACGGTGCGTGCCGGATTTAACACATCAAGCCGTGTCTGAGAGAAGTAACCCAGATTCACCTGATGCCCCAGCTTGCGCGTACCGGCGTCAGGCTCCAGAACACCCGCAATCATTTTTAACAAAGTCGACTTTCCCGCACCATTAGGGCCAACTAAACAAAGTTTTTGCCCCTTGGTAATTTCAAAATCCAAACCTTCATAAATTTTCTTCTCGCCATAAGCTTTATGGATATTTGTCATGGTCATCACACTATACCCACTTTCCACCGTTGCTGGAAACTCAAAATCACGGATGGAATGTTTTTCCTGAGGGATACGGATCACTTCCAGGCGATCAAGCATTTTACGTTTATTACGAACGGCTGAGGACATGTTAGGCTGAGCATGAAAACGTTCGGTGAAACGTTCTAATTGCTCACGTTTGGCCTCCACCACCTTTTGTTGCTTCTCCAGTGAACGATTGCGCATCTCCTTGGCTTCTTCGTAAGCTTCATAATTACCCTTAACCTTGGTCATCCTGGCATCATCAAGGACAAGAGTATAATTCGTGACATCATTAAGAAAGACTTTGTCATGCGAGATGATGATGAAAGACCCGTCATAGTTGGACAGATAACCTTTAAGCCAAATCGTCGCCTCAAGATCAAGATAGTTGGTTGGCTCATCAAGCAAGATCAGATCATATTTATACGTCAACATCTTGGCTAATTGAGTGCGCATTTGCCATCCACCAGAAAGATGGGCAATGGGCTTATGGAATTCCTCTTCCTTAAAACCCAAACCTGTCAGGATCTTTTCCGCCTTATGTTCCAGCTCATAGATCCCTTTATGTTCCAGCTGTTCCATGATATCCCCATAACGCGGGCTGTCCGCTTTATGATCGTCCTCAAGTTTATGTTTTTCCTCGAGCAAACGGCGGATCTCTTCGTCGCCGGAGGTCATCTCTTCCATGACCGTATGGTCAGAAGCAAACTTAACTTCCTGGGCCATATAACCAATATTAAGGCCTTTTTGGATGTTCACTGATCCTTCAGTCGGTTCCATCTGGCCTAATATAATTTGAAACAAGGTGGATTTACCCGCCCCATTAGGACCCGTTAAACCAATGCGCTCACCGGGAAAAATACTTAAGGAAACATTTTCCAAAAGCATACGCTCGTCGAAATTCTTGGATAAATTACTGATAGTTATCATTTCAAAAGACCTACTTCCTCTTTAGTTAAAATTCTCCACTGTCCTTTAGGCAAACTCCCTAACTGCAATTTTCCCATCGACAAGCGGCACAAATACGTAACAAAATGGCCGACACTTTTGGCCATCATGCGGATCTGACGTTTTCGACCCTCATTAAGGGTGATCTTAAATTCGGTATCCGTGCCATTATACTTAACTTCCATGATACGGCAAGGGGCAGTTTTTTTAGCTTCAACGATGACACCACCTTCAATTTTGGATTGTTTGGCCTTGGTCAACTCACCCTTAACACGGACCAGATACGTTTTGTCCGCATGAAATTTAGGATGGGTCAGGTGAAACGCCAAATCCCCATCATTGGTCAATAATAAAAGCCCCTCGCTGTCACGGTCAAGCCTGCCCACCGGTGCTAGATGGCGCATGGTCGAAGGCAGTAAGTCCATCACTGTCTTGTCCGCATGCATATCATCCTTGGTCGTGGTATACCCGGCCGGCTTATTGAGCATCACACAGGTATATTCTTTAGTGCCTATCTTTTGATTATCAACCGTGATCTCTTCACTGCCTTCCACTGATGTGGATGGCTCTTTGACAATGCGGCCATTGACCTTCACCCGTCCAGCCTGGATAATATCCATTGCATCCCGACGGGAACAAACACCATTATGTGATAAAAATACCTGTAAACGCAAAGTTCCCCCGTTCCTTTTTTGTCAGGAAGTTTAAGTTGTACGTTGTCGTAGGGCTTCGTAAAGGATTATTGCCGCAGAAATAGACACATTCAAAGAATCCGCCAAGCCCTTCATAGGGATCATGACTGTCATATCTGCAGCCAGAAGCCAAAAATCAGATAAGCCCTGGTCCTCACTACCCAAGACCAGTGCCCAAGCTCCTTTAAAAGAAGCCTGGGTATATAATTTTTGGGCCGCGGGTGCGGAAGCACAAATCTTGATTTTTTTAGCTTTGAGGAATGAAAATATTTCCTCAGGTGTCGCACAGACAACAGGGATCTTGAACACGACGCCTGTGCTGGAACGTATCACATTAGGGTTATACACATCAGTTTTAGGATCACAGACTAACACAGCCGCAACCCCTACCCCATCGCAAGTACGTAATACAGCTCCCAAATTACCGGGTTTTTCCAAGGCTTCTAAAACCACCACCAAAGGATGGGCGGATAATTTCAGATCTTTCAAGGTCAAAAAAGGGATCTTGGCTAAAGCAATGATCCCCTCATGACGCTCGCCATATGCCAATTTTTCCATGACCGTGCTGCTAACCTCGATGGCCTCAACGCCCTTATCAGATAACTGTTTGACCAGCTGATCTTCCTGTCCTTTAATATAAAAGACCTGATTTAATGTCACCCCTGCCTCAAGGGCACGCCTGATCTCACGCACACCGTCGATAATAGTCATCCCTGCCTCACGGCGTTCACGAGATTCGCGCAAAGCCTGGGCCTGCTTGATCATGATATTTTGCAAACTGGTTATTTTTTCCATTTAAAGCTTATCCCTTGATTTCTTTAGGTTCTTTATGATAAATCGTAATCACGACAACAGCAACTAAAACAAAGAAAGCCGCTATGGCTGTTTGGGTGTCTAATTTCTCTCCTGCGAAAGCCCACCCTAAAAAAATGGCCACCACCGGATTAACAAAGGCATAGGTGGATGTCCGGGCTACTCCTACATTCTTTAAAAGCCATAGATAGGCCGTAAATCCCAGCAAGGAACCGAATATGATCAGATAGATCAATGCGACGATCGACTTGAGACTAAAATCCATGACACGTAAATGAACATACTCCCCTTGGACTAGCCCCACCAATAACAACAAAATCCCTCCACCGATCATCTGCATCGCCGTTGATAAAAAAGGCGTCTTGGGTAGATTTGCCTTACGGGTATAGACTGATCCAATAGACCAGGAAAATGACGCTAACAAAAGCAATAACGCTCCGCCTAAATGAATACTATGTGAACCACGATGTAAAAGATCTGGCGCCATCAAAAGCCACACGCCTAAAAAACCTATCCCAATACCCAAAAACATCCCTAGGGATGGCCTTTTTGTTTCATGCCACCACCATTCCAGTAAAACCATCCATAAAGGGACAATGGCGATGAAAAGTGCTGCCAGACCAGAAGGCACATACCGCTCCGCCCAAACAACGCAGCCATTGCCTCCTAACAACAAAAATCCTCCGGCGATAAATGCCGGGCCCCAATGTTCTTTCTGAGGCGCTGATTCTCCATTTTTAAAACGGGCAAACGCATATAGCATCAAACCCGCCAATAAAAACCGTATGCCCGCTGACAAAAAGACAGGAAGGGTTTCAATGGTAAAACGAATGGCCAGATACGTCGAAGACCAGATCAGATAAACAGCCCCAAAGGCTATGATCGTCCGTATCTTAAAAGATATGGCTTGATTAGTATTTGATTGAACAGCCATAAGATTTGGTCGTACTCACAGCAACCGGCTTGCCGCTCATGGCTGCATCAAGTGCTGCACTGACATAATTTTTGGCTGTTTTAAGATCCGCAATATCCACGCCGGGAGTATCATCAATAGCCCCTTGATAGATCAAGGTCCCTTCAGGGCTGATCACATACATATCCGGAGTGGTTTTAGCCCCATACAAACGCCCGATCTTTCCATCCCTATCCAACAAGACTGCCGTTGGTGCAGCTCCGTTATCGGAGACAAACTTATTGAATTCTTCTGGTGTATAGCTGCCCTGTTTGCCTTCAGCCGAAGAATTAATAGACAGCCAAATAACTCCCTTGGCGGTATATTGTTTTTGCAAATTGGGGATATTACCGCTGTTGTAATGTTTTTTCACAAACGGGCATTGGGGATTAAACCATTCCAGAACTACAAATTTGCCCTTAAAATCCGACAAAGAATGTTTGTGTCCGTTGCTATCTGTTAAAGTGAAATCAGGCGCTGCCTGACCACTAGTTGTCTGCGCCAAAGCAATCCCGCTAACTAGCATTGATACTGCCATAAAGCTCATAAGAACTTGTTTGATCCTTAACATAATTCCTCCTGTGTTATTTATTATTGATACGTTCTAATATCATTTTAGGCGTTATGATCTGCGACAAAATAATAGGGGCATCGGATCCCGGCGGATAATAAACATAAACTGGAATACTATCCCTCCCATAGGAGGCCAAGGCCTGAGTAATGGCAGGATCTGATTTTGTCCAATCCCCTTTAAAAGCAATGATCCCTTTATCTTTAAAAGCACGAACAACGTTGGAATTTTGTAAAACAAGACGGTCATTAACCTGGCAATTAATGCACCAATCAGCGGTGAAATCTATGAACACCCCATGCCCAGTATCCCGCGCTTGACTGACCGCCGCTGAAGAATAACTTTGCCAATGAATTTCGTTAGATGGTTTATAAAATTTTGACAGATCCCCTAATCCTGTTTGTATCCCAAACACCCATATTAGCCAGAACACGCATGCTAATAAAATAACCCCTAAGATCCTTTTTAAATTGATCATCCAAGGGCCAGGTTTTGGTATAAATGATAAAAGAGAGGGAAAAGCGCTCAATAGCACAAAGGGCAATGCCAATCCAAGACCTAAAGATGTGAATATCCCAAATCCGATGATATTCGGTTGGCTTATAGCCACCGTCAGTGCCGTTCCCATAAAAGGCGCCGTGCACGGGCTGGCCACGATCGTTGTGATAATTCCGCTTATAAAACTGGCCTGATACCCCTTTTGTCGCGTCGGCAAACCATCAATGGAGGGTATTGAAAATTCAAAAACTCCAAAAAGATTCAGGGCTAAAATAAATAAGATCAAGGCTACGATAATGACAAAGACCGGTGACTGAAATTGAAATCCCCAACCGGCAAATTGGCCGGCAGATTTTAAAATAAAAAGCAGTAACGCCAATGCCCATACTGAAACCAAGATGCCCAACGAATAGACCAAGGAATGACGTAAAGCTATCTTGCTATCCGGATGACGCTCGACTAAATGCAGCACCTTGATCGATAAGACCGGCAGCACACAGGGCATTAAATTAAGGATCAAACCGCCGATCAAGGCAAATAAACATGCAATTAAAAAAGGAATCTGTATAGTGGCCAATTCAATAGGCGCTTGAATGATAATGGCCTTTGTCTTTCCATTTTCATCCCAGCCATCAGGATTGACCGCGATACCATCAAGACTCATCAACGACCCGCGATAGATATGTGATCTGGCCAAGGTCACCTGATATCCATTGCCAGTGACTTGTGTATCCTGCGGCACAGCATGTTCGATGACATCATCACGATAAGGATAAAAAATAATCTCCCTCTGGCCTGTTAAAGGTGTTTGGATATCCAAACGCCAATGATTGCCATCAAGGATGGCATGGCTGATAATAGAAGGAATCGATTGGGGCAAATTCTGAAAAGCTTGATCAAAGGCATTCTTAAAACTGTTATACGTGATCCCGGAAATATCCGACACCACAGGCAAGGATAAATTCAATTCAGCCCGGCCAGGCATACACATATCAAAACAAGCCAACCAATCCAGATGGGCATGAAGATTTACATTTTGGGATGATCGAAAACTTCCATCAATAGTCACAGGAACTAACAATAAGACTTCATGCTCATACCCAAAACTCGTTAAAGGGCCGACGCTTAGACGTTGAGGATATGGCCAATTGATCTCCCCCGCCTTGATCCCCGATGGCAGTTGCCACTTAATTTTAGGAGCCAGTCCGGAGTCACCTGCATTTTGCCAATACACATGCCAGCCATCATCCAGGACCATATCAACCCCCACCCAAAATGTCCCTCCAGCGACAACTGCGTCTTGTTGGCTGACAAGTCGCACATGGGTGTGTGCCTGATAGAACTCTTGGGCAAAAACCGGGTTAATGATCCCGATAAAAAATAATATTAACCAATAAAATTTGTTCATCTCGTCCCTTTAATTACTTCAAATATACCACAAAATTATACATCATCCAGAAATGACAAAAACTTCCTGCGAGCACAAAAAGGTGCCACATTTCATGGGCCCCAAACCAGGGATGAAAATCAAGATGCCTTAAATTAAAGACCCCAGCACCGACGGTATAACAAATCCCTCCAAAAACAAGCCAATATAGGCCTGCTCGCGGCATAGCAAGGGTCAAAGGCCCCCAAGCTATGACAATGAGCCATCCCATAATAATATAAAAGCTAAAAAACAATGCAATAAGCCATTTTTCCGATTGGCGAAAGACCAATTTTAAAACAATGCCTGTAATAGCCAGGGCCCAATTAACACCAAATAAACTCCATCCCCATCCTCCACGCAAAACAATTAAACAAATCGGCGTATAGGTCCCGGCGATCAAAAAATAGATCATCGCGTGATCAAGCTGTTCCAAGGTCCGATTAGCCTTAATGGACACATTTAAAGAATGATACAGGGTGCTCATCGTCCAAAGAGTGATTAAACTAACCCCGTAAATACTAAAAGACACCACATGCCATGCGCTCCCGGGGGTTGCCGCACGATATATCAATAAAATCGTGGCAACGATCGACAAGAGAACAGCAATGACGCCAATTAAACTACGAATAGGATATTTGAGGGTATTGAACATTTATTCCAGATGATCATTTTCAAAAATCCATAAAGGTTTTAACAAAAATTCAATATTTACAGGTCCCCAATAACGCGAGTCCCAACTATTTTTGACAAAATTACTTAATAAAATGTATTTTCCTTTATCTACAACGCCTTCCTTCTGTTTATAAAAAGCCTTTAACGTTCTTCCCAAGGAATCTTTATTCATTATAGGATAAGAATGTCCATTTAATGAAAAAATTCCATGCTCCACAACAAAACGATCACCAGGAAGCCCCTTGATAATTTTAAGGACCCTAACACTCCCAGTATCACAATTGCCAGTGGCCAAGTATCCTCTGGCGATGCCATATTGGGCAATCTCTTTTGTTAAACAAGACGCCGCAAAATCCCCTCTTTGCGGAGTTCCATTGATCCTTACATAAACTCCGTACGGCAATGAATGGGTATAAATATTCAAATAAACGATGTGTGTAAAATTTAAAACGACCAGCGTTAATAAAACTAACAACAACCATTGGATTGTTTTCATTAAGCTATGCCACTTCTAAATGTCCACCTTGTTCCATGCTCTTAGGAAATGAAATACGAACTTTGTGCCCTAAAGACTTGGCAATTCTAATTATTGTATCAAGAGTTAAATTGCGGCCATTACCTGTCTCTATTTGTGAAACAAACTGTTGCGATACCCCAAGCCTTGCTGCCAATTCCTTCTGATTAAGATGTTTTTCTTGACGCATCTCTGCAATTTTTTGGGCTAACGCCACCTTGGCACGCTCGATTTCATAAAGGCGACGAAATTCCTTGTCTTTTAACATCTTTTGTAAATGCCCATCAATTTTTTCTATACGAATATTAGACATAGAAGCCTCTTTCTTAATCTTTCCTTACAGCTAAATCATACAAGATATAACTTGTTATGTCAAAAATTATCACTATAAGCAATACGCCTAAATTGCCGTATATTTATACGAGTGCCATCATATTTATCACGAATTCAACGGCACCCAATAAAGATCTATAACAGAACCATTATTAGCTTGAACTTCCCAATAATCACCCTTTCTGACAGGAAATCCCTGCCCATATTGAACAGCTCCATTGATATTCTGAAATGTACCATAATATTGTCTTACTGTTCTGGGAGGATTAGATGAATCGGTGAGTCCCTGAATATCAGCCCGCCCAGTACTACTATTAGGTATTCCCGTATATTCAACATACCCATCCGTAGCCGCATAATATGATTGATTTGCACTCATCGCTACTGCAGCACCCCAACTACGAATTATCCCTCCTGGTACAGTGGCATTAGAATAAACATTATTATTTGTATCTATTCCCGTTGAGGGTAATAAATTCTCGATGATAGGCTGAGCAGCAGTTGGTACATAGGTATAAACAGTTACATAAAGACCGCTTGTTGGTACTGACATACTATAGTTATATGCTGAAGAAGTGCCAAACGGATTTATTGTAGTCCAAGTAGAAGGTAAATAATTACCTCCTGTTAAATCACCCATTGGATTGCCCGATACAGTGCCAGGCCATGTGCCAGTATTTATGTAGTAAGCTCTGGCAGCTTCCTCAATAGTGCTCATGTCAAGGGCCGTCTTATTCGCCGCTTTCTCTAAATAGGCTCTGGTTAATGCAGGTATCGCCGCAGAAATTAATATTGTGATAATAATGACAACAATCGTCAATTCAAGGAGACTGAAACCTCTATTGCAAGTATCGATATTTTTTTTCATATTCCAATCTCCCTGAAAATTCATTTGGCAGCTGTTGAGTAACACTTACAGTGTCCATAGGAAAGCCAGGTAATACTTGCAAAAGAATTCCTTGGTAATAGCTTTTTGCCAAACCTGTTGGTACGGTCGTTGATACAATGACCGTATTACTTTGACCATTGCTTTGATAATTAATTAAGTAGCTATTTCTAAAAGGAGAAAGAATAACGGCCGCGTTCATGTAGGTCGGGACTAGATCACCTGGAGTCCCAGGCCAGGTGCCTTGCGAATTATAGTAATCCAAGCTTGCTTGAGCGATGGCCATCATTTCATTAACTGTCTTTTCAAGCTTGGCCTTATTCACCCTGTCGATACCGTTGGCTATAACCATTGAAAGAAGCATACCCACAATGAAGAGAGCGACCGTCATCTCTAACATTGATGCCCCCTTATTGTTTAAAATACACCCACCCATTGCTGTGATTTAGCTGTATACGTTGGTGCGGATTGAACAATATTGGCCACTGCAAGGTTCAAGGGTGCGCTTGCCCCATTCCCAGCACTAGCGGGTACATTGGTTAATGTAATATCGAAATAACTCGAATTCGCATCGGGCGCAACCGTTATACTTCCTCCCCAGGCATTTGTCCCTGATGCCACATTGCCCGGTAACATATTTTCTGTAGCCATGTTGGCTAAAGAAAGAGGAAGTCCATACGTACCAGTACTCGCATAAGTCCCTCCGTTGCCGTTGTAAAAATTTACAGCTGCAGTCTGTATTGCCTTAATACTAGAAAGAGTGCTTGTTACCTTACCTTGATTCATTGCCCCAATAACCCCAGCCAAAACTGCCCCCAATATGACTGTGATTACCGCCATCACTGCAATCAATTCAAGGATCGTAAATCCTTCTTTGTTTATTTTCTGAGACGTGTTTTTCATCTTGCTTTCTCCTTTTTTGATTGGTTTATCTATTTGCCCCTCCCATTTGGTTCATATTGGTATATATGGGCAAAATAAAAGTGCACACGATCGTAAGTAAAAATAACGCAGCCATGATCAATAGGGTTGGCTCTACCATGGCAATCATGGATTGTATTGAATCTTTAGTTTTAATATCGTAATACTTATAAATACGCTCCAAATATTGAGGAAGGTATCCACTTACCTGGCCTTTAGTTAAATTCTGACAAATAAATGGCGGGAAAAATGGATCTTGTTTAAACGCATCCCCTAAAGAAGCTCCCTTAAAAATCCTGTCCTTTATTAAAATTAATTTCTCTGTAATATAGGTTTTGTTAGCTTGATGAATATTAGTGATCGTCTCAATGATGTTCACCCCACTTTTTTGATACACATATAAATTTAAGAAAATATTCGATAACTCAATATTTTTAATCAAGGCTCCCAACAAAGGAACACTAAACACAAATTCCATCAGCTTTTCTCTGTTGTTGTCCCAAAGGTATTTGATGAAAGAAATTCCACAAACCGATAATAAAATAACGGCCCACCAATATTTTCTTATAAAACTGGCATAACCAACCAAAATAGCCGCAGATAAACTATTACTTGCCGATGGTGGAAGGAATAATTTCAACTGTGGAACAAGGGTTATTGAAATAAATATGGATAGTCCGGATAACATACAAAAAACTACCAATGGATAAATTATTGATTTTATAATTTTCTTATTATTCTCATACTTAAACTTGTAGTATTGCGCTAACAAATCCAATAATTCTGGTATATTACCGGTTTTTTCAGCCACGCTTAAGGTCACAGAGACGATCTTGGGAAAAACTTTAGTATTATCAAAGGCTTCTTGCAGGGAACGCCCATCATTAATAAAGTTACTGATTTTCCTCAAGGCTTCTTTTAAAGCTGTATTCGATGTTGTTTCATTCAAAGTACTAATGGCTTCATGGACGGATAATCCACATTTTTGCATATCGGCAAAATCGTTAAAAAACACAGCCATAATGGCCGAGGAGAGTTTGCGCTTTTCGAACATACTTTTTACCAGCACCGTATAGTCAGGTTTAATATTTAGAATTTCTAAACTGTAGACAGCAGCTTGGGCCTTAACATCTTCCAAACTCCCTTCAATGGTTTGTGTTATTTCAGTCCGTTTAGCTGTTAAAGCTTCCATTTTCCAATACATAGCTTTATCCTAAAACCCTTACCGCTTCTTCGATGGAGGTCTCGCCTTTGAATATCAACGATTTCATATCTTCGAACATTGTTTTATAGGTTCCCCTTTGCCTTAAAAGAGAATAGATCTCTCCCAAGGCATTTTTACCGATTAGTTCTTTAATTTCAGGATCTATGAGCAATACTTCAGCCACCACCGTTCTTCCTAAATATCCGTTGCGGCACCTTTCGCATCCATTGGCCCTATATAGAGGTTGAATCTCTTGCGTTAAATATTTCGCTTCGTATTCTGCAAATTCATTCTTAAATGCTGAAATAGAAACTTTACAAAATGGGCAAAGTTTTCGAAGCAACCTTTGAGAAACTACTGCCACAAGGCAACTGGAAATATTCACGGCATCAACGCCTAAATCTCTTAACCTTAAAATTGCCGAAATCGGATCATTCGTGTGCAAGGTTGAAAAGATTTGAAGTCCGGTATTGGCCGCGCGCAAGGCTTCCACTGCTGTTTCCTTGTCACGAATCTCCCCAATTAAAATAATATTGGGGTCTTGTCTTAAAAAAGCCCTGATGGCCATGCCAAAGGTCAATTCTTGTGCCTGTTGAACCTCGACTTGTGACATTAATGAGTGCGTGATTTCAACAGGATTTTCAATGGTAATAATCTTTTTAGAAATTGACTTGATCTGGTTTAATACCGCTGAAAGGGTCGTTGATTTCCCGCTACCAGTGGGCCCGGTAACTAAAATCAACCCGTGAGGGACAATGATGGCCTGGTTGATCAATTTTTGGTTATGTTCTGAATAGCCTAAACTTTCTAAAGGAATGGCTGCCCTGGCTTTATCAAGCAGACGTAAAACGATACTTGGCCCATGGATCGTGGGAATCTGCGAAAATCGGACATCCACGGTCCTCGCCATTTCCTTAAATTCATGATCAAACCGGCCATCCTGTATACCGTAATCACAAGGATTACCTTTACATTTGGTTAAAATGATATTGGCCAGTTTAGGAATATATTCTGGCTTTAGGCAGCTAATAGGAGTCAATAATCCGTCAATTCTAAAACGGATATCGGTCGTTTTGCCTGTTGGTTCTATATGAATATCGGTGCTGCGGGTAATGATCGCTAAATTAATAATGCCATTAAGCCAGGCCGCTAATGAATCGATACCTTCTGATTTTAAAGATTCGATTTCTGAAAGTAACTTTTGTCTGTTTTTTTCCAAGACGATTAAATCCAAGGCGTTTCTAACGTCACCCTCGGTGCCAATATAAAAATTGACCCCATCATTCCCAAAATTATTCTTAAGAAAGTCCGTAACTTCAACATTATCTATATAGGAAACAACAAAGGACGGGGCACCTCCATTTTTTAAAGGGAATACCTGATGCCGGCAGAAATAATCCAATCCTATTTCTTCAATGGCCCTATGATCAGGGATATACTCATTCCTAAATCGTTTCCAATTTATTTGTTTTGACAGACCATCGGCCAACTCATGATCATTAATAAAACCATGATGCCTTAAAATTGAACCCAAATGGATTTTAGGGTTCATTTTCTTATAGGCAAGGCAGTGATCAAGCTGCTCTTGAGTTATACGCCGGTCTTCTGTTAATATTTTACCGATTTGAGTTAACATTTTTATTCCGGTTTATACTCAATGGTTTCAATTAAATCATGTGGCGCACCCAAATGTAGCGTTACACTTGAGTCGGAAATGGACACAACTTGAATATCCGCCAGGGGCATGGATTTCTCTTTAACCTGATATCTAGTACCACCAATGGAAACAATGGCCTCTTTTTTAACAGCATCCCCCCCTATATAATCAACCTTAATTTCAGGAAGATTATTCTGTCCATCTGCCGTGGGCTCGTTAATCGCTACCATATTTTCCTTTTTAAGTTTATTAATCTCGGCAAGTGCCTTTTGTTGCTCAAGTTCAAGATCGGTTTGTTCCAATTTAACTCTTAAATCTTTGGTTTGTATCTGTTGCTGGCGGACGCGATCAAGCTGTTGCTCAATGGCTGCGTCTTGATCATTATTGGCTTCTGATACCGGCTCACTGGCCATCTCTGGCATGAGAGTAGAATTTTGAACTGGATTTTGTGCCTCAGTATTTTCTAATGCAGGTAAATCCGCTTTGGAAGTTAATTTCCAAAACAGAAGACCTGTTAACAAAAGACCTGGTAATAAAATAGACAAAATTGATTTGAACGGCAACTTTTTAGAGTCCATATACTTCTCCTTTGGCAATTAAATTATTATTCTCTTTGTCTATTTCCGAAATCACAAAATCAGTGTTCTTTTCCAACAAATGAATGTCATACAATACTCCCCCCATATCCGTATCTTTTGAGAACCTATCGATCACAATTTTAATTTTTAAACCTCTAATGCCTTTGTATTGCGTATTTTCATAATGGCCGGAGATATCCTGACTGTCTGGAACCCCTTCTAATTGAACATCCATCCTTATCCCGCTGTAGATTTCCAGTAATCTTATTTGATTCAAAACCGTGCTATATTCCATTGATAGGGGGACAGGAACCTGTTTGGGTAACAATTTCTTACTTATAATCTTTTGTTTCATATCAAAATTATTGGCTTGTATTTGTGCAATCTCAATTTTTTCATCATCTATTTGTGCTTTTGTGGAACTCCCAAAATTAATTAAAAAAATAGACACAAATAATGAAATAAAAATAATTATCTTATTCATAAAGTTACTCTCAAATATTTACCTGGTTGGTTATTGACAAAAATGTCTGTAATTTTCGCGTTCTTTAATACCCTTATTCGTGGTATGGGGCCAAGAATTCGGTCGCCATCAGCGAATAAAGTCATTTCCACATTCCATTTATTTGTTTTATAGAACCTAAATGAATTGACCGTATAACTCGAAGGGATTATTTCAAGTATTGAAAAGTAAGATATTCCATAATTTAAAGATTTACGGACTTTCAAATCTTCCCGGTATGTTTCTTTATCGAATATCTTTAACTGCTCATTCAAGCGTTCGTTAGATTGCTTAGCTAATGTGTATCGATTCTTAACTGCTTCAAACTCCAATTTATTAAACAGAAGAAAAATGAGCCCGCTAGTTACCAGACATAAGGATATGATTGAAGTTATTACCCTTTTCTTTAATTCAATTTCTCTTCGTTTTTTAAGATTTTCTTCAGGTAATCTGTATTTGATTAAAGAGTCTGTTACTTTTAACCCTTCTATAGCGGGGTAGGCAACATCTAAATATTCGACCTGAAGTTTCTCTGTATTTTTAGAAATCTCGGCAGCTAACGCCTGATTATTGACTATAATGACAAAATCAACGCTTTTTTTACTTAAAAACTCTTCTGTTTTCTTAAAAAAGTCAATTTGGGAACGTTTGATCTCAGTTAAAATATTTTCCTCATTATTTGCTATAACCCTCGTCCGACTGAATCTTAAACCATCAAAAACAGTTAGTAACCTTTCAGTCTCGAGATCATCTACAAACACAACAGTTTTTTTAAGATTAACATTTTTGTTTATCAACGTATTGCGCAAGGCAATGCCATAGGGAATAAATGATCTAACTTTGTCCTGAGGTATTAATGAATACACCTCCCTTACTTTTTGTTCTTTGATGCCAATAACTTGAAAAAGGTTATTATCAATCCTTTCATCTTGAATGATATATGGTTCATGTTGATAAAGTTCTTTAAACTTACGTACAAGAATGCAATCTTTCTTCTCTTGAGGATACTCCACAGCCGCTGCGAGGAGGACATCAACATCAACTACACAGATGCTGGCCTCATCAATCCCTTCAAGCTCAGACTTTAACTGAAGGCCTTTTTCGATTCTTTTAACCTCTGAGCCATCACTTAAATATATATTGTTGTTAAACAACAAATAATTCATGCCTTTATCCCTAAATTAGATATTACTTTCAATTTTCATCGGGCTGATAAAAATGACCAGTTCGTCTCTCGTGACTGAATGATCCTTATATTCAAAAGCATTTCCTAAAAATGGAATTTTGGACAAATAAGGCACCCCTTGGACTGAATTGTTCTTAGTTGTACTTATTAGACCGCCCAAAATAATGGTCTTTTCAGATTCAATCTCGACATTGGTAGTAATTGATTTTGTGGAAACCTGAGGCTCCTGTATAGTTAACCCACTTCCCACCGGAACACTGGTCATCGAATCAAGAGTATTAACGGCAACTGAGATATTTAAAACTGTTTTGTTGTTATTAGACATTTTCCCTTCCAGTCTCATCGTCAGACCATCGGACACTTGTGACGTTGTAACATTTGTTACAGTTGTATTATCAGAAATAGTCGATCCCGTCCCAGAAATATAAGGAATACTCGTTACTTCCTGGATCACTGCCGGGAAAAGGTTCGTGACTGTAATTTTAGGCTTGGAGATCGTATGCACATCTCCTTGAGAGGCTAGGGCCTTTAATACCGCAGAAACTCCATTAGCCCCTGAATTACTGGTATTACCACTTAAAGTTAGTAGTTGGCCTCCAACAAATCCTACTGATGAATAATTTGTAGCCAACTTTAGGGCATTAACACCCTTTAGACTTGTTTCTACTGCCCCCCAATCAACCCCTGTTTCGTTCGCATCCGAAAGAGTTACTTCATAGATCTGGATTTCAAATGTCTGTTGACGACTTAAAATTTCATTCGTTGAATCAATGATTTCTGAAATCTTGTCCAAAACCCCTGGCTTATCGGTTACAGTAATGGTTCCGCTTGATTTAGAAATCGAATAAGAACCTGCCTGTGGGGTGATAATTGATTTAATAGCGCTTTCCAGATCCGACCATAGTGATAATTTTGGCGCGCTATTTTCATAAAAAATTTTTGTCCCTACCTTTATATCCTGATTCTGTTGACTAGCTGTTGAATTAGCCGTACTCCCGGAAGAATTATTTTGATTCTCAGCAAACGACTCATTTGATGTTTGGTCTGTAAAGGTCTGGTCAACGGCAGGCATTCGAATATTAAAAATGCGGGTTTCGAGAGCTGTAATGATGAGATCTTCTTTGGAAACCTTAAATCCCCATCCAAATTTATAAAGAAGGCTTTTTAATGCTCGCCAAACCTCAATATTTTCAAGATTGATGGATGTTTTTTGAGAGTCAATTTCAGGGGTTGTGATCAGATTGTAACCTGTTACTCGGGAAATTGTAGAAAGGTAAACCTTAAGGGGCAGATCATTGCCTTTTAATGTAATTCTCAGATTTAATTCTGGCGGTAGATTCTGGGATTCCGGCTTATTATGATCCGGAACATTGATTGTTTTTGGCAAAATATCCATTTTAGATGCTATTGTTTTATCGTCGTTCTTGTCCATAGAAACCGTCATTTTATGAATTATCAACTTTGTATAGAAATTCTCACTGCCTACAAATCTCAAAATGTACTCCTCACCTGAAATTCCATTCACCGTAATTTCAGCAATTTCTGAATCTGTAGGCATTATTTCCAGAATATTTAACTTTTTATAATTTCTTTGCATGACATAGCTGTCCGCACCGAAGCCTCTTATGATACTAGTGATGGGTTCAGGAAAATCCACGATGGTCATATGGTCTTTTTTAACATGAACATAAATTTCTTTGCCATCGTAGAGACAGTCCTTTATTTCCGCATGTGCTATGGTCAAAAACAATGAGGTGAAAGAAATAATTAATAATAGCTTTTTCATAATTTACCCCGTAAAATTAATTTGATTGGAAATTTGAAACAAAATTAGTATTTCATAATATTGTCATTTTGTCAATATTATTTGATTTATCTTACATTATCATAATGCTTTGCTATATAATAATTTACGATTGTTAATAAAAATTATTACAAAAAAATAATTAATTAATTTGATTAAATGACAAATTATGAAGAAGCATGGAGTGATTGTTTTAAAACATGAGGATACTGGAATAGACGGAAAGAAATTAAGGAAAGGGAATGCTTTTGCTTCGATGCTTCACCAAGCCTACCTTATAACTTTACTCCAAAAGCAGGCAGCAAGCTGATAATGCCAGTGGCGAAGATCAATACAATAAAAAACCAATAGATAAATTGATTAAAACCTTTCAAAACTAGGTCTCCCATCAATTTCTTATTGGAAGCAATGACGCCCAATATGACCGCGGGCGCTATAAGGACAATGATCTGTAAAACCATCAAATTAAGAGCAAGTTTGATCAGGTTAAACGAAAAAAGCGGGATCAATACAGCAGGAATTGATTCAATAAGATAGACCTTAAACCAATGTTTTCTCCCCCACCCCAGGGCTTCTGTCACGCCCCAGCTGCTTCCAAGTGAAATCACGATCAACGCAATGAAAGATGCTGTTATAAGGCCAATACCAAAAACATACGGAGCGAAATGCCCGGCTACCGCCACAAGGCTCTGCGAAAGGATCTTAGGAGATGTGAAATCTAAAGAATTGGCGTTTATCCCTATCGCAGATACGGCGATCGCTACCATGATCAATTCAGAGAATATAGCCCCTACCAGGGTTTCAAATCTCACAGCCCAGATATTGCTTTTATCGGTGCCTTTTTCCACTGTGGCAGATGCCTGATAGAACAACATAAAAGGCATAATAACTGCCCCGATATTGGCAGCCAGCATGAAAACAAAATCCGGAGATGTGGAAAAGTAAAATGGCACTACCACAATCCCATGCCGCGCTGTTAAACAAGCGGCCACGATCCATACAATGGCAAATATAAGGGAAGTGATCAGCAACGGCTTTTCAGCTTCGGCATACTTTCTGTTATAGACCACTAACAAATGGGTTACAAACGCAATCGGTACGGAAATCCAGGGAGACACCCCCATCATCTCAAAACCAACGGCTATCCCGGTATATTCAACGATATAGCTTAATATATCCACCAAAGCCATAGGTATGGCGGAAAACACCGCAATACGCCTACTATAATTCTCCTTAATTAGCTCGCCTAATCCCTTGCCTGTGGCAACGCCTACACGACCCGCTACTTCCTGGATAATATATAAAGGAATGACCAGTAACATGATAAACCAGACAAGCTTTGTCCCGTACTGTGCCCCGCTGTCAGCAGCAGTGATCGCGCTGGCCGCATCAACATCGGCGATCATGACGAGCCATGCCGGCCCCCATGTTTTAATGATCTGTCCCATTCTTTTCTGCAATCGTTTCATATTAGAACTCGTATTCCAGCACCCATTTTATTTCTCCCCGGGGCGCTGCATCGGATATACCGAATAGATAACCGATATCATAATTGATATGCCGGGATAAATGGCCATACATGCACGGGCCTACCTGATGACTTTGCTGATTGTAATCCAGCTGATGAGAAATTGCACTAAAATCGTTCCAGTATTCAAACCCAGGCTCAAAATATCGAGACAGGCGATATCTGGTACTCCAAGATATCCCCCCATCGGTATGTGTGTCTGCGCCTCCGCCTACTTCTTTATTAAAGCTAATGTTCAGGATATTAGTGATTTTCTGAAAATCTTTTTCCAATAATATCTTACCTTCAAACTGCCCCACCTGTTTAGCCATCATGGGTGCTTCGTAAGCCAGATAAATACCTGGGTCCAGCCAATATTCTCCCTTGGGGGCCAGTTGAAAAAGATTCTCCCACTCCATATGGGTCAACCTAAACGGCGTGATGGCATCATCCGTTGGCTGAGTTTCGTCTTCAAGCTCTAATTCTGTATGCCAAAAACTGTTTACCCCGTAACCAATTGCCTCATGGTACTCTTGTACCGCATTTTTATCTTTATGAGGATCAATATCATATACTCCTGTATTTTCAAGTTCCCACTCGCCTTGTTCTGCATTAGGCGCGAATACCTGTTTCTCGGCAAAGGCTGAACCTGACAAACTAACAATACAAAAAAACGCGATGGCCATTAACGTGGCCTGAGAATATTTATTTAGCAACTATAACCCCTTTAGAGTCTTGATGATAATCCGCCCAATACCCGTAAGTTCCCGGCTTTAGCGGACCGATAAAAACAATGATCTTTTTATTACCTTCCACAACCTGCTCACGGTCAAGATCAAAACTTTCAAATTCTTCCGCAGTAGGATCCTGGTTATCTACCGTGATCTGAACCTTTTGGCCAGCGGGAATTGTTAATTGAGGCGGAATAAATTGATGATCCTTGATCACGATGGTATTTGGCGCCTGAGCTTGGGCCAAACATAAAGCTGGAAAGCAGACACAAAGACCTAAAACTAAATAAATAACTAAACGAACGATCATCTTTCTACCCCTTAAATTAAGTACGTCATTATTAGACTTATTTAAACCTATAATAAAAGCCCTTTTTACTTCAAAAAGAGCTCTTTAAAAGGAACTAAGTCAAATGATGACTTAGTTTAATTAATTTCTATTTTTTGTCAAGAAAAAAACAGTAGGGATATTTTCTTAATATTATCGTCTTACAGGCGGGCCATCCATATTAGAAAGGAAGGGATCAAAAAACCCATCAACAAACAAGCCCAAACAATCCAGGGCTTTGTGTACTTAAATGCCATCATAATGCCTAATATAGTAGTAGCCAATAATCCTACTGCCATCAAAATAACCAGCCATTGAAAAGGCTTTGATGACTTGGGGACCTTTTTGCCGTCAACCCATCGTTGGTCTTTATGTACCTGTGAAAGTGATTTAATAATTGCCGGCGGCACGTAAGAACCGGATTTGTTGGCCTCATGCAAATTAAAGGTCTGCCAAGAACCGCTAATAAGAAAAAACATAAGCAACGGGGCAAAAAAAACTCCCAAGTACAGATGGATATTTCTCATGACCTTAATGTTCATAACTTAACCACTCTTTTATCTACCTTCTCTTTATATATGTTACGTGTATCGAAAATCAACCGTGCATTTTTATATATCAGATCATAATTGACCGCTGAATGATCTACCGCCACGACGACCACATCATACCCTTTTATCTTCGCTGGTGTTAGATCAATGGATTTCAGATCTAATCCGCCTAATTTAACATACTCAACTAACGGATCGTAATAATCCACCTGGGTATGTTTTTGTAAAAGCTCTATTAATTTTAAAGATGGTGACTTTCTAAGGTCTTTGACATCTTTCTTATAGGTCACACCCAAGATCAAAACCCTGGCATTTTCAAACGATTTCCCCAACATTTTCTTCAGCCGATCGACGGCATATTGAGGCATATTAGAATTTGTATCTGCTGCCAACTTGATAAATTTACAGCTAAAATCGTAATGCTTGGCCTTCCAATATAAATACAAAGGATCTTCAGGGATGCAATGGCCGCCTACTCCTAACCCCGGATAAAACGGCATAAAACCAAATGGTTTGGTCTTGGCCGCGTTAATGACTTCCCAAACATCAATGTCCAAAGCATGGCACATCTGTGCGATCTCATTGATCCATCCGATATTGACGATACGAAATGAATTTTCCAAAAGCTTAGTCATTTCCGCTGATCGACAAGAAGAAACTTGATGCACATTTCGGATGATCTGGCTATAAAGCAGGCCGGTCAAATCCGCGCAGGTCTTGGTCAATCCTCCAACTACTTTTGGGATCTTTGTCACCACAAAATTCTTATTGCCCGGATCAATACGCTCAGGAGAAAAAGCAATATAAAAATCCTTCCCTGCCTTTAAACCGCTTTTTTCCAACTCCGGTTTGATAAGCTCCTCTGTTGTTCCCGGATAAGTGGTGCTTTCCAGAATAACGAGCATATCCTTATGCAAATGCTTGGTAATACTTCTAACAGCGCTAAGAATAAATGAGATGTCCGGAGTGTATTTACGTTTAAGCGGGGTCGGCACGCAGATGATCGCGATATCTGCCTGGTCCAATAAATTAAAATCCAAGGATACGCTAAAAAGATTCCGGCGGATGATCCGGCCTAAACAAGCATTAGACACATCCGCGTTATAACTTTTTAAATTTTGAATTCGCTCAATGCGGTGAGCATCAGTATCAATGCCCAGCACTTTAAAACCTTTTTCCGCGAATGCTACCGCCAACGGTAAACCGACATACCCTAAGCCGATCACGGCGATGCAAGATTTTTTATTGATGATCTTATTTTTCAATTTTAACGACATAAGGCGCTTCCCTATTAATCCTTCAAATACAATATTTTCATTTTATCAAAAATACTCCTACTAACGATAAGTATCAAGCTTATTTTTCAAGAATAAGAGCAAAACCATGCGCCGCAACTAATAAACCGATGAATATTAATACCATTGAACTTAAATAAGGAGTTTTACGGGCGAATTCGCCAAATCTTTTAAATCGTTGGCTTGCGTGTTTCACAGAAAGAGCAGCAAGCGTCCCAACGCTTACCAAGGTAATGGCAAGTCCTATACTAAAGCCAAGTACCAAACCAAAACCCAAAGCGACTTTCTTTAACTGCAGACACAATAATAATATGGCAAACGCCGAAGGACATGGCATTAAGCCCCCGGTCAGGCCGAATAAAATGACCTGCCCTGTTGTTACTTGTTTATTCATTAATTGCTTTTGCACTTCTGCAGCGTGAGCCCGTTCATGAGCATCGCCAAATTCTATATCTCCTTCAAGCCCAAATTCATCATGGTGATGGTGCTCATCATGCGGATCATGTTCATGATGATGGGCTTCTTTTTCTGTCTGGCGGGTTCTATACAAGATCCAGCATGCTATCCCAATGACAACGATCCCCGTGGCCAATTGGAAATATGGTTCTATTCTTTCTACATTCAAACCAGAAGAATAATTCAAACCCACGAATGCCAGTACCCATATAACGGCGGTATGCGAAAATGTGGCTGCTATCCCTAAAAGAAATGCCTGCCAAACACTGCCGCGAATTCCTATAATAAAGGCGGTCATCATGGTTTTGCTATGCCCGGGCTCTAATCCGTGCAAGGCACCCAAAAAGACTGCCATAGGAAAAAATAACCACGGATTACCTTGAACTAAATATTCATTTAAAAGGCGCATAATTGTGATTTAGAAATGTATTTCTGTTCTGAGCATAAAAACACTGGCATTTTTAATGGCATCATTGCCATCCGGATGCCGAACATATTGAATATCAGGTTGCAAATATATACCATCATGGATTTGAACCTGATACGTCCATTCATAAGTTGTCTCACTGCCGTCCTGCCCTGTAGTTGCACGTAGTTTATTGCTAAAGGTAGCTTCGGTCAAAGCAATTCCCATCACATCTTTAGGACGATACGGTATTAGACCCGTATAGTTAAGCCCTCCTGCAAGGGAATATTCTATAATATTACGATCATCAGGGGCCCCGCCGCCAAAAAAGAACACATTTAATCCCTGAGTGTCATTAACTTGAAAAACTCTTTGGTCCAACATTGCGTATCCCCCATAATTCTCATCCACTTCCCCTACATCATTGCTGTTATACCAAAAACCTGTCTTGACAGTCCCTGCCAAGCCTCCCTGTAGAGGAATTTTATAATGATATTGGCCTTCCTCAATACTTAAAAGACCTTCTCCATTGCCGAAATGAGTGCTGTGGGTGTTAACATCGTTATTTAAAGGATTACCTTGAAAGAATCCTGTCAAAAAATCAAAACTTTCATTAGGGGAATATTTAAGCCTTACTGCCTCAACAGGCTCCGGGTAAATAGCATCGCTATTATTGTTGATAAACATGGAAGGCATGATATTAAAGGAACTATTGATAAAAAGATTACCGGAATCACTTTCCAAGAATTCTGAATTTAGATCAATAAGCCCAAATTTAACTGAGAACTTATCATTAAAAAGACTTTGCTGATACCATCCCTCATAAATGCGCGTTGAACGGGTAGCTTCTATGCTGCTGACAGTTTGTAGATCACCTACCATATGATCTGCTGTCGGTTTCAGGCCTCCATGAGCATTTAAGACATCTACGTGAAGAAGGCCTCCTTTGAGAAGCCCTGCTTTTTCTAAATCATAATCGCTGACAAGGTCGAAACGCCCCAGCCAGGTATTATTGTCAATAAGTCCTCCTTTATATACACCGACATAATCTTCGATGACATACGGATCAAAGGTAAGCCCTTTGGATGCCAAAAAATCTCTCTGGCTCTTAAAGATAATTCCATCATCGGCAAAGGAGCAGACAGTGATCAATAAAAGAATATTTAAAGAAAACAAAATAATTTTTTTCATGATCTAGGAAACAGGTGAGAAAGTGTTGAAATTATTCAAAATATAGATGTTTTAAATTCATGACATCCCTATACGACAAGACGCCTAGCATTTTCCCTGATTGATCAATAACAGGAAGGGCCCTGAAAGAATAGCGCGCAAAGGTCTCTGAAGCTTCTTTAAGAGAACTTTCTGTATTTAAACTGATCGCTTTGGTGGCCATAATATCTTGCAGCAGGACATCATCACTGGCAATCAACAGCTCTTTTAAATTGACCACTCCGATCAATGCCTCATTAGCATCAATAATATAAAGATAGGTGATGATGTCTTTACCTTTGGCCAATCTTTGAAAACTCCTACGGACCTGTTGAGCGGTCTTATCAGGAGTAAATTTTAAATATTTTGTTGTGGCGAAATCCAAAACCTTGATTTCCTGGGCATCTAAAATAGACTTGATCTTAACGGCATTCTCAGCAGTCAATAATTTTAATATCTCCTGAACTTCCCACAAAGGCAAGACTGAAAGAAGATCCGCTGCCTGCCCGGGGTTCATTTCATTGATAAGATCAGCCGCCCTGTCTTTCTTCAGCGATTCGATCATATCTCTTTGAACGTTGGGATCAAGCTCCTCAAGAGTATCCGAGGCGTGTTCAGTGTCCAATTGATTAAAAACAGCCATGCGTTGTTCATGCCCCATCTCTTCCAAAATATCTGCCAGATCAACGGGAGGCATTTCAAAAAGCTCTTCCTTAAGCACATTAAGCTTCAAATCTCCCTTAAAACTACTGATCTGCTCAGGGATAGGCTCCACATAACTCCAAGGCACTGTCTGTTTTTGTATTTTATCGGCAAGATTATAAATAAAATTGGCCAGCCCTTTTAAGCCTATGCGTCTCAAAAACCCGTACTTGCTTAGATCCACATCCACCACATATAGCTTATTATTCCGCATCACCATTTTTACGTCATAGACCACTTCCACTTCCCTGCCGTTCACATCAAGGACTTTCTTATCCAAAATAAAATCTTTCAACAAAAGCGTCTTGTCATCAAGAACCGTTGCATATTGTTCCATATTCTCTATATTGACTATGATCTCCTTATCGCTGACTTGTCCGACATTCTCCCAGGGAATAGACAACGCAGGCTCCCCGAAAGGTCTAGCCACACAAATATGGGTAATCTCAGCAAACTTTTCCTTATCAAGGATAACAAAATCATCAAGTTTGCCTATTTTTTTATCCTTAAGGATCACCGGAAAATTGATTATTTCTGTTAAAAAATAAACCTTATCGGTCGATGTTGTTTTTTCTATATTCTGGTCACTCATGAAGATTTCCTCATTTATGCGTTACAAGTAAGGTATAGAATTTATAAAACAAAAGCAGGACAAGGACTATCAAATAAATCCGCAAGGTCAAAAGTGCAAATATAACAGGCTTGCTCATCTTAATGTGAGGCTTGTCATATTTCTTATTGATCTCTTTGACAGCATTAACAAGACTTTTAAAACCATCCGCGATCATTCCTAAAAAAGTATGAGGCATCGCTATAACTCCTTTAAAATCTATTTAAGAAAATTAGGAAATAATGTACTTATCCCATACAGCGTTGACAAAACAATGATAACGACAACAATAAAAATATTGGTAACATTCTCAAAAAGCGAATTTTTATACTGCCCCATGGTTTCTTCGCTGTTCAAAAGCAGGATCAAAAACACTAAAGCTGAAGGCAAAAGTGTTACCGCAATGACCTGCACAAAAAGCGTGATCAAAATAAGCGGAGCTCCGGGAATTAAAACAACGATACCCGCCGAGATCAATAGAAAGAAATAAAACACATAAAACCACGGTGCCTCTTTGACCTTATTATTTAAAGAGTGTGCCCAGCCGAAAACCTCACCGAAGGCCCAGGACGATGCCAATGAAATACAAACAGCTCCCAGAAGACCGGCATCGAAAAGGCCAATGGCCAAAAATGTTCCCAGATATTTATTGATGCTCATCAGTTGAATGGCCGCTTGCGCTGCATCTTGGATATTACTACCGAACAACAATGTCCCTGTAACAATGACACAAAAGAAGGCGATCACCACGGTAAAAAAAGCCCCTATAGCCGTATCTATCTTCCCCCATAATATATCTTTTTCCCGCATATTCTTGTCAACTACCGCACTTTGTTGGAAAAATATCATCCAAGGGGCGATGGTCGTACCAATATTGGCCATTAGCATAAAAAATAGATCGTTGGTTAATCCTCCCGGCGGCCAATGAGGAACAAATGAGTTGTATAATAAATCTGACACTGAAGGATGAATGAGAAACGCAGCGGGAACATATAAAAGATTTAACCCACAAAATACCATGACTATTTTTTCCCACGTCCAATACCGTCCTTGAATGACCATCCACCCCATTAGCACACATACAGCTATTGTAGTGATCACCGCAGGGATATGAAAGATGCTCATGGCTGCGGTCATGCCGATAAATTCGGTGATCAGCGTAAGCCAGTCCGTCAAAACAAGATCAAAAAGAGAAAACCATCCCCAAAACGGACCGAAGGCATGAAAAATAGCTTCCGCATGGCCTCGCTTGGTCACCGCTCCCAGTCGAACGGTCATTTCCTGGACATAATAAGCCACTGGCCCCAAAAGGATAAGAAACCATAAAAGATGATATTTATACTGGGCCCCTGTCACTACATAGGTCGTAATACCGCCGGCATCATTGTCCGCGATCATAACAATAAGGCCTGGCCCCGCCAGTATCAGATATGTTTTTAAAGCCTTCCAGAACTTACGGTATTTATAAAATAAATTAGCCCAAACATTCATGCTCTTTTTCCCTTATTTATGAACAGCGCGGACCATCAAAATAGGAATGCTCGTTTGATGCCTTAATTTATCAGCCACACTACCTAAGATCAGATCTTTGACCGGGCCATGACCGTGGGTAGCCATGGCGATCAGATCACAATGGTTTTCCTGGGCGACTGATAGTATCCCTTTTGCCGGCTCTATTCCCTGTACTAAAATAGAGCGGACATTGAACCCTTTGGCTGCTAAATTTTTAGTCTCTTGATCCAAATAAGCACGGTCTTCTTGGATCTCCTCGGAGTCTTGCAAATTCAACTGCTCTTGCAATTGAGCAACAACTCCATCGGCCACATGTACTAAAATGATCTCAGCCTTGGTCAATTTGGCTAATGGTTGAATATGCTCAAGAATTGTTTTATCCGCCGGTGAATTATCTAAGGTGATCAAAATTTTATTATACATGAGCTCCTCCGAACCAGCTTTTTACAGTGTCCCACAATAAATACACATTTAATATGATAATCACAGCCGTCACCGACCATGCGAGTATTTGTAGCCATAAGGAGCTGACAAAATTACCCATTTTCTTCTTATCCGATGTGAACATGACCAACGGAACTACAGCGAAACCTAATTGCAAAGATAAAACAACCTGACTAAGGATCAGTAAATCCCCTGTCCCCTTTTCTCCATACATAGAAGCCACAATGACCGCAGGGACGATGGCGATCAATCGTGTTAACAGGCGCCTGACCCATGGGCGCAGACGGATATTTAAAAACCCTTCCATGATGATCTGGCCTGCCAATGTCCCTGTTAACGTGGAGTTCTGACCCGAAGCTAAAAGTGCGATCGCAAAGACGACACTCGCACAAGAAACCCCTAAAACCGGTGTTAATAAATTATACGCATCATGAATGTCTGCAACATCCTGATGCCCCGTACCGTGGAACGCCGCGGCGCTCAGGATCAAGATCGCGGCATTGATAAAAAATGCGGTAAATAAAGCCCCCGCAGAGTCGATGGCCGAAAAATGGATAGCCATTTTCTTGCCTTCATCATTGCGTTCAAACGCCCGGGTTTGCACAATACTCGAATGCAGATACAAATTATGAGGCATGACCGTGGCCCCTAAAATGCCGATAGCGATATATAACATATCAGGATTTGTCACAATTTCCGGTTTAGGCAATAAATTTGCAAAGAACAGTGGTAATGAGGGATTTGAGACCATCATCTCATAGGCAAAGCTCCCTCCGATCACCAATATCAATCCCACCACCAAACTTTCAATAACGCGAAACCCCTTGTATTGTAAAAATAAAATGACAATAACATCAGCTGCGGTCAGGAGAATACCTATAACAAGGGGAAGATGAAAAAGTAAATTTAATGCAATAGCAGATCCGATGACCTCAGCTAAATCACACGCCGCGATCGCTATCTCAGCTCCGATCCATAACATCAAGGATACCGGTTTACTATAATGGTCCCGGCAAGCCTGTGCCAAATCGCGCTCAGTGACAATACCAAGCTTTAAAGACAAATGCTGAAGCAAAATAGCGATAAAATTTGAGATCAGGATGACGGATAATAAGATGTAGCCATATTTAGCTCCACCGGCAAGGTCTGTTGCCCAATTCCCCGGATCCATATAGCCGACAGCTACCATAAATCCAGGGCCTATAAATGCCAGCATTTTACGACCCCAAGAGGCTGTCGATGGAACACGGATGGAGGAATGCACTTCCTCTAAACTTACTGTTTTACTGTCCTGCCTCCAGCCTAATTTCATAGCTCCTTCCCCTCTTTATCCTGACATTCCTTGCAAATGCCATAAAAATGCATTTCATGGCCTAAAATATTAAACCCCTGTTTTTCCAAATACGGATGGTAAATCTTATCCTCCTGCATATCCGGAAATTCAATAAAACAGTGACAGCGCACGCATTGGGCGTGATGATGGGGCTTCACATCATAAATATGTTCAAAATGATGGTGTTTGTCCCCAAAGGCTGTTTCACGAATAATACCGGCTTCCAGCAGATCACCCAACACGCGATAGACCGTTGCCCTTGAAACGTTTAATTTTTTATTTGAACAATCCTTGGCCAACTGCTCTGCCGTAAAATGCCCATGCAAATTCATGACCTCATCAAAAATAATCTCACGCCCCTGACTGACCCGACGGCCAGCCTTGGTTAAATGACGCAAAAATTTGGCGCGTTCATTATCGATCAATTGTGTATCGCTCTTTACCATATGAGACAGTGTATCATTATCAGTTGGAAAGTCAAATTAAAAACAGGCAAGCTTAATGTTTATAATGCTCAGTCACATCAACAGCGTGAACAAAACTCAGGCCCGGAGCCCAACGCATAGGAAATGACAAAGAAGTCTTCTTAAAACTTGTCGCATAAATAGGATGCCTGGCATCTGTCTTAGAAGCCTTGGAAGAAAACCAGGTATGGTCAAGTAAGGATGGTTCAGCAGCACCGGTATAACGCCAATGCCCATCCCAGATCTCCACCCAAGTGTGATTACCGCTGTCATCCGGCCACATGGCAATAGCTGCTATCCTGGCGGGAATACCAACGGAACGCAAAGCATCTGTCAAAAGGATCGAAAGTCCGGTACAAGAAGCATAATGGGCCTTAATGGATTCATACGGGCTTTGATCAGGCTTGGGGCGTCGAGTCGCGCTATAGGAAACCTTCAGGGTCTTAAAAACATATTTGTTTAAAGCTATCACCGCCTGATCTATAGTTTTACTGTTGATGGCAATTTTAATAAACCGTTGATGAAAATCCTTGCGCCAATTATCCCGGCGTTCATTGAGCGAAGCGTACGGTAAAATATCATTGAGGAAAATGTCTTGAGGTATGCTCTTGCCCCATGGCACCTCTGCCATGGCCTGGTATGATAGACGAATATTCTCAGCCAGAAATTCAGGCATTAACGCCTCCCTATCCTGCTGGGGCATGTTCTCCATTAAAAATTCCAAGGCTTGCCGCTCTTGGGGATGATCAGCCCGTGCAGAAGGAAGAAATACCCATAGAAAAATAAGTGTCAAACACCATTGATTCATACGGCTTTTTTAAGTTCTTCGATCACATGGGTATTGAGATTAAAGGCTTTGGTACGCCAGGAGGCAGTCATTTCATTTTTATGCTCAGCCCACAATTCCCCCCAGCAATTCCAGCCGGTTTTAGGGCCCTGGCGATGCACCCATGGACTATTGGGATAATAACCGAATATACCGTCTGGAAATGTAAAATTCTTGACCGCTTTATAGGTCCAGTAATTCCAATGGAAACCAAGATCATTAAAGCATTTAAGTTCATCTCGCAGATACAAATGCTCGTTATAAACCCCTTGACGGTAATTGACGCCAAATTCCCCTACATGGACAGGACGCTGTTTTTTCTGGGCAAAACGAAAATACCCCTCCATACGACGGCGCAAGGTGTCTTTGTTACAACCAGCCCAAGGATAACGCGTAAAGGGTATCAAATTAAAAGCAAACTCCATGGGCTCATAAAAATGAATGCTATATACCCAATTATCATCAGCGAAATCATCTAAAAGATCAATTTGCTGGGCCCAATGTTTACCTTCAATAAATAAAATGTGGTTCTTATCCGAACGGCGGATAGCTTTGACCGATTCACGGTAAAATTCGTTTAACAAATCAGTGGATTGCAATACCGATTCATTGAGGATGTCATAACCCGCAATAATAGCCTCATCCTTGTATCGGTCAGCCAATTTCTCCCATAAAGCATACGTTTTGTTACGATTAGATTTTTTAGTCCACAACTCTGTCTTACCATCTAAGCTATCAGAATGCCAATCAGGATTTTGCGCACCATACGCGGCATGCAGATCCAAAATCAAATAGACCTTATATTTCCGTGCCCATAGAATGGCTTTATCCAAATAAGAGATTGCTTGGGCATCTGCCCCGACTTTATAATGAAACGGCAGCCGAATGGAATTCATCCCCCAGGAAGCCACCTGTTTGAAATCAGACTCGGCAATAAAATTATCCCTGAATTTGGCCATAAGCTCACTTAACGCTTGGGTACCGCATTGTTTGGCAAATTCTTTCTCAAAGATCTGTTGAGGCAAATTAGACGAATGCAGAAAATAGGCCTCCATCATCAACCATCCGCCGAAATTAACTCCTTTTAAATGCACCGGCTTACCGTCAGCCTGAACGATGGAAGTTTTATGCCTTTTTAAGAATATTTCATTCATATCAAGTCCCTAGCTTTTAAGATGCGTATGAATTCTCCGGCTGCTGCCGGTTCCGCAGTGATAGATCCGTCATTATGTCCGCCCTGTATCTTTAAAAATTCCTTAGGCTCAGCGGCAGCCTCAAAAAGTTTCTGGCCGATCCTGTAAGGCACCACCTGGTCATCAGGGCTATGAATAAATAATTTGGGGATAGTCAATTGCCTTACCTTATCGATCGAATTAAATTTTAGACTAAGGATAAAAAAAGGCACGAAAGGATAATAAATCCTGGCCATATCTTGAGCGTTGGTAATGGAAGATTCCACCACTAATAGCGCCGCATTTCGGTGGGTCGCCAGATCTATAACCACCGTGCCTCCTAAAGAAGCGCCATAAAAAATGATCTTGTCCATGTTTATATGCCCTAGCGATCGAAGATGATCATAGGCTCCCTGCGCATCTAAATAAATACCCGCCTCCGATGGCTTGCCTCCACTCTTACCATAGCCACGGTAATCAAAAATAAAAACATTTAATCCCAGATCATAAAAGAATTTAACTTTGAACAATCTATCACTCATATTGCCGGCATTGCCATGGGCAAAAATAAGTGTGGAACGCGCGTGAGGGTTTTTAAATAACCAAGCGTTGATCGTGACTTTATCCTTGGTTTTAAAATAAACATCTTCCCATGGTATTTCCATCACCGATGGACTTACCGCCATTTCATGACTTGGGAAAAACACGCCGTTGGTTTCCAAATAACGCACCAAAATAAAATATCCCACTGTCATCAAGGCCAGGATCGTCAAAATATTGATCAATATTTGGTGCATAGCTTTTAAGTACTGCGTTGGGGGATCAAGGATAACATCAAGCGGATAGCTTTAAGAATATCTTCAATAGGGCAAGGTTTGGTCAAATAATGGTCTGCTTCCAAATCCACGCCTTTTCTGAAACTTTCTAATTCATTCTGGGCTGAGACAATAATGACCGGCAGCCATCTTTTAGTCGGAGGATTCTGGCGTAACTGACTTAACACGGCCCATCCGTCCATTTTAGGCATATTCAGATCTAAAATGATGATATCAGGTAATTCGCTGACGATCTTGGCCCATGCCTCCTGCCCATCCTTCGCTGTTACGACCTCATAATCCTGGGAAGCGATCTTTTTGGCCATGATCTCAAGGACCACATCTTCATCGTCAGCTATTAATATTTTGATCGGATGTGTGCTCATTTTTTGGAATTCTCTCGTGCTGAAGAGTAATTTTTAAGATCGTAATGGATCTTTTTTTCCGGCATGTCGATCCGGTCGATAGACACCTTGGCCTTGGTGAAGAAATCAGTAGCCAAGGTATCATGATAATCAGAAAATACCACAACCCTTTTGACCCCTGCCGTGATCAAAGCTTTAGCGCAAGAGGTGCAGGGCATATTGGTCACATAAGCAGTGGCACCATCAACGGTATGACCTCGCTTGGCCGCCTGGACTATGGCATTCATCTCCGCGTGCACCGTACGCACACAATGATTGTCTACCACCAAACAGCCCACATCCTCGCAATGCTCATCACCTGGAATGGAGCCATTGTAACCCGTCGCGATAACATTCTTATCTTTAACGAGTACTGCCCCACAATGCATGCGCGGGCAAGTGGCGCGTTCAGAAGCTAACATCGCCAGTTTCAAAAAATATTCATCCCAATTAGGTCTCTTAGCCATCGATGGTCCTTTCTTTTATTTTAACAAATTCCACCTGTATTGTGGAATTTTTCGGCTGAAATCTTATATTTTAGCCAACCTTTTTAATATACGGCCTGCGGCCTCTTGAAAAATGGGGACCGGTGGTAACAGGCTCAAAACAATATACGCCTCCCTTTCAAAATCAAAGAAATAACCGGGATAAACTAAAACCGAATCTTCTTTTAAGAATTCCAAAACCCACTCTTCTTCTGATCTGACCGCGGGAATACGTAAGATGGCAGACCATCCACCTTGAAAAGATAATAGTTCAGTGTGATCGTTCAAATGCGACGAAAGCCATTGCTCATTTTCTTTGACCCTTGACATGATCTGCCCCTGAATGTCCTGAGAATGATCCAACCATGAACTCAAAGCATTTTGCACAGGCGTATTGACTGACAAATAGGTATCCGCGATGATCTCTAAACGGGCCCTTGCTTCTTGCAGTACCCCTTGGGGTCCAGAGGCTAAAATCCAGGCACATTTCATTTGGGGCAACCCAAGTGTTTTTGACAGCCCTCCTAATACAAAGGTCAATACTTTCTGATTTCCAGCGAGGCTAACAAGACCTTCCCGGATCAAAGCATACTCAAAAAAAACCTCATCGGAAATAATAGCTATGTGATGTTTCAAGCAAAATTCATTTAAAAAATCCAATTCCGAATGACTGATATAAGAACCTGTAGGATTATTGGGATTGACTAAAATAATGGCCTTGGTCTTATCATCCACTAACCGCTCTAAAGCTGGAGTATCCAAACGCCACTGCCCATCGTAAAAGAGAGGGTATTGCTCAAAGTTGACATCATTGATCTCCAGTAGAAATTGAAATAACGGGTAGCTTGGGGAGGGGATAAGGACTTTCTCACCTGGATTGACCAGGAGCCTCATCAAAAATGAATAGGCTTCAGAAGTGCTGGCCGTCAGAACAATGTCACTACCAGGCAAGGGCAGGTTTTGGCGCGCATAATATCGAGACACCGCCTCCCGGGCCTTGGTTTTACCACAGGCATCAGGCTGGTAATGAAAGTTTTCTAAAGAGTTTAAGGCTAAAAGTATTTCTGGGGGGTACAAAAAACCACAGCTCGTCGGATTAGAGGCTGTCAGGTCCAATATATCAATACCGCGCTTGGCCTTTTCTTCAAGCGCCTCGTTCAAGGCGTTGGACTTGTTAGGCCAATTAGTTCGACGGGCAAATGGGAATTTATCCATGGGTTAGTTTAAGCTGGGCAAGTTCTTTCTCTTTAGCGGCAAGCACTTTTTTTAACTCATCAAATTCGCCTTTGGTCACCCATTGAACATCTTCACGTTTCTCTTTAAGCTGGGCATTCTCATACTTTAATTCCCGAAGCTCTTTGACATTAGACTCTAAGGTCGATTGCTGACTACTGGCTTTAACGGACAATTGCCTTTTTTCCTCAAGGACCTGTTCATGTTTGATCTTGATCTCCTGCAGTTCGCGTTCCAAACGCAGACGGTTAGAATGTTCTTTCTCCAGATCGCCTTCCGTGCGGTAGATCTGCTCTTTTAAGTCCTTTTCATGATGCTTGAATTTCTCAATGGTTTCCTGTTCTTTTTCGCGCCAGCTTTTTTCAAGGGCCAATTTTTCCACCAACTCCTTGGCCTCAGACTGGCCTTCATTGGCTATTTGCTGGCTTCTTTTTTGGTCCATTTTCATTTTTTCGATCTCACCCTGTAAGGATTGATTATGCTTCTCCCAACGCTCGGCGATAGACTTCCAGTCCTTGCCGTCGTCAATGGCTACAAGAGTTGGCATCGAGACAGATCTCTTTTCTTTTTCCTTTTTCTTTTTGGCCTTAACAGCAGGGTCCGAAGGTAACATATAAATAATAATGGCCAGCGCTATTAAGACAGCAAAACTCATCATGATGATCCAAAACATATCGCATCAACTCCAGAAAGACAAACGGCATTTATGGGAGGATTAATTCGAAAAGACCTGCTAGACTCATCAAAGACCCAGGTCTTTTTTAAAATTCGCGGCAAAAACCTTGATCTTTTCAAAATATCCGTCGATAGATACAGTCACCTCTTGCATCCCATCGGTTTTACCCTCTTTGGCCAAACTCTCTAATTGAAGACATGCCGCATGCAAGGACTTGGCAGAGATATTACCGGAAGCCCCTTTCATTGAATGGGCAACTTCTTTAACTTTAGCAATATCGTGGGCAGCAATGGCCTCGCCCAAGGCTTGGCGCTTGATTACAAAATCTTCCATATAAATATCAAACAACTCATTAAGTAATTCCTTATCATCTTGCACACGCTCTAAAACTTCTTTCAAATCAATAATTTCTTCGCTCATAATTGCCTTTCATTAATTATTTAACCGTTGAGTAACAAGCTTGACGATCTCTTCATAAAGTAAATTTCGGTCAATAGGCTTGGACACATAGCCATCCATTCCTGCGGCCAAATACCTTTCCCTGTCTCCGACCATGGCATTGGCCGTCATGGCAACGACAGGAACATGGACGCCTGTTTGCTTTTCTTCCCGACGGAGAACCTGGACGGTCTCGATACCGTTAAGCACAGGCATATTGTCATCCATCAAGATCACATCAAAAGTTTGATTATTGAGAGTATTCAGGACTTCCTGGCCATTACTGACCACGACCACCTTCCAACCTAATTTCTCCAGGATCCTGGTAGCAATGCGTTGATTGACCGTATTATCTTCCGCCAGCAAGACACGCAAGTGATGCAATTCCGTAGGCACTGAAGACCCCGTGTTTTCTGTCCGGCCTCTCTGATCGCCGTTTGAATCTTCTAAGGCATCCGGCTGATAACCAAAAATAATGGAAAAACGAAATGTGCTACCTACCCCTTCCTTACTCTCTACGACAATACTCCCCCGCATCATCTCAACGATCTTTTTACAAATAGCCAATCCCAAGCCTGTGCCTCCGTAACGACGGGCAGTGGTGTTATGCGCTTCCGTAAATACATCAAAAATATGGGGTAAATTCTTAGGTGATATACCAATACCATTGTCAACCACCTCAAAAACAACCTCAGCGTCTTTGTCCGTCAGTGACTTAAGCTTCACATTGACCTGCACCTTGCCTTTATTGGTAAACTTGATCGCATTATTGACCAAATTGACGATGACCTGACGAAGCCTGACCGGGTCTCCTAACAAAAGCCTCGGGATCGACGGATCAATAGACCAGATCACATCAACGCCCTTATTACGTGCCAGGATCATCAACCCCTTGCATACATTCTTGACAATGTCCGGCACATTGATCTCAACTTCTTCGATCACAACCCTGCCTGACTGGGCACGGGAAAGGTCCAGAATATCATTAATCAGGCTCAATAAACTATCGGCAGCATCTTTAGCCACTTTTAAATTGTCTTTTTGTTCATCAGTCAAAGGGGTGTCCAATGTCATGTCGATCATGCCGATGATAGCATTCATCGGAGTGCGCACCTCGTGAGACATTTGGGCCAAAAAAATACTTTTGGCATTGTTCGCCTCTTCAGCAACCAATTTAGCCTGCACGATCAATTCATTGGCACGCTTTTGTTCGGTAATATCCTGAAGCATTCCCACTGAACCAATTATTTTTCCATGCTCGTCTTTAAGGATATTGACCGAGAGATCCACGTCAATGATGGTACCGTCTTTACGGATGATCTTGGTCGGCAAATGATGCTTAAAGCCGCTTTGACGGATATTTAAAGCACGGATCATCTTCCATTCCTCAACCGGATACAAGCTGCTGATCGGCCTACAATGAAGGTCCTTGGCATTCATTCCAAAAAGTTTCTCGGTAAAATGATTCCAAGAGATGATTTGCTCGTTCTCATCCGTCATGGTGATGGCTGCGGCGGAATTATCCAAAATGATCCGTAATTTATTCTCTGACTCGCGCATCTGCTGTTCGACTAATTTCTCATGGGTAATATCGTTAAAAATACCGATGGACCCGATCACCTTATCTTTGCTGTCTTTTAAAACAGATATGGAAGCACTGATATCCAACAAGGAACCGTCTTTGCGAATGACCTTGGTGACGATGTTAGCCTGCATCCCCTTATTACGGATATTCATAGAACGCATCCGCTTCCACTCTTGAGGTGGATAAAGGCTGCTGACGGGTTTATTAAACAGGTCTGCCCTGCCCATACCTAACATTTTTTCAGCCATGGGATTCCAGGCAACGATACGCTCCTGGCTATCCGTGACCGTGATCGCTGAAGGTGAATGTTCGAAAACTATCTTAAAGAGCAGTTTAGACTCGATATGGTCCTGCTGTAATTGCTCTTCTAATTTTTTCTCTTTAAATTTTGTCATATTTTATTTTTAGTAAATTGAATATTCTTAAGGATCGCGACTATATTGAGTATCCCCACCACAAAAGCCAGAACAACCAAACAAATCTTGAACATATGAACCCAACCTGTATGAAAATCCGCCGGCTTTAGGGCATGTAAGACCACCGAGACTAAAAAAACAATAAGAAGAATGGAAGATCCGCAGATGAAGAAAATAAAAAGAGAAAACAAGCAAGCAATCAGAATGACATATAGATTGTAGCTTGATAAGGAGCCTTTAGACATCTTACTGGCAGCAATTCCGATACGTAGCATAATATTATGTTACCACTAAAAGTTTGGCCCGCCAAATATAGATTAAGATTATATAACAAGCCTATCGTTCAAATTTAACCACGTTCTGCCACCATGCATGGCTATCCCAGGAAAGTGCCTGCTTCCATAATTTTCGGGCACAAGCCGTCTTTAAATGCTCAGGGGCGCGCTTAAAAAACGTCTTTGCCACAGGGAAACCCAGATCCACATATTCTTTGGCCTGGATCAGGCATTCCAGGATGTCCGCATCGCGGGCAATGATGCTCTCTTGGGAGAGTTGTTTCTCATACTCCCCCCGCATCGCCTGTAAAGCTTCTTTGACCCTTTTATCCAAAGAAGCGATCTGGTCCCTAAAAGCTTTTATTTCAGCTTCACGAAAATCAATATAATGATGCCCCATTTTATGCAGGTCATTGATGCGTGCCTCGTGGATATCATTAAAGAGCGTCTGTGTGACAACCTTAAAAGGATCAGCTCCCTCACAATAGGCGATGTAATAACCGATCACCGCGCAGCGAAAACAATGCTCAGCAACGCTCTCGGGATCTTTAATACCAGCCACCCACCAGCCGCTGCGCTTGACACGTTTTAAAAGCCCCGCTTCAGCAAAAAAATCCAGGGCCGCAACTTGAGGATTGGTCTTTTTATTTTTTTTGACGGACGATCTCATAGCACAACATCGAAGTCGCGTGAGCGACATTAAGTGACATGCGTTGATTTTTCATAGGGACCATCACCTGCGCGTCTAATTTCTTAAGGATGATGTCCCTGACCCCTTTTTCTTCCGATCCCATCACCAGCCCCAAGGGGAACTGTAAGGTGACCTCTGTCAGGCTGCGGGCATCTTCAACCACGGTACCCACGATCCAGAAACCCATTTTCTTTGCTTTTTCAATGGAGTTGCCTAAATTAGAGACCTTGGCCACACTTAAATAATTCTCTCCGCCGCAGGCAACCCTTAGGACGGATTCGGTGACCGACACACTTTCCGTCGTTGGCAGGACAATATCAAAAATGCCCAAAGCCCCGCAACTTCGGATTATACCACCTAAATTCTGAGGGTCATTCAAATTATCCAAAAAAACCGGCGTGCGCTTTTTTTCCAAGGCATTCTGCAGCAATTCCTCTATGGGAACATACGCAAAATCCTCAATATCCGCCAAGATCCCCTGGGTATTCAAATTTTGGGCCAATCGCTGGATCTTAGAGTGCGGCACCGTTTGCACGCCTATCCCATGTTGATTACATTTTTTGCGAATATACGCAAGATCCACATGGTCCTCATCGATCATGATCCGGCGAATGGTTTTAGGATTTGACTTCAAACGTTCAATGACCGGATTTTTACCATACAATTTCATATTACCCCCTAACTGACTTTATAAACACCCCATGCTAACTTGAATGCATCCGCAGTGCCTTGAAACCTAAAACAACAACTACAATAATGATCCCTAATAAAATAGCTCCCATCATTGGCGTTGTCATATCCAAATTCATAAATAAAAAGATCCCAGCCAAAATAAAGAATAAACTGACGGTAATATTCATGTTGTCGATAACAAATCTGCCAGCAGAGCTTTTCTCGAGAGGTGTTTGCCTGAAAGTATCCGCCAGGTCCATAAATTTGGCCAATTTTTGGATCATTGGATTTTCTTCCATAAATTGATCGTAATTCCCAAAAGCCCCCACAAATCTATTTTGAGTACTCTCGTTAATGATAGATTCATGAGCCTTTAAGGAGCTGGTCAACAATAATAAACCAAACAAAAGGTATACGGTCCCCAAAATGAATTTCATCTCACCACTCTTTTCATTTCTTTATCCCCAATCGCAAATAAAACAATGGTTTGAGTATACTCCACCAACTAAGGATAGGGATCATTTTCGTGTAGCCACCTAATTTTTTAGGTGGGTAGATCTTGGTCACGAACACTTCTGTATATTTATAACCTAACGTGATCACCTTCCATAAAATATACGGTTCCAATTCATAGGTATCCAGCCATCCCTGGTCGAGATCGATCTGTTCATTATCAAAAATACTGAGCCGAATGGCCCGAAACCCATTGGTGGTATCTGTGAGACGGCGACCGGTAAAAAGCGAAAATACAAAAGGATGAAGCCGGGTTGCGAGTTTTCGATAAAAAGGCATTTGGCCGCCGGAACCAACCTTGCCTAAATAGCGTGAGCCTTGCACCAGATCATATTCCCAATTGAGTATGGGCTCCAATAGTTGAGGGATCTGTTGAGGATCATCTTTGTCATTGCCTGCCATGATCACAATGATCTCATAACCATTCATTCTGGCGTATTTAATGGCCGTACGTATGGCCGCCCCCACTCCAAAACGTTGTGGGTGCTTGACCGTCCTGACACCTTGACGGCTGTAGGAAGCGATCATCTCGGTCGTGCCGTCATCTGAACCATCGTCCACGATCATATAATCTGCCTGAGCAGACATCCCACTTTTGAGGAATCGATCGATAACATTGCCCAACTTGTATTTTTCGTTATAGGCTACCGGCACCACTAGGATTTTGTTCGAGATCAAAGGGCCAAATTGCTTCGAATTTGTAGGCTCAGTCATAAAACGACGATCTTATCATTAATAATTTGGTAGGAAGCACCACAGGCGCATTTTAGATCATCACTTAAAGTAAGGCCGCAACGGCAGGCGTACCCTGCCCAACGTGCAGGATTGCCGACGACAATAGTATAGGCAGGAACGTTCTTGAGGGCCACGGTGCCCGCACCGACAATGGCATAGGTCCCTATCCTTATACCGCATATCACCGTGGCATTGGCCCCGATCGTCGCCCCTTTTTGGACCAGGGTCTTTTCCAATACCCAATCAGTGCTTCGATGGCTGCGCGGATTGCGGTCATTGATAAAAACCACACCGGCGCCGACAAATACATCATCCTCTAAAGTCACCCCGTTGAAAACCGCCACCCCGTTTTTCAGGGTCACATGATCGCCGATGATCGCCCCTTGTTCAACATAACAGCCGTCACAAATATTACAGTGCTTGCCTATGATGGCACCTTCTAGGATATTGGCATTGGCCCATATACGGGTCCCTTCGCCGATCTTTGCGCCTTGGTGCACTAAAGCCCGTTCATGCTTGAAAAAACTCATAACTTCACCAACTCGCCTTTACGATTAATGGATTCCCCGATAGCGGCCAGGGCACGTACCACATCTGCCGCTTTACCGGCATCAGCCAATAAGGGCGGCTGCTTTTTTTCAATGCACTGGATAAAATACTGTGCCTGTGTTTTTAAAGGTTCATTAAAACCAATTTTAGGGATCATAATGCTGCCCTCACGGGAAAGCAGCTGGAATTCTCCGTAGGTTTCGTAATACACGGAAGTTTTTTCAACATGTTTATCATAAAGTTTAATCGGCCCCTCGGCATCCAGATCGTCCCACGCCACCATTTTCTGGCTTCCCACGACCGTAATCTGACGCACCTTTTTAGGGTCCAGCCAACTGACGTGAACATTGACCATGATGTTGTCGGGATAATCGATGGTGGCAAAACCCAGATCATCCAAATTGCCTCCCAGGCATTTATGCCCACGGGCTGAGACCGACACCGGAGCGCTGTTAAAAAGAAAATTAAAGATCGAAATATCATGGGGAGCCAAGTCCCAAAGCGCATTGACATCATAACGAAAAGGCCCCAGATTGGTACGTTCGGAATGAGCATAATGGATCTTGCCCATTTCACCAGAAGAAATATATTCACGCAGCTTGACTATGCCTTGATTAAAAACAAAAATGTGCCCAGTCATCAATATACGGCCAACCTTATCGGCTAGAGCACCTAACTGCAGGCATTCCTCGGCACTCATCGCTAAAGGCTTTTCGCACAGCACATGTTTCCCCGCATTCAATGCTTCCTGGGTAATTTTATAATGGGAATTGGTAGGCACGGCCACCACCACAGCGTCGATGGCAGGGTTGTTCAGGATATCCTTGTAATCCTTGGTAACTTGAGTTTCAGGAAAAAGCGCATGGATGGATGAAAGGCGTTTCTCATCCAGATCCGCGCACATCGTTACGCGGGAATCAGCTAATTGGGAAAAAATACGGATATGGTTCGGCCCCCAATGCCCGCAACCAATAACACCAATAGAGATCAATATAGCCCCTTTCTACAAATTTCAATTCATTATACTGAATCTCCATTAAAACCCAAAGTCTTTCTTTAATGATTTAGTGAAGATCCCCTATTGTATGCTCGGCCAACCTAGGTTAAAAATATTCCCTATTGCTTGCTCGAACAAGCTAGGTTAAAATTACACATGCAAAAGTTAAGAATCATATTCTTTTCATGCCTGGTCTTGGCTGCAGGATTTAATCTCTTCGGGACCTATATACAGGCTATTTTCCAGCTTCAGGACCGCAAGACCATCCCTCTTCACAGCCTGGGATATCAATTCTTAGGCTTAGAAAATATTTTTAAGGATGTTCGTAGTGTTGGCTATTACACTGATAAAGATCTGACCAACTCAATGGTCATCGCCCAATTTGAACAAGCGCAATACATGCTGGCTCCGACGGTTTTAGTACTAAACCACACCCAATATCACTGGGTCATATTTGATTGCTCCAATCCTAAAACGGCCTTGGAGACTATAAAAGATTTAGGGTTTACTCCTCTAAAGATCCATAACGGTATTATTTTAGCTTATAACCCTAATGGTGTTTAATTCATGATCTATCTTTTGGGCATTCTTATTAGTTTAGCAGCAGGTTTTCTTCTGATACGGTTTCTAGCCCCTCAGCGTTTTAATCTTATTATACATATTCTATTAGCCTTGGCTTTGGGCCTTGGAATAGACGGTACCGTAACTTTTTATACGCATATTCTTTGTGATCAGTTCAACCGTTTTCTTCCTGTTGGGATCGTCGTGTTAGGGACCTTGATCATCTATTTTAGGAAATATTATTCACTCCCAAAGATCCAAATGACCAAAGAGATCAAATGGGGATTGCTGACCTTAAGCCTCTTAGCCATACCATTGGCCATCTGTGCCCATTATTTTCCTCTGGGCGGATGGGACGCATGGTCATGCTGGAACCTGAAAGCTAAATTTATTTTCTTGGGGCATGAGAACTGGAAGGATGTTCTGGCCCCTGATTTTTGGCGCAGTAACACCCAATATCCGCTCCTTTGGCCTTTGATCAATGTATGGTTTTGGGACCTGGGAGGCAGCTTTGATCAAGCCATCCCTATGCTTAACAGCGTTGTAATCGCCCTACTAACCGCCGGGATCTTACTTTTTGGGATCTTGGAATTAACGGGCCAGCTACTGACTTCCATCTTGGCCGCCGTGATCGTCACAGCCTTACCCTTCAACGTGATACTCTTTACAAGCCAATACAGCGATTCCTTGCTTGGTCTTTATCTTTTGTCAGCCTTAATGTGCTTGCTGTTGGCAGAAAAACACCATCTGCCAAAACTAAAAATATTAAGCATGGTATTTTTAGGGCTGATGAGCTTTACCAAAACTGAAGGCTTAGTCCTGACCTGTATTGTGACCTCGGGCTTTTTTTGGCATGAACGTTCTCACAAAAAAGAATTCAAGGACCTCCTCCTTGCCTTTCTCGTCGCGGCCTTGCCTGCCATTATTTTCACGCTTTTCATCGCGCCTAAAAATGAAGCCTTCGTCAACGGGCTTTTATCGACGGACAAACCTACCACCTGGTCACGTTTAAGCGTTATCCTCATCTACCCCTGGTTTGAATTTATCTCGGGCAAATGGAATGGTTTTTGGCTGCTGGCACTTGGCGGGACCTTATTGGCCGGGAAAAAATTGTGGCGATCAACCCTTGGGATGATCGGTTTAAGCCTGATCCTTTATCTGGGAGTGGTATTGGCTTATTATGCTGTGAATACTTATTTTGAGATCGTCTGGTGGCTGGGGCAAACTTTCTCGCGCATCTTATTTGCGCTATTACCGACGATCACCTTATGGATAGCACTTGGCCTTATGGCCGTTTGATCTTTTTGATCTTATATTTTAAGATCCCTGCCGGCACCTTGATCTCCAAGGACTCCCCTGCTTTATGGCCCAATAATGCCTTACCGATAGGCGAATAAATAGAGATCTTGTTTTCCTCGTAGCTAGCTTCTTCCGGGGAGACCAACATATAGGTCAGCTCTTCATCGTTATCCAGATCCTGCATGGTGACAATGGCACCGATAAAGATCTTGTCCGAGGGGATATTCTCATTCTCAATAATGCGCACATTGGCCAGCTTACCTTCAAGCTCGGAAATACGTGACTCATTATGTGCCTGTGCCTCTTTGGCCGCGTCGTATTCCGCGTTCTCAGAAATATCCCCCTGGGCCCTGGCCTCACCGATGGCCTTGGCGATCTTCTGACGCTCGGTGGTCTTGAGGCTTTCCAACTGGGTCTGAAGCTTGTGAAAACCATTTCTGGTCAAATAAACTTCATTACCCATATTACATCGCCTCGATGGCCTTGATCATGATCGGAACGACCCCTTGGGCTTCCTCTTTGCTCATACGGCCTAATTTGGTAAAGCTCCACTGACCATCGATCTGGTTCTCACGGGTGACTTGCAATTTCTTGGGCGCCCCATTGTAAGAATAAACGCCGACGCTGATACGGGTGTTCTGAAAATCGATAACCTCTTTAAATGATGACACATCCAATGTTTGATCGTAAGGCATTTGTTTGTCCTTTCTTTAGTTAATTGATCACGAAAGCCCTGGCAAATTAAAACCGGGCATATTTTTCATTTTATTGGCCGCCGCCTGTTGGGAGCGTTTAATAGCGGTGTTAAGGCTCCTTAAAAGATCCATCTGGATACGGTTTTTGTTACCGGTATTCAAAAGACCTTCTTCTATATCAATAGACTGAAATATCTGCGCTCCATTGACAACCACCTTGATACCACGGGTTTCTGAAACCTCGATGATGGTGGCCTCTAGCTCTTTTTTAAGTATATCGGCCTGCTTTTTCATCTCTAAAACTTTTTTAACTTGGTCTAACATAGACACTCCCTTAAATAACTAGATAATATATAATTTATTTAAACTATTTTATACCTTAAGTCTTAAGTTTTTGCAAGTACTGAATTATTGCAACCTGGAAGCCAGGTCATAGAGGCTTGCCACCAAGAATCTTTGTAAAAATAAAATAATAAAAAAAGCAATAATAGGAGAAATATCGATCGGCAAAGCTGGGAGCAGACGGCGGATCGGCTCCAGGATCGGCTCGGTAACACGCATCAAAAATTGTACGATGGGATTAAATGGGTCAGGATTTACCCAGCTGATCAGAGCCCGGATCAAGATCAGCCAGTACATAATGGTCAAAAGAATGCTGACCACTGAAGCCAAGGCATCTACAAAATTGGATAAAACAAACATAGATCGTTCTCCTTAAAAAACTTTAAGCAAACTACCTTCCAACAATTTTTCATCAACCCGGTTAAGAAGCTTTTTGGTTTTAATGGAAATATATTTCCACTCGTGCAGCACATCCTGGATATCCTGACTGGTCGCTTGCAGGGAAACGGCCGTGCTGGTAATGACCGCAGCCATATCTTCCACATCCAGGGGATCTTCACCGATGATCTGAGCGTTGGGATCAAACGGTTTTATAGAATGGTCCTCGCTGATCTCAATAAGCTTCTGTCCCAAAACACCCTCGGTCCTGATGCTGACCTTGGAGCATTTGCGGAATTCGAATTCATACTTCTTATAAATATCCATACGCACCTTAAGGCTGCGACCTTCAATGGGTTGGGTCAAAAAGTCAACAGCTCCCACAATGCCCACGTCCACGCCGGAAATGCGGATAGGAGAGCCTTCAACCAGTCCGCCTACCTGATTGAAAAGGACCGTGACCTGGAACTTAGGTTCAGTCAGGCCCCGGTCAAGCCCAATAAAAAATACGCTGATGGCAATTAGCCCCAAGCCTATGATAAAAAATAAACCTGCTGCTAATTTTTTAAAATTTCCGCCATTGTTCTCCATAAGCCTCCTAGTCCTGCCTCAAGCAGTTACTGCTTGCAAGAATTCCCGTACGAATGGGTCCTGTGATCCTTTTAACTGCTGGGCCGTGCCCATAGCCGCAATACGACATTCATTGATGATGATAAGCCTTGAAGCAATACGAAATGAATTATTCACGTCATGCGATGTTATCACCGTCGTCGAACCTATCTGCTGAGAAACATGACGTATCAGATCCGATATGTCATGGCTGCGGATAGGGTCCAAGCCTGAGGTCGGCTCATCGCATAACAAGACCTTGGCTCCAAGGACAATGGCACGAGCCAACCCTACTCTTTTTTTCATGCCGCCGCTTAACTCACCGGGCATCCTGGATTCTACCCCTTCCAAATCCACCATCTTCAAAACCTCACGCACACGCAGAGCGATCTGGGATGAATTAAGCTTAGTATGTTCGCGCAAAGGAAAGGCCACGTTATCGTAAACATCCATAAAATCGTATAAAGCCCCCTCCTGGAACAAATACCCCATATTGCAGCGCACCTTCAACAATTGGTCTTCCTTTAAAGAATCGATATCTACCCCACTGATAACAACCCGCCCGCGATCAGGACGGAACAAACCGATCAAATGTTTGAGCAATACGGTCTTTCCGGCCCCGCTTAACCCCAAGACAGCAATGATCTCTCCGGCGCTGACATTGAAGGTAATGTCTTCCAGGACTGGCTCGTCTCCCAATTGTTTATATAGACCTTCAACTTTAATCATCGTCCCGGCGCTCAAAATAACGAAATTGATTTTTATCAAATTTCGTATAAATACGATCAAAAGGTTTGGTAGCTATTTTCTCGACAAAGACCTGCACCCCTTTGTATTGGCCTACCTGATAAACTTCTGAATCTTCCAAAACTTCGTAATCATTGGCTGGATACCATTTAGACCCTTCGAATTCGATCGGTTCACCATTACGAATCCATTGGGCCTCAACACCCGGAGCAGGATAACTTTGGACCTGACCATCATTACCTGAATTCAAAGACGCGCATCCGCCCAGAAATAGACTGAGCATCAAACACAACCCAAACCCTAGAAGCCTATGTTTGTTATTCATAAATTATCCCCAGAATGTTAGAATAATTTTGGTTAAAACCGTATTGGAAATGATCACCGCAATATAGGAATAAGCCACTGCCTTGGTGGTAAACCGGCCAACACCGGTGGTCCCACCCTTGGTAAAGAACCCCTGATAACAGCATATCCATCCGACGATGATGGCAAAGAAAAATACTTTAATAAACCCGCTAAAGAAATCCACATAACCCACGGCCTGCAAGGTCTCATGAAAATAAAAAGGACCCGGCAGTCTGGCCTGAGATACAGCGATCATATACCCGCCGGTAATACCGAGGATCTCAGAAATGACGACCAAAACCGGCAGTACCAAAAAACAGGCCAAAAACCGGGGGACCACCAAGTACTCGATGGGATCAACTCCCATGACACGCGTTGCCTGGATCTGGTCCTGCGTACTCATCGTGCCTAATTCCGCTGTTATCCCGGCACCAACCTTGCCCGAAAAGATCCACGTGGTTAGAACAGGACTGAGCTCGCGTAACAGGGACAAGGCCACCAGACGGGCGATAAATTCCTTGGCCCCAAAGCGCTGCAAGGTTATAAATCCTTCTAGCCCGAGCGCTGTCCCCATCGCCAGCGAAGTCAACATCACGATCACGATCGATTGAACGCCCTGCTCATACATTTGATTAAGGACATCATTCCACCGGATCCGTCCGCGGAAAATTAAAGAAAGAATGTCCCTTAAAAAATAGATGGCCTCACCGATACTGAACAGATGCCCATAAACACTCTTTAGGAAACGAGGGATCATTGTTTTTCTTTCAGCCAGAAAGATCTAAGCTCTTTATTGATATTTTCCTGGCGGCTTAAAGAAATGTATTTTCCGCCGGGGTCTTGGCGCGACTGAAAACTTTTGGATTTGGACGTAAATGCCTCGACACTCATGATACGGGCACCCAGCGAACGCGCGTACAGGTATATATCCTTGTCATTGGAGACAACCACGCAATTTTTTCGATCCGCATCTTCTTCGACCATAAGCTTGATCTGATCGTCCGCCGAACATCCATCTGAAAAAATAACCCGGATATCCCCCTGCAAAGCTCCCCCAAAGTGGTCCGGATGACCGTCAAAGACCACGGTCAACTGATTATTCACGCTTCCCTGAGGCCGTGAATCATCGATCCATCGAAGCAGCCCCTTGCGGCCATCCTCAAGAGGGAGGTCCCTGAAGGCTGGGATCTGTTTGAGGACATTGTACCCGTCTAGAAGATAATGTAGTGACATAAAATAATCCGCACAAAAGTCCGTTAACGATGGTAAAGGCAGAATTAACCAGACTGATCCCTCCTGCCATATCTCTGGAGACCCCCACCAGAGGAAGTAAATAAACCCAACCGATCTCCCTGAAACCAAGCCCCCCGATGGAAGGCAGGGAGGTTACCACACAAACAATGGGTGAAAAAATAATAAAATAAACCAAAGGGATGTTTTGATGCATGCCTTTGGCTGACAGATAAAATTCTATCGCCAAAACGATCTGGGCCCCAATGGAAATGATGATGGCCTCCCAACCCCTCTTCTGATTGCCTTTCAAAAGAACAATGTCATAATGCAATCTCATCAGATTGTCTTTGACCGACGGCCATACCGCAAACGCCTTGCAGGCAAAAGAAAAGATCCGGTGACTAAAAAGCACTACCGCAAACGCCCCGGAAATGATGCTCATGATCACGATAGCGATAATGACTAATTTATTAGCAATGATACCGTGGCCGAAAAGAAAAGCAACCGCAGCCAAGATAACGATCCCCGCAAATCCGGACAAACGATCCAGCACGATAGAAGCAAATATTTTAGGCTTATGCCCCACTTCTTGGGCCAGACCAAAGCCTCTGATCACATCACTGCCAACTGTTGAGATCGGCGCAAGATTACAAAAAAGCCCTATAAAATACCAGCGAATACTGCTTAAACTTTTGGCTTTAAGCCCAACCGCTTTCATCAGGATCCGCCATCTCCAGGCAATAAGAAAATTGATCAAAAAGAAAATAATACCGGCAGCACTCATGTAACGCATATCTGATCCCTTGATAGCCAGCCACATATGCCTGTAATCAATAGTAACAAAAAGCCAGACCAATAAAGCCAGACTTAAAAAACAAGGAAGTATAATAGAAAAGATTTTCTTAAACCTTGCAGGCATCAGATCCTAACCCCCTGCCCCGACGTGGCGGCGGCCATCGCATTCAACGCTGCCTGGTACCCTTGCTCGGCAATATAGGAACTGCGCACCAACGGCCCGCTTTCCACATACACAAAACCCATTTCCAAACCTTTTTGGCGATAATGCTCAAACTCTTCCGGACTAAGGAAACGATGAACAGGCAAATGACGCTTACGCTGGGTGGGCGCCAAATACTGGCCAATGGTCAGGATCTGACAACCCGCCTCACGCAATTCACCCATCACTTCAATGATCTCCTCGTCGGTCTCACCGATCCCGACCATCAAGGATGATTTGACAAAACAGGACGGATCAAGTTCACGGAAGCGGCGTAAAACTTTTAAAGAACGATCATGCAATGCTTGCGGACGGATAAAAGGCGCTAAACGACTGACTGTTTCAATATTATGACTGATCACTTCAGGGTGTGCATCGCTGAGAATTCCCAAAGATGCTTCTTTAGCAGAAAAATCAGGGATCAAAACTTCGACCTTAACTTCCGGAGTGAGCTGCCGAATGGCCCCGATCGTTTTAGAAAATTGAAGGGCCCCCTCATCTTCGATATCGTCACGCGCCACCGAGGTCACTACCACATATCGCAGACCTAATTGTTTGACCGCCAAGGCCACATGTTGCGGCTCTTGTTGATCGATCAGATCAGGACGTCCGGCGGGGACCGCACAAAAACGGCAAGCACGCGTGCAGGTGCCTCCCAAGATCATGAAGGTCGCCACTCCTTCTTTCCAGCAAGCACCCATATTAGGACAATTGGCAGATTCGCAAACTGTATGCAAACGGCTTGATCTAAAAAGCTCCTTCATGGCCCGGACCTTATTCATATCCGGAACTTCCTGCTTGAACCAGCGTGGCAGCTTCACTAGACCTGTATCAAATTTTTCTTGTGTTTCCATTGTCGTCACCTAATACATTCCCCGTATAAGAACCATTTTTCATCTGTGACTCAATTCTTGTGCGATCTTTAGAGCTCAAATAATCAAGGATCAATTTTCCCTGCAAATGATCATATTCATGTAAAAAAACCCTGGCCGTAAGCCCGTTTAACTGAGCCCGCATCAGGCGATTTTCTATGTCTGTAAATTCCACCCAAACATTTTTGGCGCGTTTGATATCCACCAGCACGCGAGGAATACTTAAACACCCTTCTTCCATCATCTCGCTGCCTGCGGATTTAATGATCCTGGGATTAATGGCCGCAAAGATCTCTTTGCCTGTGTCCACCACAAAGATCTGTTCATTGATACCCACCTGGGGAGCCGCTAGACCGACCCCTCTGCAGGCGATCATGGTCTCGAACATCGCCGAGATCAGCATGCGCTCAACCGGGCCGACATGCTTGACTGTCTTGGATTTTGCCTCCAGGCATGGGTCGCCATATAGTCTGATTTTTAAAGGACCGAATTCCATAATTTTAAGATTTCTTTATTTTATTTTTGGGATCAAGATAAACGATCTTAGGTTCAAGGCGCTTGGCCTCAGCGACCTCTAATAAACCATAACTTAAAATGATCAAACGGTCTCCCACAAACCCAAGTCGTGCGGCGGGGCCGTTGAGACAAATGACACCGGAGGCGGGATTTCCGGCGATCACATACGTTTCCAGGCGATTACCGGTACTTTCATTGAGCACGTGGACTTTTTCCCCAGGAATAATGCTTACGGTCTTGAGGATATCAGAATCGATCGTGATACTGCCCTCATACTTCAATTCCGCTTGGGTGATGGTCGCGTGCCCTATCTTTGATTTTAATACTTCAATAAACATAACAACTCCGTAATTTACAAATGGGGGGTTAATTTAGCTAAAAGTCTATCTTTGGGCATCGCACCCACAATTTGTTCAACCGGCTGGCCATTCTTAAAGATCAACAGCGTCGGTATAGACATCACATTGAACCGGCCTGCCAATTCCGATGATTCATCCACATTGACCTTGGCCACCTTTAATTTGCCCTGCAGTTCCACAGAGATCTGGTCAATGATAGGAGCGATCATTTTACAAGGACCGCACCATTCAGCCCAAAAATCCACTAAAACCGGCAGTTGAGACTTCACTACCTCGGCCTCAAAATTCTTTTCATCTAAATGTAAAGCGCTCATGATCTGATCCTTTCCGTAAACAATAAAAAATCCCAATGCCAGTTCTTTGGGAGATTGTGCCCTATTATATATTCGTTGTGAATATATATCAAATATTATCCTCTTAATCAGTCAAATAACTAATGGGTAAATAAACGGCAGATCTGACCGATGATAATGCCATTATAAGCGCCTAGGGAATGGCCTAAAATGGCTAAAAGCAATCCAACGGAGGCAAAACCTGGCTGGTAAACTTCTGCCACGACCGGTGCGGAAACCAATCCAGCGATATTGGACAAAGAAGCCGTGGCCACTAAGAATAACGGGGCCCGGATCAATCGGGCAGTCAGCAACAATATAATCACATGGATCAAGATCACCAGCACCCCTGCGGCGATCAAAATACCTACCTGTGAGGCATTATTCAAACTGGCCCGCGCACCGATGCTTGTGAGTACAAAATATAAGATCCATTTGCCATATTTATTGGCGCCAGTGTTGGGGATACGGCTGATCGGTGTCATGGATAAAATAATAGCGGTACTGGATACCAGGATGATCGTCCAGGTATAAGGAGAAAAAACGTCCTTTCCTGTCGGCAAATAAACAGCTATCAACTGGGCAGCCCTGCCTAAAACCAAGGCCAGTCCGATGATCAAGATCGCCTTGAAAGGATCTATGAACTGTTTCTTGGTTTTAGAAAATGCTTGGGTGCGCTTGGCCAGATCATCCAAGATCCGCCGGTCAGAATGATTCCAGGTATCAAAACTTTTTTGATGTACAGCTAAAGCAACCAAAATACCCATCCATGTATAAGGAACGATGGTATCCACAATGACCATGGGCATAAAAACAGCGTCTGGTGTATTCAACGCTTCTTTGACCGCGATCATGTTGGCAGAGCCTCCGGTCCAGGAAGCAGACAAGGCCCCAAAACCTGACCAAAATTGGGGACCGATCAAAGGTTTAAAAATAATAAAACTAATGACCATGCCCAGCATAATGCCGAAGGTCCCGGCAAAAAACATCACCAAGGCGGCAGGTCCCAGACGGGAAATGGCCTTGATATCCATATGCAACAACAGCAAAAACAGCGCCGGAGGCAAAAGATATCTGGTGATCCCGGCATATAACGGACTTTTAGCATCAATGATCCCGCACGTGGACAAGACCATGGGCAGAAAATAGATCCAGAACATCGAAGGAAGAAAGCTAAACAAATGCTTGGTACGCGGATTTCCCGCCAAAAATAAAACGCCGGATTCAACGGCTAAGAGAATAAGGATAAGTAATAAAGGATTATGGATCATGGAATAATACCAATACCTGCTTTGACCTTGCTTAGATCATAAATTCCTTGAGGCGATAGATAGGGGTTACGGGATTGCTCGGCCTTAATAAAAAATGGCGTATCCAGGTCGACAAAATCAAAATAGCCTAAGCCTGCGGCTAAATGCGCTGAAGTTGTCATGGCTAAATTTGATTCCATCATCCCTCCGATCATCAGTTTGATCCCAGCGGCATGAGCCAAGCGGCTGATCTCAAGGGCGTGCACTATTCCAGTTTTCATGAGCTTGACATTAATCGCCCCTGCCGCTTTTTCTTTGATGATACGAATAGCATCTGACAGCGAAGATGCGCTTTCATCGGCACAGACACAGACCTTGGATTCACGCGTAACTTTTTTTAACCCCTCCCAATCCGCCTTAGGCACAGGCTGTTCTATTAAATCCGGTACAATACCCGCCTTGCTTAAAGATCTTAAAAACTGCAGGGTTTGACGGGCCGAATATCCTTGATTAGCATCGAGAATGATCTGCGAGCGTGGGGCAATACTGCAAACAGCTGCGACCCGTTTAAAATCCATATCCATATCGCGACCTATTTTTATTTTAAAAGCACGAAAGCCCTGGGCTTTAAAAGCCTTGGTACGGGCCTTGGTCTCCTCAAGATCAGCGATGACGATGGTGATATCTGTTCGTAAACGTTGGGGAGTTAAAGTCCATAAACGCCATAAAGGAGTCTTTAAATACCGTGTCAACGCATCAAAGATGGCCATCTCTACTGCGGCCAGCGCACTTTTATTATCCGGCAGGCGCTCATGCAATTGGGCAGAAACATTTAAATAATCCTCTATTGTCTTGCCTTCCAGCCAACGGGCAATACCTTTTAAATTTTTAAAGGTCTGATCAATAGTCTCGCCGGTGATGTGCGTGGCCACAGCCGCCTCACCAAAACCTTTGGTGCCATCCTTTAGTTCTATGGCAAATAAAATATTTTCCAAATGATCGTGCTGGCCTGTGGCTACACGAAAAGGCTGGTATAAAGGAGCTTGAAAAAATTTTAAGCTAGTTTTAACAATACTGGTAGGTTTATTCAATCGGCACGATCCTTGTAAGACGTCTTAACAGAGACCCTTTTGAAGAACCTTGCCCTAAGGACAGATCAGAAATCATCACCTTATTAAAAGAATACGTAATTTCTTTTTTATCCTTCATTTGTTTATAGCTGGTGGTCTCATGGATAACGTAAGGCTTTCCATTGACGGCGCCTAAATAAAGCAAGATATGTCCCTTCATAGCCAAAAGACTGATCGCTGCAGGAGTCTTTACCAGACTCGCGATCTTTGCCGTATCTGTACTTTTTTTATCAAAATTAACAGGACTACTGCTGACCTGGGCCTGATCTTTGGAGTCACGAGGCAGGACAATACCGACGGTGGCAAAAACCATCTGCAAGAACCTGGAGCAATCCTGTTCGCCGTGCATATCCCCCCAGCCATAAGGCTCATTGAGCATCATCAAGGCTTGTCTATAAATATTGCGTGCGCTAAAAGCAAGAAATCCTATATTTACATCCTCTGCATTCATATATCCTTCTCGAATGGCCAGGGTGCCATCCGCATCCATTGCTGGGACCTTGACTGTTACATGACCGACGCCAACGCTGGATAATGGCAGACGCATACCCATGCGCAAATAACCATTATAATCAGTCATGGATTCATTCCCAAAGATATCCGCCTTAGGTCTGATAACGACCACAAAATTTTTGTCCTGAGCAAATTCTTTAACCTGATCCACATCACCTAAAGCAATATTCTTGGCCTCAACCCATCCGTCGCTGATATCCGTCATCACATAATACCAAAGCCCATCTTCAGACGTATGGATAACAGCAACTGGGGTGCCTACATCCAACCCACTATTTTGCAATTGATCAAAATCATAGTCTTTTTCATGTTCATACAAGCCTTCGTTGGTCGGCAAAAAACGCTGGGGAGCAAAATGCACCACCAAGCCATAGCGAGGTGCCACGCCCGTAACCACGCCGCTTAAATTCATATTGCCTTTAACATCATCCATAAAATCTTCATCATCCCTGACATCGGCGGCCGTGTAATAGTCTTTTGACCTGATATCCTCAAAGATCTTTTCAAGATCATCTGAAAGCGTTTGCGTCCTTTGCTCTTGAATGATGTCAAAAATATCCTTGGTCAATTTATTATCGTTGCAAAGGCGGCTATTGAATCGGGCAATCGCCTCAGGGTTCATGATCAACGCATCCGGCGAGGGATGACGACTGATCCAGAAACCAGCGGTTTTCATCGAATCTTCATCGCTGGCATGCTCTTGGGCTAAAACGCGGGAAGAAAATAATAATAAAATAAAAATAAATAAAATCTTAAACTTCATACGGGCATTTTAACATAAACACTTATGTTTAAACAGAGGCAGGCTGTAATTTCTGTTGCAGTTCGCTTAAGATCGGGATATTGACAGCGGGTTTGATACTGATGATCACTGGTAAAAAGCCCTGGATCTTCATAAGCTGACTAAGATCCTGTTGAACAAAAGGTAATGGTACTCCTTTGCCATCGCGTTTAATGCGCAGATCCAAATTAGCCGCGTTAAAATCGATACCACCGAGATCTGTATTATCAGCGGTTACGCTGTCTGCAGACGCCGGAGGCGTTGAATGTGCCGGAGCAGCGGGTAGCGCCTCATGCGGGAGAGGTTTCTCTACTCCCCAAAGTCTTAAAAGTTCATGAAGAACAACAGGTCTATCTGCAAAATGCGCCTTTAAAGCCTCGATCTGAATAGGTGTTAAATGGATTTTACGTGCAAAAAAACCTTCTTCATTATAAAAACCATTCTTCTTTAGCCAAGTCAAATCAGCTGCCTCCACTCCTACAATTTTCTTTGCCTCATTCGCCCGGCCCACCGCCACGATTTTACTATCCGCTGCTCTATAAACCATGAACATAGGGACAACACATCCAGAGTTCACAAAAGGCATCGCAGCAAGCATCCCATATAAAGGTAACCGCAAACCTAAATATTTAAAAAGCCAACCTTTTGGTGCCGTCTTCTGTGCCGCCTCTATATTTCTATTGTGAATATTAATCGCCTTTGCCACGTTAGAAGTAGGAGGCAGATCGTACCCCTCTTGCGCTTCAATGGTTCCATCTTTTCTTACCTGAACAGGAATACTCTCTTGGAGGCGTGTATCCTCCCCTTTTTCTCTGCCCTTGATGACAATGATTCCATCACCAACAACAGCCCTAATAAATCCTTGACCACTAAATTGTGGTTGTGTTGAATCATATCGTTCCCAATCCTGTATTACATCCGGCTCGGATAATACGGCTACATTTTGTTGTACGATCTCTACATTCCGAATGACCCTTTCCCTTACTTCCCTGATACGATTAATTCTTTGTTCCAATTCAAGCGACTTAAGATAGGCATTTTCAGAATACCGCACTAATATGTCATGAACTACACTCACAATTCTGCCAATATCTGGGGCATTCTTCGCGCTAAGTTGATCAAAAACATCTTTAGGAAAATTAGCTTTAGTGGCAGTTTCTGTTTGATGTAAACCACTAATGACAGCCGTCCTTGCTATATCTGCCATTAGACGCCGAAGATCATCCGGATTGCTCATATCATACGTTGTCACTTTCTTTGCAAAAGGATTAAACATCGCCTTGTCGAGCTCAATGACACCTGAAGAAGAAATCCTTAATTTTTCTGCAACAGACAGTCTGACATAATATTCCCCTTCTATTACGCCAGAATTTGCTAAGAATTGTTTAGCTATTTGCTTATTCGTCCAGGCAGAATTCCAAGCCAATGGTCGGGTTTTGTAATAATCAACCACTGCAGCAGCCAACTGATTAATCTGTTCATTAAATCTCAATGATTGTATTAGTTGTGGAGTGCCCGGTTTAAAGCTATCTGATTTCATGCTTATGACGCCTTGTGGAGTAAGCGTCAGGAATGGAAGAATCGCGTCTACCTTTTGGCCTCCTAAAGACTGAATATTCCGTTCAAGTATTGGTCTGATCAAAACTTCTGATTTTCCATTATAAGCAGCAGTCGCATCCAATGGTGATTGATATCTCCTCATTTCTACAAAAACCTGAGCTGCTTCTTCGGCGTTAGCAGGGACAAATTCCACCTTAAACCCCATCGCCGCATCTTTCTCTGCATTTTTCAATAAACGTCTAAGCCTTGAAAATTGTCTTTCTAATGCATTTAATTTTGTTTTACTTAACGCAAGAACATCTGCCGCATTTAATGTATTTAACCGCCCTACTAATTGATCAGCCAAAGGAATAGCGGCCTTTAAATTCTTAGATTCTGGAACTCTTCTTAACATCTCCCTTAGTTGAGGGATTAAATGCCCCAGTTCTCCCGCTGCCAGTAAAATATTATGTTGGAGTTTATCGCTAATCTTTGGCCTCAATATTGATTGCAGACCAGCAGATAGAAGATTGAATTCATTGGCCGATGCTACCACATCCCCATTCATCCTGATTTCTAATGTTGAAGCGCCATCAGTCAGCTCTGTCATCGCCATCTGATCAGGTGTTAACCTAGGTGTCAACGATGCATTGTCACGTACTGCATCGGATAATAATCTGCTTAGCTGCATATAATTACCAAAATCTACTGTTCTAGTCGGGCTAGCATTTCCCTGGCTCACTAATAACTGTTCTGCCTTTAATTGATTTAATTCGCTTAATAACGTTTCTCCCAAACGAATTGCATCTGATAAATTTTGAGAATGCTGAAGGCCTATCTGACCTAACGATTCAAATAGAGAGGCCATATTTTTTCTTGCTGCGTCAAGCTTTGTATCAATGAGTCTGGTTTGTGCAGCTCTTGTTTTTTCACGAACGGTATCTGACTTATATCCATTGAATTTTCTCACATTAAATAAAGCCTCTTGTACCAGTTGTTGTACTTCTGCAGCATTATCTGCCGCCAACTGCGCTTTCATTTGGGGCGTCAGTATTGCCAGGTCACTGACTGCTGCATTTAACAATCCTTTTAAATTTGTGTATTTACCTGTTAATGCATTCACTTGCCTTGCATTCATTTCAAGAGCAGTTCTCGCACCTAAATCTTGTAATTGGGAAGCTAAAGTGTCTGTCACTAAGGCAACTGCTTTTCTTAAATTCTGAGAAGCTGGGAACCTCAAAGATATCTGCTGTAATTTTGGGGTTAAGGCAGCCAATTGTTGTCTTGCCAATATGCTATCTCTATTAATTTCTCCCTCATATACACGTCGAGCACCTGGAGGAATTATTGCCCCATGAAAAGTTATGAGAGTGCTTCTTATCGACCCTATGGTGTTTTCTAACTCCCTAGCATCCCGAGCAAGGTCTGTTACCGCCTGCTGATCAGGGGTCAAGGTTGTGAATTCATTCGCTGCTGCAAAAAAATGAGCTTTAAGCTGGGCATAGGCAGCTTGGAAGCCTGCTCTTTGAATTTCATTATCCTCTAATTGTCTTAACCGTTGTTCATCTAAACCTTCTAATTGAGCAGCTAAATCTTTTGCTAATTGGACTGCTTTTGTAAAATTCGAAGAACTTTCGAACTCTGGTGATACAATATCTAACCAATGATTCATAAGCCCAAATCTACCGCGCGCATCCCCAAGAGCTCTGTTAATAGCCTCCACTTGTGCAGCCTCTATTTGTAGAAGTTCAGTTGCATCAGCTGCATTTAATCTATTCGCACTCCATAAGGCCCCTCGCATTACGGCTTCTATATTTTCAGAATCTTTGGCCATCTCCGACATATGCGTTGCCTTCTGTTCGGGAGTCATCATCCCGGTATCAAAACCATTTGAGCCAATTGTTGGTAACGAGCTATTCAAATTAGTGTTTACCAGACCTGCCCCTAAGGTTCCATTAAACAGAGCTGTGGCTGTGTTTTCTGGCAAAAAGTCAGCAGCGACAGTCACAAAGGGCACCGTCGAAGAGTTTCCACCAAAAGTATTAATAAATCCGCTGGGAACAGCATTAAGGTTAGTTGCAATAAATAGCTCTTGCTGTTGCTCCGGGGTCAAGGATCCTTGGAGGGTGTATTGGCCAAATGGTATCGTACCTGCCAAATGATTCCCAAATCCACCTGAAAAATATTTCCTTGGGATAGCTTCATTGGTGTATTTATCCACATCTTCCTTAATATAGTTAAACACGCCCTTTTTAAAGGCCCTTAAATAACGTTTGTATATCTCTTCATTATTTTTAGGATTCTGGTCAACACCCTTAACCTTGGCCTTGTTCGCATAGACCTCACCCAAAAGAGATGCTTTCAAAGCATGCTTGTACCAAGCGGCCAAGACCATCCCGCTGTACATTTGACGCAGATTGGCAAAGTTCTTGCCTTCATTGACTTCTTTTTCTAATTCAGGAAGAACGATCTCACGGACCACTTGGGAACCAATGGCATGGGTATCATTGGTTGGGCTATCAGCAATTGCACTGTGTTTGGAAAGTGAAAGATAATCTTCTTCCAACATCACCCTTAAATGGCTATGAAGGATATAGGCACTGTTGCCGCTTTCATAGACAGTGGCCATATCCGGCACGATCCATACCTTATTAAAGGTATTGACCGGAATATTGGTCGTGTGATATTCCTCCCAGGCACGCGCATAGATCTTGTCCCAGAATTTCTTACCCAAACCATCTTCAGGATAGATCAAGCTGGAAGTGATCTGCTTGAGCATATAATCTTCGGCTAAAAGGTCCCGGCCCATTTCGGTTTTGCCAAAATCATCCTTGATAATACGGTTTCTTTCATAAGGAGAAAGGTTGACCCATTGATCATCATCAGGGATAGTTAAGGAAGCCAGGAAATATTTGATCAATTTCCTGTATTCTTCTTTTCTTTGGAGCCCTTCTAAATTTTGATCACCTTGGTGGATCAAAAAGTCAAATTGTAAAGCATTGTCAGGATGAATGGTGATACCTAAAAGATGGGCAGGTGTAAATTCAGGGCTTAAATGCACCAATAAGCCAGGTGCCGGCAAAGGCATCATGCCCGGGGCCGATTGGGCATAGGCCGGAGATCTCACCGAGGTGCTAAAAAAAGCAACTATAATAACTATAGAAATGGCTTTTCGTATTTGTCGAAACATAGCTTTGTTTATGCTGAGGGTATATGGGGTCATATTTCCTCTTATCCACCTTCCTAAGGGAAAGTATGCCATATGAATTCTCAAAAAGCAAGTGAAGGGGAAATTTAAGCCTGGGAAATTTAAGCCTGGGAAATTTAAGCCCCCCTCCCTAACCCTCCCCACGGAGTGGGAGGGAAATATGCTTTAAGAATAAATAAATTGAATAGGAGTTTGCACATCCGGATGCAGGCTTTTATGCACTGGGCAGCTATGGGCCGCAGCCTCAAGCATGGTACGCTTATCTTGAGGAATGCCTGGAGCTATATGAAGAGTAACGCTGATGCTCCCAATACGCCGTACCGGAGCCGTGACCATTTCCTTGCTCACCTCAACCGTGGTCCCTTTAAGATCAATATTATGCCGGGCTGCGGCAATGCCCATCACCGTAAGCATGCAAGAACCTAAAGCCGCAGCTAACAGATCTGTCGGTGAAAAAGCCTCCCCCTTCCCCATATTATCCTTGGGCGCATCTGTATGGATAACACTGCCCGAAGGCTCATGGGTCAAGGCACAACGTAAGCTACCTTCATAAACAATGCTCATTTTAACCATATCTCGCTCCTATCTTATTGAACAGGCTCTATAATAATGCCTTTTTGAATATATAACGGTCTTATAAACTTTCTGAGTTTCGGCCTTTGCAAGGTGAATATTATAGCCGCTATGATACAAATTGTCCCACCCCATAATAAGGTATTACCAGCCCCGATCCTTATGGCTAAAACCCCGGATAAAAGACTGCCAAAAGGCGACAGCCCCATAAAAGCCATGGTATAAAAACTCATTACCCTTCCGCGCTTATCTTCCTCAACAATGGTTTGCAAAACGATATTGCTGGAAGCCATTTGCACCATCATGCCAAAACCCATAAACAACAGTATCGGCAAGGCAATTGTCAAAAGAGATGTCCGAGAAAAAATAACAATAGCTATACCAAATATGGTTGCAGCAATAGCCATAACCCTGCTTAAACCCAAAACATTCTTGCGTCCGGCTAAGAAAATAGCTCCTGTCAACGCCCCCAGACCGGAAGCGGCCATCAATAATCCTAGGGTCTTGGAACCGCCATGAAAGATATCCCTGGCAAAAACCGGCATCAGGGCTTGGGCCCCTCCGGCAACCAAACTCATCACTGACAGAAGTATTAAAATAGTACGGATAGGCATAAAATTAAAAGCGTAAGAAAAACCTTCCTTAAACTGGAGCATGACTGATTCCTTTTGATGGCTCGAACGCTCCCAAGGAGGAAGTTTCATCATCACTAAAGAAAATAATACCGCTATATAACTTAAGGCATTAATGAGAAAACATGTGCCCTCCCCGAACATAGCGATCAAAATACCTCCAATGGAAGGTCCTATAAGCCTGGCGACATTGACCATGGAAGAGTTAAGCGCAATGGCATTGCTCAGGTCTTCCCTATCATTAAGCATGTCCACGGTAAAAGACTGGCGAACAGGAATATCAAAAGCATTGATAGCCCCCAATACTAAACTCAAAAGAATGATATGCCAAACCGCGATCGCATGGGTCACATAAAGGATGTAAAGAACAAATGCTTGCAGCATCGCCAAAGATTGAGTGATCAATAATAGACGATGCCGATGATGGCGGTCAGCGATCACCCCGGCCAATGGCGCCAGAAGAAAGGTGGCGATCTGACTGGAAAAACCGACTAAGCCCAATAAAAACGCGGAATTAGTCATGCTATAGACCAGCCAGGAGACAGCGATCTGCTGCATCCAGGTACCGATGAGCGAAATGCTCTGCCCAGCAAAAAAAAGACGGTAATTTTTATGGCGCAAAGCGCGAAAAACTGTTTTAATGTTCATAATAATGTCACTGATAAAAAGCTTACGACGAGCAAGAGACAGGGAATCTTAACATATCATTTAATTATGCCAAGTAAAATTTCAACTCCTCATTTTACAACCGCCTTAAAAAATCCCGATATCCGTTTTTGGATCGGCTCTGTCGGATTTTTTACTTTAGGCAGCCGGGCTTTAGCCGTGGTTATCGGTTTTCAAATTTATAAGATCACCCATAGTGCCCTTTGTCTTGGGTGGCTGGGCCTGGTGGAAGCCATCCCAGCTCTTTCCCTGGTCTTGATCGGCGGTTATGTAGCAGACCATTTTAATCGCCGTAAGATCCTTCTGATCACCCGAGGATCGTTGTGTATCTGCGGCTTGGCCTTGGCTGGACTATCCATGCAAAGCTATACCCATTCCCTGATCGGCCTTTATTCTGTCATTTTCATGGTAGGCATTGCCCGTGGTTTTGCAGACCCTGCCAACACTGCTTTTGAAGCCCAGGTCGTGCCTAAAACAATAACCGTTAGCGGATCGTCATGGATCGCCAGTGTTTGGGTAGGATGTTCCGTCATCGGACCGGCCATCATCGGTTTTGTTTTTGAAGCGTGGGGTGCTTATGGCAGCTATCTTCTGATCACCGGATTTTTCATTCTTTCCTGGTTTTCCATTTTGGCCATTGGCCCCAAGCCCCAGGTCATGCCCACGCAAAAAGAACCCTTATTAAAAAGTATCTCCATGGGCTGGCGTTTTGTGTTAAGCCAACAGCCGCTTTGGGGTGGCATGACCCTGGATCTGATCGCCGTGCTTTTTGGAGGAGTGATCGCTATTTTGCCTATGTATGCCAGTGATATCTTGCACGTCGGAGCTAAAGGTTTAGGACTGCTTAACGCGGCCACTTCACTGGGCGCTTTAAGCACCATGCTTTATGCCACCAAACATCCCCCTATTGCCAAGGCCGGACGCAATCTGCTTTTAACTGTTGCCGGTTTTGGCCTAAGCATCCTTATCTTTGGTTTTTCCAAGAATTTCTTACTCTCTTTAACCGCGCTGGCTTTAAGCGGCATGTTTGACGGGGTCAGCATGGTCATCCGACGCTCGATGGTCAGGCTCTTGTCTCCGGATGATATGCGCGGGCGGATCTCTTCGGTGAGCTGGGTATTTATCTGTTCTTCTAATGAGTTAGGAGCATTTGAAAGCGGGATGGTAGCGGCCTGGATAGGGGCCATCCCCTGTGTTGCCGTCGGTGGTCTGATCACTTTAGGGGTGGTTGGCCTCACGGCCTGCATTGCCCCGCAACTGCGTAAACTGCGTTTTGATCCAAATACAATGGAGAGGATCTACTTGCCGTAGCCTCTGCCGGTAAAAAATCCATCTGTTTGCTTTTGAACGTCATCTCCGATAAATTCATTATCTGATGCCAAATTAGTACTCTCTTGGATAAAAGGAGTATCTGTTGAACTTTTAACCTGCTGTTGATAACTACTCCCGGCAAAATAAGTATCTTGTGGTTTTACCGTATTCTCCCCAACAAAATCGCTATCTGTTTGTTTTTGCACATCTTCACCCAAAAATGAGTTATCGCTCCCGACGAAGGAGCCATCTGTATTTTGCTCGGTATCATCAGCCATAACTTTATAACCCAAATTGAATGTGATCAATATCAAGACCCAACATAAATATTTTTTAATAAAGTCCACGATAAGCCTCTGAACCACCGTTGACCGCTTTTAAAAAAGCAGGGAATTTACGCGAGGGGATGGTCATTTCTGTGACCTTTTCATTGGTCACATCTTCAAAGATCATGGTCATGCCCTTTTTGCCGTCATCGTCAACAAAATGCTTGATATAAACACTAAAATGCGTACCCAAATAATCCCATTCCACCAGATCTTGTAAATTGGACATATTAACCTTTAAGTTTTTTTAAGACCGCAACAAGGTCTCGTCCCAGAGCTTCAATGCTGGCTTGTTGCTTGGGGTCTTTAAGTTTTCCGTCGATATCAAAAGCTTCGTGAGCTTTGACAACAGCCACCTGATCTGGAAGGACGATGACACGGATATTAGAAAGAAGTGAACGGACTACAACCAATCCACGAAGACCGCCAAGCGCACCTGGAGAGGCGCTCATCAAGGTGACCACCTTACCTGCAAAACAAGCCAAAGGCGCTTCACCCGGCAAAGGACGCGAGGCCCAATCGATGGCATTCTTTAAAACACCGCTAATACTGCTATTGTATTCCGGTGCGGAAATTAAAAACCCATCATGCGCCAACAACAGGGCCTTAAATTTCTTTGCATTCTCAGGGACGCCTTGCTCTGTTTCCAAATCCCCGTCGTAAAGAGGCATGGGGATATCCCGCAAGTCAATAGAGGTCACTTCCGAGCCAGCACGACGGGCAGCATCCGCGGCGATCTTAACTAATTTCTTGTTAAAAGATTCTTTGCGTGTACTGCCGGCGAAAGCCAGAATTTTTGGTGTATACGACATGTTCCCCCTCCTTAACCCTCCCCACCAGGGGAAGGGAATTAATAATAATTCTAACCAAAAGTAAACGCGTATACCGATGTCCCTTCATTCGGGAATTCTAGACGAAGAGTGTGGGTCTCTACAGCTCCTTTGAGATCAATGACATTATAAAGCCGCTGTTCATCCAAGATTATATCATCCATCGGCTTTCCGTCCATCAAGACCTTGATCTTATCCCCGGCATGTGCCGGCCCCACCACTAAAAAAACCCTGCTCGCTTTAAACTTAAACTCCAATGCCGCCCCTATACCTGACTTAGCAAATTGATCCTGCTCATCCCAAGCCCCTTGATAAGCAAAAAAATTAAGCGGAATTTCTTTCGGTAAGGTAAAGACCTGATCACCCGTTAAAATATCTTCAGGTGAAGCCAGACGCTCAATGCGCGAGGCTCCCAGATACGTTTCAGGAGTAAGGACATCCCGTGGTGTCTGGTCTTTGACCGGGCTTAGATCACCCTCGATGATTTTTCCATTTTCTTTTAAAAGGACGCGTATCGCTTCTTCCATATGATCATATCCACCCTCACCAAAATGTGTACGCCGAATGTGTCCCTTGGCATCGATCAAATATTCCGCCGGCCAATATTGATTTTGATAAATGCCCCAGGTTTTATAATCATTATCTTGGACTACTGGGTAGGTAATATTGAATTGTTTGATGGCATTCTTTACATTTTGAGTCTCGCGCTCAAAGGCAAATTCCGGGGTGTGAACACCCACGATCACCAAACCATCCTTTTTATAACGTTCATACCAGGTGGTTAAATGCGGCAAGGTCCTTACACAATTAATACAAGTATAGGTCCAGAAATCAACCAGAACGATCTTGCCACGCAATTTTAGTATAGACAAAGGTGCTGGAACATTGAGCCACTGGGCAATCCCATCAAACTCAGGGGCCAAGCCCCCGTCAGAAAGAAGCCCTTGACCATCCTCTATCATTGCTTGCGCCTTGCGGCCGGCTAAATTATCCAATTCTTTTTGTAACTTACCATTATTCTCAAACTGACCCAAAAAATGGCTGTAGCCAGGAAAAAGATTAAGCACACGGGCCTGAAGCACTTGAGCATAATTCGTATAGATCAATATCGCTGTTATGATCATGATAAGGCCAAAAGCCTGTTGAATACGCCCAGTATACTTATTGACCTGACGCATTTTCTTAAACAGACCCGCGCTAAACGAAGAAAAAATATACAACGGAACCCCTAAGCCAAAAACATAGGCCAAGGTTATGGCCACGACCTTGATGTTCACGGATTGTGTCGCGGATAAGGCGGCGATCGTCGCTAAAATAGGCCCGGCGCAGGGCGCCCAGACCAATCCTAACGAAAAACCTGTCACTAGGCCTGCTCCTAATCCAGTCCCCTCTTTCTTGAATTTCGATTGTAAAGGCCCTAAAAGATTGTTGATCAAAACTTCAAATCTTGCTCCCAAGGCTGGAATCAACAAAGATAGCCCAAGTAAGCCAATGATGATCGTGGCAACCAACCGCAGGCTGTTAGGATCGATAGGGAATATTTTGACGATGTAGGAAATACCAAGGGTGAATATCGTAAAGCTCGTCATAACACCCAAGGTTATTCCAAGAGATTTACTCCTGCCACCACCCGAAGATGCAGAAAATACAATAGGCAAAAGCGGCCATATGCATGGTGCTAAGATCGTGATAAATCCGGCTAAAAATGAAAAAATAAGAAGGGTGACCATTATTAAGATCTATCTATAAACACTTCCTTTTTATCAAAACGAACCTTCTTTTGCTGGGCCTCATCATCGTCAGCAGCCCGATACCCGACGGCGCAGAGCACCACTGACTCAAGACCTTCTTGGGACAATTCCAGGATCTCATCAAATTTCTTGGGATCAAAACCTTCCATAGGGCAGGCATCGATCTTACGGTGAGCGCACTCACTTAGAAAAACACCTAAGGCAATATACACCTGATTCTTCATCCATTGTGAGACCGCTTCAGGGCTCTTACTCTTAAGTGAAGCCAACATCATTTGCTCATATCCTGATATGGATCCTCTGGTCACTCCACGAACCTGGGCGATCAGATCAGCATGATCTTTGACATACTTTTCATTCATGCTTTTTAAGGAACAAAAAACAATGAGGGTGTCTGCATCTGTCACCTGCGGCTGGCCCCAGGCATGAGGCCTTAATTTCTTTCTTAGAATTGGATCATGGACAACAATGAATTTCCATGGCTGTAAGCCAAAAGAAGACGGGGATAAACGCAAGGCTTCCAAAAGCTCTTCGAAGTCCTGCCTTGAGATTTTTTTAAGAGAGTCAAATTTCTTAGTAGCATAACGCCAATTCAAATCAATATTCATTCTCTCTCCTGATCTGTGTCCATTAAAAAACCCTCTGCAACCTTTCGGTCACAGAGGGTTTTTGGAAATACAAGAACTTGATTCTTATATTTTTACAACGTTTTGAGCTTGTTCACCCTTAGGGCCGTTGACGATTTCGAACTCAACATCTTGTCCTTCGCCGAGTGATCTGTACCCTTCACCTTGAAT